>Ga0197142_1004992_pt1 | contig 10543 bp, 9 predicted proteins | sample GBS60_MetaG_FD_148614 | JGI IMG/M metagenome (GOLD analysis project Ga0197142, IMG submission 148614) | Sediment microbial communities from Great Boiling Springs, Gerlach, Nevada, United States - GBS 60_MetaG | ecosystem: Environmental > Aquatic > Thermal springs > Hot (42-90C) > Sediment...
AGTTCCCCGTGAGACTGGATTTGACCGAGATTGCCCAGCATGTCGGTAAGCAGATGTCTTACGATGTAGACGAACCGCCCAGCTCGATTACCGACTTGCAGGTGCTCAGTCCCATTCGAGGCAATTTGCGCTTCAACAACACAGGAGACCTGTTGCTGGTGCGCGGCATCCTGCATACCACTGTGGAGCTGGAGTGCAGTCGATGCCTGCGTCTTTTCGAAATGCCTCTTCGGTGCGAGGTAGAGGAACAGGTAGAACTGCGGGCTATCGCCGCGCGTCCCTTCGAGCACCCGCAGGTGACCATCGTGCCGGAGGAGGGCGATACCCTCTTTCTGGACGGTAATATGCTGGACCTGACGGAGCTGATACGGCAGATGCTGCTGGTTTCTCTACCCATCAAGCCTCTGCATGACGAGGAGTGCAAAGGGCTGTGCCCGACGTGTGGCGCCGACCTGAACGAAGGAGAATGTTCTTGCGAACGTCCGGTTGGGCATCCTGCTTTCGCCGCGCTGGCACGGCTGCTTGCGCAGATGGAAGAGGCGTGACTCGTGATATAATATATCGGCGATTTTTCTCGGAAAGAGGTGAGACTGTGGCTTTACCAAAGCGACGACATTCTCATGCGCGAACCGCCAAGCGGCGCACTCATTATACCCTGAACGCGGCAACGGTGGTGAAAATCGGGCGTTGCCCGACGAATAACCCGGATTGTCCGGGCGCGCACCTGTCGCACACCGCCTGCCCTGTCTGTGGCTACTACAAGGGGCGGCAGGCAGTGCTGATTAAGCAGAAGCGACGCCGCGAAAGATAGTCTCTGGCTATATGGCGTTCCCCGACTCCGCCATACGTATTGCAGTCGATGCCATGGGAGGCGACTATGCCCCGCAGGAGGTTGTCCGTGGCTGTTTGACCGTCGCCCGCGAGATGCCCTTTGTGGACATCACTCTGGTGGGTGACGAACAGCGTGTTTCCGCAGAACTGCGGGCAGTGTCTTTGCCCTTCAATCTGCATCTTCGACATGCCCCGCAGGTCATCGAGATGGGGGAAAGCCCGGTACAGGGTGTCAAGCGCAAGCGCGACGCCTCTATCGTGGTGTGCGCACGGATGGTACAGGAGGGGGAGGCGGATGCTTTCTTTTCTGCGGGTAACAGTGGGGCGGCTATGGCGGTTGCCGCCCTGCAAATCGGACGTATCCCCGGCATAGACCGCCCTGCCATCGCCGCGGCGATACCCAGTAAGAAGGGACGTTTCGTGCTGATTGACGCGGGAGCAAATGTGGACTGTGACCCGTCGCACCTGCTGGAGTTCGCCATTATGGGCTCGGTGTATGCTCAGCTCATTCTGGGTATCCCCAACCCGGTCGTCGGACTACTGAGCAACGGCGAGGAAGAGAGCAAGGGCAATCAGGTGGTGAAGACGGCGCATAAACTATTGCGCCAGAGTGGGCTTCCCTTCGTCGGCAACATCGAAGGCAAGGACGTCTTTGAAGGAAAGGCGGACGTGGTGGTGTGCGACGGTTTCGTGGGCAACGTTGCGCTCAAAATCGGCGAAGGCACTGCCAGCTTCATGGTCAGCCTTATCGAAGAAGAGGTACGTCGCAATCCCCTGTTGATGCTACCTCTCAGCCTGATGAAAGGGGTTATCCGCCGCCTGCAACAGCGCACCGACTATGCGGAGTACGGAGGCGCGCATCTGCTGGGTGTGAGGAAGGTGTGCGTCATCGGGCATGGACGGTCGCACGCCAGCGCCATCGCCAACGGTGTGAGGCTCACCGTGCGGTCGGTACAGGAACGGATGGCGGAGCGCATCGAAAGCGCGATGCTCCAGCAAACTGCCCTGCTGAGCTCATTGCCTCTGTTACTACAGGAGAACGAAGCCGATGCGCGGTAGCATACGGGCTGGCATTGTGGGCGTGGGTGTGGGCATTCCCGACAGGGTTGTTACCAATCATGACCTCGAACGGCGCATCGATACCACTGACGAGTGGATTGTGACCCGTACGGGCATCCGCGAACGGCGCATCGCCCCCCCGGAGATAGCCACCTCTGACCTGGCGGCGCAGGCAGCGGTGCAGGCGTTGCAGAATGCAGGCATGAACGTGGAAGAGGTCGACCTTATCGTGGTGGCGACCGCCACTCCCGATATGCCCTGGCCCTCCACCGCTTGCCTGGTGCAAGCGAAGATTGGAGCGATGAAGGCAGCGGCGTTCGACCTGAACGCGGTATGCTCGGGCTTTGTGTATGCACTGTGGATGGCAGCGCAGGCGGTAGAGACGGGAGCGCATCGGTGCGTGCTGGTGATTGGTGCGGATGTGCTGTCGCGGCAGGTGAACTGGGAAGACCGCTCGACCTGTGTGCTGTTCGGCGACGGCGCAGGAGCAGTGGTGCTGACCCCTGTAGAGGAGCCTTACGGTGTGTTGTCGGGTGTGCTGGGTGCGGATGGTACGGGCGCGCCGTTGCTGCAGGTGCCTGCAGGCGGCACCCGAGAGCCAATCAGTCCAGAGGTCATGGCGCAGAAACGCCATACCATCCACATGCGTGGGCGCGAGGTTTTCAAGTTCGCCGTCACTATCATGGGCGAGGCGTCGGTGCAGGCGCTGGAGAAGGCGGGTGTTCGTCCTGAAGAGGTAGACCTTTTCATCCCGCACCAGGCGAACATCCGTATCATTCAGGCGGCAGCGGAGAGGCTGAACCTGCCGATGGAACGGGTGTTCGTGAACGTCGACCGCTACGGAAATACCTCGGCAGCTTCCATCCCTATCGCACTGTATGAGGCGTGGGCGCAAGGAAGGCTGAAAAAGGGCGACACGGCGGTCGTGGTGGGTTTCGGTGCAGGACTGACGTGGGGAGCATGTGTCATTCGGTGGGCTTACTGAGGAGGAGACAGTGTACGCACTGGTTTTTCCGGGACAGGGTTCGCAATCGCCGGGCATGGGCAAGGAGATAGCCGAAGCGTTTGCCCCGGCGCGGAAGATTTATGAGGAGGCGGATGACATTCTGGGCTACCGCCTGAGCGCGTTGTGTTTTGAGGGCGGTGAGGAGGAGCTGCGTCAGACGGTTCACGCCCAGCCTGCCCTGTTCGTGACCAGCGTGGCGACATGGTACGCCCTCAACGAAACGGTGGAAGTGAACCCTGTTTGTGTGGCAGGGCACAGCGTGGGCGAGTATGCCGCGCTGGTGGCGGCAGGTGTGCTGGAGTGGCGGGATGGATTGAGATTGGTGCGTGCGCGCGCGGAAGCGATGCAGGAGGCAGCGGAAAGGTCGCCAGGCACGATGGCGGCGGTGCTGGGTCTGGACTCAGACGCGGTGGAATCCGCCTGTGCAGAGGCTTCCTCTGCGGGCGTGGTCTGCGTGGCGAACCGCAACTGCCCCGGACAGGTGGTTATCTCGGGCGAGTCGGAGGCGGTAGCCAAAGCGGGGGAACTGTGTAAAGCAAAAGGCGCGAAACGGGTCATCCCCCTGCGCGTAAGCGGGGCGTTTCATTCGCCACTGATGCAGCCTGCTGCCGAGCGGTTTCGCGCAGCATTGCAACAGGTAACCTTCCGCCCGCCGAAGGTGGCGGTGGTTGCCAACCGCACCGCCGACGTGCTGAACGCAGAGACCGACTTCGTGGCTTTGCTGACCGAACAGCTTCTGCATTCGGTGCGCTGGGAGGAAAGCGTGCGCCGGATGTGGGAAATGGGAGCGAGGCTGTTTGTGGAGCTGGGACCTGGCGACGTGCTAAGCGGTCTGGTCAGGCGAACGATTGCAGACGCGCAAACATGCACGGTGCGCAACGCTGAGGAATTACACCGTGCAGCCGAGTTGTTGCGCGGTGGATGACTCGTCTTACACACGGAACACCATAAACAGAGCGGGAGGGTGCATTGCGACTGGAAGGCAAAATCGCACTGGTGACCGGCGCGGGGAAAGACAGCAGAGGCATCGGGCACGGCATCGCGGTTGCGCTGGGGCGCGAGGGTGCAGACGTGGCGGTTGCGTCACACACGCTGGCAAATGCACTCCGGGTTGCCGATGCGGTGCAGGAGATGGGCAGGCGTGCGCTGGCGATAGAGATGGATGTGTCGCAAGCGGAATCGGTGGAGGCGGGTATCGCCGAGGCTATCGAGGCGTTTGGCAGGATAGATATTCTGGTGAACAACGCAGGCATCACGCGCGACGCCCTGCTGGTGCGGATGCGTGAGGAAGACTGGGACGCCGTGCTGGACGTGAATCTGAAAGGAGCGTTCCTGTGCAGCCGTGCCGTGGCGAAAGTGATGATGAAACAGCGTTCCGGATGCATTGTCAACATCACCTCCATCATGGGGTTGACGGGCAATGCCGGGCAGGCGAACTATGCCTCCGCCAAAGCGGGTTTAATCGGTTTCACCAAATCGCTGGCACGGGAGCTGGGGTCCCGCAACATCCGTGTGAACGCCGTCGCTCCCGGCTGGATAGACACCGCCATGACCGACAGCCTGCCCGAATCGGTGCGCGAAGCCATCCTGAAGCAAATCCCGCTGGGGCGGTTGGGCAAAGCCGAAGACGTGGCAGGTGCAGTGGTCTTCCTTTGCAGCGAGGAGGCATCGTATATCACGGGGCAGGTCTTGACCGTAGACGGCGGTCTCGTTATGATATAGGAAGCCATGGCTGAGAGAGCTGTCAACGGATAACACTTCACCAGAACGGAGGGTAGCATGAACACGTTTGACCGCATCAAAAAAGTAATTGTGGACAAGCTGGAAGTGGATGAGAACGAGGTAACGCCGGAAGCTTCCTTTGCGGAGGACCTCGGCGCGGATTCGCTCGATGTGGTGGAGCTGATTATGGCTCTGGAAGAAGAGTTCAATATCGAGATACCCGACGAGGATGCCGAGGGCATTCGTACGGTACAGGATGCGGTAGATTACATCGACCAGAAGCTCACTTTGGGTTAGACGATAATGGCGGAAATGTGGCGACGGGTAGTGGTGACCGGCATGGGCGCCATTACCCCGTTGGGCTTGGATGTTCCTTCCTTCTGGGAGGGGCTGAAGAGCGGGCGCAACGGGGTGGCGACCATTACCTCCTTTGACCCTTCGGGACAGCCGGTGCGTTTTGCGGCAGAAGTCAAGGGGTTCGTTGCAGAGAACTATATGGAGCGTAAGGAAGCGCGTCGCATGGACCGCTTCACGCAGTTTGCTATCGCGGCGACCCGAGAGGCGCTGGCGAGTTCGGGACTGGAAATCACCGACGAGAACCGCGCACGCATCGGCACGTTGATTGCCAGCGGCATCGGCGGATTGCAGACTCTGGAAGAGCAACACAGGGTGTTTCTGGAGCGCGGACCCGACCGGGTAAGCCCCTTCCTGATACCGATGATGATTGCAAACATGGCATCGGGACAGGTTGCTATTCAGTTTGGGTTGCAAGGTCCCTGCACCACTGTGGTAACCGCCTGCGCCGCTGGTACCAACGCGATTGGGGACGCCTGGGAGATTATTCGCCGGGGAGACGCAGACGTGATGATAGCGGGTGGCACGGAGGCAGCAATCACCGCCCTGGCATTAGCCAGCTTCGCCAACGCGCGTGCGCTTTCCACCCGCAACGACGACCCCGAACACGCCAGCCGCCCCTTCGACGCCGAGCGGGATGGCTTCGTGATGGGCGAAGGATCGGGCGTGCTGGTGCTGGAGGAACTGGAACACGCCCTGCAACGCAACGCGCCCATACTTGCCGAACTCATTGGCTACGCCATGAACGCGGATGCCTATCATATCACCGCCCCCGACCCAGAAGGGGAAGGCGCAAAACGGGTGATGGAGCTGGCGATGCGCAAAGCAGGCATCACTCCCGAGCAGGTAGACTATATCAACGCACACGGCACCTCTACCCCCGCCAACGACCGACTGGAGACACTGGCTATCAAACGCGCCTTCGGTGAACACGCCTATCGCATGGCAGTGAGCTCCACCAAATCGATGACGGGTCACCTGCTTGGCGCGGCGGGGGCGGTTGAAGCCATTGCGACCGTGCTTGCCATCCAGCATCAGCTTGCCCCGCCTACCATCAACTATCAAACGCCAGACCCGGAGTGCGACCTGGACTATGTGCCCAACGAGGCGCGTCCCATGAAGATAGACATCGCGCTGTCGAACTCCTTCGGCTTCGGCGGGCACAACGCGACACTCGTGTTTAAACGCTGGGAGGGTTGAGATGGCTGAACTGACCACGCACGAGCGTGTGAAACGGATGTACGAACACCGTGAGGCGGACCGCGTGCCAATTACCGATAGCCCCTGGGCTGCCACCATCGAACGCTGGCACCAGGAGGGCATGCCGTCCGATGCCGATTTTGCGGAGTTCTTCGGACTGGACAAGTTTACCGCCATCCACCTGGACAACAGTCCGCGTTACCCTGTGAAGGTGATAGAAGAGACCGAAGAGTATGTGATTTCCACTTCTCCGTGGGGAGCGACCTTTAAGAACTGGAAGCATCGCGGCGGCGTGCCCGAGTTTCTGGATTTCACCATCGTGGACCGGGATAGCTGGCAGGAAGCAAAAGCGCGGATGACGCCCACGCCTGACCGCATCCCATGGGACTACCTGAAGCAAAACTACCGTCGCTGGCGCGAGGAGGGCTACTGGATTAGCGCGGGATTGTGGTTCGGATTCGACGTCACGCATTCGTGGGCGGTGGGTACCGAGCGGGTGTTGCTTGCCATCGTGGAAGACCCGGAGTGGCTGATGGACATGTTCAACCATTTTCTGGATGTCGACCTTGCCCTGCTGGACATGCTGTGGGAGGCAGGCTACACCTTCGACGAAATCACCTGGCCCGACGACATGGGCTATAAGGGGCACCAGTTCTTCTCCGTGAAGACCTACCGCGAGCTGCTGAAGCCGGTGCATCGGCGGGCATGTGAGTGGGCTCAGGCGCACGGGGTCTATGTCCGTCTCCATTCCTGCGGGGATGTGCGACCGTTCATCCCGGAGTTCATCGAAATCGGTGTGCAGATGCTGAACCCCATTGAGGTGAAGGCGGGCATGGAACCGACCGAGCTGAAAAAGCTATACGGTGACCGGCTGGGCTTTCACGGCGGACTGAACGCGGTGCTTTTTTATGACATGGAGGCGATGTTCGCGGAGATGGAGCGGGTCATTCCCGTGATGAAGCAGGGAGGCGGCTATATCATCAGCTCCGACCACTCCGTGCCCGATAGCGTCAGCCTCGAGCAGTTCCGCGAGTTCGTACGCAAGGCGAAGGAGCTCGGACGATACGATTAGGCTCAGGTCGCCACGTCGCTCACTTTATCGGAGAAGCAGAGGGGATGGGTTGTGGCGCAGACGCGGGAGCCTGTTCTGCTGCCAGCGCAGCTGCCGAAAGCAACACCAGCACCACCCACAACCCGTCCGACAGTAGCAGATGCACCAGCTGCATCCACACCGGCGCCTTCAACACGACATTTACCGCCCCCGCCACCAGCTGAACCACATACAGCATCATCAACGTCATCACCAGACGCCCTACCGTCGGATGCGGACGCTGATTCAGCACCCAGATGCCTGCCGTCGAGAGATACACTCCAGCCAGCACCGCCACAACCGGATGAATCGGGCGGATGGCAATCAGCGTGCGCACCAGCGGCGATTCTTCGGGCTGAACGCCCAGACCCAGAAAGAGCGTGTCGCCCAGCGCGATGACCGCTCCTGTCATACCAACCACCAGCACCGCCAGCAGTCCCCCAACCAGCACGTGCAGGAGCCTGCCCTGCCCGCGCAACCGGAACACCGCCCCGCCCGACGCCCACCACGCGGTCAACGTCAGCGCAGCCAGCAACAGGAAGGTATTCAGCAGGTGCAGGGGCATCGATATCGCCCGCGCGACCGACGTATTGTGTGCCACCCACTCGAAGAGCACCAGCATTGCGCCCAGCAGTGCCTCGGTGATGATGAAAAACAGCGACAGCGACGCTCCCAGACGAACGATGTGCTTGCGCGGATGCGTTCGAAACGCCCATACGAACATCGCCAGCACCGCCAGCAGGGCTAACCCGCTGGTAGCGCGATGGGTGAACTCAATCAGCGTTTCTACCGACTGGGGGCGGGGGATAATCTCGCCGTTGCACGTGGGCCAATGGCTGCCACAACCTGCGCCGCTGCCCGTGGCCCGCACAAACGCTCCCCAGAGAATGACCAGCACGTTGTAACCCAGCACGCCCCAACAGAACCTGGCGAATCGGCTCATGGCAGTTACCCCGCAGATTATTTAGCCTGATTATACCCCAGATGGGTCAGGACCAGCGGACGGGGGCGTATCTCCAGCACCACGACCTGACGCTCGCGGAACCGCTCGACCAAAGCACCCTTGGCGACGGCATCCAGCAGTAACCGACGCCAGTGCTCGCGCTCCGCTCCTGGCGGCACAAAAGCCAGATTCTGCAGCACGTACTGGTATCCCATGCGGTGCAACGTGCGCGCCAGCATGTCGCCGTCGGTCAGCGAGTCGTAGTCAATCAGGGTATGGTGTCCCGGGTTGCCCCACAGGTAGCGTCGTTGCAGGTAGAAGCCGCGCGTCTCGTCGTAGAGAATCACGCCTGCTTCGCGCGGGGTGTTCTGATTGACCCACTGGCAGGCTTGCCACACACCGGGCAAAGCACGTTCCAGATATGCCGTTGAACCCTCGCGCCATACCGTCAGCGTCCTGCCCCACAAGGGGGATATGCCCATCACGCACCACAGCACCTGCAGGGCAATCGCCAGCTGCATCGCTCGCGCCAAGAAGCGATGTTCTCTCTGCACCGCCAGCCAGCCGCACCACAACGACACCAGCGGGAAGATGGTCATCAGGTAGCGCACCTGTTGCATCAGCACAAACCACAGCACCAGCGATACCAGCGAGAAGACTATCCACCAGCGTGCCGCGTCGGGCAGCCTGCGCACCAACAGCAGCGGTATCAGCCCTGCCAGATACACGAACCCCACCGACCCCACAAACGGCAGGGGGTCAAAGAAGCGGTTCCAGTAGAAGGTCAGGTTGAACGGCGCCATCAGCAGCTGGTAGGGCTCGCGTCCCAGACCGAACGCCAGCTGCGCCTCGCGGTAGATGCGGGCGTTTTCTGCCGTCCAGTTGCGCCCACCGAATATCTCGTAAAAAAAGGGATACACGGGATTGCCCGTGTAGATGTAGGTCTTGAGATACCACGGCGCGCCCACCAGCACCGCGAGAACGACGCAACCTGCAATCTCGGCGAAACGCACCTGCCGCCGACGCACCATCTCCCACAGCAACAGCAACGCCAGCAACCCCACACTGCCCAGCGCGGTCATCTTGGTTCCCAGCGCAAGGCCTCCCATCAAACCCGCCAGCACCAGCCATCTGCGGCGAATGGAGACATCCTCCTCGGCGGCGGCGTTCCATGCGGCAAGCAGGCAAAGCAGGGTGTAGGCAGTGGTAGCAAGGTCGGCATAAGCGACGGTGGACTCCCACAGCACGACGGGCACCGCGACGAAGCTGGCTGCTGCCCATGTCCCTGCAAAGCCTGCGCGTCGCGCAAAAGCCAGTATCCCCCACAGCGTGATCAGCAGGGTTGCCCAGTGAAACACCTTCGCCCCGCCTGCGCCCATGCCCACTCCCATCGCCCACAGGTATTGCATCTCTATCACGAACGGGAAGTTCGAGTGGTGCATGAAGGGGATGTAACCGATACGCCCTTCCCGTAGCCAGATGGCTGGGGCGGCGAGGTGATAGGATAGCCCATCCCAGTCGGTGGCGGCAGGGGGGGATGCCACCATCGGCAGAGCCCACAGCGCGATTAGCCCGGGCAAAATCCACTGCTGCCACGGTCGGGACAAGGCGGGTTCTGCGGCACCCCGCATCCGTCCCCACGCAATGATGCCCAGCAACAACACGAACCCGAACGCGCCCCACAGCACGTTCGGGCGCAGCCCACCCAGCAGTCCTAACGCCAGCACGAGATAGGACAACAAGCCCGTGCTGAGTGCCAGCCCAAAAGCAAGGCGCTCCCCCGCATCTGTAAACGGTAACCTCCACTGGCGGCACCACTGCCAGCCTGTCCACGCCAGCAGGGCCACCGCCAGCAGCGCGGGCATCCATCCCCATACCGCGTACAGCGTTACGCTGTCCACCGCAATATCTCCTCATCCCGTACGGGTGCAGGCGATACGCTCATCGCTGGTGCAAAGCCCGTAAGAGAAACCCTTCGCGCCTCCCCGGCACTCAGGTGGTGAACCAGCACACGGGCAGGCAGAGCCAGCACGGCTGCCGTTGCCCAATCGCCCAGCCTGCGGATGCCGGGTAACCATACGTTCTGCAGGAAGAAACGGTTGCTGCCATCGCACCCGTTCAGGTCAGCCACCACCGAGTGCAGTTTGCGGTCGCACGACGCCGCCAGTAGTGCCCACCACCCCGCGTTGCCCACGCCGACGACGCAGGTCTGTCTCACCCCGCGCCGCGAACGCAGCAGCGCCAGCGCGGTCAAAGTATCCTGTATCTGCCACTGTGCGTCTGTGCGATTAAAGGTCTCCGGGAAGTTACCCTGCAGGTTGCGCGCGCCGAAACGACG
>Ga0197142_1004993_pt1 | contig 10542 bp, 7 predicted proteins | sample GBS60_MetaG_FD_148614 | JGI IMG/M metagenome (GOLD analysis project Ga0197142, IMG submission 148614) | Sediment microbial communities from Great Boiling Springs, Gerlach, Nevada, United States - GBS 60_MetaG | ecosystem: Environmental > Aquatic > Thermal springs > Hot (42-90C) > Sediment...
GTAGAAAGCACGGTAGACCGCGCGGAAGCTGTAGAAAGCCGTCAACAGGGCCGTGAACAACCCCAGACCGTAAAGCAATGGCGCCTTCGCAAACGCTTTGAGCAGGATGGCGTCCTTGGACCAGAAACCGGCCAATAAGGGAAAGCCGGCCAGGGCCAGCGCGCCCACCAGGAACTGACGATAGGTGGTGGGCAATTTGGTCCTGAGACCGCCCATCCTGTCAAGGTTGAGTTCGCCGTGAAGGGCATGCATGACCGAACCGGCCGCCAGGAAGAGCAACGCCTTGAAGAAAGCGTGGGTCATCAGATGGAACATGGCGGCCACATAGGCGCCCAGGCCCACCCCCAGGAACATGTAACCGAGCTGCGAGATGGTGGAATAGGCCAGGATGCGTTTGAGGTCGGTTTGGGCCAGGGCGATGGTGGCTGCCAGCAAGGCCGTCAGACCGCCGATCCAGGCCACGGTGGTCATCGTCGTCGGCGCCAGTTCGAAAAGGGGGAAAGACCGGGCGATCATGTACACACCGGCCGTGACCATGGTGGCAGCATGGATCAGGGCCGAGACCGGCGTAGGGCCTTCCATGGCATCCGGCAACCAGACATAGAGGGGGATCTGGGCCGATTTGCCGGTGGCAGCCAGCAACAACAGCAGGGTGACGGCGATGAGGGCCGGCGAATGGGCGCTCATCGTCTCGGCCTGGGCAAACAGCGCGCGAAAGGCCAGGTTACCGGCCTGATCGCCGAAGAGCGCAAACAGCAGAAAAATGGCCACGGCCAGGCCGAAATCGCCGATCCGGTTAACGATGAAGGCCTTCTTGCCGGCATCGGCTGCCGCCGGACGGTGGAACCAGAACCCGATGAGCAGATACGAGGCCAGACCGACGCCTTCCCAGCCCAAGTAGAGCAGGACGTAGTTGTTCGCCAGCACGAGCACCAACATCAACAGGACGAACAGATTGACGTAGGCAAAAAAGCGGCCATAGCGCCGTTCGTCGAGAGGGCGATGCTCGTCATCCAGCTTCATGTACTCGGCCGCAAACAGATGGATGACCAGGCCGATGCCGGTCACCACCAGGGCCATGAACACGGACAGCGGGTCGAGCAGCAAGGCCACGTCCACCTGCAGACGGCCGATGTGCATCCATGACCACAGCGTGACTTCCAGGCTGCGCGCTTCCGGCGGCAGGCCGTTCAAACCCGTGAACAGGAGTACGGCCGTGATGAAAGCCAGGCCCACGGCCAGATTGGCCACGACGGCGACGCCACGACGGCCCAACCGGCGACCGGCCAGACCGTTGACAAGGGCGCCGAGGGCGGGGAAAAGCAGAATAAGCGCGCCGAGGGTAGGCAAAAGAGCAGGCATGGTCATCCCCTCAACAGGTTGATTTCATCCACATTGGTCGTGTCCTGGTGCCGGACGATGGCCATGACGATGGCCAGCCCGACGGCCACCTCCACCGCCGCTACCGCCACCACGATAAAGACAAACACCTGGCCGACCAGATTGCCCCACTGCTGCGCCAGGGCCACCAGGGTGAGATTGACGCTGTTCAGCATCATCTCCACACACATGAAGATGATCAGGGCATTGCGCCGGATGAGCACACCCAGCGCACCGATGGCGAAGATAACGGCCGCCAACACCAGGTAATAGGTCGTAGGCACCATCGCCTCACTCCTCCGTATGCGAGCGATAACGCCGGGCCAGGACGACGCCGCCGATCATGCCGGCCAGCAACAGCAGCGAAGCCAGCTCGAACGGCAGCAGATAGGTCGTGTAAAGCGCCTCGCCCACGGCCTGGACACTGCCGGCGTCCGGCGCCATGGCAGCGGGCACGGTGGGCGGCAGACTGCGGGCCAATCCCAGCACCATGATCAACAAAAAGATGGCCATACTCACCACGGCCACCCAGCGGGCGTAGCGCCGCAGGCCGCTGCGCACCGGCCCGATATCGCCGCCGATGAGCATGACCACAAACAAAAAGAGGACCACGATGGCGCCGGCATACACGATGACCTGCACCACACCGAGCAATTGCGCTCCCAACATGATGTAAAAAACGGCAAAAACAACAAAATTAAGCAATAAAAACAGAGCGCTATGCACGGCATTTCGGCTCAGAATGACACCCGAAGCGCCGATGAGAGCAATCAGAGCAAGAAAAGCAAAGAAGAGCAGCGACATACAGGCACAAAAGGCGAAGATGGGGGGCGGGCTTTACGCGTCCGGACGAACAACGGTATTGGGAACCGGCGGGTTGAGCAAGTCTTCCTTGGTCAGGATAAAATCACGGCGCTCGTAGCCGGCCAGATCGATGTAATGACCCAGGACGATGGCTTCGACCGGACAGGCGGCTTCACAATCGCCGCAGAAAATGCAACGCAGGAGATTGACCTCGTAGACTTTGGCGTAGCGCTCGCCCGGCGAGACGGGGTTGTTGGGATCGTTCTCGGCCGCCTCGACGTAGATGGCCCCGGTCGGACAGGCCGCCTCGCACAGACAACAGCCGATGCACCGTTCCAGGCCGTTTTCATAACGCCGGAGCTCGTGGCGTCCGCGAAAACGCGGGTACACGGCCATGGGTTCATCCGGGTACTCGACGGTCACGGGCGGCTCGGTCAACAGGGTTTTCAGGGTTACCCCCATGGCCCTGGCTATTTCGCGGGTACCGGCAACGACTTCCTTAAGCGTAGACATGGCGACTCCACGCGGAAACAGGCGAAAAGATGGGAAAACCGTTATCTACGGCACAAACACAACGATAATGGCCGTGGCAATGAGATAGAGGATCGCCAACGGCGTCAGGAATTTCCAACAGAACTGCAAAAGCTGGTCATAACGGATGCGCGGGATGCTGGCGCGGACCCAGATGTAGAGGAACAACAGGGCCACGATCTTGAAGAAAAGCCAACCGAAGCCGACCAGCGGGCCGTACCAGGTGCCGGGCGTGGCCAACGGCCCACGCCAGCCGCCGAAAAAGAGCGAGGCCATCAGAGCGCTGCCCGCGATCATGGAAATGTACTCGGCCATGAAGAAGAGGGCGAACTTGATGCCGCCGTATTCGATCTGAAAACCGGCGATCAGCTCGTTTTCGGTCTCAGGCAGGTCGAAGGGACTGCGGTTGCTCTCGGCCAACATACAGATGAAGACAATGGGAAAGGCCAGCCATAACCACAGCCACAGCCACCAGGGTCGCTCCTGTTGCACGATCGCAACCAGGCTGAGGGTGCCCGTCTCGCGACCGATGTTGGTCGTGAGCAGAACGGCGACCAGGATCAGGCTGAGGGGCAGCTCGTAGCTGAGCATCTGCGAGGCCGTGCGCAGAGCGCCCAGGAGCGCGTAGTTGTTGTTGCTGCTCCACCCCGCCAGCATGACGCCGTAGGTGGCTACGCTCGTAATGGCCAGGATGTAGAGCAAAGCCACATTGATATCGGTGATGGTAAAGGAGATGGTGTAGCCGAAAACGGTGAGATCGGGCGCCAGCGGGATGACGGCGAAAACCACCAGGGCCGGGATGAGCGAAAGCGCCGGCGCCAGCAAATAGACCACCCTGTCCACGTGGTTGGGAACGACTTCTTCCTTGAAAATGGCCTTTACGGCATCGGCCACCGGCTGCAACAGGCCGAAAGGTCCGGCCCGATTCGGTCCCAGACGGACATGGAAGCGCGCCAGCAGCTTGCGCTCGTAATAGGTCAGATAGGCAAAGCCTGTGAGTAACAAAAGAATGAGAACCAGGCTTTTGATGGCAGCAACCAGGACAAGGCTCATCTTCACACCCTGGCAATGGCGACGGCCGTGCGGGGGCCAAAACGGTCGAAGAGAGCGCCGACAGGCGCGTCTTTCAGAGAATAGGGCACGAACACAGTGCCCGGTCGGACGGCGACATCGAGATGGACGGGGACTTCGATCCGGCCGGCCGCCGAACGGATTTCGGCCCGGTCCCCCTCGCGCAGGCCGAGAGCGGCGGCATCTTGGGGATGCAACCAGGCGGCTTTGTGGCCCAAACCGGCCATGGCCGGGGTCGCGGCAAAGACCGTGCCGTCATCCCACAACAGATTACCCACCACCAACCGGAAGGGATAGGCGGCATCGGTGGGCGGCGGCGCCACGGCCTCGTGCGGCGTCAGAACGGCCTCCGTTGCCGGCCGGGGATACTGCCGCCCCCAACAACCCAGGTTCTCCCAGCTCAGATCGGCATAGGCCGGCACCGCCCGGGCGATCTCGGCGAAAACGGCCGCAACCGAAGGTGTGTCCCAGGCTGCCGTCTGTCCGGCGGCATAGTAGCGGGCGATGTGCATCAGGATGGTCCAATCGGCCACGGCTTTGCCCACGGGCCGCACGGCCTGGGGCGCCCGCTGCACCCGGCGTTCGGTGTTCGTGAAGGTGCCGGCGCTTTCCACATACGAGGCCGCCGGCAAGACCACATGGGCCTGTTGAGCCGTTGCGGTCAGGAACAGGTCCTGGACGACCAGGAAATCGAGGGAGGCGAGGGCGGCCGCATCGGCCGGTTTCTCTCCGATCGGGTCGGCGCCCATCACGTAAAGGGCCTTTAGTTCCCCGTGCGCGGCGGCGGCGATCATCTCCCCGTAGCCCAGCCCGGGCTGTGTGGGAAGCCGGGTGTGCCATAGGGCCTCCAGACGGCTGCGGGCCTCTGCGTCGTCCAGGGGACGACGGCCGGGCAGACGGTCGGGCAACATCCCCATATCGGCGGCCCCCTGGGCATTGGCCTGGGTGTGGAGAAAACCCAGGCGCGCGGCATGACCGGCAGCCGCGATCCAGTTGCGCAGGGCCGTGACCAGGGCATCGCTGCCGTAGCCCCAGGCATAATCGGGTCCATAGGCCAGGAAAGGCCGTTGCGCCCTCAGGACCAGCCCGGCGGCTCTGCGCACGGCGTCGAGAGGCGCGTCCGCCATTGCCGCCGCCCTGACCAGAGCCGTTTCGGCATCCCCGGCCTCGTAGAGCGCCAGCAGCCACTCCGGCGCGGCTTCACCCCGAATGCCAAGGGTGGCCAGGGTAAGGGCATCGAAGAGGGCCGGCTCGGTCCCCGGTAGCGGTTGCAGGAAGACTCCCGGATAGCGGGTGAACTCGATGGCGCGCGGGTGAATGATGACCATCGCCGCGCCTTTGCGGATGGCCGCCCGCTTGAGGAACAGGGCCAGGACCGGCGCCTCCTCGGCCGGATCGCAGCCCATGAGCACGATGGCATCGGCCTCGCGGGCATCGGCCAGGGCCGGCAGGCCGCCGTCCGGAGCCCGCAGCGCCGAACCCTCGCGAAAATCCAGGTTGTTCGTCCCCACCAACGCCCGCATGAACTTGCCCAGCAGGTAGTTGGCCTCGTTACTCACCTTGGCCGAGCCCAGGGCGCCCACGGCCTGGGGACCGTATTGCCGGGCAATGCGCTTGAGGGTCTCGGCCACCGCTTTCACGGCGACCGACCAACTCACCGGTTGCAGGCGGCCGTCCACCCGCAGCAGCGGCTCGGTCAACCGTTCGGGATGAGAGGAAAAGCCCGTGGCAAAGCGACCCTTATCGCAGATCCACTCGTCGTTAACGGCCATGTTCTCCCGCGCCACATGCCGCCGCACCCGATGGCTGCGTACATCCACGCGCAGGTTGCAGCCCTGGCCGCAATGGGTGCAGATGGATTCGGTCTTCTCCAGCTCCCAGGGGCGATAGCTAAAGCGGGCCAGCCGATTCGTCAGTGCGCCTACGGGGCACAGATCGATGATGGAGCCGCTGGTATAGGCATCCAGGGCGGCATCGGGGAATTTGTCGATGACCGTCTCGCCCCCACGATGGAACAGCCCCAATTGGGGTTTGTCTTCCCACTCCTCCAGATAGCGAATGCAACGCCAGCAGACGATACAACGTTCCTGATCGAGCAGGATCAGATCGCTGAGGGGATAGTTTTTGGCCTTGTGGGTCTTTTCTTCCCAAAAATGGGACTTGCCCGGCCCGTGTTCCAGGGTTTGATTCTGGAGTGGACACTCGCCGCCCTTGTCGCAGATCGGGCAATCGAGGGGGTGGTTGATGAGGATGAATTCCAGCGTCCCCTGGCGGGCATCGACCGCCCGCGGGGAGTTGTAATAATAGACCCCTCCCGCCACCACCGGCGTTGTACAGGCCGTGATCAGGCTGCGCCCGCGCGGGCCTTCGCTTTCGACCAGACACATGCGACAGGCGCCCAGCGGGTCCAATTTCGGATGGGAGCAGAAGACCGGGATGATGATACCGGCGCGAGCTGCCGCTTCGGTCAGCAACTCTCCGGCCCGGGCCTGGATGGCTTGGCCGTCAATGGTGATGGTGATCCAGTCGGTCATAACGGGTAACCGGTAAAAAGGGAGGAGGCTTCAGTCGTCCAGGACGTTGGCGACGGGTACGCCCACATAGGGTCGGTAGATCGGTCGTACCGGTACCGGCGGTTTGGCCTCTTCGGGATTGGTGGCGAGGATATGGGCCTCGAATTCGGGCCGAAAATGGCGCAGCGCGCTTTGCAGACCCCAAACCGCCGCCGGACCGAACGGACAGAAGGATTGCTGTTCGATGTACTTGCTGATCCGTTGCATGCGGTCCAGGTCGGCGCGTACGCCGTGCCCCTCCTCGATGCGGATCAGGGTCTTCTCCAGCCAGCCGGTCCCCTCGCGACAAGGGGTGCACTTGCCGCACGATTCCTCGCGATAAAAGCCGAGGGTGCGCCGTAGCACCGACACCATGCTGGTACCCTCGGCGATCACGATCACCCCACCCGAACCCAGAAGCGAACCGGCCGCCTGGATCGACTCGAAATCCAAACCGGTGTCCAGCTTATCGGGCGTGAGATGGGGCATCGAAAGCCCCCCGGGGATGATGCTTTTGATGGGTCGATCGGCGAGCGTACCGCCGGCGTAATCGTAAATGAGCTCGCGCAGACTGAGGCCGTAAGGGATTTCGTAAACCCCTGGCTTTTTGACCTCGCCGCTCAGACACACCAGTTGAAAACCGGGACTGCGTTCGGTGCCCCATTGGCGATACCAGTCGGCCCCATGTTCAACCACATGGCGCACATGGGAGATGGTCTCGACGTTGTTGACAATGGTAGGCTTGCCGTAAAGCCCGGCTACGGCCGGGAAGGGCGGTTTCAACCGGGGATGGCCGCGATCGCCTTCCAGCGAGGTCAACAGGGCCGTTTCTTCGCCGCAAATGTAGGCCCCGGCGCCCGGATGGACGATCACCTCCAGATCGAAATCGGAACCGAAAATCCCTTTGCCCAAAAAGCCCTGGGCTTTGGCCTCGGCGATGGCCTGCTCCAGGCGCAGACGGCCGAACATGTACTCCCCGCGGATGTAGATGAAGGCATGGTGGGCCTGGATGGCCCAGGCCGTACAGATGATCCCTTCCAACAACTGATGAGGGTCGTATTCGATGATCAACCGGTCCTTGAAAGTCCCCGGTTCGGACTCATCGGCATTGACGACCAGATAGCGGGGAAAGACGCCTTTGGGCAAGAAGCTCCACTTCACCCCGGCCGGGAAGCCCGCGCCCCCGCGGCCGCGCACCCCGGCTCGCTTGACCTCCTCGACCACGGCGGCCGGGTCCATACCCAAAGCCTTGCGGGCGGCGGCATAACCACCATCGGCCAGATACGAAGCCAGGGTGTGGCTGCCGGGTTTGTCAATGCGGGCAAGCAAAACGTTGGTCTCGGGATGGTGATCGTGATGATAAGGGCCGGCCGGCGAGCGCTCCATCGGTGCGACGAACGCCTCGTCCCCCAGGCTCAACAGCTCCGCCAGCATGGCATCGGCCCGCTCGGGCGTCAGGTTTTCGTAATAGCGGCCCCAAGGGCTGGCCGAACGCCGCACGAAGCACATGGGCGCCGTCGCACAGGAGCCCAGGCATTCCATGGCGTCGAGGGTGAAGTTGCCGTCGGCCGTGGTTTCGCCGAATTCAACCCCCAACCGTTGCTTGAGATGGTCGGCCAGGGCTTCGGCCCCGCGCAACTGACAGGGCACATTCGTGCAAATTTCAATGTGAAAGCGGCCGTGGGGCGCTTTGTAAAGCATGTTATAGAAGCCGGCGATGGCATACACCTCGGTCGGTTCCATAGCGAATAGCGCCGCCACCTCGGCCAGAACCTCGTGGGGCAACCAGCCCCATTCGCGCTGGGCCACGTAGAGGGCGGGTAGGATGGCCGACCGCGGTTGCGGGTAACGCGCCATCAAGGCCTGGATTTCGCTACGAGCGGCATCGGAAAGCATGGGATAGGTGTCAAAGGGAACGCGTGGGATTTAGCGATCGACATCGCCGAGGACGATATCAATGGTGCCGATGATGGCGACCAGATCGGAAAAGAGATGCCCTTTCGCCATCAACTCGATGGCCTGCAGATTGACGAAGCTGGGCGTGCGCACCCGGCAACGGTAAGGAATGGCCGAGCCGTCGGAAACCAGGTAGATGCCCATTTCGCCTTTCGAGGCCTCGATGCCGTGATAGGCCTCTCCCGGCGGTGGTCGGAGGCCTTCGGTAAAGAGCTTGAAGTGGTGGATAACCGCCTCCATGCTCTGGTCGAGGAGTTGCCGCGGCGGTGGGGCGATTTTGGGATCATCGATCAGATGAGGACCCGGCGGTAGATGATCGAGCGCCTGCCGCACAATGCGGACAGACTGGCGCATTTCGTTGAGCCGCACCATGTAGCGGCCGTAGGAATCACACGAGGTAGCGATAGGGATCTCGAAGTCGTACTGGTCGTAGTGGCAATAGGGCTGGGCCTTGCGCAGGTCATATTGGACTCCACTCCCGCGCAACATAGGACCGGTGACGCCCATGGCAATGGCCGTTTCCGGCGGAAGAATGCCGATGCCCTCCAGCCGGCGGCGGAAAATGGGGTTGTCGGTGAGCATGCGCTCGTATTCATCAAAACGGGCCGGCAGGATATCGAGCAACTCGCGCAAGCGCGGGGCAAAAGCCGGCGGCAGATCCCAATTGACCCCCCCAATGCGCAGATAGCTCGTGGTCAGGCGGGCGCCGCAGACCATCTCAAAGAGGTCGAGAATGGCCTCGCGCTCGCGAAAGGCGTACATCAGGACGGATAAGCCCGTACCGCCCAGGTCGAGGGCATGGGTGGCCAGCCACACGAGATGGCTGGCAATGCGCTGCAATTCGCACACGATCACCCGGATGGCCTGCGCCCGCGGAGGCGCTTCGATTCCCAGCAGCTTCTCCACCGCCAGACAATAGGCCAGGTTGTTTTGCATGGCCGAGACGTAGTCCATGCGGTCGGTGTAATAGACAAAATCCTTATAGCGAATGTTTTCGCCCTGTTTTTCAAAGCCGCTGTGGAGATAACCGATATCGGGCTGCACGCCTACCACGCGCTCGCCGTCCAGCTCGACGATAAGCCGCAACACCCCATGGGTGGCCGGATGTTGCGGGCCCATGTTGACGATCATGTGGCGGCTGTCCATGCCCTTGGGCACGGGTTCCGGCCGCTGTTCGGGCTTCATGATCTGCTTGCCCAGAAAAGCAAATTCCTCATCCTCCCAGGTTACCGTAAAGGGGACGCGTTCGCCGCCCAGGGGCCGGTCCTTGCGCAGGGGATGATCGGGCCAATCGTCGGGCATGAGGATGCGCCGCAGGTCAGGATGGCCTTCATAACGCACGCCGAAGAGGTCGTAGGCCTCGCGTTCATGCCAGTTCGCCGTCGGCCAGATGCCCACCACACTGGGCGCCACGGGGGCATCCCCGCCGGGCAGGGGCACCTTGAGCTGTAACAGATCGCCGTTCCGCGGGATGGAACGGAGCTGGTAAATGCCGAGGAAGCGGGCGCCGAAGGGATTGTCGGGCAGCTTGAGGGTATCCACCACCGTCAAGTCGCTGAGGAGGTTATAGCGCAGTTCGGGGTGGTCCCGCAGAAACCGCCCTACGGCCGGCAGACTTTCGGCCTTGATGGTGACGATGGGCGTTTGGCGATAAACCGTGGCAGCGAGCACGGCCTCAGGAAAGGCCTCGCGCAAAACGGCAATGGGATCCATGGCAAAGGGTTGTCAACAGAGCGCAAAGAGTCAGTCGGGCAGCGGCGGCAGTTCCGCCGGCTCGGGCAGCCTGACCGGCGGCGGTGTCATGGTGTGATCGGTGAGTTTTTCCTTGGCGATCTTGGCCTGAAGCATCGTCAGGGCATAGAGCAGCGCTTCGGGTCGCGGAGGACAACCCGGCACATAGACATCCACGGGGATGATTTTGTCCACGCCCTGGACGATGGCGTAGTTGTTGAACGGCCCGCCGGCACTGGCGCAAATGCCCATGGCAATCACCCACTTCGGCTCGGGCATCTGGTCATACAACCGCTTGATCACCGGCGCCATCTTGTTGCTGACGCGGCCGGCCACGATCATGAGATCGGCCTGCCGGGGGGAACCGCGGAACAACTCGCTCCCGAAACGGGCGATATCGTGGCGGGCCGTGCCCGTGGTGATCATCTCGATGGCGCAACAGGCCAGTCCGAACAGCAACGGCCAGACCGAGTTCTTGCGACTCCAATTGACCATATACTCCAACGACGTTGTGATA
>Ga0197142_1004994_pt1 | contig 10542 bp, 6 predicted proteins | sample GBS60_MetaG_FD_148614 | JGI IMG/M metagenome (GOLD analysis project Ga0197142, IMG submission 148614) | Sediment microbial communities from Great Boiling Springs, Gerlach, Nevada, United States - GBS 60_MetaG | ecosystem: Environmental > Aquatic > Thermal springs > Hot (42-90C) > Sediment...
TTCCCAACGGATCGGCAAAGGGTCACGGGCATAGGTTACCGACAGGGGGGCTAGTTGCTCCGGGGCCCGCTCCTGATAGTAGCGAATCACATCGGCCATCCGCGGCGGAGTGATCGCCAGGCCCGAGCGCTCGAAAAAGCCGTAAGCCCGCTCCACTTCCATCCGCCAATGTTCCCGGGGAAAAGTGTCCGGCGGGGGATACGCATGACAGGTCACACCGCAGAATTGCTGGATACGCTGCTCCAGGTCTGCGGGTGGATCACTCGAAGAGGCCGTCGGGATCGGCGAAGAGGGCGCCGGCGGTGATTCCGTAGAAGCCTGGCATCCCGCCAGCAGAAGGAGCACGACTAGTACCCGACAGGTTCCAGGGGAATGATCGTAGTCCATGGGATGACTCCTACACGTGCTTCCAGCAAAAATGGCCCCAGGGATAAATTTCGATGGTTCTACGGCAGCAGCTTCTGGTAGCGTTCCGCCAGGCGCAGGCCAGGATAATCCGGGCCGTGGGCTCCACCCTCATGATAACCGCGAACAGCTTCGGAGAAAACACGTCGGGCCAGAGGGAACTCTCCGCTTTCCAGGGCAAGCAGGGCACTGAGCAAGGCGAAGTCGCCGCCGGCGATGCGCAGGGTGAGGGAACGTTCGTAAGTCTGGGTCAGGCGGGCGGTTTTCCAATGTCCAAGCCAGCGGAAAGCAGGCAAACCGCTCAACGGAGCAGCCAGACCCACTTCACTCCCCACCGCCTGGGCCCAAGCCAGGGGCAGGGATGCCGGAAGCAGACGTTCCTCCTCTTCCTGCAAGAAGCTGCGGATGCTCTCAATGGCCTGCTGCGCCTGTCGGTAATGTCCTGCCGCTGCCGCAGTGACCAGATCGAACCAGAGGTACGCCGGCAACTGATAAGTTCGGGGGAGGGACGGTGGCCGGGATGCCATGACCAGGGGGACTTCATACAGGCCCAACGACAGAGGGTGCCGACGCAGTTCGTCCCGATCCAACAAGATACGGGCTTCGGCGACACGCCCGGTTTGGACCAGCAACTCCAGCAGGAGGACCACGCCTTCTGGTCCGTACAGTTCGGCGGAGGAATTCTGGAGGATGTTCAGAGCTGTTTCGTACAAACCGAGCTGAGCGGCCAGACGAGCCCGAGCCAGAGGCTGTCCCGCCAGACCGCTACTCCGCAGAATGAAGCGATTCTCATTATCCCGAAACTGCCGTTCGATCTGAGCTGCCAGTTCCTCCCACTGGGCACAGCGCTGCTGATAGGTGGAAGCGGTTTCTCCGGCGAGCGGCCCTGCTCGTCTGTGCAGACGCAACACCTTCTGGGCATGATCCCAGGCGATGTCCCAGGCGGACAGCTCCAGCAAGGAGAAGGTCAAGGCTTCCTGGGCAGTCAGCATCTCGGGCTGATACCGCACAGCGTGCAGCAGCGCGGAGCGGTACTGAACCTGCCGCAATTGTTGCAGCGGCGGAAAAGGGGAAGCACTTTCCCAGGGATGCCGCTGCAGGAGATCGATAGCACGGCCAGCAAGAAGCCAGGCCAGGGCATCGGCGGGATCACGTTCCAGACCCTTCCGAGCGGCCCGCAAGGCCAACAGGGCGGCACGAGGATCGGCTGCCTCTGCCGGCATCAATTCCTGCAACCGCAGATAGACACTGGCTGCGTCAGCTTGCCAGGAACCCTTACGACCCTCTTGCCACCTCCAGCGCCACCAGGGTTGCGGCAGAGGTAGCGACATGGGACCGTCACCTTCTGGTTGCAACTGCGGATCCTGCCAATCCCGTCGCAGCAAACTCAGCCAGTCCTCGGCACGGGCGGGGGCCCGGAGCAAGAGCAGGGCGCTCCCCGCAACTTGAATAGGCCGCCACTCGTCGCGAGACTGATACACCCGTTCCAAAGCCATGCTCCAGCGAGCACGATCGGGATCGTAGAGCACTGCCGCCATGCCTGCAGAGAGCGCTGTCTGCTCCCCGGTGTCGGGTGGAGTGGGCACAGGTATGAGGCCGAGCTGGCCCGCTCCCTGGCGCACCCACGCCGCGCGATCTGCGAAGAGGGTCAGACGAGAATCATAACTGCTGCGTACCTCCGGTGCGAACCAGGCCAGATAATGCGCAACATCAGGATGGGTCGTGAATACGGGAGGGGCGTCGGGGTGGCTGGTATACCACTGGTGCACTGTTTCCGCCAGGTGACGTAAGCCCGGATGCTCATAAATCCGCCAACTCAGGTCCTCGCGATCTCCCAGCCATCGCCCGGGAGCCCCGCCGGGAATTAGCAGGACCGCGGCGGTCAGTCCTGCCACGGCCGTCAGCCAGAACGGGCCGCGGGCAGACTGCCAGGCAACGAGGAGCCGACCCAGGTACTGGGCGATCAGCGGAATGGCCGCCACTGTCCAGAGGGGCACCAGGCGGATCTGCCACACCGCCAGAGGGCATAGCAGCAGTCCCAGCCATAGGGTGACACCCCATTGTCGGCGGCGCAATGCAGAAATCACGGCCAGAAGCCACAACATCAGCACCAGGAGCAATGCCAGGCCGGTCCCGGGAATATCCCCTCGGCTCAGCATCCAGCCCGACCAAGGGGTGGCGAACACTCCCGCCAGACGGGGATCATGCGGCCAACCGTACCACCAAACGGCCGGCGATAGTTCCACCGGCCAGGTCCAGGCATGCCAGTGATGGGGACTGCATAGACTGGCGATCCCAGTCGCGGCAAACACTCCCCACGGTCGTTTCCCCTCTCCCGTGGCTCGTGGACGTATCACTTCCAACACCAGGGCGATGGGTCCTAGGAAAAACCAACTGTCCAGATTCACCCACACCGCCGTTAGCAGGGGAATGCCCCAGAGCCAACGACCTGATCGCTGAAAGCACCAGAGCACCGCTGCCAAGCCCAACAGGGACAGGAGCATCGGTTGCAGGAGCAGCCGTGGACTCATCGTCACAACGGCGAGCAGAGTCAGGGCCGCTGTCAGCCATACCCCCGCCCAACGCCGGCTGATCTGCCACACCAAAAACGCCAGTACGGAGACCAACCCGGCTTTGCTGGCCATCACTGCTGTGTCCCCTCCTCGCTCCCACAGAATGTACAATCCCCAGTCGTAAAGCCAGGCATGGTTGGCCCAGTAACGCCCCTCGGTGTCCTGACCGAAAGGGTCCGTGCCGAAGCGATACTGACCCTCAGCCAGGAGGCGGCCCGTCGCTCGATGCAGCCACACATCCGAGTTGCGAGCTGTAAATGATGCACTCGCGCCGGCCACCACCATCACCAGCATCAGCAGCAAGCGTTCCGGGATGCGTGGCTCCGATCGAATCGAACCTGCGGCGGCGGATATTACCGGCTGATTTTCCACTTCCGTTGCCATAACCATCGCCTCAGCGTAACTCTCGTGTTTTCGTGAGTGATGTTTTCTCGTGAGTGATGTTTTGTTCGCTGATGCCCCGTCCGTAGCCGACCGAGTCTGGTGGTTTGGAAACGATGTCGCTTCCCGTTTATCGGAACAGTGCCGCTTCCCAGGCAGAAGTCAAAGCACCTGCAACCCTCCAAAGCGGTACCGTCAACCGTCAGTCACGGATCACGGCGGTGACTTACGGCGTCCAATCGAGGTCGGGAGTCAACTCGGCGCAGAATTCGGCAAGGAGTCGGGCTGCTTGGATCAGGTCCATCCGATGGACTACTTCCACAGGGCTATGCATGTAGCGATTGGGAATACCGATGAGGCCACAAGCCACCCCGTGTCGGCTGATCTGGATCGCGTTGGCATCCGTGCCCGTCGCACGAGGAACACCCCGCACCTGAATGGTCAGTTCCAGGCGTTGGGCTGTAGCTTCCAGACGTTCGAAGACGCGGGGATTGATGTTGGGGCCCCGAAAGACCACCGGTCCGCCACCACACCGGATTTCCCCTTGGGTTTTGCGGTCGTTGCCGGGAGTGTCCGTGGCATGACAAACATCCACCGCGATCCCGACCGTCGGTTGCACGGTGTAGGCAGCCGTCGTCGCCCCCCGCAGGCCGATCTCCTCCGCCACGGTCGAGACGGCGTACACGTCCACCTGCAGGGGACGATTCCGGAGCAGTCGGAGCGTTTCCAGACACACCCACAGGCCGACTTTATCGTCCATACCTGGACCCGCCAGCAGATCGTTGCGCAGCGGATACCAGTTCAAGGCGAACGTCACCGGATCGCCGATGCGGACCCATTCTTCCGCCTCCGCCCGGTTCCGCGCGCCGATGTCCAGCCAGATGTCCGGGAAGTCCGGAACCTTATTCTTCTCCTCAGGTTTGAGCAGATGAACCGCCCGTCGAGCAACCACACCGCGGATCGGTCCCTGTCGTGTCCAAACCGTCAAGCATTGTCCCAACAGGATTTGCATGTCCCAGCCGCCGATCGGCTGGACGTACAGAAAGCCTTCATTGTCAATATGCTGAACCATCAGGCCAATCTGGTCACAGTGACCGGCCAGCATCACTCGCACCGCTCGGTCTGGCCGCCCCTGAGCATGGCGGATGGCATAAACATTACCGTGGACATCCGTGCGCACCTCATCAGCAAAACCGCGAGCATACTCCCGCACGACTTCCTGGATGGGTTGTTCAAAACCGGATGGACTGGGAGTTTGTAACAACCGATGAAAAAACTCTTCCGCCTGCGGCTCCATTGATCCCTCCCGGACTAGTGCTGTTCTGGAGTGGTGGGGAACGAATTCCAGGCCGGGCAGCCGTGGGAACTCGTCCCTGGATTCTGATGTTATGCTAGCATTCCATTTCATATCGCGGGATGAGCAGTCCCAAAATTCATGGCTGTTGTTCCCCTGGACCTCTACTCCACCTCAAGCCTGGGTGAGGCCGCTCTCCTTGCTCACTCCGCCTTGCCCCAACTTACCCCAACTCAGGCCATCGCCTCGCATAAGAAAAGCCGGACTCTTTCCTCCTTGTGGCAACCGAGGAAGGAAGACAAAGCAGGCGGCACCAGGGGGAAGGATTCATGCTTGGGTGCTGGTACGGATTGTGGCCGCGTCCTTGGTAGGACCGCGATAATAAACGCGACGAACGGAAGTGGAGTGGGAGGAGACGGGCGTATGAGCGAGGCGATGGGGATTGCCGTAGTGGGATGCGGGACGGTTGGAGGGGGCGTAGTCGAAGCATTGCTGCGACATCGGGATCGTCTGGCCCAGCGTGCGGGCCGACCCCTGCAGCTGCGGCACATCGTCGTACGGGACCGGCACAAGCCCCGCGAGCCGTTTGTGCCCCGCGAGTTGCTCACAGACAATTTCGCCTCGGTTCTCCAGGATGCGGCGGTCCAAGTGGTGGTAGAGCTAATCGGGGGGACGACGGTAGCCCGGGAGGTCGTTCTGTCCGCTCTGGCGGCGGGCAAACATGTGGTCACGGCCAACAAGGCCCTCCTCGCCGAAGCCGGTCCGGACATCTTTGAAGCGGCTCGACGCGCGGAACGCACCATCTGCTTCGAGGCTGCCGTGGCCGGAGGAATCCCCATCATCCGTGCCTTAGGCGAAAGCCTGGCGGCCAATCAGATCACCGCCATCCAGGGAATTCTCAACGGAACCAGCAATTACATACTCACGGCTATGGCCGAACGAGGCCTGGCCTATACGCAGGCTCTGCAGGAGGCCCAGGCGCACGGTTATGCCGAGGCCGACCCCACCCTCGATGTAGATGGCTCCGACGCCGCCCACAAACTGGCCATCCTCGCCCAGATCGCCTTTGGCGTCATTGCACGCCCTCAGGACATCACCCGCCAGGGCATCGATCGACTTCACCCCATGGACATCCGCTTTGCCCAGGAACTCGGCTATACCATCAAGCTCCTGGCCGAAGCCTGGACCCGCAGCGACCCCCAGCGTCCCGAGGCACCGCGAGGAGTGGCTCTCCACGTCGCTCCCGTCCTGCTCCGTCAGACCGACCTGTTGGCCCAGGTTCGAGGAGCCTACAACGCCATCGCGGTCTATGGCGACATAGTGGGAGAAACCCTCTATCAAGGACCAGGGGCCGGTCGGGGCCCGACCACCAGTTCCGTCCTTGCCGATCTGATCGACCTGGCGGTGGGTCGTGCCCAACGCACCTTCGCTGCTGCCCGGCTCTGGTCGCGTGCTGACCGCGGCTTTGTCCTCGACCCTGCAGAACAAGTTCAAAGCCGCTTCTACCTCCGTCTTCTCGTCGCCGACAAACCCGGCGTCCTCGCCGACATTGCCCGCATCCTCGCCCAACACACCATCAGCATCTCCAGCGTCGTGCAACACGAAGCTCCCGAAGGGGACGGCGAACCGGTCCCCCTGGTCATTGTCACCCATTATGCTTCCACGGGTCACTTCCTGGCCGCTGTCGAACAGATCAACCGTCTCCCCACCGTCGCCACTCCGGCTGTCTTTTTTACCATGGGGGACTGATCCTCATCCTCACCTCGGGAACTGATCCTCACAGGGGAGCCGCTCCGCCGGTCTGACACCTCCTGCCCCCCCAGCCGGTCTGACACCTCCTGCCCCCCAGGCTGCTGACCTTGTTGTGTCCTCCTCGCATTGCTTACAATTTCACCGTATCCAGGCTCAAACATGTACCAGGCTTATGGTTTCCTCCCAGCCGGACCGTCTTTTCTTGGGAGTGCCATTAGCCCCTGGATAAAACGGTATTGTGGAAGTGTTATCACTTGCCGGGTCAGACGTTGACGGCCCGATGCGGTATCCGACGATGGTTCGGATGATCTGCATCCCGTTGCCCAGGTCAACCTCCCCTATCAACCCTATGCCCACCGGACGGAGAGACGGCTACCGATCCTGAGGACCCACAGACATGAATCGATCTGCTGACCTGAACCGCAGTGCCAAAACCCTTACTCCCATCAGCCCTACCCCCGAAATCGAGGAGCAGTGGAGTTATGAGGAACTGCAAGAGCAAGCGGAAGAGATTCGTCAGCGACTCCGTCGCTTTTGCGAGTCGCTGGGCCACTTTTTCGTGCACAAGCAGGAAATCATCGAGCTGATGTGCGTGGCAGCCATCGCTCAGGAACCGTTGCTGCTCATCGGTCCTCCGGGCACGGCCAAGTCGGACCTGGTGATCAAATTCAAGGACGCTTTAGGGGTCCCCGACGAGGATTACTTCGAGTACATGCTGACGCGTTTCACCGAGCCGAGCGAAATCCTGGGGGCCATTGACATCCGGGAGCTTCGCGAAGGGCGGTATATTCGTCGCAAGGAAGGAAAACTGCCGACGGCCCGCATCGCGTTCCTCGACGAGATTTTCAAGTCCAACTCCGCCATTTTGAACATTCTGTTGACCATACTCAATGAACGCAAGTTCTACCAGGAAGGTCGTCCGGAACCGGTTCCGCTGCGTATTCTGTTCGCGGCCACCAACGAGATTCCGGAGCATGGGGAGCTGGCGGCCCTCAAGGATCGCTTCGTCCTGAAGGTGGAGAGTCGCTCCGTCCACGCAGAAGCATTCGCGGAACTGATCGACCTGGGTCTGCGCAACGAAGCCTGGAGAATGCTCAACCAGAAGCCATGGTGTCAGGGACATGCTACTTTAGAAGATTTTCTCAAAGCCCATCGCTATTTCATGTACCAGTTCAGTGACTTCCGACGGGATTTCCGCAGCGACGAGTGGACCAACGACCGCACTCGCTTCTTCCCCCCGGAAGTGCTGAGCGAGTTCCGCCGCCTGGTCCGCACCCTCATCCACGAGGATCGGATTTTCATCAGCGACCGCAAAGTGGTCAAACTCTACAAGCTGTTGCGTGTCCACGCCTGGTTGTTCCATGGCGGTGTGGTCCACAAGGAGGACCTGCAACTGCTCAAATATTTAGGGGAAACCCCCCAGGAGATTCAACTCCTCCGCCGCAAAGTGCCAGAATATCTCGGCTTGTCCTGAATGAACGGCCGACCTCACCGAGTGATCCAGAAAAAGGTTTTAAGGCGGGTGTGACAGGGGGATTATCGTTTGTTCGGGAGCGGCCGACTCGTTTGGGGCAGATAAGAGCCGTCAATGCTGGTCCGGGTGGGCCCAGCGAGCTGGTTCGGCGGGAGTGAGATACACTCGTCAACGCTTGTCCTGGGGAGAGCGGTCCGGTGAGAGCGGATGACGGCTACGGGCGGCCGTCCGCAGCGTCGTCCAACCGATGGGCAGGATTTTGGGACGGGGAACGATAGCTGCCACAATTCCCCCGTGCCGTTCCGACAATTTCCGCGCATCGTAGCGGAGGAACTCATAGACTTGGGGCTGCCGATGCCCCCGAAGATATTCCTGGGCCAGGCGGTACATGTGGGCATCGTAGGAGGCCTTGGAATGCGTATGCAAACAATAACGTCCGGAGTGACGACGCAAATCCCCATCGAAGGCCGGATTGATGTGATACAACTCGTGAAACACCGTGGTGATTTTGTCGGCGAAGCTCTGATCCAGAAAGCGGGGAAGGCAAAAGGTGATCAGGTAAAGGATTTCGCGTTGGTCAACGAAGAAGCGCTGGACCTGGTATTCGCAGGCGCCTTGGCGGCGGGTCAGTGCCCCATGGCGGAACCGTAAGGGTGTGACGCGGGCCTGCAGACCATAACGACTACGGCTGCGACTGGGTGTGAAGGTGATCAGCACCTGTTCCATTCGGATGTGGGACAGTTCGGGGCAGCGGGCCACGATGTCGGCACAGAGCCGAGTCATCGCTGCGGAGAAGTCCCAGGGTTGCTCCGAAGTGGTGCTGCCACTATGGGGCCAGCGGATGACCGACCGATGGGGGAAGCCCGGCACGGCCACCCAACGTCGGGGAAGGGGATGATTCTCCCCCCAGTGCAATTCCAACGCCGACCGCTCCATCTGTCGCAGTGCTCCCATAGTCGATCCTCGCCCTTCCCATGCGGCTTTTCGGATCCCGCAACGGCAATGTCCATGCGGATGCCATGCTAGAAGTCAACGGCAGCCCGGTCAACAGGGGACATTCGTTTCCCGTCGATTCCCCTCGACCTTTCGGTAGGGATTTTGGCTCCTTCCCCTTAGATGTTCCGGGATCGTTCCTCCCTTGGGTACCGAGTCGCAGCCGGGGCTTCCCAACCGTAGAGGCTGCCCTGATTCCCGACTTTCTGCTTGCACTCGCCTGGTGCTCCCTGGGTCGGACTCCACTGGTGCTCCATAGGCAGGCCTTTTTCCGGAAAAATCCCTTCAAGCCCTGCAGCTGTTGCAGTCGATAACACTAGCGCTGATCGTACGGACTGTGACAGCACAGCAGGCAGTGGCAGACCGCTATGGCGGTTGCGGCAAGGAGGGGGGCATGAGTGGAGAACGGATCAGGCATTGGCTCCGGAAAACAGGCGGTGTGGCATGGCTGCTAGGAATAGCCACGGGATGTCAAACGTGGTACGGCGGCATGACTCTGCCGAGCGGAAGGTACTTGCAGCATTATCCCCAATATTTCGCACCGGATCCTGCCCACCCCCTGCCCCGGGAACTCGCCAGTATGGCGTCGGTCGAGAGCATTCCCGGTGGTGGTCCGCGTCAAGCAGGTGAGGCCGCACCAGCACCTCCCGCAGCGCCGGCTCCTGCCCCTGCCCCCAAGGAATAACATGTTTTCACCCATCCGTTCGGATACAGACTCATGAAGGGACGACGTCGGCAGCTGAGAGGAAGCTCAACCGGATGGTAAGGCACCGGTGCTGAGACAATCGGCGTTGTTCTTCCGCATTGCTTGCTGGTAACGGTCTTCATATCCCGGGTCACGTCTGAACTTCAGCGAGTTGCTCTTGCAATCTCACTGCTGCAGCGTTATGGGCCGTCTTATACCAGAGGGGCAACCATCGCAGGGAAGAAGCGATAACTACTCGGAATCTTACCTGGACAGGGGAAATTCATCATGGGCCAAGGATGGCACAGACGCACAGCGGCAAACCCGCCTCGTTGGATGAGTGTCGTTGTCAGTTTCAGCGGCATGGTCTTAGGGATGACTACCGGATGTCGCACTGATGAATGTGATCTGTGCCGACGTGGAACTTTGGAAAGGAAGGTTATGCCGACATCCCATCCGACGGTAGGCTTGCCCGGCACACCAACGCTTCCTCCCGGGCCATCTGCTCCTTCCCTGTCGACCACCACACCGAGTTCCCTGTCGACCACCACACCGAGTAGCGGCCTGGATTCCCGGTCGGGTACGGGCTCAGGAACAACTGGGGTAAACCTGACGTCGGGGGCACGTCGGCTTCCGGCTTCTCCCGCCAGCAACTCGGGAGGCGGTTTGATGTCGACGGGTGGTTCGCAAGCCCCGCTGCCGCCGCCCCAGGATTTGTCTCTGTCTGCAGGAGGTAGTAGCTGGCCCTCGGCTTCGACACCGGCCATGAGCAACTGGGCCCCCGCTACGCCTCTGTCCTCGACTCCGGCGTCATCTGCACCGGTCGGTTTGCAAGAACCGGGTCCTCTGCCTCCCCCTCCGCCGGGAGCTACGGGGAATATGCCTGTTCTACCCCCCACACCGCCGCCGGGAACACCCTGAGGATCGGGAATACCCTGATCAGGGGGGTTAGTTCAGAGTGAACATTCGGCTTTCGCCGGGGCCT
>Ga0197142_1004996_pt1 | contig 10538 bp, 8 predicted proteins | sample GBS60_MetaG_FD_148614 | JGI IMG/M metagenome (GOLD analysis project Ga0197142, IMG submission 148614) | Sediment microbial communities from Great Boiling Springs, Gerlach, Nevada, United States - GBS 60_MetaG | ecosystem: Environmental > Aquatic > Thermal springs > Hot (42-90C) > Sediment...
GCATCACGTTCGGCTCGTAAGGTCACAACATCCATATCCTTTAAAAACTGACGGTTTGCTTGTTGAGGATGTACGATCAAAATCCAGCGCAATCCCACCGGATGCGGCCAATGAATTGGTATGCAAGTCATTCCTTGCTCCTCGACCAACCTGCACATAAAATCTAGCGTATAGTATGATCCACCGGGGTATACCCATTCGTGACCAGTGTAATTTTCATTACTCTCTACGAAATTAGCCACAAAGATGGCATCAGGTTTCATAACCTTTCTGGCTGAAGCGACACATGTTCTGATCTGTGAGGCTGATGCGTGTGAAAAGATTGACTGTGCCAAAAGAAAATCAAAAGTTCTTCCAAATACTTCAAGATTGAACGACCGGTCATGGGCGAAAGATGGCTGCTTCACTGCAAGAATGGATTCTCCCAGCTCGTGTTTGATACCTTCCTCAATTAACCATTGTTCTGGTTCAATCCCGAAATAACGACCACTCAACAAATATGGAATGAACAATCGTCCACCACGCAGTGATCCGCATCCAATATCAAGGAGATAATGATGTTCACGTAAACCCAGTGAGGTTAGCAAATTAAATTGTAGTGCAGCAACAATATCATAGTTGTCAGGATGGCTTACGAAAGCACGATAGTGACGATCACCCGGCGAAAGGTGCTTGCCTAACCGATCATCAATTGGATTGATACTCATGGTCGACTCTCCTAGATGGTGCTATAATCGCCGTGTATAATATCAGTGGCTTGAAAATGCTGCAAGCTTGACCTCAGAGATAAAGGTTGACAGTGAACATATCGATTGTTATTCCTACCCTTCATTCCTCGATGATTCGTGATGTTATTATGTCGTTAGATCGACAAACAGCGAGTTCTCACATTCGTGAAATTATCGTTGTCGGCCAATGTACGCCTGATCAAGTCATTCCACCAGCGCGATTTGTTCCAACTAGTCGGCCAGTTGCCGCTGCAGTAGCTCGAAATCTCGGTGCTCAGATTGCGAGTGGTGATGTGTTACTATTCATTGACTCCGATTGCATTGCGCATCCCTATCTTGTAGAATGCCATCTTGCCCACCATACTCGTGGGCAAATGGTGGTAGGAGGTAGCATTGCCGTTGAAAAAGATGACGCATACTGGCGATTATGTGATAACCTTCTATCGTTTACTTCCTTCTTGAACATAATGCCGTCAGGTGAGCGAGCGTATTTGCCAAGTCTAAACTTGAGCATAAAGCGCTCACTCTTCATAGATGTTGGCGGCTTCGATGAGCAATTTGGTGGAGCGGCAGGGGAGGATATCGATTTTAGTCTTCGACTGCGCGAGTACGGGCACCGTTTGTTTTTCGCCTCCGACGCTATCGTGTATCATCGTCCTCAGCGGGTTAATGTCGACGCGGTTATCAATCACTTGCGTTCGTTTGGTCGGATTCAGGTTATACTGCATCAGCGTCATCGCCAGCTCGGTCGGTCGGCGTTGCCCAGTCGTCTGCGACCGTGGGTGTGGTTGTTACTATCAGTTGCGCCACTCCTGTCATTGACAGATGTGTTACGACTATACTATCGCTATCCGCAGCTTCGGTCGTTTTGGCAGTGCCTATTTGGAATGACTTTAGGGAAAAGTGCATGGTACTGGGGATACGGCGAGATGCTGCTATTTCATAAGGAATGATCTGTATGACAACAAATATTCGTGCGGAAAAGTTATTAATCATTGGCCTTGATTGTGCAGCACCAGAGCTGATCTTCTCACGCTGGCGTAATGACTTGCCAGTCCTACGTTCCTTGATGGAACGTGGTATCTACGGACGTATGGAGAGTTGCATTCCAGCGATTACAGTTCCAGCGTGGGCTTGTATGATGAGCAGTCAAGATCCCGGCCAACTTGGGATTTACGGGTTTCGGAATCGGGCTGATCATAGTTACACGAGAATGGCAACAGCCACGTCGCGATCTATTCCTATTCCCCGTTTGTGGGACATCCTTGGCTCAGCGGGTAAACGAGTTGGTGTTATTAGTGTTCCCCCTACCTACCCCGTTTCACCTGTCAATGGTGAGATGGTTAGTTGTTTCCTGACGCCAAACGCGCAAAGCCAGTTTACCTACCCATTAACCCTGCGTGACGAGATTCTGAGTTGGCTTGGTGAAGAGTTCCTGGTTGATGTACCAGATTTTCGTTCTGCGGATAAGCCGCGAATTCTACGAAGTATCTACCAGTTGGCTGAGCAGCGTTTCACAATTTGCCGTCAGTTGCTCAAACGCCAGTCGTATGACTTTCTTATCATGGTTGAGATGGGTGTAGATCGAATTCATCACGGGTTTTGGAAAGACATGGATCCCTCTCATCCAAAATATGTTCCTGAAAGTCCTTTCGCTCATGCTATTCACGATTACTATCAATTTATTGATCAAAAGATCGGTGAAATTCTGAATATTGTTGATGATAACACAGCAGTTTTGATTATATCCGATCACGGCGCTAAAGCGATGCAGGGGGGTTTTTGTTTAAACGATTGGTTGATCCGTGAAGGATACCTTGTTTTAGATGACTATCCACGACGTCCCACGCCGCTCGAACAATGCCGAATCAACTGGAAAGCTACTCGAGTTTGGGGGGCAGGCGGGTATTATGGTCGCATCTTTTTGAATGTCGCCGGACGTGAACCACAAGGTACCATTGGTGAGCACGAATATGAGACAATTCGCGATGAGATTGCTATCAAGTTATCGAACTTACGAGATCATCGTGGTCAGTTGATGAATAATCGTGTCTTCAAACCAGAAGCCATTTATCGCCAGATACGTGGTATTGCCCCCGACCTGATAGTCTACTTCGGTGATCTTGACTGGAGATCGATTGGTAGCGTCGGTCACGAAAATATCTATACGTTTGAAAATGATACCGGACCTGATGATGCCAATCATTCGCAGTTTGGGATGTATATATTCTATAATCCACGCCAAAGTCGTAAAACAGGATGTGTGGAAGATATTACCATTTACGATGTTGCACCAACCATCTTGCAATATCTTGATCAACCAATACCAGATACAATGATCGGTCGATGCCGAGAATGGTGAGTCAGCAAAGATGAAAGTGTCAGTCGTTATTCCTAATTTAAATTCGCCACTTATTGATTCAGTCTTACAATCATTGCATCAGCAACAAATACCTCCTTGTGAAATCATCGTAGTGGGGCGCGATGATCAACAGCGAATCAAAAACTATCCGCTGGTGCGTTTCATTGAAACTCATAAACCAGTAAGTGCAGCAGTTGCACGGAATCAGGGCGCAACTGCTGCGTGTGGTGATATTATCTGCTTTATTGATGCTGACTGTCTCGCCTATCCTCAATGTCTGCATCAACATGTGCAGACGCATCTTCAGGGTGAGGTAGTAATTGGTGGTGGGATCGCTATTCGTGATCTTCATTACTGGCATCTCTGTGATAATCTAGCTGTCTTCGCACCATTTTTAACCAGCCAGCCGCGTGGTGAGCGACCATACCTGCCCAGTTTAAACTTGAGTATTCGTCGTAGTCTCTTCCTCGATTTAGGTGGATTTGATGAGCATTTTGTTGGTGCCTCAGGAGAGGATGCCGATCTTTCATTCCGTATCAGAAAACGCGGTTATCGACTATTCTTCGAGCCGAGCGCGTCAGTTGAACATCGTCACCGTCGTCTTGCCAGTGGTGACGTCTGGCGCCATTTGTCTTCGTTTGGACGGAGTTATGCTACGATCTACCCTCGATATCCTGAATTAACAGGGCGATACCGGCGCACTGATCTGGCTTGTGGTCGGCCAGATATCTTGCGTACAATTGCCCCACTTTTAGCAGTGATCGACTGTATTGAACGATGGCTTAAATATCCTGAGTTGCGAGCCTATCCACATATATTGCCCGGTATACTCTGGAGTCGTCTGGCATGGTATGATGGATTGGCAAATGGGATACAATCATGACACTGTGGCAACATTTCCCGATCACTCGGCAACTATACGAGTGGCGCTGGGTTAGAAGTCATGTCTATCCATCCGGGCATATGCCATGGCGTAATCTCCTCTCCCGCACGATTAGATGGCACTGGCGACGTTTTACCAAAACACTAGACCAGCCAACAATTATTCACCTACCTTATAGGCCGGAGATCGAGATTCTTGTAACGTCGTTGCGTCATGAATATCCGCTTTTCGTATATCAGACACCATTGTATGAAGCCGAATTTTTTCTACTGCCAGCCTTGGTTCAACCTGATATGATCGCATTGAATATTGGCGCACATATTGGGGTGTATACATTGGCGTTGGCGCAGCTTTTGCCGAAAGGACATGTGTATTCTTTTGAGCCAGTGTTAGAAACATACCAACGCCTACAACTGAATATTGCGTGGAATCAGTTGCGTGGTCTCGTGCCAGGAAACATCACTGCCTATCGTCTAGCTTTCGGTGATGTTGATGGAGAGACGCGGCTCTTTCTGGAATCCTCAACTATGCAGGCGTCACTATTGGCGCAGCAACCCTTACAACCGTATGAGTATGTGCCAGTGGCGCGGCTAAATACGTGGTTGAAGCAGCATTCCATTGATTGGATTGATCTTATTGTAATCGATGTAGAAGGCGCTGAAGATATTGTGTTACGACATGCAACTACTCTATTTCAACAACCACGCCAACCGTTGATTTTGTGTGAGTTGAATCGTAAATTTGGCCGTCAGGCAGCGATCTGGGAGTTGCTCTGTCAGTTTGGTTATCGATTTTGGCGGTATCACTCGTTGCGAAATTGTATCGAACCGGTATCAAGTCCGCATGAATCGGCAATTTATATTCATCAAACGCACCTTGTCCATCGTGGATATGGTAATGTAATTGCAGCACCAATAACCTGGACTCCACCTCCGCCGCCCGTTGTAAGTTTAGCAGAAAGTCGTTCCAAAAAATGAAATACTGGCTATGGCGCGCATTGCAGGGCACGATTCTGGCCATCATTGCCGAACTGTTGTCCCGGATGTCAAATACTATCTTTTTCATACTACTAACATGGCAGACAACTCCAGTTGAAGCAAGTACTTTCAGTATCGGTTTCGTATATACAGGATTATTAACAGCTTTTTGTTTGGGCGGTCTCGAACAATTACTCAACCGCGAGGCTTCACATGATCTTGCCAGTAGCCGGATAACATTAGGCAATTTTCTGCTAGCTCGTGCTCTCACGGCTATCATTATTTATGGTGGGTTGTTCTTATGGTTGGTTAAGTATAGTGCCTATGATCAATATACCGTGCTGGTCATTGGTTTACTTGGCTCAACCATAATTCCTGAAAGTTTCACTAATCTGTTTCAGTCTTTTTTCATTGCCGCCAATCGCGTTCATTATATTGTTGGTCTCAACGCTTTGACCGGTCTAGCACGGGTTTGCTTGGGAGCAACACTTATTGTACTCGGCGGCAATAGTGCGACTGTTGCTGTGGTCGTTGTTGTAACGAGTTGGATGGGAATGCTTATTGCATTCTTGCTAGTTGGAAAATATTTTTTTTGGCCATCTATTTCTTTGCAAAAACGGTTGTGGAAACACTATGTTCGCGCAGAAACACCGCTCTTTCTAATGGCATTAATGGCTGCGCTGGAAGGTAATTTTGATAGTTTATTGCTTTCTGGAGGTGGTTCAAATGATATTATCTTAGTCGGTTCATATAGTGCTGCGGCTACAATACTTAATGCACTACTGATCATACCTAACACTTTGCGTCAAATTATTTTGTCTATTTTTTCTGCTACATTTTACATGGATCGAGAAAAATCTTTGCGTTTATATATGATTTTTATGCGTATAGCTCTGTATGGAGCATTATTTTGTTGTTTACTTATTACTTTCATCGCGCCAGAAATCGTTTCAATGATGTATCGCCAGTCATTTGTCCTTTCAATACCAATCTTGCAAGTTTTGATTTGGTCGTTTCTTTGGACAATGCTCCTTGTTCCCAACGGACGATTGATGCTCACAGCCGGCATTCAACACCGTGCAGTTCTTCCACAGTTGGCTGGTGTACTACTGAATGTGGGGTTGAATCTTGCCCTCCAACCAACGTTCAGTGTTATAGGTGCTGCTATAGCGAAGGTCTGTTCGGCTGCACTGATCTTCTGGTGGTGTTTCTGGATTGTGCGTCGGGAGGTTTACTCTTTCACAATCTGGTCAATGGTGTGGCCTGCCATCGGTACAACTATTATTACGATCATCTTTTTCTTACTTAATGATTGGTTGCATTTCTCATGGGTAATTGAAGTAATTATTGGAACGTTCGTTTATATCTTTTCTTTGTGTCTTTTGGGTGGATTTCAAAAAGAAGAGCTGCAGGCATTCTGGCGCTTGCTGCACATTCGCTACCACCGTGCAATAAGAGGTGAAATATGAGCCGTGTCTTAATTATCGGCATTGATGCCGCTGATCTCGATCTCATTAAGCCTTGGGTTGATGCAGGATGGCTAAAACATATTGGCACTGTACTGAATCGGGGTAGTTTTGCGCCACTACGTTCGACGATTCCTGTTATGTCACCACCCGCCTGGACATCGCTGATCAGTGGTTTGAATCCAGGCAAACATGGTATCTTCGACTTTGTTCGTCTTGCGCCAGGTAGTTATCATATTGTTAGTACTCGTCGCGATCAGACTACGTATAAGACCATATTTGATTATGCCAGTGAGTATGGTAAGTTTGTTCTGGCTCTCAATGTACCGATGACGTATCCACCCATTCCTGTGAATGGGATCATGGTTTCAGGTCTTGGTGCACCGGTGAGTGGTCAGTTTACCCATCCCCGTCATCTGCGAGATGAACTGCTGGCATGGGGCTATCAGATCGAGCCAGAAACAGAATTTGCCCCTGGTCGTGAACAACAGTGGTTGATTGAACTTGCCCGTGTGACACGAAGCCAGACTGATGCAATGCTTCGCCTCATGGAACGTACACCTTGGGAACTGGGCATGATCGTATACCGGGCAGTTGACGAGGTAGAGACATTTTTCTGGCATCACATGGATCCAACCCATCCGCTTCATGACCCTGAACAAGCTGCAAGGTTTGGGCCTGCTATCTTGAAAGTACATCGCTTGCTCGATGAAGAGATCGGACGGCTTATACGCATGGCTGGTCCAGAAACGACAATTGTGTTGGTTTCAGATCATGGTGGAGGACCACTTCACCGGGAAGTTTTTTTGAATGTCTGGCTAGAACAACAGGGATGGCTGAAACGTCGTATTCCCCGATCTAGCGAGCATTGGTTACGACAACTGGCCATCACTATTGGCATTACTCGTGAACGTCTTTCCCCACGCCTGAATAGTGCATTCTGGATATGGCTGCGCCAGCGCATACCAATCGCTTGGCAGCGTCGTCTTGCTCCTTCTACTATCAACTTGCTGGCCGATGCGATTGATTGGCAAAAAACGAAAGCATATAGTTTCGGTAATATTGGTCAAATTTATGTCAATCTTCGCGGTCGTGAACCGCAGGGAATTGTTGCACCTGGTGTGGAATATGAAACTCTTCTCGATGAAATCACTACAGCCCTTTTCCAGTTGACTGACAACGGTCAACCGGTGGTTGACGCTGTCTATCGAGGTAAAGATTTGTACTGGGGTCCGTATGCAGATTATGGACCAGATCTGAATGTCATTATGCGCGGAATGAGCTATGTTGCTCAATCTTGGCGCGAAATGGCTGGGCAGCAGCTCTTTGCTTTGCCTGGATCAAACTTTACCGGTATCCATCGTCCATTTGGATTGTTAGCAATGTGCGGCCCAACTATTCCAAATCATGGTAGGCTACCTGAAGTACAGATTGTCGATGTTGCTCCAACTATTATGTGTCTTCTAGGAATACCAACGTCACCCGAACAGGATGGGCGGATTCTAACCGAGTTTCTATCTAAGACATTTGTTAAACAGTCTCATCAACAGTCTACTGAGGTAAGTACTACAGCTACCGGAGATTTACGCCGACCTCTAAACAATGTTGATTGGGAAAGTGCTGAGGAAGAGCAAGAGGTGCTTGATCGGCTGCGGGATCTTGGGTACCTCGAATAGGAGTAGCCAATCTGTGTGGGGCAACTAATACTTTCGAGTTATTGTTGTTGTGAAGGAGTCATCATATTGTTGTAACGCGAATAACGCGAAGGATCGTCATCGTCATCTGATTAGAAGGAGGTTTTGGTATGCGGCGAAGGTTACTTCTCTGTCTACTCTCAATGGTTATCGTTTTAAGCGTGTCTTCGGTTGTTTATGCCCAGGCTCTGCCAGGCACTGGCTGGTATTCCACAGCTACTATTCAAAATGTTGGTGGTGCAACAGCCAATGTCAATCTGGCAGTCTATCCTCAAGGTACCGGTAATGCTTCAACTGCAAGTTTTACCCTCGATGTCGGTGCATCGAAAGTGTTCGTTGCTGGTGGTAATAACGCTTCTGGAACAGTTGATGTATCTCCCCCTCTCGCGTCGGGAAGTGGATCAGCAGTTATTTCCTCAGATCAACCTGTAGTTGCTATTGGCTCAATCCAGAATAATCAGCTCAGTGCATTTCCCGGTCTAGGTGTCAGTGGTGGCAATGCAGCAGAGTTTTTCCGTGGTGCTTCACAAGCCGGTACATCACTATTCTACCCTGTAGTGAAGAACAATTGGCTGAACCGCACGACGGTGTTTTCTGTACAGGCTGCTGGTAGCGATGCAAACATCACTGCAACAATTCGTGCAAACAATGGTAGCACTCATACGAAAACACTCACTATTCCGGCTAACCGTTCAGTGTTCCTGGTTCCAAACGATTTTACACCACCGATGGCTAGTACTGGATGTGGTAGCAATGTAAACACTTCACCTTGCTTTGGTGCGTTGTCGATCACCTCTTCGTCGGGCAGCATTGTAGGTGCGTACATTGAGTTTCAGACTGCTCAGTCGCCCGCACAACTAGTATTGGCTGCTTCAATGTTTGCTAATGCAGAAGCAGACAATAAGATTTATTGCCCTGTGATTAAAAGTGAGTTTGTTGGTCGGACCACTGGGATGACAATTGCAAATACCTCCAATGCAAACGTCACTGTGAATGTGACCTACCAGGTATATCAGGGGTCGAATGCTGGGTCTACTTATACCCAAAATGGAGTTACTATTCCAGCTAATGGTTCGGTTGTTTTCTCACGCTTTAATCCAGGTACAATGGGTGGCATGCCAGATGGTAATCTGGCGGCTGCTACCGTTGAACTGGTGGGTTCGACCAATAATATTCTCGTCGGGGTAGTTAACGAGTCAAACTTTAGTGGTACGCCAGTGCGGGCGACAGCCTATACTTGCTTCGGAGAGGATTCGGCAACCAATCGGATAGCAGCACCGTTGTTCAAGCGCAATGTAGCAGGTGTTACTTCAGCCTTGGTGGTACAGAATGTTGGAACGAGCAGTGCTGTGATGACCGCTACCTTTAAGTGTGGTACCAGTTCACCCGTAACTGTCACTACCAATCCAATTACACCAGGCTCTAGCTTCAACTTTAGTGGTTTTGCTGGCGCACCGCTTATGGGCAGTGTTCCTTTCGGTCAGAATTGTGCAGTCACCGTTACTGTTCCGTCAGGAGGAAAGATCGTGGGTATTGCCCAGGAAACTGCACAGTTTGGTACCGTACAACCTAATTTGAATACAAAGAATTATGAAGCGTTTAATTTACCGAACACATAGGTAAAAGACAGCTAATCGGTATTATCATCAAGACTAACCAAGCGATGAGATGTTTTCTTATCGCTTGGTTACTATGATTTACGAGAAATTTCTATTGCTTTGTAACCTTATAACCATGGAGGTAACTTTGAAATCCGTGCGCTATACGTACTTGCTTTGGCGGTCCCTATTGATTATGGTCGTGCTGATCTTAACTGCCTGTGCATCATCGAATCCCGATGCAGTGAGTACCCCCACTGCTATGTCTATTCCAACAGTGCTGGCCTATCCAGGCGCTTATCCGTTACCACCTCCACCCACGGCTAATTCAAATGATCCATACCCGCTACCATCATACCGCGATCTTCCTGAAGGTCCAAGATTCACTATTGACCAGCCTGTTCGGTTGTCGAGTGGTCGAATTACCGGTAGCGGTCCTGCTGGAGTACCAATCCGGATTGTGAACATTACCCGCGGTGCAATTGACATTGCTACGACGACTATCGGCTCAGACGGAACCTTTAACGCACCGTTGGTTGATACATTTGTCGGTGACAGAGTAGCTATCATGCTGGGTGATTTGACTGGTACATCGTTTGATCGCAACCAGTTTGTTCGCGGACCTGGTTATGAGGATTGGCCCCTTGTTGGTATTTTGTTCGCCAGTGCTGTAGTTGAAGAGTAGTCTACTTGCTGTACCAGTTTACCCATCGCTCATCCCCCCTCCCTACTCGACCTGCCGCGGTCGATACTGGATTGCCTCGGCAACATGGACTGCCGCAATCTGTTCGACACCGGTCAGATCGGCAATAGTGCGGGCCAGGCGGAGG
>Ga0197142_1004997_pt1 | contig 10537 bp, 9 predicted proteins | sample GBS60_MetaG_FD_148614 | JGI IMG/M metagenome (GOLD analysis project Ga0197142, IMG submission 148614) | Sediment microbial communities from Great Boiling Springs, Gerlach, Nevada, United States - GBS 60_MetaG | ecosystem: Environmental > Aquatic > Thermal springs > Hot (42-90C) > Sediment...
CGCGAGCGCAACCGGTGGGTCAGTGTCCACCTGCTTCCCATCGCCAGAGCGCCTGCCCGCCAGTTCTTCTGAGTACCGCCTCGCCCGGCGGCTCGATTCTACCAGCAGACCATGGGGGGTGGACAGGGCCTGAGCGCCGTCTGCCCCACCCGAACGGAGCGAACGCCGGTCTAGCCTTCCACGGATTCCATCGCCAGATCACTGAGCTGGCGATGGAGCCAGGCGTCGATGAACGGCTCCAGCTCGCCGTCCAGCACGGCCTGGACGTTGGATGTGCTCACCTCGGTCCTGTGGTCCGTAACCATCGTGTAGGGATGCAGCACGTACGAGCGAATGCGACTCCCCCACCCCGTGACCGATGGCTTTCCCTTGAGCCGAGCCTGTTGTTCCTGCCGCTCGCGCAGCTTCAGCTCGATCAACCTGGCCCGCAGGATCTTCATCGCCGTCTCACGGTTCTGGATCTGCGAGCGCTCGTTCTGGCAGGTTACCACGATCCCGGTCGGCAAATGGGTGATCCGTACAGCCGATTCGGTCTTGTTCACATGCTGGCCACCGGCGCCCGAGGCACGGAAGGTGTCGATGCGCACGTCCTCATCCCGGATCTCGACCTCAGTCTCGTCCTCCACATCGGGCAACACCTCGACCAGAGCGAACGCGGTGTGTCGCCGATGGGCGGCATCGAACGGCGACAGCCGCACCAGGCGATGAGTGCCGGCCTCTCCCTTGAGATAACCATAGGCGTATGGGCCGCGGATCTCGACCGTCGCACTCTTGATCCCAGCCTCCTCACCCTCGCTGACCTCAAGCACCTCGACCTCGAAGCCTGCATGCTGAGCCCACCGCACGTACATCCGGAGTAGCATTTCGGCCCAGTCCTGGGCATCTACTCCACCGGTACCAGCGTGGACGGCGAGAATCGCGTCCTCCGCGTCATACTGTGCGCTGAGCATCAGCCTCAGCTCAAGCTGATGCAGCTGCTCGGCTAGGCGCACGACCTCGCCTGCCAGCTCGGCACGCAGCGCGTCGTCGTCTCCAGCCAGTTCCGCCAGTTCGAGTAAGTCACGCCCGTGCCGCGCCAGAGCCTCCCACTGCTCGACCTGCTCACGGAGCTGGCTCAGCCGCCGCATCAAGCGCCGTGCTCGCTGCGGGTCGTTCCAGAGCTCCGGATCGGCGCTCTGCTGGTCGAGTGCCTCAATCTCCCGGCGCTTACCAGCGAGGTCAAAGGCGCACCCCGATCCGATCAAGCCGCTCGAGGATCTCGGGTAACTGGACGCTGACTGACTGCATCATGACTCGTCACCCCCAACGCGAAGAAAGCGGCTGACCGCGCGGCCAGCCGTGGATCAGTTTACCACATGCAGCCTGCGGATGAGGAGCTGAGGCGTCCGAGCCCAAAGCTCGTCATGGTTGACGAATCCTGATCGATCGGGTAAGGTATGAGGCGAAACGGGAGCGAGAATGATTCTTACCTGGGATCGAGTTGCACGTCAGGAGGACGAGCGCTTTCCATCCGGCTCGAGTTGTTGACCGGCGCGCGAGGATGACCCTGGCACCAGGGACCGTCGCCAGGGACGCTGCGACAGGAAATCGTCAGTCATGAAGGTCTCTACGCGAGGCGAATACGGGATGCGAGCGATGGTCTCGCTCGCGCGGTTCTTCGGCCAAGGGCCAATCCCCCTGGCCACTATCGCTGCCGACTCAGCAGTCCCCGTTGCCTACCTGGAGCAGCTCATGCTCCCGTTACGGCGGGCAGGGCTTGTGGTCAGCACCCGTGGCGCCCACGGCGGGTATCAGCTCGCTCGCCCGCCCGAGCAGGTGAAAGTGGGCGAGATCTACCGGGTCATGGAGGGGCCGGTTGCGCCGATGAGCTGTGTCAGCGAGGACAGTGGCGACGAGACCTGCCCAATGATCGAGGGATGTGCGACGCGGATCGTCTGGCTCAGAGTTCGCGACAGCATTATCGATGTCCTCGACTCAACGACGCTGGCTGACCTCCTGCGCTCGACTACCCACGCCGGGCAGTCGGCCTGAGCCGCCACAAGGAGATCCGTCCCAGTGTCTCTGCCGCGCAGTCCTGGTGACCAGACCGGAGGTTCACGCGTGAACCGCACCGAAATCTACCTCGACCATGCCGCGACCACCCCGGTCGACTCGCGGGTCATCGAGGCGATGCTCCCGTACTTCACGCAGAGGTACGGTAACCCATCCAGCATCTACGCTGCTGGGCGCGACGCGCGCGCCGCGCTCGACCATGCCCGGGCACGGATTGCACGCCTGCTCAACTGCCAGGCCCGCGAGATCGTCTTCACCAGCGGCGGTACAGAGAGCGACAACCTCGCGATCAAGGGTGTCGCCTGGTGGCACCGGCTGCAGGGCCGAGGCAACCACATCGTTACGACCGCCTTCGAGCACCATGCCGTCCTCCACAGCACTCAGTACCTGGAGAAATTCGGTTTCGCGGTCACCTACGTGCGTCCGGGGCCCGATGGTCTTGTGCGCGTCGAAGAGATCGAGGCTGCTCTCCGGCCAGACACCGTGCTGATCTCCGTGATGTACGCCAACAACGAAATCGGCACGATTCAGCCGATCGCCGAGATTGGCCGGCTGGCTCGCGAGCGCGGCATCACCTTCCACACCGATGCGGTCCAGGCGGCTGGGATGCTGCCACTCGATGTCGAGGCTCTGTCTGCCGACTTGTTGTCACTCTCAGCGCACAAGTTCTATGCCCCGAAGGGGGTCGGCCTCCTCTATGTCCGCCACCAGACGCCGATCCTCTGGCAGCAGCACGGCGGGGCGCAGGAGAGCAACCGCCGCGCCGGCACCGAAAACGTTCCCGGAATTGTGGCCATGGCAACCGCACTCGAGTTGGCCTACGCTGAGCTGGAACAGCGGAACGCGCATATCCAGCGGCTGCGCGACCGGCTGATCGATGGGCTGCTCACGCGCATCCCCGGAACGAGGCTCAACGGCGATCGCGAGCGACGACTCCCGAACAACGTCAATGTCTCCTTCGAGGGGGTCGATGGTGAGACAGTGTTGCTGAACCTCGATATGCACGGTATCGCAGCCTCGAGTGGCTCGGCTTGTACGACCGGCTCAACCGAGCCGAGCCACGTCCTTCTGTCCCTGGGGCTGCATCCGGAAGCTGTGAGCAGCAGTATCCGGCTCACGCTCGGCAAGGACAATACCGAGGCCGAGATCGACCGCACGCTCGATGTGCTCGAGGAAACGGTCATCCGGCTGCGGCGGCTGGCCACCGCGCGGGCACGCTAGCGCTCTTCCTGCCGGAAGGGACGGCCGATCACCCCGCGGGCAACGCCGGTACCTCCCGCAGACGCTGATGCCCGAACGGCAACGAGATGCCCGGAGTGCTGCGCGATAGCTCGACGAGCGGCTCGTCGGCGGTCGATCGGCCTGGTCATCTTGCTGGCCACGCCGGAGTCCGCAGCAACGATCGCCTCCGCTCGCGTGACCGGCTGCTCCAGGCCGACGATCTCCAGCGTGTCGAGCACTCTCGCCGCAAACTGTGCTGGAAAAGTACGGCCGAGAACACCGTCGATCACCTCCACGCGTACCAGGCCGGTCACCAGGTGACACGGTTCCACGTACTCCACGCGGACCATCCCGCGTCCAGCGCAGCGTTCACAAAGGACGGCTCCGCTCGCTCGGCCCCCATCAGGCTGCGTCGGATGCGTGCGGCCAGTGCGGAGCAACCATCACGCCGGCGTCGTAGAGTCGGTGCGCGGGTCGTGGAGCGTGGGCGCTCCCAGGCCACCGGGACAGTATTCGCCCTGCCGGCGCCCAAATTGAGATCACCGGCGGCACAAGCACTGCTCTGGTCACCAGGCCGTTCTGCAGGATCAACGGCGCAACGCGGTCACCAGCGGGGCCGGTTGCATGACGGCGACCTGCGGAGTGAGCTGTCATGGCACCTCTCCGACCGATCGTTCGGACGGAGCCGACATTCCTCACGCGGTCAACGGTCCTCATCCGGGGCCGACAGCACGAAGACACCTTGGAGCTGTGTGACGAGGTCGGCAGGCTCCTCCTCGGCCACCCCCCCCTTGAGCCAGGCTCGGGAGGAGTGCCCGTGCAGGGGCACGACCGGCCTCGTCTCTACGCCAGTCAAGCCGGGCACGAGCTCCAGCCGGGCGTCGTCGAAGGTCGCTCGGAGGAGCCAGGTGCTGCTCGACGACCAGAGCCAGCGCGAGTTCGTCTTGCGGGGCTAGCGTTCCTCCACCAGACCTGTGGAGACGCCGACGGCCCACGGACGGGCTCGAGGGTACCCGGGCCGTAAGTGAGACGGAGGAGGACACGCGGCGACCGGCATCAGAAGGGGGGGCGGCCCACGATCAGGGTGAACAGCAGCCGAAAGACCGGTAGGTACATCGCCGCCAGAATGCTCCCGCCGCCCCAGGCCCCCAGCACGATCAGTACCAGCAGGATCCCGATCCCGTAGCGCTCGAGCAGCACCAGATAGGGATACCAGAAGTCGGGGAGCAACCCGGTCACGATCTTCAGGCCATCAAGGGGTGGGATCGGGATCAGGTTGAAGGCTGCCAGCAAAATGTTGACGACCACGAGCTGCTGCAGCGTCACCTCGGCGAAGGAGGGTACCGCCAACCCGCCGCCGAACCGATAGGGGATCGCGAAGACGGTCGCCAGCACCACGTTGGATAGCGGCCCGGCGAGCGCGGTGACAGCCATGCCCCGCTGGCGACCACGGAGGCGACCTGGATTGACGGGGACTGGGCGCCCCCAACCGATCCCGAAGCCGAGGACGGCGATCATGAGCATCCCCAGCGTGCCGACCGGATCGAGATGCGCGAGCGGGTTCAATGTCACACGGCCCTGGCGCCGGGCAGTATCATCTCCCAGCATCAGGGCCGTCCACGCATGGCAGAACTCGTGCACCGTAATCCCGACGACGAACGCGATGAGCGTGGCCAGGATGACTTGAGGGTCTCGGCCGAACACCGTTCGTCGTTACGCTGGCGTGCAGCCGGGATACAGGTGGCAGGCTACGTAGTGGCCGCCACCCTGGTCGACGAAGCGCGGCTCCAGCTTTGAACAGACCTCCATCGCATACGGGCAGCGCGTGTGGAAGCGGCACCCGGATGGCGGGTTAATGGGACTGGGGACGTCGCCCGTAAGGATGATCCGTTCCCGTTTCTTCTCGACCACCGGGTCGGGGATCGGCACGGCTGAGAGCAACGCCTTGGTATACGGATGGAGCGGGTCATCGTAGAGCGAGTTGCGGTCGGCCAGCTCGACAATCTTGCCCAGGTACATCACTGCAACGCGGTCGGAGATGTGGCGCACGACGCTCAAGTCGTGTGCGATGAAAAGGTAGGTCAGGTGGAACTGCTCCTGGAGCTCTTCGAGCAGGTTGATGATCTGGGCCTGGATCGAAACGTCGAGCGCTGAGACCGGCTCATCGGCGACGATGAACTCCGGATCGGCGGCCAGGGCGCGGGCAATCCCGATTCGCTGCCGCTGCCCACCCGAGAACTCGTGCGGGTAGCGGTTGGCGAAGTAGGGGTTGAGCCCGACCGTCTCGAGCAGCTCCTGTACACGCTCATTCCGCTGGTTCTTGGGAACCAGGTTGTGGATCTGCATCGGCTCGCTGATGATACTCCCCACAGTCATTCGCGGGTTGAGGGAGGCGTACGGGTCCTGGAAAATCATCTGCAAGTGGCGGCGCATCTTGCGCATCTCGCCCGGGCTCAGCTTAGTGAGGTCGATACCCTTGAAGAGCACCTCGCCGGCTGTCGGCTTATAGAGCTGGAGAATGGCGCGCCCAGTCGTGCTCTTACCACAGCCGGACTCGCCCACCAACCCGAGGGTCTCCCCCTTGTAGACCTGGAACGAGATGTGATCGACGGCTTGCACCCACCCCACCCGTCGCTGGAGGATGATGCCACGGGTCAGGGGGAAGTACATGACGAGGTCACGGACGTCGAGCAAGACCTCCCTGCTCCGGCCATCGCTCTGTTGCGTGGTCTGGTGCACCTCAGTTGCCATCGTCCGCCGTCACTCCTCCCTCACGCTTGATCGCGGGCCCGGCCAGACTCACCTCGTCCCAGAACCAGCAGGCTGCCCGATGCACTTCGTTCACGTCCATCAAGGGCGGATTCTTCTGCCCGCACCGGTCTCGCGCGTAGTCACACCGTGGCACGAACGGGCACATGTCCGGTAGATCGATCAGATCCGGAGGCAGACCGCGGATCGGGTTCAGCTTCTCCTTCCGGGGTGCGTCCAACCGTGGGATCGAGTTGAGTAGCCCCACGGTGTAGGGGTGCTTCGGGTTGCCGAACAGCTCCTCGGTGGGAGCGGTCTCCACAATATGACCGGCATACATGACGTTGATCCGGTCGGTCATCCCCGCGACCACGCCGAGGTCGTGAGTGATCAGGATGAGCGCTGTATTGTGCTCGGCTTGCAAGTTGCGTATCAGGTCAAGGATCTGGGCTTGGATTGTCACGTCGAGAGCGGTCGTCGGCTCATCCGCGATCAGCAGCGAGGGGTTGCAGGACAGCGCCATCGCGATCATCACACGCTGGCGCATCCCTCCGGAGAACTGGTGTGGGTACTGGTCGATCCGCTGCTCAGCGTTGGGGATCCCCACCATCTTGAGGAGCTCGATGCTCCGCTGGCGCGCCTGGCTCCGGGTCATGCCCAGGTGCAGTTCCAGCGCCTCGCTAATCTGCCGGTTGATCGTCAGCACCGGATTGAGCGAGGTCATCGGGTCCTGGAAGATCATGGCGATCTTCCGGCCCCGAATCGAGCGGACTTCGTCGTCGCTCATCTTGAGGATGTCTTCCCCCTCGAAGAGGATCTCCCCGCTCACGATCTTGCCCGGGGGACTCGGGATCAGGCGCATGATCGAGAGCGCGGTGATGCTCTTGCCGCAGCCACTCTCCCCCACGATGCCAAGGGTCTCGCCAGGCATCAGGTGGAACGATACCCCGTCAACCGCCTTCACCACCCCGTCCTGAGTGAAGAACTGGGTTCGGAGGTCTCGTACCTCAAGTAGCGGCTCCATCGCGTCTCCTTCGCCTCCCGACCGCCCCTCGTCGACCGCCAGACCGCATCCGATCAGAACACGACCAGGGCTAAGCTGTCAAGTGACTCGCTCTCACCTGCTGCCGACACCGATCCTGTGTGCCAGCTCCACTCCCAGTCTCCTGCCTCCCTCTGCGGATCGCTGCGGGTACTGGAAGGGAGTGTACGAGTGCGGGCTCTCACCGTCAAGACGATCGTTTACCGTCGGAGACGCCACTGCTCGATGCCCGCCCGCAGCCGGATAGCGATTCCGGAGAGGGAAGGCGCATCGATTCGGTCCGACCAGACGACGGCCAGATCTGGAAAGCAGAGCGGGAGAACGGGCAGGTCGCGCAACACGATCTCTTGTGCCCGACGGTACAGCTCACGCCGCTGCGCCCGGTCGGTCGTCGCGACAGCCTCTTCGAGGAGCGCGTCCAGCTCAGCATTCGTGTAGTGTCCGGCGTTGAGCCCGTCGAAGATCGAATCGCTCGACCAGACGATGCGCTGATCCGGGTCGAGATCCCAGCGGACGCCGATCAACAGGGCATCGAAGTCTCGTGTTTCGGTCATCTTCCGGCGCACCTCGCTCCATTGCTCGAGCTCCAGTTCCACCTCGATGCCCACCTGTGCCCACTGTTGTTGCAGCCAGAGGGCGAGCGCACGCCGAGTCGGATCGGCGCCAGTGGCCGTCAGCCGAAAACGGAGCCGCTCGCCATCGCGTGCTCTCATCCCGTCGGGGCCGAGCTGCCACCCGGCTTCGTCCAGCAGCTGGGCAGCCTTGGCCAGATCGTACCCGTACTCACCCTCCAGGCCAAGCGGCACAGCAGCCCAGGAGGCGGGCGGCTGCGTCCCTTGCGCCACGAGCGCTCTGCCGTGCCAGATCTGATCGACCATCACCTGACGATCCAGTGCCAGCAGGAGAGCCTGCCGCACGCGCTGGTCGAGGAACAACTCGCTCGAGCGGCGATCGAGCTGAAGGACTACCATCACGAGCTCGAAGCCGGGGAACGACTGCACCGAGACCCCGTCGATCGCCGGCAACGCACCGACCTGCGCCGCGTCCACCATGGCCCAGTCGATTAGCCCATCTTGCAATCCTGTCGCCAGCTCCTCGAGCGAGCCGACGACCCGATAAACGTACTGCGGTACCTGTGGCGCGCCGAGGTAGTACTCCGGGTTCCGCTCGAAGACGATCTGCTCGCCTCGCACCCACTGCTTCAGCATGAAGGGGCCGGTTCCCACCGCACTGCTTAACCCGAACGGATCGGTCACCAGCTGCTCCGGCTGCACTGAGACCAGCACGTGCTCAGGCACGATGCCGAGCGTCGCAAGCAAGGGGAGAAACGATGCGTCAGGTTTGATCAGGTCGATGACGACCGTCTCTTGGTCGAGCGCGGTGACCCCTGCCACCCGTTCCGCCAACCGTGCGTACCGTGGTGAGCGAACGTCTACGTCCAGCATCGCGCGATAGGTGAACTCGACGTCTCTCGCCGTGAACGCCTGACCGTCATGCCAGCGCACGTCAGTGCGGAGACGGAACGTGTACCTCTTCCCTCCGTCGCTCACCTGCCAGGCGGCTGCCAGGGCCGGGACGACCTCGTGCTTGGAGGGATCGATGGTCACCAGGCTGTCGAAGACGAGCCGGCTCAGCTCCTCAGAGACCGGGTCGCTCACGAAGAGCGGGTTGAGTGTCCGCGGCTCGTCGAAGCCGGCCTCCACGATCGAGAGTCGCTGGGGGGGTGCCTCTGGTACGACCAGGGTAGTCGCTGGCGCGGTCGCTGTGCTCAGTTGACCGGTACTTGGCTGCTCGCTGGCGGTGTCACTAGGTCGAGGACTCGCGGCTGGCACCGGCGTGGCTCCTCCACGCTGACAGGCGACGAGGAGCACAAGGACAGCTGCGGCCAGCAGCAGACCTCGACTGGGATACTCCCTGGCCCTCATCGCTTCGACGTCACTCTCGTCCTCACCTGGACCTGGTATCACCACGCCAAAGCGCAAGCGTACCACGCGATCCAGCACTGGTGCGGCCGAGCTGCTCTCTGCCGAGGAGCCTCCAGCACTCGTAGTGATCAGACCGCACCTGCAGGCCGGCGCGAGTGTCGCACCCCACAGGCCTGGTAGGACCTGGCAGCGAGCTGGCCGGGGCTAACGAGACTCTGCTGGTTGGGCAACCTTGACCTGCGTCAAGTAGCGGCGGTACGGCGAGTCCTCGCCCCGCACCAGCGCGAAGAAGACGTGCTGCAGCTTGCTCGTGATCGGGCCAATCTGACCGTTCCCGACGGGACGGCCATCGATGGAGCCGATCGGCGCGATCTGCACGCCAGTACCGCAGAGGAACGCCTCCTCGCAGATGTACAGCTCGCTACGGTCGATCTCTCGCTCCTCGACCGGGAGACTCAGATCCCGTGCGAACTCAAGGAGCGAGCGCCGGGTGATCCCTTCGAGGATGTCGGCGGTGACAGGCGTGGTAATCAGCGCTCCGCCACGGACAATGAAGAGGTTCGCACCGCTCCCCTCGGCAACCTTGCCGGCGGCGTTGAGCATGATCGCGTCGTCGAAGCCGCACTCCTCAGCCTGATCGCGTGCGAGGGCCGAGTTGACGTAGGCGCCTGACACTTTGCCACGGCTCGGAATGATGTTGTCCTCCGTACGACGCCACGAGGAGACCATCAGCCGGATAGGATGGGTGACCGGTAGGTACTCCTGGAGCGGGATCATGTAGATCGCCAGCTCGTCGCGGACGCCCTTGAGCCTGGGACCGAGCTCGAGATCAGCCTTGTAGATGAAGGGCCGGATGTAGATGTCGAAGCGCGGAGCGTTGCGCTTGACGAGCTCGACGACGAGCTCGGCAACGCGCTCAGCATCATACGGGAGTTCGGCGCGCAAGAAGCGCGCGGACTGCATCAGACGGCGCGTGTGATCGAACAACCGGAACAGGTTGATCGTCTCGCCGTCGCGGTCGAGGTAGCCGCGAATGCCACCGAACACCCCGGTGCCGTACTGGAGCGCATGGGTGGCGATGCTCACCTTGGCCTGATCAGAGGGGACGATCTCTCCCTCGAAGAACGCATACGGTAAGAGCTTGCTCTGTACCATCGTCCGCCCCGTCCTTTCCTCCAGGCCACCCGTCAGGAACCTCGCCTCTATCCGCGTACCGCTTCGATGATGGTGCGCCCGCTGGCGGCCAGCAGGTTCGTCGTGTTGGTCACCACCATCCGGAATCCTCGTTCCCGCTGCCACCGAGCGAGCTCGGCGGTGGCCGCCGTGGTGCCCAGCGGGAGACGCCCATCCACCTCTTTGACGACCTGATCCACCACCGACTGCACCTCCGGGTGGAGCGGCTGACCAGGATACCCCATCGACTGTGCGAGGTCGTTGGGGCCGACGAACAGGACATCGATGCCCGGCACCTCAAGGATCTCCGCGAGGTGCCCCACAGCCGCCAGGCTCTCGATCTGGACGATCACGAGCAGCTCCTCGGTCGCGTGGG
>Ga0197142_1004998_pt1 | contig 10536 bp, 10 predicted proteins | sample GBS60_MetaG_FD_148614 | JGI IMG/M metagenome (GOLD analysis project Ga0197142, IMG submission 148614) | Sediment microbial communities from Great Boiling Springs, Gerlach, Nevada, United States - GBS 60_MetaG | ecosystem: Environmental > Aquatic > Thermal springs > Hot (42-90C) > Sediment...
CTGAAAGAGGATGGTTATATCAATCCTGATGTCAGGGCTTCTTTTCAGGATGGGATACTAAAATTTAATGTGACACCAGGCATAAAGCTGGAGATCGAGTTTAAGGGTAACTCTGCCCTTTCTGATAAAGAACTTTTAAGATTAATGCCCTTTTGGGAATCAGAGGCCTTTTCGGATGAGCTTGTTGAAGAGGCAAGGTCAAGGATTATCTATGCCTACAAAAAGATTGGATTTCCTTTTGTAGAAACAAAGGTTGAGTGGTCAACGGAGGTCTCCGGTCGGGAGTCAGAGCTCGGAGGTGAGAGCCCAGATACTGAGAAGAAATTTCACCAAGACTCCGATATCCGACATCTGACATCTGATCTCCGTAAAGTGAGACTCCTTTTTTATATAGTTGAAGGTTTAAGATACAGGATTAAAGGAATTCATTTCTTTGGCAATTCCATACCTCCGCAGAAACTCCTCGATATAGGAGGTTTTAAAGAAGGCAATTATTATGTCCCGGAAGAACTTACCACAGCTATTGAGCGAATCAAAGGACTTTATCAATCCCTTGGATATAAAGATGTCTCTGTAGAAGAGCCTGTTTTAGATTTTAATCAGGAACAAAAAACAGTATCATTAGCAATAGAGATCAAAGAAGGAACCAGGTTTGTAATAGAAAAAATAAATATGAGCGGTAACAAAGCCTTTGAAGATAGGGAATTAATTAATGTGGCGGGTCTCAAAGAGGGGATGCCTTTTAACGAGAGGGATGTTAATGATGCAAGACTGAGATTACTGGAATTTTATTCTTCTAAAGGATTCAGGGATGTGGAATGCGAACCCAGTATAGAGATCCAGAATAGTTCTGTTACAGTTAATTTTAATATTGTGGAGGCTGGCAGATATTACTTTGGCCATACCATTATTAGAGGAAATCTCGGGACATCTTATAGGGTGATAAAAAGGGAGCTTTCCTATAAAAAGGGTAATGATTTCAGGCAGACAGATTTGCTGAACACTTCAAGGAGACTTTATCGGCTTGGTCTTTTCAGTGAGGTAGAGATAGAACCAGTAAAGGTGGATTCAACTCAGGATGTTATTATTAAGGTAAAGGAGGCACCTGCTGGTGCCCTTGAGGTTGGCATTGGTTATGGAGAATATGAGAGATATAGGGGATTTGTTGATTTAAGTTATAGAAATCTCTTTGGGATGAATCGTCAGGTCTCTGTAAGGACAGAATTCAGCTCCCTTGAGAAAAGGCTTATATTTAATTATTATGACCCAAGGCTCTTTGACTCTGAAACCTCCTTGAGAATCACTCCCTTTTATGAAGAACGGAAAGAAAGAAATATAGATACAGGAGAGATACTATACCAGCTTAGGAGATATTCTGAAAGGACAGGTATAGAGATACCTTTGAGGAGATATCTAAAACTTGAATTAGCTCACGAGTTTTCCTTAGTAAAGACCTATAATGTGAAACCAGAAGTGGTCCTTCCCAGGGAAGATACAGGCACCCTTGCCATAAGCAGTTTGATACCCGGTCTTATATACGATACAAGGGACAACCCCTTTGATCCAAGAAAGGGTCTTCTTGCAGGTGGCAGGATCAAGATAGCATCAAATAGTTTTGGTTCAGAGGTTGAGTTTATAAAGATCACAGGCGATGCCAGTACTTATCTTGGTCTTGCGAGGAGATTCGTCCTGGCCATTGGTCTTAAGGGAGGAATTGCCTGGCCCTACGGAGAGACTTCAGAGATGCCACTGGTAGAAAGATTCTTCCTTGGCGGAAGGTCATCAGTAAGAGGTTTTTCTCAGGACAGCCTCGGTCCTAAGGTAGATGACACACCGGTTGGTGGTGATTCCTTCATCCAGGCCAATGTGGAATTAAGAGTCTATCCGTTCAGAAACTTTTCCTTTGTAACCTTCCTCGATGGTGGAAATGTGTGGTTGAAAGACCAGGGTATATCACTTGGAGATTTAAGATATTCAGCAGGTGTTGGGATCAGATATAATACACCGGCAGGTCCGATAAGGCTTGATTACGGTCAGAAGATCGATAGACTTCCCGGTGAGTCAAGAGGGGAATTTCATTTCAGCATTGGTCATGCCTTCTGAAAAGTATAACAATAGAGCAGCAGATCAGCAGAGCAGTAAATTATGGAAGAATTTACTGCTGAAAGCCCGGTGTTTTACGGCTCTGCTCTTTTTCTGTACCATCTTCAACCTTCAGCATCAACCCATTGCTTATGCCTCAGAGAGGCTCCTTGAAGCTACTGTTGCTGTTGTTGAGGATGAGGTCATTACTCTTACTGAATTTAATGAAAGATACGAGGTTATGAAGAAGAGATTCCCTGATATTAAGAAAGAAGAGGTTCTCGATGCCATGATAAACAGACTTATTCTTCTAAGAGAGGCAAGGCTTTCAAGGTTATCTGAGACAAGGGCTCTTATTCCTATAGCTGATGAAGACAGAATTATTGATGAATATATTGATATAAAGATAAGGTCTTCTGTAAGAATCACAGAGGATGAGGTAAGACAATATTATGAACAATATAAAGATGATTTTAAGGATGCTCAATTTCAGGATGTAGCTGAAGGTATAGAGGTGCTTCTCATTGAAAAGAAGACAAATGAATTACTTCACAAGCACTTAGAGGAACTCAGAAAGAAGGTATATATCGTTATAAATAAGCTTTAAGTTTCTGGTCCCTTTAGGTTCAAGGGCTCTTAAAAAAGATTTAACTCCCTTAAAAAGCTTCAGCCTCTTTGGAGCCTTATGCCTGTTAAGATATAGCTATGTTTAAAACAGGAGCGGGAAGTAACAGTTTTGGACAACAGTGAGCCTGAATATTAATTCTCCAGTTCCTGAAGATTCACTTCTTCTGGATAGCCATAAACCTCTATGCCTGCTGATTCAGCAAACTCCTTTGCTGAGCTATCAATCATAGGAGAGATTAAGAGTTTACGGGTGACAGTCCTTCCCTCTTTCTTTGTATAAAACTCCACTTTTCTTATAAAGGCTACCACATCTCCTTTACTTATGGATAACTTAATCTCAGCTATTATCACCTCTCCATCCTTCACTATAAGGTCAAGCTCGATCTGATCGGGTCTTCCAAAGACCATACCTTCCTCATCCATAGCATGATACCTTTGGACACTCACAGGAAAACTCTCTTTCAGAATACCCTTCATAGCATCCCTAAAAGACCTTTCAGCCCGAAATCCCCATCGGCACCAAGGGCTCCAATAGAGGTATCGTGTTTTCTGTGGAGAAGTTTTATTTCATTAAGAATCTGGTTTATGACCTTCTGATTCTCTTGCCATCTCTTTTCGTTTTCCTCCCATTTCTTATTCCACTCAATCTCCATCCTCTCAAGCCTTTTTAGATTCTCCTGCCACCTCTTTTCACCCTCTTCACGAAGGCTCTTTATCTCTTGAAGAAGGGCTTCAAAACGGTCTTCTGTCTTCTTTTTGTCAGCAAACCTCTCTTGAGCAAGCTGGAGGATAAACTCCCTTGTCTTAGGGTCCCTTTTTATAAGCCCTGGCAATTCTTTAAGGATAATCTCTTTTATCTCTTTTTTTGTAAGAGCCTTTTGCATAAAAAAACAATCACATATTAAGAACTAAAATGTCAACTCTTTGAAGAAAAATATTTAAAAACTTCAGCCTATTTTATATAGGCCTCTGTTACATACCTACGCATCATCCTGTGGCTATTAAAGTAATAGGCTATCTTACCAATAGAGTTTTCCATGATCTTTATCCAGATTGGTCTGTTTTCATAATACATGGGGATAATGACATTTTCGAGCTTATTGTAAAGGTCCTCAGCATCCCTTCTGTCTGCATCGGGCTCAGGATGGTTTGAACTAGGCATCGGTCCTATGGACCATCCTGTGTATCCTTCTATATGACCTTCTATCCACCATCCATCAAGAACAGAAAAGTTAATCACACCATTGTGGGCTGCCTTCATCCCGCTTGTGCCAGAGGCCTCAAGGGGCCTTAATGGTGTGTTGAGCCATACATCAACACCTGAGATAATCTTCAGGGCAATATCAATATTGTAATTTTCAAGAAAGACAATCTTTATATGATCTTTCAGCTGTTCTTTTATCTCAAAGATTCTCTCAATGAGTTTTTTGCCTGGCTCGTCCTTTGGATGGGCCTTTCCTGCCATTACTATCTGGAGTCTTCCAGAACCTATCCGTTTAAGCCTCTCAATATCATAAAAGAGGAGATAGGGTCTTTTATAGGCTGTTGCCCTTCTTGCAAATCCTATGGTGAGGATCTCAGGACTGAATTCCTCTCCAGTCGTCTCTTTTATGTAGTCCAGTAATATCCTTTTTGTCTCCATGTGGGCCTGCCATAATTCATCGCCCGGGATTCTGCCAGCCCTTACAAGCAGTTCTGGTTCATTTGCCCAGCCTGGAAGATATTTATCAAGAAGTCGTTTTATAGGTTCCGATGTCCATGTATAAGAATGGACTCCATTTGTAATGGCATGTATTTCATAGCCAGGGAAGAGCAGTTTCGAGACCTCTCCATGCTTTTTTGCAACTCCATTTATGTATCTGCTCAGATTGAAACCGAGCCTTGTCATATTCAGTAGGTCCTCTCCCCCAAATCTTTGGAGGATATGGAGTGGTACTACTGGTTCAAGGATTCTTCTAACCATATCGTACGGGAACTTGTCATGACCTGCCTCTACAGGTGTATGAGTTGTAAAAATGCAGAGGGATTTTACCTTCTCGTCGTTCCAGACAAGCCTCTCATCCCATACCTCCTCAATATCCCTTTTGAATTTCCTTAGGAGTTCTACAGTGAGGAGGGAGGAATGACCTTCGTTCATATGGTATTTTTTTATCTCAAACCCCATCTCATCAAGGATTCTTACTCCGCCTATTCCAAGGACAGCCTCCTGTTTAAGTCTATAGGCAAGGTCACCACCATAAAGGTAATGGGTTATTTCTCTGTCCTCTGGTTTATTCTCTTCAAGATCAGTGTCAAGGAAGAATACGGGAACCTTACCACCTGTAATGCTCTCTACAACATACATCCACGGCCTTATCCTTACCTCCCTTCCTTCAATCCAGACAGAGGCCCTGTAAGGCAATTCTGTAAGGATTGCTGAAGGCTCCCAGCCACAGGGCTCCTCAATCTGCCTTCCTTTTTCGTCAAGTCTCTGTCTGAAATAACCCTTTCTGGATATGAGTGTTACAGCAATAAGAGGAAGGCTCAGGTCAGCAGCAGATTTTATAGTGTCTCCTGCAAGGATACCAAGACCTCCGCTGTAAGTAGGAATGTCATTTCTCAGACCTATCTCCATGGAGAAATAGGCAATCTTTGGTTCTTTTGTAAAATCTTCCACTCTGAAGGCCATATAGTATGATACAATAAAACTAATGGTAAGTGTGAAAAAGGGAATTGTAAGGATTGGTTGTAGTGGTTTTCATTATGAGCACTGGAAAGGACCTTTTTATCCAGAAGACCTTGATGAAAGATTTTTCTTTGATTATTACTCAAAAAAGTTTTCTACTGTTGAACTGAATGTTACCTTTTATAGGTTGCCAGAGCGTGAGGTCTTTGTGAAGTGGTATTGTGACACCCCAAAGGATTTCATCTTCAGTCTTAAGGGAAGCAGGTTTATTACCCATGTAAAGAAACTGAAATCTGTTGAAGAACCCCTTCATGTATTTTTTTCAAGGGTAAATCTTCTTAAGGAAAAACTTGGGCCAATACTATGGCAACTCCCTCCAAACCTGCCATACAACAAGGAAAGGTTTAGCTATTTTCTTGATAGTTTAAGACAATACAGTTCAAAAAATGTCTTTGAGTTCAGACACAATTCTTGGATAAAAAAAGAAGTCTTCCATACCCTTGAAAAAGAGGGTTGCGCAATCTGCATGGCTGACTGGCCTGATTTCTTAATGGACCTACCTGCTACGGCAGATTTTGTTTATATAAGAAGACACGGTCATGGCACCTATGCAGAGTGTTATTCTCACGATGAACTTAAGGCTGATGCAAGGCTAATAAATGGTTTTCTTAAACAGAAAAAAGATGTTTATATCTATTTCAATAATGATGCTAATGGTTACGCTCCAAAAAATGCCCTTGAGCTCATGGGGCTTTTAAAGATAAAGAGGCCACCTATAAAAAAGACGATCTGTAAACCAGATTAGTGGCAGAAGGAACAGTGGGTGAACTTTCTTGAAGAATCAGGAGATAGCAAAGGTATTTAATGAGATAGCTGATCTCCTTGAGCTGAAGGGAGAGAATCCCTTCAGGATTCGGGCTTACAGAAGGGCAGCAATGCAGATTGAAGGCCTTCCAAAGGATGTCTCTCAGGTCACAGAAGAAGAACTGATAAAACTTCCTGGTATTGGAAAGGACCTTGCTGGAAAGATAAAGGAGTACCTGAGTCAGGGTAAGATTGAACTTCATGAAGAATTAAGAAAGGAGTTCCCGGAGACCTTTCTCACACTCCTGCAGGTTCCTGGCCTTGGCCCAAAGACAGCAAAGCTTGTTTATGAGAGGTTAAAGATAAAGAGCATTGATGAGCTTGAGGAGGCTGCTAGATCAGGCAGATTGAGGACCTTACCTGGCATAAGGGAAAAGACAGAGGAGAATATCCTTAAGGGCATAGAGTTTCTAAAAAGGGGTACAGAGAGAAAACCTCTTGGAAGGGTCCTGCCTCTGGCCCTTGATATTATTGAGCATATTAAGAAAAAGGCACCTGTCAATGAGATAGCCATAGCAGGAAGTTTGAGGAGGTGGAAGGACACCATAAAGGATATTGATATACTTGTGACATCCTCAAGACCTGAGGAGGTGATGAAAGCCTTTGTGCATCTTCCCCATGTAAAAGATGTCCTTGCAAAAGGGCAGACAAAATCCTCTGTAATAATTACAGAAGGCATCCAGGTTGACCTCAGGGTTGTTGAGGAGGACTCCTTTGGAGCAGCCCTTCAGTATTTTACAGGCAGTAAGGCCCATAACATAAAATTGAGGGAGATGGCATCAAAAAAGGGTTTGAAGATAAATGAGTATGGTGTGTTCCGGGAGTCAGACAACAAAAAACTCGGTGGAAGGACAGAGGAGGAGGTCTATAAGATCCTTGGCCTTCCCTGGATACCACCAGAATTGAGAGAGGACACAGGTGAGATAGAGGCAGCCCTTGAAGGAAGGTTACCCCATATTATATCCATAGGGGATATTAAAGGAGACCTCCATGTCCATACAAAGTGGTCTGATGGAAGCCATGACCTTGAGACCCTTATTGAATCAGCGAAGAAGAGAAATTATGAATATATAGCTATTACAGACCACTCCAAAGGTCTTGGTGTAGCAAGGGGACTTGATGAGGAGAGGCTCCTTGAGCAGATAAGATTGATTGATCAGATCAACAGCAAGCTGAATAAATTCAGACTTCTGAAAGGTGTTGAGATAGATATAAGGAGTGATGGAAGACTTGACCTTTCAGACGACATTCTTAAGAGGCTTGATATTGTTGTTGCATCAATCCATTCAGGATTCAAACAGTCAAAGGAACAGCTAACAATGAGGATTCTGTCTGCCATAAGAAATCCCTATGTGAGTGTTATTGCCCATCCAACAGGAAGGCTCATTGGTGAAAGGGATGCCTATGAGATTGACATAGAGGCAATATTCAGAGAGGCAAAGAGACATGGTGTTGCCTTTGAGATAAATGCCTATCCCCTGAGACTTGACCTCAATGAGCATCATGCAAAGCTGGCAAAGGAATACGGAATACCAATAGTAATCAGCACCGATACCCATTTAACCCAGCACTTTGATTACATGACCTATGGTGTCTCCATTGCAAGGAGGGCCTGGCTTGAAAAGGCTGATGTCTTAAATTGCCTTCCTTATAGTGAGCTTATAAAGAGGCTCAGAAGATGAGAAGGAATGAACTTTTAGATTTAGTTAAGACAAAACCTTATCTATTCTGGGATGTAGAGAACCTGGAATCTCTTTCTGATGAGGCTATAGTTGAGGCAATACTCAGTAGAGGAGATTTTGATGATTTTTTAAAGCTAATTGAGTTGATGGGTATGGAGAGAGTGGCAGAGATTTTTTATAAACAGATATCAAGAAAGAGGAAGAATTACAGCAAAAAAACAGAGAACTATTTTAGACTTTTTTTTGAAAGATATTTAGATGCATAGCTGTTCAAAATAAATTAAAAATGGTATTTTAAAGAGAGCATAAGGCCTCAAAAACACAAAAGAAGCGACAGGATTTATTTTTAAAGGTATAATGAGGTTATTAATGTTCTTTGTAAGGTATCTTAAGGTCATGATAGGTTATTTAACAAGTTACATTAAGGAGTCGCCTTTTGTGCTTTTTAGGGATGGCGTAAGTAATAGTTGGCCTCATGCCCCTTTAAGATTTATCTTGGACAGGTGTGATTTAGATGATAAAATCAGCCATTCATAAAGAGATTTTAAGCGAGGGTCAGGTGAGAATGCTCGGTCTTATTCAGCAATTTAAGAAGGATTTCTATATGGCTGGTGGAACGGCTATAGCCTTGCAAATTGGTCACAGGCGTTCAATAGATTTTGATTTATTCAGTTAAAAAGCCCTTGACACCCTGAAGATCATAAGAACTATTAAAAAGACAGGTCGTAGGGTGAAAGCCACTCTCGAGGCCTCACAAGAGGAATTGAGTTTAGTAGTGGATGATGTAAAGGCAAGGGAGATCTTTGGCGGTAATTTTAATGAGAGGCTCTTCAGAGAGCAACTCTGTTATTTTGAAGACATAGACTTTTCAGAAAAGATCCATTTTATGAAAGACCCTGTTAGTGATATAATTATAAAAGATTTTTTAAGAAAGGTTGCTGTAGAAATATAAATCATAAATTTGGAGGAAGCCCATGAAGATAACAAGGTCGCAGAGTTTTTATAAGAAGGCACTGGAACTCATGCCAGGGGGTGTGAACAGCCCTGTAAGGGCCTTTAGGGCCGTTGGTGGAAATCCCTTATTTATTGCAAGGGCAAAGGGTTCAAAGATCTATGATGTTGACGGAAATGAATTTATCGATTATGTCCTTTCTTGGGGCCCCATGATTCTTGGCCACAGCCATCCAGAGGTGGTAAAGGCTCTTAAAAAGGCCATAGAGAATGGTACAAGCTATGGTGCGCCCACACCCCTTGAGATAGAGCTTGCCATGTTGATTAAAAAGGCCTATCCATCTATAGAGAAGGTGAGGATGGTAAATTCAGGTACTGAGGCAACCATGTCAGCCATCAGACTTGCCAGGGCCTTTACAAAGAGGAATAAGGTTATAAAATTTGAGGGCTGTTATCATGGCCATGCTGATGGACTTCTTGTTAGAGCAGGCTCTGGAGCCACAACCTTTGGTATTCCTGATAGCCCTGGTGTTCCAGAGGATTATGCAAGAAACACTATTACACTTCCTTTCAACAATCTCGAGGCAGTAAGGAATGTTGTTGAGAGGGATTGGCGTGATATAGCCTGCGTGATTCTTGAGCCCGTTGTTGGAAACATCGGCTGTGTCCTTCCAAAGGAAGGCTTTCTTGAGGGCCTGAGGGAGATTACAGAGAAGTTTGGCATTGTCTTGATATTCGATGAGGTCATGACAGGCTTCAGGGTATCCTATGGAGGGGCTCAGGCCTATTATGGCATAAGGCCAGACCTTACATGCCTTGGAAAGGTCATTGGTGGAGGACTACCTGTTGGTGCCTATGGAGGAAAGAGAGAGATAATGTCAATGGTTGCTCCTGAAGGACCAGTTTATCAGGCTGGAACCCTTTCGGGGAATCCTCTTGCCATGACAGCTGGTATTGTTACATTAAAGATCCTTTCTAAAAAATCAGTTTATAAAACTCTCGAAAAGAGGGCATACCAACTTGAAGAGGGTCTGAAGGATGCCTCAAAGAAGGCAGGGATAAGTGCAAGATTTTACAGGGCAGGAACAATCTTCTGCACATATTTTACAGATAGAGATGTCTATGATTATGAGACAGCAAAGGCCTCAGATACAGAGAGATTTGCTAAATTCTTTAGAGGCATGCTTGAAAGGGGCATATATCTTGCACCATCCCAGTTTGAGGCAGGATTTTTATCAATAGCCCATACTGAAAAGGATATAGAAAAGACAGTAAGGTCAGCCTTTGAGGTAATGAAAAAACTTTAGGCTAAAAAATAGGCTGAAGGCCTAAAACTGAAGAAAAAAATAAATTAATACAAGAATCATCAGCCTGTGGCCTTAAGCCCTTTTAAGAGGTAACGGGGTGGAACCTTACAGGTATCAAGAGATTGCCTATCTCATTGTTCCTATAATTCTGGGAATAGAATTCCTTCTGCTCGTAACGGATGAAAAGAAGGCTGGAGCCTCTTCAACTGGTATATACCTTCTTGAGCTTTTTGGTTTTTTATTCTTCGTCCTTATACCCGCCCTTTTTATCTTTACCATAGGCTCCATTGAATACAGACTCTTCCCCTTCCAGACAGAGATTCTTGCAAGATTCGATAGATATGGTGTAATGTTTCTT
>Ga0197142_1004999_pt1 | contig 10536 bp, 12 predicted proteins | sample GBS60_MetaG_FD_148614 | JGI IMG/M metagenome (GOLD analysis project Ga0197142, IMG submission 148614) | Sediment microbial communities from Great Boiling Springs, Gerlach, Nevada, United States - GBS 60_MetaG | ecosystem: Environmental > Aquatic > Thermal springs > Hot (42-90C) > Sediment...
TGTGGTCCAGAGCTTCCTTTCTCTCTATTTTAGAAATGATGAGAGGCGCATCTTTTCCCAGCATAGATTTAATTTTCCTTACTTGTTCTGCAGAGCTAACAAAAGAAATGGCAATTGCATCAGGTTTTAACTGTTTTGCAAGATCTAAAAAAACCAAATCACTTTCTGTGATATCTGGTACGGGAGGAGTTGCATCAACAAAATCAATACCTTTCCTCGATTTAATCTCGCCACCTTTAATAACTACCACTTTAACCTCGATATCTGAAACAAGTTCCGAGACTTGCAAAACTATTTTCCCGTCATCTAATACTATTTTGCTTGACTCTTTAAGAAATGTTAGATTTTGAAGAGCCGATAAATGTAAGCTGGTTACAGTGCTTTCATCACGGCTAATTTTCAGTGTCAATTCATCTGATTCTTTTAAATTAATTGGCTTTTCTGGTTGATTGATCCGAAATTTAGGACCGGGAAGATCCAAGAAAACGGAGATAGTTCTAAATGGTTCAGGTGCCTCAAGTTCTCTAACTAAATTGAACACCTTAGGCAAGTCTGAGGGCGAAATATGACTGCAGTTTAATCTAAATATAGATACACCAGCTTCAACCAGCTTCCGCAAAATATCAGTCGCTAGAGAGGCTGGACCAACCGTAGCAATAATTTTTGTTCGAGGAATCATTACAGAAACCGAGATTAGCGTATTTTCATCTTAATTTGCAGTGGCTATTTTGGAAAAAATTGTTTTTTATCAGGGGCAACCTGTTAAGCTCTATAGTTTAGATGGGGTGGTTTGGTCTTCAAGAAAAAGCGAGCTGAAAGAACTTCAGAATCGCTTGAACCGGAAGAGATTAGAAATTATGGGTTTCAAAACTAAAGATAATTTGAAAAAAGACGAGGCAGAAAATCAATCCTCCAAACTTACCCACGAGGTTCTAACAGTTGCCAACAAAACAAAGAAAGTTAAAGAAATTACTAAAAATATCGTTGAGATAAAAGCCCAGGAAATAGCTGCAAGGTTAAAAAAATCCAAACTAAAAGCGGATTCAAATCATCCTCAGGTTGGAATAGCGCCTTGTAGGCCCCAAAAAGGGTTTCCAAAAAGAAACAAAAAGAAAATCAGGCAGAAAATGGGGGGTATTAAGAAACTTGCTATCAGGACCAAGTCAAGAACCACTTCTAAGGGTTAAAAATTGAAATTGCAACTAAGATAGCTAGTTTAAGTTTTTAAAGTCAGATCAGAGTCAATTTAAGCTCATAAAGTAAATTTAAAAAATATGGAAAAACCGATAAAATCTGATTTCGAATTTTAGTAATCATGGGCTTAAGGGTAATTAATGGTGTTCTATTTAGTTTCGCGCTTTTGATTTTAACAAGCTGTCAACTAAAGGAGGATGCCGAAGATCTTATTGAGAAACCGCCGCCAAGGCCGATACCCGTAGAGAGACTGGGTTTGAACAGTTTTTTCAACGACGAAATATTTGGCAGTGTCAGTTACCAAGTTCAGGATATCTTTCAGGGGTTAAAAATTAGTAGATTGAGGCTTCTTAAAAGATGGGACGATTTAGCTAGCCCATCGCCTTCTAGCCCCCCTGATTTTACATTTCTAAAGACAGTTTTAGAGGCTTTACCCTCTAACGCGGATGTTCTTTTGGTAACTACGGGAATACCGAAATGGATGGAGAGGCCTGAAAATTGGATTGATGCAAACCCACGAAGAACCTTTATCGAGAAATGGTTCGTTCCGCTATTAAGGTTCTTAAAAAATTACCCCGTTGTAAAAAGTATTCAAGTTTGGAACGAGCCAAACGACCCAGGTTTTATCGAAAATAAAGTTATGAAGTTTGATGTTGAAGAGAATTATCTAGAGCTCTGTTGGTTAGCAAGAAGAGAACTGGGACGATCAGGTTTAAATTTGCGGCTCTTAAATGCGGCCACTACTGCCATCAATCAACGAGGCAACTCGCCCTTAAAGTACAATAGGAAACTCATATCACTGGGTTTAAGGGATTTAATCGATGTTTTTGCCATTCATTTTTACGGCACTCAGCTTGAAGAGTTTGTGAAAAACGATGGGGTTAGGGAGTTTTTACGCAAGCTCAATATGGAAATATGGGTCACAGAGTCTGGTGAGAGAGGAGTGTCAAAACAGCTTGATTACGCCTCTAGATATTGGCCTTACTTGATTAGAGAGGTAAACGATATAAAAAGAATCTATATTTACACCTACGCTGAGCGCGAATCACCGTCAAGAACATATGGCCTTAGAAATCCCAGTTCAGAAGCCCCGTACAGTGATCTATATTTGTATCTCAGGGGAGCTAAGTAGCGTTAAATTAGATCCTTTATCTTTGCGTCTGTAGGAAAAAAAATTAGAGTTGCAAATTGTGCAGACATTCAAATCGAGTAAAGGTATATTCAAAAGTTTTTTTTCCATAATAGCCGGCAAATCAAGTAGGTATTTATTTTGAGCTTTTCTATAAACTGCTAAGATACCAAAGGTATCTAAAACATCCTCTTTGACCTCGTAGCAACAAGCCCTCGCGCAAGGACCTAGAATAGCGATAGAAGGCTTCATTAAATTCAAAGCTTTGTCCACTATCCCGTTTTTTAATCCTCTCCAACCTACGTGAAGCAGACAACAGCTGCGCTGATTAATCAACACAAGCGGCATACAATCAGAAGTTCGTATTGCGGGTATTTTATCGGAGTCTAGAATGTCGCTGTTTCTGATGAACCATCCATCGGCATTTACTTCATTCTCAGTAGCAGATAGCTCTACTATGGTTGAAGAGTGAGTTTGAGTTAAAAATTTAAGCTTTCTACAAGTTGCCAAACTTTGAGATTTTTTTGCGCTGGCAAAAATGACTGATACCTTAAAAAAACTGACCTTTAAAGAAAAATCCTCCAAAGTTTCAAACTTTAACACCTTCTAATAAAGATCTAAATTCAAAAAATCTTTCAGGCAACTTTGAGTCAAACTTTATTTTTTGACCAGTTGCTGGATGAAAAAATTCTAGCTGTTTGGCGTGCAACAGGATACCTTTAGTCTCGAAGTGAAGTCCTCGATTGGATATTAGCGTTTTTAATTTTTCATAGCTGATACCATACCAATTATCGCCTACAATAGGAGCCTTGAGGAATTGGCTTTGAACCCTGATTTGATGCGTACGACCTGTTTTTAAGGTAATCTCGAGCTGAGCAAAAGGCGGAAAAATTTCAATAACTCTAAACTCGGCTTCTCCCAATTTCCCCCTATTAGAACTTTTTAAATCGCAAGTAAATCTTGTTCTGTTGCTAGGGCTTCTGTAAATGTATGTTTTAAGAGTCACTGAATCTTGTCTCCAAAACGGGGATGACTTGAGCAAATAATTCCAAGATCTGTAGATTTTCACAACTGAACGATTTGAAAATTGCCTTACAAGACTTTTGTAAGCACCGACAGTTTTAGCGCATACCATTGCTCCCGAAACCTCCTTGTCTAATCTATGAACTATACCTGGTCTTTCTGAACTACCTACGAAACACACTGCCTCACCTAATTTATTTGCCAAAAAATCAACAACCGTAGGGGTTCTTTTCCCTGCTCCCTTGTGAACCATTATGCCTGCTGGCTTATCGATCACAACAATGTAATCGTCTTCATATAAAACTTCAAGCTCAGGAGGCTCAATGAAATCTGCTGGCTTAACATCGAACTCAAGCTCTATAGTGTCGTCTGGCTTGATCAAGAATCCGGCCTTAGAAATTTTGATTCCATTAACTGCGCACAAGCCACTTTTGATGAGTTTCTCAATTTTTGAGCGGCTTAACTCGGGGATCTCTGAAGCTAGAAGCTTATCCAATCTTCCAAAGGTTCTGGATCTAACTTTCCATCTCATGTTACCCAACTCTTTTTAACAGCCTAAATATTCTCCGTTTTTGATTCCAAGAGGGCTCTATAACTAAAGTTTCATTTTCAAAGCGCAATCTAAATTCAGAGCCTTCAGAGACCGCTATATAGGAGCCAGCTAAGGGATGCAAATTGAGGCAAGAAAACTGCTGATTGAACTGCCTTACATCTAGTTCTATGAATCTACCCGTTAAACAGAAGAATGATTCTAAGTCTCCCGTTATTATTAGATTCCTCAAGTAAGTTGAGCTTATTTTTTGCCCATTAAAGGATCTTAATTCAACTTTTTTTACGCTCAAAATAGGACTCATTAGCAGCTCTGAAGCGCTTTTTTGATCTATGCCAAGCTTTGCGTCTTCGCCCAAAATTATCTCAGTAATACTAAGCTCATTCGAAAGGTGCCATAAAAAATCCTCAGCTTTCAAACTTCTCACCCTCTTGTCAAACCTCATAAGAGCCACGGTCAACCCTGTAAAATTTTTCAAATAAGCGAGAAACAATCTCAGGGTAAGAATTTTCTTTGCGAAAGAAATCTTCTTAAAAACGACTTTTGGGTTTGGGACTAATTTTATCAAGCACGCAGGTTTAGTGAGTTTCTGTATTAAATACTGGTGCCCTAAATGCAAGCCATCAAAACATCCCAAGGTTGCGGCTTTGTAGACCGTTTTTTCGCCACTTAAAAATCTAATTTTTACCATCAAGCAATTTTCGCGCAATCCGTGCCTCCTGTGACTTAGGATAGTCCTTTATTAGCTTTCTAAGAGTGACTTCTGCCGCGTTTCTATCATTCAATGAAGTGAATATCGAGGCTTGTCTTAATAGTACATACGGTAGCCTGGGATGAGCTTTGTAACTCTGTATAAAAAAAATACTTGCGTCCAAAGCCTTCCTTAGCTCATTTACTCTCAGGAGGCAGTCTATCAACCAAAAATTTGCTATCTCCTTAGCAACAGGTGATGATTTGCGCAGTTCCTCGGCCAAAGTAATCGCGTTAACAAAATCTCCAGTGGTAATTTTATTCAGGAAGGTATTAATGCTTGCTCTTGTTCTCAAGCCCTCTAAAGCGGCTTTTTGGCGATCTTCAATAAGGAAATTTTCCGGGATTCCTTGAGGTGGCGATGAGGTCACGGGCGCTACGTCTAAATCTTCGAGGAGTTTTAAATTCTGCCGAAGATTTTTTGCTAACTCCTCTGTGGCGCTCTGGAGAGAACTCACTTTTTTTGCCAGGAAATCAAGGTCCTTATTTGTCTCTCTCAGCTCTTGTTGCAGATTTTCAATCTGATTCTCAACATTCTCAAATCTTTGCACGAATGCGCAGGAGCTTAAAATTGTTAACATACTTCCTAAAATAATTTGTTTTTTCACGATATCAATATTAATTTAAGGGTAGATAAAATAAAACAAGTTCAACAGTGGAGCAGTTTCGATTAAAAAGATTGACTAAAGAAATCTTGCGGTTAGTGAACGACTTTTTTCTTAAAGAGAGTAAGAACAGTTTAAACAAACATATTTCTTTCTCAAGGGTCGAACTTTCAACTGATAAATCAGTGGCTAAAATTTTTTGGTGTTCCTCAACTTTAAAGTCATCTGACGCAAAAAACATACAGTTGTATCTGAACAAAGAGAAAAAATTTTTTAAATTCTGGCTTTCAAAAAAATTGCGTCATAAAAGATTGCCTGAAATTTTTTTCGTTTATGATGACTTTTTTGAGAAGCTAGCCGAGATAGAAAAAGGAGCTGAGATACTCAAAAATCTCTCCAGTAAGAACCAAAATTTAGATGATCAATAAAAAATTCGTCAGAGCATTTAAAAATCTGCTTCAAAAACACACGGTTTTTGAGATCATTGGTCATACGCGACCAGACCTGGATTGCTGGGCAGGCGCAGTTGCTATGACTTTTTTTTTGAGGAGCTTCAACAAAAAAGTTGTTTTGAAATGTTCAACTCCTTCCGGGTACAATTTGAAGTACAATCCTAAAGTTGCGTCAACCAAAAGCTCGCCAGAGGTCTGCATCTCTTTAGACTGCGCTTCGAAAGAAAGGTTAGAGCGTCCGGTTGAAGCAAAAATTTTGATCAACATTGATCATCATAAATCTAACACTTACTTCGGCGATTTAAACTTGATCGTCTCGGAGATGTCTTCAACTTGCGAGCTTTTGTATTGGTTATTTAAAGAGGTTGAGAGATCTGAGATTTGGCGCAGTTCTCGCTTGGATTATTTTATTTGTTTGGGTATTTTGTCAGACACAAATGTATTACAAACTTACTCGGTAAGCAGTAGCACTTTTTTAGCCTTATCTGACCTTAGCAAAAAAATTTCTATTTTTGACATTGTTTATGATCTCACCAAAAAAAGTAATTTTGATTCGTTCAAAAAAATATTAAGCGCAGGTTTAAAGGTAAACAAAGGGATAGTTTTTTTCCCACCTGAGAAGAGCGAATTTAAGTGGTTAAACGATTTTGTGAAATTTTTTACCGATTTTTCCTGGGTTATTAGCGCTACTCTTTCAAGCCCTGGAGAGTGGAGGTGTAGCGCAAGGTCGGTTGATAAGATGGTAGACTTAGATCGAATCTGCGGCAAATTAGGGGGAGGGGGTCATAAGGGGGCTGCGGCATTCATTTTCAGGGGGTCCAAAGCTGCCTTAATCAAGGAGATAGGGAGGCATTTTCCTTAGTTTAGAAAAATTTTATTTAAGTCGAATTTGTATTTAACATGGTAGAACTTTTGCGTGATGTTAAGGTAGCCATAGTTGATGACGATCCCGATTTCGTTAAAATTTTGAGCTCAGTCCTGAAAAAGAGTATTGAGCTCTCAAATCCTCTAGTTTTGGAGTCAGTTAGAGCAGCAAGGGATTTTTTTGAGCATCGAACCAATGAGTTCTGGATAATTTTCCTTGATGAACATCTTAAAGATGGATTGGGCTCTAGCCTTCTAGAGAGCGGGGTGTTAAACGATTTCGATGTGATTAGCATCAGTAGCGATACAAGTCAAGATTTGGTTTACAAGCAACTAAGCAATGGAGCAGTTTATTTTATTAATAAATCCGAAGTGTCTAAAGCCTCCTTTTCTGCTTTGGTTGTAAGCCTTTTAAAGGGTTTGGAGTTGAGAAGGAGAAAATCTCAAATGGATCTTCATTTTAAAGGTATCGAAACAGCCCGAAAACTAATTGCGCGTCTGCAACACGAGATCAATAATCCTTTAGGGGCTGTTATCGGAAGCATAAATCTACTCTCCAGCAACCGTGTAAACGAAGAAGACAGGCAAAGGGCTGTTCAAATAATACAGGAGGCTTTTGAAAGAATAAAAGAAGTTCTAGGCAAATTAAAAAATTTGTCGCTCTTTTCGCCCAATGATCTTGAAAACTATTTTTTAAGGGGTTAGATCAAACGAATAGACGAATTTAAAGCGCTTCAGCCCTTATAGTAGGCAAGCCACCCTTTTTAACAATTGAGAACCTGATTCTTTTGCCAGGGTTTTGAGATTTTATTTTTGAGTAAAGGGATGCTAACTTATTCATGAACACCTCTTTCGCAATGGAGGAATTTCCACTTAGGTTTTTAAATTGTAGAAACAGAGCTTCAAAAGTTTTCCGAATTTTAAACTCATCGGTTTTTGAGAAATTTTCGAAGTTTTCTAGGGATTTTTTGAACTCTTCTCGTTTGATATCCCAGCCAAATTTACCCATTTCTTTTTCTTTTAACCACCTTTGCCAAGTATCAATTAATTGATGAAAAGATGCTGAGATTGCGCTAACTTTGAAATTTGTTTCTTTGTTTTTCCTTCCATCAGAAAGGTTTTTAATTAAAAGCTTTTTGAATGTTCTTATCTCCTTTTCGGGCCAATACAGCGATTGGCCGCTAAAGAATTGATTTACTAAAAATTTAATTTGATTAAACTCCCTCTGTAAAATTTTGATCTGTGAGTCGTAGGTTAGAATTTGTTTCGGTTTAATTGTCATGTTAACCTTCTGTATTAATCGGCAATTTTCAGGCATATTTTAGAGTTTTAATTTTTTTACTAAAATCAAGACAACGACAACGCTGAATGAGTGTAGCGGGATTAGTCTTAGCAGCTGGGCACGGCTCTAGATTGAAAAAAGGAACCAAGGCTTTAGTTGAAAGCGATGAAGGGGTATTCATAGATTTAATTACGGCTTCCTTGCGTCAGGCAAACATTAGTCCAATTTACGTGGTTTTGGGCTATGAAAGAGAAAAAGTAGAAGAGCACTTGAGGTCTAGTAACTCAGACGTGAAGATAGTAGTTCAAGAAGAGTTACTTGGAACAGGACATGCTGTTTGGTGCGCCTTGAAGCAAATGGAACAATGCGATCATGTGGTAGTGTGTTTAGTTGACGTTCCGTTGGTTACACCAGCGTCCTTGGAAAAATTGATTAAATACGCGCAAAAACGCGATCTCTCAGCATGCTTTGCCTCGATGTTAGTGTTTGAAAAAAATTATTATGGAAGAGTTGTAAGAGACAGTTTTACAAATTCCGTTACCTCAATTGTAGAGTTCAAGCACTGCGACAGTAAGCAGTTACTAATTAGAGAAGTGAGTACAGGGGTTTTTTGCTTTAAATTCAGCGACTTGAAAGGCGTGTTTGATGAGTATGGAGAGTATTTATTAAACCAATGTCGAGAACAGGGCCTCGAGATGTACCTACCCCTAGTGCTTGATATTTTTGCCACAAAGGGAATGCTGTTCGACGCGTTACTTTTTGAAGACTCTGACGAGTTCATTGGGGTTAATACGGAAGAAGATTTAATTGCCCTAAACAAAGCGCTCAACAGGCGAAGAATCAAAAAGCATATGGAAAAAGGTGTCAAGTTTTTTGATCCAAATCTAGTTTGGTTATCTCCCAAGACAGAGTTAGCTGAAGGGGTAGAAATTGGAACCTATGTACACATTTGGGGAGAGTCTTTTATCAAAAATGGAGTGAAAATTCTGGGTTACAGTTATTTGAAGGATTGTCAGATAGGAAGTGGTAGCACGATCCAGCATTTTTGCCACTTAGAGGGTTTGGTTTGCGGAGAAAATTGCTTAATAGGGCCCTTTGCGCGGGTTCGCCCAAACACCACGTTTGAAGAAGAGGCAAAAATAGGCAATTTTGTGGAGGTAAAAAACTCATACCTAGCGAAAAATGTAAAAAGCAATCACTTAAGTTACATTGGAGACGCCTCTATTGGGGAAAACACTAACATTGGGGCAGGAGTTATTACTTGCAACTTTGATGGGTTCAAAAAACACTCTACAAAAATTGGAAAGAATTGCTTAGTAGGAGCGAATGTTAATCTTGTAGCGCCGTTAGAGCTTGGGGATAATATTATCGTGGGGGCGGGGTCAACCGTTACCAAAAACGTGCCTTCTGGATCGCTGGCTGTTGAAAGAGCTAAACTCAGGATCATATGTGATGGATTCCGGACTTACTGGGAAAAGAAAAGGGGCTCGGGTTAAATTAAGTGTTAAGGCTAATTAGTTTATTGGTGATTATTATAAGCGCTCTTAGTGAAAGTGTGCCTTATGAAGCTAAGGTATATCTGGATTTTCGCTGGGCTATGGCCACAAGAGTTCTCAAATGGCTCGATTTAGCCGCTAGGAAGTGCAATGTTAAAACAACGATTATGCCTGTCAATAGCTCCAATGACCTCGTTAACCAGAGGGTTTTTCAGGCTTTTAAAAAACAAAAACCTTATGTAAATGTCACGCATCCAGATAAGATTAGTTTCAATGGTGTTTTAAGTCCTTTGTACATTTATAGTGGCGAGTTAATTAATTGCTTAAGTCTTGAAGAGTTTAAGACCTGTCTGTTTGATAAAGTTAATAACATTACATACTCCTCCGAAATTTGCGTTTCAAAAACTAAACAAGCGGCAACTTCCGGGTTTAAGATCGGATATTTTATTATTATGGTAATTCTTTTAATCTTAACATTAGCTGTATCTTTTTTTTGGTGAAATATGAAGATTGTTCCAGATAAAGCTTCAACTATTGCTAATTTTTTTGACGCCGTTAATTTAGGCGTTTTTCTAGCCTCATTATTTTTTACCGTTGCAATCTGCGGAACCATGGTCTGGTTTGCTTTTAAATACAGAGCAGGCAAGCAAACCCAAACTCCAAGAATTCACGGTAACAATACTTTAGAAATAATTTGGACAGTGGTTCCTACGGTTGTAGTTATTATTTTAGGTATTGTCGGAGTTTATCTAAGAGAAAAAATGTTCGAAATTCAGCCGAACTCTTTGACTATCAACGTGGTCGGCTGGAAGTGGGCTTGGGAGTTTCAATATCCAAATGGAAAAAAAACTTCAGGGCAAAACGCGGAGTTAGTAGTTCCTCTCGGCCAACCCGTCAAACTAATCGTGACTTCAAGAGACGTTCTTCACAGTTTTTTTATTCCCGCAATGAGAGTGAAACAAGACGCTGTTCCGGGCCAGTATAAGTACCTTACTTTCACTCCTACAAAGGTTGGGGAGTTCCCCGTTTTTTGTACTGAGTATTGTGGTACAAGACACTCTTTGATGTTAGCTAGACTCAAGGTTGTTCCTGAACAGGAGTTTAAAGTTTGGCTTGAAAGCAAGCCTTCCACTCAAGTGTCTCCTGTATTTTTGGGTAGAAAGCTTTATACCGATTTAGGTTGTAATGCTT
>Ga0197142_1005000_pt1 | contig 10533 bp, 10 predicted proteins | sample GBS60_MetaG_FD_148614 | JGI IMG/M metagenome (GOLD analysis project Ga0197142, IMG submission 148614) | Sediment microbial communities from Great Boiling Springs, Gerlach, Nevada, United States - GBS 60_MetaG | ecosystem: Environmental > Aquatic > Thermal springs > Hot (42-90C) > Sediment...
GGCGGGGCGTTGCCTATGCTTGGGCCGATTGCTATGACGAGGCCATTGCCGACCTCAGCCGCAGCCTAGAGGCAGAACCCTGCCAACCCCACGTTCTCTACATCAGGGGCAATCTTCTCTACGAGCTGGGGGAGATCAAAGCTGCCCTCGACGATTACGACCAGGCCTTTCGCTTGGAAGCGGACGGCAACCTCGGGGATCCCGCCGACGAGTACGGCTTGTACGGTCGGGGGTTGGCCTACGAGAATATGGGAGATAGGGCAACGGCTATTTCCAGTTGGCAAGCCGCCTTGCAGGTCAGCCGCCAACACCACAACCTAGTTTTGCAGGAACAGGCGCATCGATCTTTGCGGCAGCTCCCGGACGGGGAGGCCGGATCCTTTGGCTAGCGAGGTCGAAGGGATCCCCAGAGCTCCCGTCAGAACATTGCTGCGAAACTGGCGTAAAATTTGCTTATCGCCATCTTAATTCCACTGAGTATTTGGATTTTTCCTACCTCCTTCTGTGGCTGCCGTGAAACACACCCTCAGCGCTCTTGTGCAGGATCAGCCCGGGGTCTTAACCCGCATCGCCGGCATGTTTGCCCGTCGCGGCTTCAACATCGACAGCCTCACCGTCGGCCCTACCGAGCGGCCTGGCATCTCCCGCATCACCATGGTGGTGCAGGGGGATGAGCACGATGTGGAGCAGATGACCAAGCAGCTCTACAAGTTGATCGACGTGCTGAAAGTAACCGACATTACCCATGTCCCCTGTGTGGAACGGGAGCTGATGCTCGTCAAGGTCAACGCCAGCATCGAAACCCGCTCCGCCATTATGGACGTGGCGCAGATGTTCCGCGCCCGGATTGTGGATGTGGCGGAAGAGTCTTTGACTTTGGAAGTGACAGGGGATCCGGGCAAAATGGTGGCGATTATCAAGATGTTGACCAGCTTCGGCATTCGCGAGATCGCCCGCACCGGCCTGGTGGCTCTCACCCGCGAGTCGGGAGTCAATACCGAGTACTTGAAGCAGCACCCCACCGTGGCAGTCGTCTGAGGGGCTTGGCCACGATGCCAACAGGGATCGCTCAGGGGGAGGCCATGGCAAAACTGGAGAGAGGCCGGCGCCACAGGGGGCAGGCCCTGCGCAATAGCCTGCGTTGCCTGATGAGCCTCCTAGCTATTGGACTGCTGGGGTTACTGGGGGGCTGTGGCCCCCGTCCCCCCAAGCCGGTTGTGCAGCAGGCGCTGGCCTACCAGATCTCCCACCCGGCTGGGGCGGTTGCCTCTCTGGTGGGCGGCGACCGCTTGGCAGCCCGTCTGGAAGTGCAGGATGTCCAAATCCGTCAGGATCGCCGTGAACCCCTGCTGTTGGCCTCAGGAGAGAAACTGGAAGGCCACCACCTCAGCGGCACCTACACCCTAATTGTCAAGCCGCCGGGATCCCGCCGCCCCTACCGCCGCAAGGGGGATCCCTTCCAGCTCACCCTGGCCCACCAGAAGGCGCAAAGTTCCCCTTCCCCTGAGGGAGCGGAGCCCAAAACCCTGCCCGAACGGTGGCTACTGGCCCATCCCTCTCCCAATGCCAAGACCTGGGAGGTCATCGACTTCTTCCCTCAGCCGGCACCGCTGCCGGAGCTGCCTCTTGCCGAACCAGACGCACCGACACCCCACTAGCCTTGACGCTCTCTCCACCGCCATAGCTTGCTTTCGCGCAGGGGTAAGCCAGGGGATTCTTCTTAGCTCGTAGGATGGCTCCCACTTGAGAAGTCGGCTACCTACGCTTGGGACGAATAGTTCTTCGCGGCTACCTGGCCACAACAAAGCGCTACATAGAAACCCAAAAGAACGGTAGGTGAGCTCAATGCCGGGGCTTGCACTGCCATTCTCTTAGTCAGCACCGCAGAGGTGGCTGGCTCAGCGAAGCGAAGCCGCCCCCCACAGAAAAAAACCATCCACCAACAGGGTATTCAGCACTGCTCCGGCAAAGGCCCAATGGTGCAGGCGACGGGATCCCTGAATTACCCACAGGCCAACCCCAAGGAGCAGGAGGCTTAAGCCGATGCCCCAAGCTACCCCCCAAGGGGTGGCCATTTTGTCGAGCGCAGCCATGAACGGGACGGCCGCCAGATCCAGCCGGTCAAACCGCATCGCCTGCCGCCACTCCGGCAACAGCCCCACCGAGTGAATGTAAAGATCTGTAACTGCTGTGCCCCACAAGGAGCCGAGATAAAACCAGGTGCCGATGCGGGCAAACCGTTGCCGTGCCCCCCACCAGACAATCGGGATCCCCAGGGCTTCCACCGGCATGTGCCAGAGGGGCTCCCAGCGCAGCCAGCCCCAGTAGAGGGATCCTGCCAGCCAAGTCAGCGTGAAGCCGTAGAGCAGATCCCCCCAGATGCGGGTGCGGGGCCGCGAGTAGAGCCGCAAGCTAAGGCCCAGCCAGCCTAGAGTCATCGCCAAGCTCAGCCAAGGGCCATAGCGCACCAGGGGCGCTTCCACGAAAACGGGTAGGCACACCAGCACAGCCGCCGCCGCCCCGATGGCATGGTGAGACGGAAGCCGCCTTCGCAGAGAAAAGGGGGGAAGCTCCCGTCCAACTAAGCTCTGGGAGGACAGGGAAAGTTCCTCTTGGAGAGGCGGCGAACAAGGTGTAGGAAACAAAACGCAATCTTAGAAACTTTTACATCAGTTAACATAGCATCTTCCCTGCCCTTTCCCGCCCTGGCCAAGCAGGGCCGGCGTTGCCAGGGTATTGCCGAAAATGTCAGGGTGAGAATAACGCGCTGCCTGGAAGAAACTATGGAGTTGCTGTTGGCGGGAGATATCGGGGGTACCAAGACCAGCCTCAGCCTCTTCAATGCCCAAGATCCCGATCACAGCCTCTGCCACTGCCGCTACGCCAGCCAAAGCTATCCCAACCTCACCCCGGTGGTGCTGGAGTTTCTGGCCCAGGCGCGGCAGGAGCTGGGGCGAGATCCACAGCCGGTTGCCGCCTGTTTTGCTGTGGCTGGACCAGTGATGGAAGAGAAGGGGGGCGCGGATCCAGGGGGACAAACGGCCAAAATCACCAACCTGCCCTGGAGCTTGCACTCAAGCCAGTTGGCGGCAGAGCTGGGGATCCCACGCCTAGCTTTGATCAACGACTTCAGCGCCGTGGGGTATGGGGTGCTTGCCCTGCGAGATCAGGATCTGGAAACACTGCAGGCAGGGGAGCGGCAGCCCCAGGCTCCCATCGGTGTCATCGGGGCAGGCACAGGCCTGGGGCAGACCTACCTCACGTGGGGAGAAGGCGGCTACCAGGTTCATGCCAGCGAGGGGGGGCATGTGGATTTTTCTCCACGTACCCCTTTGGAATGGGAGCTGCTGCGGTATCTGCAACAACGACATGGGCGCGTCTCCACCGAGCGGGTGGTCTCGGGGCAGGGGATCGTGGCCATCTATCAATTTCTGCGGGATAGCCGCTGGGGCCAAGGAGAGGAGCAGTTGCTGGCCCAAGTTGCCGAGTGGGAGAGGGGAGCCAGCCCCATCGACCCGGCAGCCCAAATTGCCAATGCCGCCATGGAGGGACGGGATCCCTTGGCGGTGGAATGCTTGCGGCTATTTACCAGCTTGTATGGGGCCGCTGTCGGCAATTTTGCCCTGCACCTGTTGCCCCGTGGGGGCCTGTTCATCGCCGGCGGGATCGCGCCCAAGCTCCTGCGCCTCTTGCGAGAGGGAGAGTTTTTGCCCTCCTTTTTGGACAAAGGACGGATGCGCCCTCTGCTGGAGCAACTGTCGGTGCAGGTGGTGGTGAACGCCCAGGTGGGCTTGATAGGGGCTGCCCACTATGCCGCCACTTTGCTATAGAGGTCAGGCCTATTGGCGACAAGGATCCCCTCTAGCCCCTCTCCCTTGGGGAAAGGGGGGGCTAGGCGAGGCGCAGGTTCGCCACCAAGGGGGGTGGCCATGCCTAGGGCTTGTCCCTGCTCGCAACGACCGCATTTTCTGCCGCTAAAAACAGTTGGGCTCGCCAAAAGCAGGCGATGGATTTGCTATCAAAATCCAGGCCAAAGCGAGCCATTTCTATGAGTTCGGTAGGCGAAAACTCCACGACGGCGATGTCTTCATCCTCATCCTTGTCGGGAGGAGAATCCAGCACTTCCAAATCCCGCGCCAGGTAGGCATACATGATCTCGCTGGAATAGCCGGGGCACAGATAAAATTGGCCGAGGGGATCCCAACGGTGGGCGCGCAGGCCGGTTTCTTCTTCCAGCTCGCGGCGAATGGTTTCGTCGGGATGTTCTCCCGGCTCGACGGTGCCGGCAGGAAATTCGTAAAGGTAGGCGGCAACGGCAAAGCGATATTGGCGAATGCAGACGAACTTGCCTTCGGCAGTTACCGGCACGGCCACCACGCCGCCGGGATGGATGAGGTACTCCCGCTCCCCCTCCTTGCCGTTGGGAAAGCGCAAACGCTGGCTGACAAAAGTGTACTTGTGACCGTGGAAGCGCAGGCGCTCGCGAAGGATCTGCGATGGGGTGTGCATGGCTAAGGTTCCCGAGAGAAAAGCCCCCCTCAGCTTAATGGTTGCGGCGCCACTGCAGCCAAGCCGCTCTTGGGGATCCCGCCTTAGGGTAAAGTCGAGAGGCAAACAGCAGGAAGTGCAGGCCATGATCTCCCCCTCCCTGAAGGAGTTTCTCGCCCTCAGCCAACAGGGCAATTTCATCCCCGTCTACCAGGAATGGGTGGCGGACTTGGAAACGCCTGTCTCTGCCTGGTACCGGGTCTGTGCCGGGCGGCCCTACAACTTTTTGTTGGAATCGGTGGAGGGAGGGGAACAGGTGGCCCGCTACAGCTTCCTCGGCTGCGACCCCCTGTGGGTGCTGGAGGTGCGCGGGGATCAGGCCCTGCAAATCCACCGCGATGGGCATCGAGAGCAGCTCCACGGGGATCCCTTTGCCATTCTGGCCCGCTGCCTGCAGCCCTATGAGCCGGTGCACCTGCCGGAGTTGCCCAGCAGCATTGGCGGGCTCTTTGGCTACTGGGGCTATGAGCTGATTCGCTGGATCGAGCCCAAGGTGCCCATCTATCCCCTGCAGCCGGAGGATCCCCCCGATGCCATCCTGATGCAGGTGGACAGCATCCTGATCTTCGACCAGGTGAAGCGCAAGATCTGGGTGGTGGCCTTTGCCGACACGCGCCAGCAGCCGGCGGAACAGGCCTATGCCCAAGCCTGTCAACGGGTGGAAACGCTGCTGCAACAGCTCAGCGCTCCCCTGTCGCTATCCCACCTCAGCCTCGACTGGAAGCCGCAACTGCCCGATGCCATTCCCCCCAGCACCCTTAGCCGCGCCGCCTACTGCCAGGCGGTAGAGCAGGCCAAAGCCTACATCCGCGCCGGCGAGATCTTTCAGGTGGTGCTCTCGCAGCGCTTGACCAGCCGCTTTGACGGGGATCCCTTTCGCCTCTACCGCTCCCTGCGGCTGATTAACCCCTCTCCCTACATGGCGTTTTTGCAGTTTGGCGATCTGTGCCTGATTGGCTCCAGCCCAGAGGTGATGGTCAAGCTCAGCCGGGTAGGGGAAGAGCGCATCGCCACCGTGCGTCCCATCGCCGGCACCCGCCCCCGCGGCGCCACCCCCGCCGAAGACCGCCAGTTGGAGCAGGAGCTGTTGGCGGATCCCAAGGAGCGGGCGGAGCATGTGATGCTGGTGGACTTGGCCCGCAACGACCTGGGGAGGGTCTGCCGCCTGGGATCCGTGCAGGTGGACGACCTGATGCAGATTGAGCGCTACAGCCACGTGATGCACATCGTCAGCAACGTGGTGGGGCAGTTGGATCCCCAGTACAGCGCCTGGGATCTGCTGCGGGCCACTTTTCCTGCTGGCACCGTTACCGGCGCTCCCAAAATTCGCGCCATGCAAATTATCTACGAGCTGGAAGGATGCCGCCGCGGCCCCTACGCTGGCGCCTATGGCTACTACGACTTTGCCGGCCAACTGAACACCGCCATCACCATCCGCACCCTGCTGGTTCAGCGGGGCCAGGTGAGCGTGCAGGCGGGGGCGGGCATCGTGGCCGACTCAGATCCGGAGCGGGAATATCAAGAATGCCTGAACAAAGCGCGGGGCATGCTGATGGCTGTGGCCAGTTTGCAGGAGGCGTAGACCATGGTGGCCCAGTTGCGCTTCAGCCCTGTCGAAAAAGACCGCCATCAGCCGGATCCGGAGACCGTAGAGCAGGCTTTTCACCTGTTTTCCACCGAGGGCTACCTGGTGCTGCCGGAGATCTTCCCCACGGCGCTCATCGACAAGCTACACAACAGCTTTCTGACCACCTACAGCCGCTACTGCACCCACGAAAACCACCCCGATGCCCTGTTGGTGGGCAATCGACGGGTGATGGTGACGGTGCGCCTGGAGGGGCCCTTTAACGATCCCCTGCTCTATGCCCATCCTTTAATCGTGCCTATCTTGCAGCGAATCTTGGGATCAAGCCTGATCCTGAGCGGGCTGGGGGTGGTAGTTTCTCTGCCGGGATCCGCCGACCAACAGGTTCACCGGGATCTCTCCCACCTCTTCGGCGACGCAATTCTGGATGCCATCGTCCCCTGCTATGCCCTGAATTTGCTTATCCCGCTGGTGGAGGTCAACGAAGAGAACGGCATGACCCGCCTCTGGCCCGGCAGCCACGTCGTTTTCGAGGCCCACTACACCGAGCTGGCCCGGCAGATGCCCTTTGTCGAGCCGCCGCTGGCCAAGGGATCCTGCCTGCTGTTCGACTACCGCTTGATCCACCTGGGCCGGGCCAATCGTTCTGCTGCTCCCCGGCCCCTCCTTTACAACACCTACAGCCGACCTTGGTTCCGGGATCCCGTCAACTACACCCGGCAGCCCCCCTTGGTGATCCCGGCAGCCGAGAAAGAGCGGATCCCGGCCCAGCACCAATCCCTATTCGTGGCAGCGCAGATTGTGTAGCCCCGATCTGGCCCTCACTCCCTCGGAGAGAGGGGAGTTGAGCAGTCCAACAGAGCGTTTCCAGGCCACTTCAACCTTCCGGCTATCTCCCCTTCTGTTTGAGAAATGGGAGAAGATGCCCCAGAATGGGGGTGGGTATCCCCGTTGTTAAGCTTAGTTGCGCATCCACCATGAGCGAAACGACTCCTCACGAGGCGCCGACGGCAGACGAAATGGCCCCTGCTGTGGATCCCGATGCAGAAGCCGCTCTGGCCTCCGAACCCGACAAAGGATCCGCCAACCGGCGTGTCCGTCAACTGCTGGGCATGAAAGGGGCGGAGGTGGAGTCTCGCTCCGTCTGGCAAGTTCACCTGCAACTGATGAAGCCCGTTACCTGGATCCCGCTGGTGTGGGGCCTGATTCCGGGAGCGGCCTCTTCTGGCCACTTCACCTGGACTTGGGAGAACGTGGCCCTCATCCTGGTGGCCATGATCCTGGCTGGCCCCCTGATGACCGGCTACACCCAGACCCTGAACGAGTACTACGACCGCGAGATCGACGCCATCAACGAGCCCTACCGCCCCATCCCTTCTGGGGCCATCTCCCTGCGGCGGGTGGTCATCCAAATCTGGGTGCTGCTAATCCTGGGGCTGGGGTTGGCCTATGCCCTGGACTGGTACACCGGCCACGACTTCCCGGTCATCACTTGCATTGCCCTGGCGGGAGCCCTCATCGCCTACATCTACTCGGCGCCGCCTCTGAAGCTCAAACGCAACGGCTGGCTGGGCAACTACGCCCTGGGTGCCAGCTACATCGCCCTGCCCTGGTGGACTGGACATGCTCTGTTTGGCGAGCTGAACTGGACGATCTGTATCCTGACCCTGATCTACAGCTTGGCCGGCCTGGGGATCGCCGTGGTCAACGATTTCAAGAGCATCGAGGGGGATAGACAATTTGGCCTCGCCTCTTTGCCGGTGATGTTTGGCGCCATGGGGGCGGCCTGGATCGCGGCGCTGATGATTGACTTATTCCAGTTCGGCATGGCCTCGTTTTTGCTGGGAGCCGGCCTGAAGCTCTACGCCGCCATTTTGGTGCTGCTGATCATCCCGCAGATCACCTTCCAAGACATGTACCTGCTGCGGGATCCCCTCAACAACGACGTGAAGTATCAGGCCAGCGCTCAGCCTTTTTTGGTGTTGGGCATGTTGGTGGTGGGTCTGGCGCTGGGGCGTTCGGGGCTGTGGTAGTCGAGCTGAGGGCAAAGTGCCCATCCTAGCAACCGAGGTGACGGCTTCCGCCCTGGGTTGCCCCCGCTGCCTGGGCCAAGATCAAGTCAGGATTACATCCGGGATCCCTCTGGGATGGCCGGTGGATCCTGAAGAGTGTGATGGCCCTGGGCCAAAGGAGATGTTCGATGAAGCTATCTGTTCCCCTCCAACTCGGCTTGAGCCTGGCTTTGCTTTTGGGGGCTGTCGCTCCTGCCCAGGCGCAGCGGATCGTCATCGACGGGCGCGGGATCGTTGTCGAACCCAGCACAGGTGGCTCGGTCATCCTCAACCCCGACCAGCCGCTCTTTGCTCCGATCCTGCCCGGGGGAGTTCCTTTTTCCATCGATGCAGAGGGCCAAGTGGTCTCTGCCCCCGGCTACCGCTGCAGCGCCGCCACCGCTGCCGACAACTCTCCCATCATCTGCCGCTCCCAGTTCAACCCCAACGACGTGGTAGTCTACGAGCGGGATGGCCGCTCCAACACCTTCTTCGTCAACACCGACAACACCGTAATCCAGCCCTCCGGCAGTGGACTGCGCATCTTGCCCAGCTCCGAACCGGTGGAGCCGTCTGGTAGCGGCCTGCGCATCATCCTCAATTAACAGCCGGGATCCCTCTGCTGGCGATCAGCAGTCGCCCCCTGTCTAAGGGGATCCCTCTGGGGCAGGTCGGGATTCCTCCCGTCTTGCCTCCAACTCCCTCAGGATCTGCCGATGGCGCTGCCGGGTAATCGGGTAGAACCACACCAGCAAGATGCCGCCGATCAAAACCACCGCCGGCAAGGGGCCAATGGCAAGGCGGATGGCCAACAGGGCCGATTCCGGCTGGGTGGGGGGTGGCTCCCCGGCCACCGAAGGGATAAAGCCAGACCACTCCAGAACTTGCCCTAGGAAAAACAGCCCCAGTCCTAGGCCTACCTTTTGCAGGAACACCATCAAGGCGTAGAAGATCCCTTCCCGCCGCTCCCCAGTTTGCAGCTCGTCCAGGTCGATAACGTCAGGCAACATCGACCAAGGGCCGAGATAGACCGTGGCCGAAACCCCCACCCCCGCCACCAGCGCCAGCGCTATCATGAGCCGCTCCTGGCCAGGCTGCAGGAAAAACAGGCCCGCCTGCGAGATCAGCCAGAACCCCGCCCCGATCAGGTACATGGCGCGCTTGCCCAGATGGGCGCTCAGTTGCGTCCAGGCAAACAGGGTCAGCACGGCAACGCCCTGTACCGCCAACACCACGCGAGGAATCCACACCTCCGGCAGACCCATCCAGAAAAGGATGAAATAGGGGATGATCGTAGCCGTAAACTGAAACGCTAGCCAAGAACACAGGTAGATGCCGCTGACAAACAGGTAGGGGCGGTTGCTGAAGGCTACCCGCAGTTGCTGCAGCAGGGGCAGCGGATCCCGTTGGGCGTGAAAACGTTCTCGCACCCCCCAAAAACAAAGCAGTAGAGGCACAGCGGAGATCACCCCAAAACAGATCCCTGCCAGCAGATGCCCAGCAGCTCGATCCGGCAGCAGGTTAACCAAGCGGGGAAAGATGGCCACTGCAACCATGCTGCCCCCCACGGAGAAGGCAAAGCGAAACTGGTTGAGCTGGGTGCGCTCGTCGTAATCTTGGGTCAGCTCCGTCGTCAGGGATGCATAGGGGATATTGGCGGCAGAATAAAAGGTATTGAATAGCAGCGACACCAGCAGGTAATAGGCGAACAACAGGCCAATCTGACCTGGAAAAGGGATCCACCACTGAGCCGCAAAGGTCAGCCCAAAGGGGACGGCAGAAAACAGCAGCCAGGGGCGGCGGCGGCCCCAAGGGGTGCGGGTGCGGTCGCTGAGGATGCCGATGATGGGATCGTTGATGGCATCCCAAAGGCGGGTGAGGGCGTAGATGCTGCCGGCCAAGCCTGCCGCCATGCCGACGGTATTGGTGAGAAAGGGCAGCAGGAAAAAGATGAGGATGTTGGCCGTCATGCCCGTGCCCAGATCCCCCACCCCATAGGCCAGCTTCGTCCGCAAGCTCAGTCGTTCTCCAGTCATGGCCTGCCTTGGCAAAGGAGAGTCTTACTCAGTTTACGGGGAAGGGGCAGGCGGGAGAGCTAATTGCCCTTTTCGCAGAGAGGCTAGGAGCGCATCTGGCTCATCGCCTCCAGATCCAGTACCTTGGCCACCTGTTCCGGGCTCATCAAGTTGCGCTCCAACACGATCTGGCGGATGGGCTTCCCGGTTTCCAGGGAGATCTTGGCCACTTCTGCCGCCTGCAGGTAGCCAATGTAGGGGTTGAGGGCAGTCACCAAAGCCAGTGTCCCCTCTGCATAGCTGCGACAGCGATCCGCCTGGGCGGTGATGCCGC
>Ga0197142_1005001_pt1 | contig 10531 bp, 7 predicted proteins | sample GBS60_MetaG_FD_148614 | JGI IMG/M metagenome (GOLD analysis project Ga0197142, IMG submission 148614) | Sediment microbial communities from Great Boiling Springs, Gerlach, Nevada, United States - GBS 60_MetaG | ecosystem: Environmental > Aquatic > Thermal springs > Hot (42-90C) > Sediment...
TCTGTTACTGCGCACGTTGCCGCCTGCGCGGAGGAGTGTTACGAAACGGTGAACGCAGCGCTGCGCCGATCCGCCCGACGAGCAGTGCGACCAGTTCACGCCGCAATGCCTGCCAGTCTTCTTTCGGTAACTGATTGTTCGCGGTATGCCCTGGATGGTACCGTTCGGCGACAAAAGCGCTGACGATCCGATCAATAGTGCGTTTCTGGCGGGGAATGCGTTCACCGATCAGTGCGCCATACTCATACGGCGTCGCATCGGGTGGCGCGTGCACGCCAGCCCACCCGGACAATCGCGTCAGACGCGCATAGGCGGTTGCAGCGGGTGACAGACCGCGCACGTCCCAGCGCAACCATAGCGCCCCGGCGCCGATCAGCGTCGCCAGGCACGCCAGCACTCCGCCGATCAGCGCCGCCAGGCGCAATCGATCCCGCATGCGCTGCGCTTCGATCTTGCGCTGCAACGCATCCGCATCGCTGATCGCCGGACCGGTATTGTGCTCGATCATTTCACGCAGCATGGCTTCCGGATCGCTCAGCGCACCTCCCAATCCCCCGGTGGTCTCCGGTCGTTCAACCGCATCTGCCGGCGGAAACGCCGGACGAACCGGCACACTGGCATACGGCGCCGGCGTTGGCTCGAAGCGCTGCCAGCCGTAGCCGGGGAAGTACACTTCGGGCCAGCTATGGGCGATATTTTCGTGAACCAGGTACACCCGGCGATCCGGATCGAGTTCGCCGCCAGCATACCCCTGGACCCAACGCGCCGGAACGCCCCCGGCGCGCAGCAGCACCACCATTGCTGAAGCAAAATCGTCGCAGTAGCCGCCCGGCGCATCGAACAGGAACCAGTCGACCCAGTCGCGGTCTTCTGGCGGCATCGGGCGCTGATCGTTGTACGGCAGGGTGCGGAGATACTCCTGGATCGCCAGCGCCTTGTCGTAAGGTGTGACGGCGCCAGCGTTGCGAACAATTGTTGTCGCCAGTTCGCGCACCCGTGGCGTCACCGTTTCGGGTAATTGCAGATACGACATGCGCACCCATTCCGGGTAACCGGTTCCGCTTTCGCGCAGGCTCTGCTCATCGACGGTCGAAAGATACGTGGCGACGGTGTAGGTTTGCGATGCCTCCAGCGGCGCTGCGGCGACAACCGTCGCCGTTTCGGTGAAATTGGGCAACAACTCGCCATCTATGTCGAGATACCCGTGCTGCATCAACACCGGCAAACTGGTCGAAGCCAGCGCTCCGCCGACCATCACCAGCCCGTCGGATCGCGTTTGCGCCAGTTCAAAGGTCGTCGTCACCAGCGTCCGTCCCCGCAGTTCAGGTTGTTCAAGCACTACGCCAGGCGCCAGCGGCGTGCGCGCGTCTTCAGCAGTCGTCACTCCCAGTGCGGCGCGCGCCCGTTCACCCACTGCGTTCTGCCACATCCGACCGGTGTAGCGGTCGAACGCGGTTGCGCGCCAGTAACTGTACTCACGGGATCGCACCGTCATCACCAGCGCCGTTCCCAACTGACGGGGACCGCCAACCCGCGCATTCCGGGTCAGGAACGCACCGGTCGTACCGGGTGGCGCATTGATCGTGCTGAATGCATCCTGCCATCCCTCGCGCAACGCTGTGATCGGTGCGCGAATGGTGCGCCAGAGGCGCGCCAGGTGTTCATTGTCCGGGCGGTTGGGCAGGAAGGCAGTGACAATCGCAAGCAGAATGAAGGTGACAAACGATGCCAGCAGCATGCGCGCCGGCAGAAAGTCGGGAAACTCAACGCGCGTTGCCCGCCAGAGACGCTGGTTTGCAACAATGTGCTGGTAGACGATCAGAAGCAGGGCAGCGATGAAAAAGAGAAAGAACAAACCGGTTGGTTTGGGCCAGGCGTAGGTGTAGTTGATCAGCATGATGCTGGCATTCAACCCAACCGCGATCCAGGCGCGTTGATGGCGGAATGTCAGCCACCCGGCGGCATACCCGACACCCCAGACAATCAGCGCCAGGGTGACGACGAACAGCACAATGTCCTCGCCGCGACCACCTGCCTGAAGCGTGCGTATCCAGATGAGCGCGCGTAGCACAACTTCCGCCGCATAATCGCCCCAGGTTACCAGGCGTTGCGCCTTCGTCGATCCAAACTCAGCCGCCGCCTGCGCACCGATCACTGGACTGATCTGACGGATAACAAACACAAGACCGGGGAGCGATGCCAGCGGATGCGCCAGCCACGCTGGCATCCATGAGACGCGGGCGAAGATCATACCGGTAACGAGCGCCGTCAGACCGATCCCGGTCAGCATGGTGAGACCATCTGCCCAGTTGGCGACTTCGAGGCTGCGCGTCACGCTCCAGGTGATAGTGACCGTCAGCAGAAACGGGGTCACGAGCGATCCTATCTCGAGGCGCGCAAACCAGGAACGCGATGGGGTCTCATTCGGAACGGTGGCAACCGGGAAACTCATAGCCCGAATATCGCTTTCGCATTGCGCCACACGGCATCAACCAGCGCATCGAGCGGCATTTCGCGCAGCACAGCAAGACGTTCGGCGATCAGACGAACATTGGCGGGTTCGTTACGCTTTCCACGCAAGGGGTGCGGCGCCAGATAGGGGCTGTCGGTTTCGGTGAGAAGCCGGTCGAGCGGGGTGCGTCGCACCACCTCGCGCAGATCGACGGCTTTCGGGAAGGTGACCGGACCACTGAAGGAGAGAGAGAAGCCAATCTCCAGGCAATGCTCAGCATACCTCCAGTCGCCGGAGAACGAGTGCATAACGCCGGTCAGACCACGCGCCGCATCGCGTAACACGCGGATCGTATCATCATGCGCATCGCGGCTGTGAATAACGACGGGCAATCCCAGTTCACGCGCCAGATCGAGTTGCGCCCGGAAACAGGCTTCTTGCTGAGCGGCCGGAGCTGCATTCCAGTAGTAATCCAGACCGATCTCGCCAATGGCGACGACCTTCGGTTGCCCTGCCAGCGCACGCACCTGATCGAGCCAGTCGTCCGGCAATTCGGCCACATGGTTCGGCTGCACGCCGACAACCGCGTAGATCGGTTCGTGCTGCGCCGCAAGGGCAACCGCAGCGCGCGACGTTGCCAGGTCGTAGCCAATTTCTATGATCCGCACAACCCCGGCAGCTGCAGCGCGCTCCAGAACAGCGCCGCGATCCGCATCGAACTGAGCCGATCCAAGATGAGCATGCGTGTCGATAAAGTGTGTTGCATCCATCGCGTCTGGTATTGTACCATGCAGACGGTCGTCTTCGCCGACCGACTGAGCCGTGATACAATAGCGCCATGCAACACCAGGTCTGCATCCTGATCGTCGAAGATGATCCGACGATCGCCAGTCTTGTTGGGATCGTCCTGCGCGAAGCCGGCTACCGGACGTTCCACGCCGACACTGCTGCCGACGCTCTTCGGCTCGCCGAAACAAACCCCTTTGACCTTGTGGTGCTGGACTGGATGCTCCCCGACACACCGGGGGTTCAGATCTGCACTGCCTTGAAAGAGCGAGCGGGACGGCGGTTTCTTCCCATTCTGATGTTGACCGCCAAAGGCGAACTCTCCGACCGGGTCACAGCGCTCGATGCCGGTGTCGATGACTATCTGAGCAAGCCATTCTATATTGAGGAACTGATGGCGCGCGTGCGGGCGCTGCTCCGCATTCGCGCAGCGGAAAACGAACGCGACGCTGCGATGGCGGCGCTCGAAGCGCAAAATGATGCACTGCGCGTTGCCAATGAGCAATTGCGAACCATGCAGGCGCAACTTGTTCAGAGCTCGAAACTCGCCGCTCTGGGTGAGATCGTTGCTGGCGTGGCGCATGAACTGAACAATCCGCTCGCGATCATCCTCGGCAACGCCGAACTGCTATCACCGCAACACGATCCGGAGGATCAACGATCAGTCGCGCAGATCATCGAAAGCGCCAAGCGCGCCCGCCGTGTCGTTCAGAGTCTGGCAACCTTCGCCCGTCGCGGACCGATGGCAAAAGAGTGGACGTCGCCGACCGATCTGATCGAGCGCGTGCTCGATCTCAAACGGGCTGCTCTGCGATCTTCCGGCATCGCCCTCGAAGTTGTCTGTTCGTCCGATCTCCCGATGATCTGGGTCGATATTCCACAGATGCAACAGGTTCTGCTCAATCTTCTTCACAATGCTGAGTATGCTCTGGCTGGCATGCCCGCGCCGCAGGTGTGGTTGACGGTCGTGCGCGGACACGCTGAAAAACCGCCGTTGCCCCCGGCGCAAGCCGCCAGTGCTGGCGGCGCATTCGTGTGCTTCGATGTTGCCGATAACGGACCGGGCATTCCCGATCATGTCATCGAGCGATTGTTCCAGCCATTCGTCACCACCCGCCCTCCCGGTCGGGGATCGGGACTGGGTCTGGCGATAGCATACGGCATTGTGACCGGGCATGGCGGTCAGATCCTGATCAATACGCAAGCGGCTCAAGGAACCGCTGTGCGGGTCGCACTGCCGGTCGATCCGCCGGAGAGCGTTTCGGGGCAGGAATGATGATCTCCCTGGTGCAGCAGCAACACTGTGTGCGTTGTCCGGCGCTTGTTGCCAGTCGGCGGCGCATCGTTCATGGCTACGGCGACGTGATGAGCGGCATCGTCTTTATCGGGGAAGCGCCGGGACGTCACGGCGCCGATCAGACCGGCATTCCATTTTGGGGTGATCGCTCAGGGCGCATCCTGCGCCGCATACTGGTCCGCCTGGGTCTCGCCAGCGACGAAACTGCGACGGCGTCGCTGCGTTGTTTCATCACCAATACAGTGCGCTGCTGCCCGCCGGGAAACCGCACACCCACGGCTGCCGAAGTGCAATCCTGTCGTGAATGGTTGGACACTGAACTTGATCTGATCAAACCACGCCTGCTCGTTCCAGTTGGGCGCATAGCGCTCCAGGAGGTGGGCAAACGGTATCTGGAAGGTACGCCGGGCGCCATCCGCATGCTCCACGCAACCGTACTTCGCGGCAGAGAGGTCACCATCCTGCCCATGATGCACCCGGCGCGCATCAGTCGTGTCGATGCTGAAGCGTTCATTGCGGCAATGCAGCCGCTCGTTGACGGAAGGAATGAACCATGAACTTTGATCTGACTCCTGAACATCAGCGTATTCGCGCAGAAGTACGACGCTTCGCCGAGCAGGAGATTGCTCCACGCGCCCGTCACGTCGATGAGACGGGAGAGTTCCCGGCAGCAACCCTGCGAAAAATGGCGGAACTGGGTCTGATGGGTTTGCCGTTCCCTGAAGAGTATGGGGGCGCCGGCGCCGACAGTATTTCGACGGCGATTGCAATCGAAGAGGTTGCCCGCGCCTGCGGCTCCACAGCCCTGATCTACTCGGCGCATCTTGGGTTGGGGTGCGCGCCGATTGCCATGTTCGGCACCGAGGAACAGAAACGACGCTTTTTGCGACCGGCCGCCGAGGGACGGCATTTAGGCGCATTTGCGCTAACCGAACCGCACGCCGGTTCTGATGCTGGCGCCACCCGCACAACCGCGCGGCTCGAAAACGGAGAGTGGGTGATCAACGGCGCGAAGATGTGGATTACAAGCGCCTCGGTTGCCGGGCATCTGATTGTCACGGCGGTGACCGATCCGGGGGAGCGCCACTCGATCAGCGCTATTATTGTGCCCGCCGGAACGCCGGGGTTGAGTTTTGGCAAACCGGAAGCCAAGATGGGGTTGCGTGGCTCAATCACGAATGCGGTGACCTTCGAGGACGTGCGGGTGCCTGAAGAGAATCTACTGGGACGACGCGGGCGCGGTTTGCAGCAGTTCCTGGCTGTGCTCGACGGCGGGCGGATTGGGATCGGAGCGATGGCGATCGGGCTGGCGCAGGCGGCGTTCGAGATCGCGTCCGCCTATGCGCGTGAACGCACCGCCTTTGGCAAACTCATCGGCGCTTACGAGTCGGTCTCGAACATGATCGCCGACATGGCGGTGGGGCTGGAAGCGGCGCGATTGCTGGTGTATCAGGCGGCGTGGTTGAAAGACCAGGGACGCCAGTACAGCCGTGAGGCGGCGATTGCCAAACTGTACGCCTCGGAGGTTGGCGAGAAAATCTGCCGCGACGCTATTCAGGTGCTCGGCGGGTACGGCTACAGCAGCGAATATCCGCTCGAACGCATCTACCGCGATCAGCGCCTGCTTACCATCGGCGAAGGAACGTCGGAAATCCTGCGTGTGGTGATCGCCCGCCAGATTCTGGGAGAGTTCGTTGGACGGTGATATAGAGTGGAAAGTTGGGAGGTGGAAGGTGAAAGGTGGAAGGTTGGATAGGGGTTCTCAAAGTTCTCATCTTTTACTCCTGTGAGGGCGAACGCCAATGCGGGCTGCACGGCAATCACCCGTTGCGCATCAGGAAGGTGCCAATAGTCCATGCGCGGGCTAGACCAATAATGCTTGATCCCGTTGCAAAACGTACCGCCGAGACGCCGGGTGCGCAGAGATTGCGATCGATCGCCTCTGAGTCCGCTGCGTCTCGGCGGTGACATGACGGTTTTGCAGGAGACTCATTCTTAAGCCTCACTATCCCTACGCCAGGCGCTCGAAGCGTGCCTGGAAGAAGCGCAGATACTTCGGTTCGTACACCATGCGTAGCCCGCGCGTCTGTTCACGTGCATCGTAGACTGCCTTCACCGCTTCGGCGACCACATCCATGTGCGCCTGGGTGTAGACGCGGCGTGGGATGGTGAGGCGCGTAAGTTCCAGTTTCGGGTAGTAGTGATCGCCGGTTTTCGGATCGCGCCCGGCGCTGGCAATCCCCCGTTCCATCGCCCGGATGCCCGAATCCAGGTAGAGTTCGGCAGCCAGGGTCTGCGCCGGAAATTCGTGCTGTGGAATATGCGGGTAGAAACGGCGCGCATCGAGAAAGATGGCATGCCCGCCGACCGGTTGCACAATCGGGATGTTCCAGTCGGTCAGCAGTTCGCCCAGGTAGCGCACCTGCCCGATCCGCGCCCGGATGTAGTCGTCCTGCACCGACTCTTCGATGCCCACGGCAATTGCTTCCATGTCGCGCCCTGCCAGCCCGCCGTAGGTGTGCAACCCTTCGTAGACTACCACCAGGTTGCGCAGTTCATCGAACAGGTCGGCATCGTTGACCGCCACCCATCCGCCGATGTTCACCAGGCTGTCCTTTTTGGCGCTCATCCATGCGCCGTCGGTGTAGGAGCAGAACTCCTTCAGGATGGCGGCAATTGGCGTCTGCGCGTACCCTTCTTCGCGCTCCTGGATGAAGAAGGCATTTTCGACCATGCGCGTTGCGTCGAGGAAGATGCGGATGCCGTACCGGTCGCACAATGCGCGCAGCGCCCGCACATTCGCCATACTCACCGGTTGCCCGCCAGCCATGTTCACCGTGCCCGCCAGACTGACGTAGGCGATGTTCTGCGCTCCTTCGCGCCGGATCAGCGCCTCCAGTTTGTCGAGATCGACATTCCCCTTGAAAGGATGCAGGTGTTGCGGATCGTGCGCTTCGTCGATAATGACATCGACGAAGATGCCGCCCGCCAGTTCCTGGTGCAGCCGCGTGGTGGTGAAGTACATATTGCCGGGCACATACTGTCCGGGACGAATGGCAGCGCGACTGATCAGGTGCTCTGCGCCGCGCCCCTGATGTGTCGGGACGACGTAGCGGTAGCCGTAGTACTGCTGCACTGTCGCTTCGAGGCGGTAGAAATTGCGACTGCCAGCATACGCTTCATCGCCCAGCATGATGGCGGCCCACTGACGGTCGCTCATGGCATTGGTGCCGCTATCGGTCAGCAGATCGATGTACACATCCTCCGAGCGGAGCAGAAAGGTGTTATACCCGGCTTCCGCCAGGGCGCGCTCACGCTCCTCTCGGCTGATCACCCGCAGCGGCTCGACCATCTTGATCTTCCACGGTTCAGCCCAGGAGCGCCTGCCGAACTGCTGACCCATGGTTTGCGGAACGGGGTGCGTCATGTGTTCGCCTCCTTGCGATGCTGTTACGCCGTTGTATGATAGATGCGCTCGTGCAGAACGCCGATGTACGGCAGATTGCGGTACTTTTCATCAAAATCGAGACCATACCCGACAACGAACTCGTTCGGGATGTCGAACCCCAGATAATCGATCGGGATGTCCGCCCTGCGGCGCTCCGGTTTGTTGAGCAGTGCGCAGATGCGCAGACTCGCCGGGTTGCGGCGCAGCAGATGCCCACGGAGATAGGCCAGCGTCAGTCCGCTATCGATGATGTCTTCAACGATCAGCACGTGACGCCCGGCGATGTCGGTGTCGAGGTCTTTCAGCATGCGCACGACGCCGCTCGACTCGGTTGTTTTGCCATAACTCGATGTGGCGATGAAGTCCATGCCGAGCGGGAGATCGATGGCGCGCGCCAGATCGACCATAAACATCGCGCACCCTTTCAGGACCCCGACCAACAACAGATCGCCAAGTGGTCGATAATCTGCGGTGATCTGCGCTCCCAGGGCGCGTACCCGTTCCTGGATCTGTTCCGCCGTGAGCAAGATTTTTGCCATATCGTCGTGCATGGAGTGCTCCTTTACAACAGCAATGCCTCCCGGCTCGTCTTCGTCGGATATGCCCTCGATCCACAAATGAAGCGCTGCCTGTCCTGTCGATGCACCGACTCCTTCCGCCACACCGATGCCCGGTAGCCAGACGATTCGTTCACCGCTGGCAACCAGGGGCCACTCAGCCCGCAGTGCGCGCGGTATCTTCGCATCGACCATAATGTCCTGAATGCGGCGCGTTCCGCGCCCGCCCACCAGTCGCATGCGGTCGCCGGGGCGTCGTCGGCGAACGGTGAGCGGTGCGGCGCATGCGGCAGCGTCGAGAAAGACCTCCCAGCGACTCGATGGCGCTGCCGGGCGATAGTCAGCACAGAGCGCCCGTCCGCCGTGCAGTTCGATACAACCAGGAACGGTCAGGGTCGTTTCGATGACAGGCAGGCGCAGACCCTCTCCCGGCGCCGGTTCGCCGCGTATGATACCAAATCCGCCATCATAGTCGGTCACCAGCGCGACGCCGCCCGGCAATTCGATCCGTCGCCCGACGCTGCGCCCAACGGACTCGCAGGCGCGCATGACGTCATCGTAGCCGAGGGTGTCGCTGCCGCCGATCAGGGTGTATGCCCGGCGGATCGCAGCGTGCTGAAGCGCCGGATGCAGATCGCGCCAGCGGCGTCCATCGAAGGACAGGCGATCCGTCTGCGCGGTGGTCAGCGCGTCCCATACCCGGTTGAGTTCGTGCTCAATGAAGTCGGCAGTTTCGGCGCAGGCGGATGCTGTGCGTCCCAGCGCTGCGACGATCTGCGGGTTCAGTGTCGCCAGGGCAGGCAGCACATCCTGGCGGATGCGCGTCCGCAGGTAGCGCCGGTCAACATTCGATGGATCGCGGCGCGGCGCAAGCCCACGTTCGACGCAGTACGTCTCGATGTCGGCGCGTGCGACATTCAGCAGCGGACGGATGAGGCGCGGCGCGTGCTCGTCGTGCGGCAATGCAGCACGATCATCTTCGTCCATGTCACCAATCACGCGCCATTCCTCCCAGGCGACCACCGGGCGAATGCCGCGCAACCCTTCGACACCGGCGCCGCGCACCAGATGCAGCAACACTGTCTCCGCCTGATCATCGGCGTGGTGCGCCGTTGCTACTGCCTGCGCGCCGATGGTCAGCGCCACCCGCGCCATCAGGCGGTAACGCGCCAATCGCCCTGCGGCGTGCAGATTAAGGTTGCGTTCCACTGCCAGCGCGCGCACATCGACCGCCTCAACGGTTGCAGCAATCCCCAGGCGTTCCGCAGTCTCCGCCACGAACGCCGCTTCTGCCGCCGATTGTGCGCCGCGCAACCGGTGGTCGAGGTGAACGACATGCAATGTGCACATCAGTTCGGCACACAGGTTCGCCAGCACATCCAGCAGGCACAACGAGTCTGGTCCTCCAGACACCGCAACGACGACCGGCTTACCGGGCGCGATCATGCGATAACGGCGGATCGTTGCGCGCACACTATCGGTGAGCGAAGGCATGGCGCCACCACATTACGACGTGCGCAACCGGATGACAAACAGGGTCAATCCCTGCTGCGACGCCGATCGACCGTTCATTTCGAGCGGAACGGCAGGTGTAGCGCTCCAACCGATCAGATACACACCCTGCGCATCCAGCGGTGATCCGATAGACGGACGCATAAGGTTATTGTTGAAGAGTTGGAACAGGATCTGACGTCGATTGAACATCCGATCGTCACTGATGGTCACGCCAAAAGGGAAACTGCCACGCGACCCGCTGAAATCGAACCGGGCGCTGGCGCCTGGCATCAGATCGCCAAGTTCCTGAAACATGCCCTGGTGGACGACAATCGCCTCTTCAATCGCAACCCGCCCGACATTGCGCACCTCACCCGCGAGATCGCTGTCATCAAGGCGAATAGCGCTCTCGACCTGAACCGGCATCTCAACTGTCGTCTCGGCAATCAGCGTCCGAATTGAGGCGACATCGACCAGCAGGTCTGGAACTTCGACGC
>Ga0197142_1005003_pt1 | contig 10530 bp, 8 predicted proteins | sample GBS60_MetaG_FD_148614 | JGI IMG/M metagenome (GOLD analysis project Ga0197142, IMG submission 148614) | Sediment microbial communities from Great Boiling Springs, Gerlach, Nevada, United States - GBS 60_MetaG | ecosystem: Environmental > Aquatic > Thermal springs > Hot (42-90C) > Sediment...
CGGGATTATTTGGGTTCTGGCTATACGGGTCTGCAAGTTACTGATGTTCCAGGCGTTGTTACGGCCAGTCAGGATCCCAGCGACACGAGCCTGGGCTATGTGTATATTCAGCAGCCGGGAGCCACGCAATGGGCCGGTATCTGGGTCCGCGGCAGCGGCCTTAATAACCTCCGGGTGGGCGATAGCGTAAAGGTGGATGTGGCGACCGTGGATGAGTATTTCGGTCTGACCAACCTCAATAACGCACAGGTTACGCGCATCGGCCCGGCGCAATCTACTATAGAACCGGTTGTACTCCCCCTGAATGTGATTTATGGGGATACACAGTATGCCGATACGGAGCCTTACGAGAGTATGTTGGTCCGTTTTCGTCATGATAATCCCACGCAGCGCCTTTATGTAGTGGCTCCTAAAGTCCCTGGAGGCTCTGGCCCGCATGCAGGCGACTATCGCGTCGGCATGGATAAAAATGATCCGGCCCGGGGTATCCGGGTACTGGCCGGCCGTCAGACCAATAACATCTTCTCCTCGCTCAATGTCTCCTATGTAAATGACTCCGTCTGGGCTTCGCAGGATGGCCTCATCAATACCGATATCCCCCTGTGCATTGTGGCGGACTCTACAGAGTTAGACAGTATTCAGGGGATTCTGACCTATCAGTGGAATTTCGTCAAGCTACTGCCCCGTAATAATCGCGATTTCTGGAATGTGCGAGGAACCAATTGTGCCAGCCGATCGTCCAATCTCGTTTCTTCTTTATTCAGGGATGTAGCCGTCTGGCCGAATCCCTTCCAGCAGGTGCTTACGGTGGAGGTTCCAGCCTCCTGGGGTAAGGTACGGGTAGAGCTTCTTTCGGCGCTGGGTCAGCGGATAGAGGCGAGGGAGGTGATGGGGTCTGTTCAATGGAGCTTACCGGAGCTGCCGCGGGGGCTGTACTTTTTGCAGGTGTGGGGGCCTCAGGGGCCGACGATGATTCGGCTGGTGCGGCTGTAATCCCTTTCTCTAAGCGTCAAGATGGCAGGTCGGTCTGAGATCGGCCTGCCATCTTGCTTTTTCGGCATGCAGTTTGCGTATCTTTATGGCTCATGTCCGAACGAGACCCTTTTACAGAGGAGTTTGATGCCCTTTCGTATGTCCTTCGGGAGAAGGGGCTTTTACAGTTTCCGCCGGTGGAGGCGTCCGAACTGGGGGTGCTTCCCCTTCGAAACACGCTCGTTTTTCCGGGCGTGGTGCTCCCCATTTCGGTGGGCCGAAGGAGTTCGCTGGCGCTCCTTGAGGAGCTTCGTCAAACCCGCTTTCCTTACCTCATCGTCGCTGCCCAGAAGGACCCTGGTATAGAAGAGGTCCAGACGGATAACCTGTACAGAGTCGCGACGATAGCCCGGATTCTGCGCATCCAGTCTAATATCAATGGGCAGGTCGGTCTGCTAATTCAGGGGCGATTCCCTATTCGTCTGACAGATTTTACGCAGACAACCCCATTCTTGAAGGCCCGGTATGAGCTTCTGGTAGAGACCCTTCCGGATGAGACCCGCCAGAAAGCGCTCTTGATTGCCCTTCGGGATAAAGCCCTTAGCGCCCTTCAGCATCTGCCGGATGCTCCGGAAGAAGCCACCCGACTCCTGGAAAACATTCAGGGACTCCATTTTATGACCAACTTTCTGGCGAACAACCTCCCCATGGAGCTCTCCGAGCGTCAAATGCTCTTAGAAATCACGGATATAGAAGATCGTGCCGAAAAAGTCCTTGCCTTGATTGAAAAGCAACTTGGCGTCTTAGAAATTACCGAAGAAATCCTGGATAAAGTTCGAAGTACCTTAGAAAAGCAGCAGCGGGATTACATTTTACGTCAGCAGATTAAGGCTATTCAGGATGAACTGGGGGATTCTGAGGATGCTTCGGAGATAGCACAGCTCAAAGCCCGTGCCCAGAAGAAAAAATGGCCTGACCATGCTAAAGACGCTTTCGAGCGGGAGCTTGCCCGTCTCGAGCGCATCATGCCCCATTCGCCCGAATACACCGTCTCGCTGTCTTATATAGAATTTCTTATTGACTTACCGTGGGAAACTTACACAAAAGATAAGTTTGACATTGATAGGGCTCGCAAGGTCTTAGATCAGGACCACTACGGCATGGAAAAAGTAAAGAGGCGCATCTTAGAGTATCTGGCGGTGCTCAAGCTGCGTGGGGATATGAAGAGCCCTATTCTTTGCCTGGTGGGGCCGCCCGGGGTGGGGAAAACGAGCCTGGCGGCCTCGGTGGCTCGAGCCCTGGGCCGAAAGTATGTGCGCATGAGTCTCGGAGGCCTTCACGACGAAGCGGAAATTCGCGGTCATCGCCGTACCTATATCGGCGCCATGCCCGGCAAAATCCTCCAGCTCATCAAACGCGCCGGCGCCAGCAACCCGGTCTTCGTGCTGGACGAAATAGATAAGATTGGACACGACTTTCGGGGAGACCCCGCCTTTGCGCTCTTAGAAGTGCTGGACCCCGAACAAAACAGTGCCTTTCAGGACAACTACCTGGAAATCCCCTACGACCTTTCCAAGGTGCTTTTCATAGCGACGGCCAATACCATTCATACGCTTCATCCGGCTCTGGCGGATCGGATGGAGATTATTGAGCTTTCTGGCTATACCACTCCTGAAAAAGTCCAGATCGCTGAAAAATACCTACTGCCCCGCATCTCCAAAGACCATGGCCTGCAAAAAACCCAGTGGCAGGTGCCCGCCGAAACCACGATAAAAACCATTGAAAACTACACTCAGGAATCCGGCGTGCGGCAATTGCAGCGGAATCTGGCGGCCTTAGCCCGCTGGACAGCCCTGCAAATCGCCGAAAAGAAAATCAGCAAGCGCCTTTCCATCACACCGGATATGCTGGAAACGATTCTCGGCATGCCCCGTTATCTCAAAGAGGCTTATGAGTCCAATCTCCGTCCCGGTGTAGGGGTGGGATTAGCCTGGACCCCTTATGGAGGGGATGTGCTGTACATAGAAACCATAGCCGTGCCGGGGGAAGGCAAGCTCAGTCTTTCCGGTCGTCTGGGCACTGTCATGAAAGAGTCGGCCACCATAGCTTATTATCTGGCGAGGGCGCTCTCACAGGCTCCTTCGAAGTGGTTTCGCTCCCATAATATTCACCTTCATGTGCCGGCGGGTGCGATTCCCAAAGACGGCCCCTCTGCCGGCGTGGTGTTACTGGCATCTCTGGTGAGTCTGGCCACCAATCAGCCGATTCGGGCCTCCCTCGCTATGACAGGCGAAATTACACTGCGAGGCAAGGTCCTCCCCGTCGGCGGCATCAAAGAAAAACTTCTCGCCGCCATCCGCGCCGGCATTGAAGAAGTCCTCCTCCCGGAAGCCAACCAGAAAGATGTCGCCGAAATAGAACCCGATTACCTGGCTAACCTCCGCATCCATTATGTGAAGACCATCGAGGATGTTTTAGCATATGCGCTGCCGGCCATCTCCATCCAGAAGGAAACTTTACATGCCTGAATATCGTTAGATTTGCAGATATGTCTGACGAGTTTCGCACCCGAGGCCGCAAGCCCAAGCCCATGCCCGAGCTCTCTCCCGAGCAAAAGCTCCAGTACGACGAGCTATTTGAGCGGGAGATGCTGCCTCATACTTCCTCAGTCTATCACTATGCCCTCAGACTCACGGGCGAACGGAGTCTGGCGCAAGACCTGACCCAGGAAACCCTTTTTCGAGCTTACCGATTCCTCTATCAGTACAAACCCTCTACCAACGCCAAAGCATGGCTTCTGCGCATCCTTCACAATACCTTTATCAACCACTACCGAAAAGCTACCAAGCACCCCGTCTCCTCCATGGAAGCCTACAACGAGGAGGCCATCTACAACATTGAAGATACCTACGCATACAATAACTACGAAGACCCCGTAGAAGGCCTTTTCGGGGACGAGGTAACCCGGGCCCTCATGCAACTGCCCGAAGATTTTCGTATGCTTATTATTCTGGCAGATATAGAGGAATTCTCCTACAAGGAAATCGCTCAAATCACCAGCCTTCGTATTGGGACGGTGCGTTCGCGCCTGCATCGCGCCCGAAAAATTCTTCGTGAACTTTTAGCCGATTATGCAGCCTCTCTGGGGTATGAAACATGGGAAGACTAACAGAGGTATCGGTCTAAATAGACCCGATTCCCCGTACTCACCCGAAGAGTGCGAGGCCATTATCCAGAAACTGGAACTCTTTTTGGACGGTCAGCTCACCGGGAAAAGCCGCGAAGAAGTAGAAAAACTTGTACAGGAATGCGAGTATTGTGCTGAGCAGTATCATTTTGAGAAGCGTATCCGTGAGATTCTGCGACGAAGTTGGAAAAGTGTCAGTCAGGAAGCCCAAAATATTGTAGAAAATATTCGTCAGAGGTTTCGTGGGCGTCCTGCTGACTGATTACCATAGTTTTCAGCTTCGCGTATCGGCGGCCGCTTTGTTACTGCCCGCATCAGAAGCTGAGATTCCTGAAATGGCAGAAAGGGCTCGCTTTTTCATCGGGGAGGGTACGAATGTATTGCCTCTGGGAGACTTACCTGGGGTCCTATCGACCCGATACCTGCGCGGGTATGAACTGGCTACCCAAGATGCAGAAGCCGTAGAGGTGGAGGTGGCAGCTGGTGAGAGCTGGGATGGGTTTGTGCGGTTCAGTCTGGCCCAGGGATGGTATGGACTGGAAAACTTAGCGGCTATTCCCGGGAATGTGGGGGGGGCGGCCGTGCAAAATATTGGTGCTTATGGAGTGGAGTTTGCGCCGTATGTGGTGAGTGTATATGGATGGGACCGCCTCGAGCGGCGCTGGAAGCAAATTCCCGGGGAAGCCTGTGGATACGGCTATCGGCACAGTATTTTCCAGACGGCGGAGTGGCAGGACCGATTTTTGATTACCCGGGTGCGGGTGCGGCTGTGGCGGCGGTTTCGACCCATATTGAACTATCCTGATTTAGAGCGGCTCTTGGGAGACAGACCGGTCAATGATCCCTGGCAGGTGTATCAGGCGGTACGCTCTATTCGCCTGCGCAAGCTCCCCACCAAGGGCAGTGCAGGCAGTTTCTTCAAGAATCCTATTCTGTCGGAAGAGGAGGCTAAAAGCCTTCGAAAAAAGGCCGTCGACGTACCCTTATGGAAGCTCAACTCCGGCCAGTACAAGGTTCCCGCCGCCTGGCTCATAGAGAAGGCCGGCCTGAAAGGCTTCGAGCTGGGCAAGGCCCGCATAAGTCCCCAGCATGCCCTCGTGCTGGAAAATACCGGAGAGGCCTCTCCCCGAGAAATGGCCGACCTGGCGGAATATGTCCAGAAGGTCGTAGAAAAAAAGTGGGGCATCCGGCTGGTTCCCGAAGTGCGCTACCTGATCCCTTGACAATGTAAAAAATCTCTTACCTTTGTGCCGTCTTGCCCGGTCGTCTAACGGTAGGACAGCAGATTTTGGGTCTGCGTGTGGGGGTTCGAATCCTCCCCGGGCAACTTCTGTGAGCAGCACCGCCCCGCTCAAGCTTTTTTCTGGCTCTACTTCCCGTTTGCTCGCCGAGAAGATCGCCTCCGCTTACGGTCAGCCCTTAGGATCGCTTCACATTCAGCGGTTTGCGGACGGCGAGATTCTTCCGAAGTATGAGGAGTCCATCCGGGGCGCTCATGTATGCATCATTCAATCCACGCAGGCCCCTGCTGAGAATCTTTTAGAGCTTCTTTTGCTGATTGATGCGGCGCGACGGGCTTCGGCAGCGGAGATTACAGCGGTTATTCCATATTATGGGTATGCCCGGCAGGACCGCAAGGAGGAAGGCCGCGTCTCCATCGGAGCCAAGCTCATCGCCACCCTCTTAGAAAGTGCTGGAGCCTCTCGTGTCGTTACGATGGACCTGCATGCCGGTCAGATTCAGGGCTTCTTCCACATTCCCTTAGACAACTTAGAAGCTTCCATAGTTCACATTCCATATCTGCAGTCGCTTCATTTAGAGCCGCTGGTTATCGTCTCGCCGGATGCTGGAGGGGCTTCCAGGGCCCGCAAGTATGCCCGTTATTTGCATGCCGAGCTTGCCTTAGTTGACAAGTACCGGGCACAGGCGAATGCCGTTCACTCCATGCGTCTGATTGGGGAGGTGCGCGGCAAGCATGCCCTCATCGTAGATGACCTGGTGGATACGGCGGGCACCCTCGTCAAAGCCGCCGAACTCCTCCTCAAAGAAGGCGCCCTCTCCGTACGCGCCTGCGTAACCCATGCGGTACTCTCTGGGCCAGCTTACGAACGCATTGCCAGCTCCCCCATAGAAGAGCTTATCGTTACCGACACCCTGCCCCTGCGGCAGGAACATCCCAGGATCCGAGTTCTCTCCGTAGCCCCTGTCTTCGCGCAGGCCCTGCGCAGCATCCACCAGCACGAGTCTGTAAGTGCTCTCTTTTATCCCTGATCACCAGCTATACCACAGCCCCCCGGAAATCACCCGCCCCAGAAACGGCATATTCCCTACACTCAGGTGATCCCATCCATAAGCATTCAGCACATTTTCCACCGCTAACTGAAATATCAGACGGCTTGCAGGGTCTTTACTGGGAAAAGGTAGGGTATAAGAGTATCTCAGGTGAAGGAGCCAGTAGGCAGGGGTTCGATCTTCCAGGTAAATGCGTCGGGAGAGATGCGTCTGAGCCGCCGCGCCATAAAACTCCCCCACCATACGATGCCGCCGATAAGGAACCCCCACCTGAAACCGCCCGTGAAACGGATATATCCACGGCAGAGATTCCCGATAATCTACATGCCAGCCATAAGTATAACCCGCCTGAAAACGCAATAAAAGCTTCTCTCTCTCATAAGTAGCTACAACCTGTCCCCCTGCTGTATAAGCCCGGCCTGTATTTCGCAGAAGGCGCCAGGCCTGCGGCGTGGCATTGCCCGCAGAAAGCGGCGCCAGAAAAGTAACAGGGGCAATATAATCACCCATGCGATTGAAGTAACCCCCTCCCTCTACATGCCAGGAGTCTTTATCATAGAGAAGCTGGGCCTCCATGCGCAGAAGCCGCTCCGGACGCAGCCCGGAATTCCCCATCTGAATGCTATTATCCATGGGAACATAGAGATAATACGCGTACAGCTCGGTATGGGTGGGCGGACGAGAACCGTAACTGATCGTGGTGGAGAGTCTGAGCTGAGGAGAGAATAAAAAAGTCCCTTTGATACCACCCTGATAAGTGAAAAAATTACGATCACTCTGGCTGCCATCGGCATAACGCTCCTGATATAGTCGCAAGGGCGCAAAACCCAGCGTGTCCCTCACCCGGTAAGCAAAATAGCTCCCACCGATGTAAGTGAGCACATCAACCTTTGACCACTTACGCTGGAGAGCCAGCTGGTGCGTACTCTGATGGAAGCGAATATCGGCAAGATTTCGCAAGCGCATGACACTGGCTCCGCCATCCAGCAAATACATATCCATGTCTGCGGAGGCGAGGTGATAGGAATACTCGCTGTGTTGAGAGAGTTTCCAGCCTCTGGCCTGGAAGTAGGTGATATCCCCCACAGCGCCCGTACTATAAGTGATTCCTTTCATGGGCATGTACATGCCTGGCATGACGATTCGGGTGCGTATTTCGGACTCGGGGCGGCGCTCGTCCGTCATATCATGAAAGATCGTATTGAAATACAGGCGCAGGTTGAGCTTATCTTTCCAGCTGTAGGTGAGGCTGGGCAAATGAAAAGCGCTATGACGGGCATCCATGATCAGAGCCGGGTATGCTACATCATAAAAAAAGTCTCCCAGATAGCGCACTTCCAGATGGTGCGCTTCAGACAGGTCATAGCGGAGGACGAAGTAGGCATTATATTTTTTGAAGGAGGGGATATTCCAGACACTATCCCGGCCGAAGGGGCGGTCCTGACCTGGCGGGGGCAGGCTATGCCATCGCCCCGTGCGATAGGGACCACCGACTCGGGCCGTGATGGCCGCCGCATAATGCCATCGTCCCTTAGAACCCCCCAGACGAAAAGCACCGGTAAGCCTGTGATAGTTATCGGCCGCCTGCACCGTTACATACCTTTCGGCGGCTGCTCCGGGTTCCAGCAGGGTTATATTCAGGGTGGGAGTCGCTCCCCAGCTCTGGGTGGGGGACCAGCTGGCTCCCGCCAGCGAGGCCTGCTCTACGAATGTCAGCACAGGGTCCATCCGATCCACACAGGCGGGTAGGACCCGCATACCCTCAATAGTTACCTGGGTCTGCTGGGGTAAAAGCCCCTGATATACCACTTCCTGTGCAAAAGGTACCGAACGATACACCAGATGGGTCAGGCCTGCCCGCATCAAGCGCTCACCCGCGCCTTCGTAAGAGGATGGAATCGCATGCCGCTGGGCCCGAATCTCAACCGTTGGAACTTCGTACGCCGGAAAGCTATCTACTTCCTGAGACACTCCCCACCAGCCCAGGAGCACAAGCCTCCACCCCCAGCGCATGTAACAAAGTTACGGATTATATTGAAATTGAAATGCCTGCTCACTGAAAGAGAGGCCTATCCCTGCCCATAAGCCAGATTTTGGCTACCTTAGGGGCGCATGGAAATCCTGGTGTGTAATGATGATGGGATTACAGCGCGAGGTCTAAGAGCGCTCGTGGAGGTGGCACAGGAATTTGGAAAAGTTTATGTAGTGGCGCCGGACCGTCCCCAGAGTGGGATGGGACATGCTGTGAGTATTGGTATACCCCTTCGGCTTTACCCCTCTCAGGCATTCGGAGAAGAGGTGCAGGCCTGGGCCTGCAGTGGGACGCCTGCCGACTGTGTCAAACTGGCCACCGGGGTCCTGGGTATCCGACCCCACCTCCTCCTCTCCGGCATCAACCACGGAGCAAATTTCTCTATCAGTGCTTTTTACTCCGGGACGCTTTCTGCGGCGATGGAAGGCGCTTTTGAGCATATTCCCTCTATCGGCTTCTCTCTGCTGAATTATAGCATGGAGGCGGACTTCACGGCGGCGCAGGCCATAGTGCGGGAAATCATTCTCCTGTATTTTTCCATGCCATTTCCAGCCCACATCCCGCTCAATGTGAATATCCCTAATCTACCCCTATCGGAGATTCGGGGAATTCGTATCACGCGCCAGGCTAAGGGGCGATTTGTAGAGCAGTTTGAAAAGCGCATAGATCCGTATGGACAGCCGTATTACTGGCTCACTGGTCGATTTGAGAGCGACGATGCGGCGCCAGACACCGATCTCTGGGCTCTGGAAAGGGGCTATGTATCAGTATGCCCGCTTACTTCGGACCTCACGGCTCATGCCTACCTTCATCACTGGCAAACCGTAGAGCGCTGATATGGGCCTCCTAGACTGGCTGCGAGGTAAAAAAGAGGCTCCTGCTGTCTCTTCGCCTCCTGCTTCTTCGGAAGCCTCTCTTCAGAAAGGCCTCGAAAAAACGCGACGATCCTTCTGGAGCCGCCTGAAAAGCCTCTTCACAGGACAAAAAGCATTAGATGCAGAAACCCGAGAGCGCTTAGAAGAGCTTTTGCTTTTAGCCGATGTCGGACCCAGAGCTACAGAAAGTATTCTCTCTGAGTTAGAAAAAAGTCTCAAAGATGAGCCACTCTCGCAGACAGATAATCTGATGGACCGGCTTGGCCGTATCCTTGTGTCCCGGCTGGATCGGCCGTTCGTTGCCCGGGAAGGGCATCCCTATGTGATACTTTTAGTGGGCGTGAATGGGGTAGGTAAGACAACCTCCTTAGCGAAGCTTGCGGCTCGTTTCTCTCAGGAAGGGCAGAAAGTCATAATAGGGGCCGCCGATACCTTTCGGGCGGCAGCTATTTCGCAGCTCCGGCACTGGGCCGAAAAGCTCCATATCCCGCTCGTAGAAAAGGGTATGGGTGCCGATCCCGCTGCAGTCGCCTATGAGACGATCCAGAAAGCTCGGGAGCTCGGTGCGGATGTGGTCCTGATTGATACCGCTGGTCGGCTCCACACAAAAGAGCCGCTTATGAGAGAGTTGAGTAAAGTTTATAGGGTTATTGGCAAAGCCCTTCCGGGCGCCCCTCACGAAGTTCTTCTCGTACTGGATGCGACCACCGGTCAAAATGCCCTCCGTCAGGCTCAGGTCTTCATGGAAGCTACTTCCTGCACGGGTATCATTCTCACGAAGTTGGATGGTACGGCAAAGGGTGGGGTAGCTTTTGCTCTGGTGGAGGAGACAGGTCTCCCCATCCGGTTTATTGGAGTGGGCGAAAGTGCGGAGGATTTATTACCCTTTGAGCCGACGGCTTTTGTCCAAGCGCTATTGAAAGGGGATTAATCAGCGAGGTCTTTGAGGCTCCTGAGGCTAATACCAATCTAAGGCAAATAGCGTCTTAATCATTGGGGTAAAGCTTGGAAAGCTTCTCGGATATATGACCACCCCACCAGCGTGGAAAGTCGCCCCTCCGACTCTAACCGCCTGAGCACCTCCTCCACCGCTCTCTTCTTCGCCTCTATGCTCCCATACACCCGCCCCTCCACATACCGCCGAACCTCCTCAAATACCCGCTCCACTGGAT
>Ga0197142_1005005_pt1 | contig 10522 bp, 7 predicted proteins | sample GBS60_MetaG_FD_148614 | JGI IMG/M metagenome (GOLD analysis project Ga0197142, IMG submission 148614) | Sediment microbial communities from Great Boiling Springs, Gerlach, Nevada, United States - GBS 60_MetaG | ecosystem: Environmental > Aquatic > Thermal springs > Hot (42-90C) > Sediment...
AATGAGCCGAAATTTGCCTGTCGGCGAGCGGAAACCAATACGGCGACAAGTTTCAATGCTCTTCAACAGCCAAAAATGAGCCGAAATCCCTGAAATATCGTCTATCGTCTATCAATTAGGCTATTCAGGCGTTTCAGTGCTCTTCAGCGAGCCGAAAATTCCTCAATCAACATATCAGACGCCGCACGGTCGATCCGCGTCATCTTTCAGTGCTCTTCAGCGAGCCGAAAATTCCTCACCGCCACGTCGTACTTCGTCCCGTTCTCGGATGACGGTTTCAGTGCTCTTCAGCGAGCCGAAAATTCCTCACCACTCCGCAAGCGTCGGCGTATCGCCTTCCTGGAAGAAGTTTCAGTGCTCTTCAGCGAGCCGAAAATTCCTCAATCGGAAGGGCGTATTTGCTGCGTGAACTTATAGACGGTTTCAGTGCTCTTCAGCGAGCCGAAAATTCCTCAATCATACGTTCCGTTGAGTTCGTGCTTGTGCTCTTCGTTGTTTCAGTGCTCTTCAGCGAGCCGAAAATTCCTCAATCGAAGCCGCGTCGTGCTTGCTTTTGGGGCAGGATCGAGTTTCAGTGCTCTTCAGCGAGCCGAAAATTCCTCAATTTAGCGGCTTCGCAGGAAGGCCTATAAGGCGCAAAGGTTTCAGTGCTCTTCAGCGAGCCGAAAATTCCTCAATACTTGCCGTTTTCTCAACCACTCGACAAGATTTCGTTGTTTCAGTGCTCTTCAGCGAGCCGAAAATTCCTCAATTGCTGGCGTTCGCCAGATATTTGCGCCATTAGCGCGTTTCAGTGCTCTTCAGCGAGCCGAAAATTCCTCAATCTTGCAACAGATGGAACGCCCATCAGTTCCGCATACGTGTTTCAGTGCTCTTCAGCGAGCCGAAAATTCCTCAATCGAACAAAACGGAGCGCCGTATTGACGCGCGAAATGGCGTTTCAGTGCTCTTCAGCGAGCCGAAAATTCCTCAATCAATCTAGAAACGATATGGCGCGAAAACTTGATCCGTTTCAGTGCTCTTCAGCGAGCCGAAAATTCCTCAATCCCGATGATCAGCGCCAGCGCCGCCTGGACTTCCCCGTTTCAGTGCTCTTCAGCGAGCCGAAAATTCCTCAATCGAATCGTGCTGGCGGGGTTTGCGGGAGAAGGTCACGGTTTCAGTGCTCTTCAGCGAGCCGAAAATTCCTCAATTTGGGATGTAACCGACCGCGAAGGAAACCCAATCCAGTTTCAGTGCTCTTCAGCGAGCCGAAAATTCCTCAATGCACCCGTCGGTGTTGTAGTACCGTACATCCGCCGCCGGTTTCAGTGCTCTTCAGCGAGCCGAAAATTCCTCAATAGTCGCGTTAAGGCTCAGGGGGAGGTTATGGTCTATGTTTCAGTGCTCTTCAGCGAGCCGAAAATTCCTCAATGCATCACAGTGACGGTCTTTCGTGTTGGCGTCTGAAAGGTTTCAGTGCTCTTCAGCGAGCCGAAAATTCCTCAATCAGAAAGGAGTGAGAATGAGTAAGCAAGAAGAGTTCCGTTTCAGTGCTCTTCAGCGAGCCGAAAATTCCTCAATTCAAAACGCCGACAAGCAATGTCATCCGCTTCGCGTGTTTCAGTGCTCTTCAGCGAGCCGAAAATTCCTCAATCGCCAGCGCCTGGATTGCGGCTTCGACGAATTGCGGTTTCAGTGCTCTTCAGCGAGCCGAAAATTCCTCAATCGCACCGAGCCGAACGTTGAGAAAATCACAATTTGGCGTTTCAGTGCTCTTCAGCGAGCCGAAAATTCCTCAATCGCGCAGCCGCTGCACGTCGTTCACTGCGACACACTTGGTTTCAGTGCTCTTCAGCGAGCCGAAAATTCCTCAATGGCGTCGAGAGGGCGCACTAGAGAGTATTGCGCTGCAGAGGTTTCAGTGCTCTTCAGCGAGCCGAAAATTCCTCAATGTTGGGGTGACGCTCGTACAAGCCGCGCCACTCGTCAGTTTCAGTGCTCTTCAGCGAGCCGAAAATTCCTCAATTCAATTTTGACAGTTCGTTGGTCTGGCGGTTCCGCAACAGTTTCAGTGCTCTTCAGCGAGCCGAAAATTCCTCAATGATGACGCGGAACGGCGTCTGCGTGCCGAATTGGGGTTTCAGTGCTCTTCAGCGAGCCGAAAATTCCTCAATCCTCGTACAGCTCCCGGCGCGCGGCGCGCACCAGGGTTTCAGTGCTCTTCAGCGAGCCGAAAATTCCTCAATCTACGTAGATGAACAGCCCCGTTTTAGCGCATCAGAATGGTTTCAGTGCTCTTCAGCGAGCCGAAAATTCCTCAATCGAAACCAACATTGCGCCGATCACCATCAATCTCGATAAGTTTCAGTGCTCTTCAGCGAGCCGAAAATTCCTCAATCGAAACGTCAGTATCGCCTGATCGCCGCGTTCGTTGTTTCAGTGCTCTTCAGCGAGCCGAAAATTCCTCAATATTGCGCGTGTTCGTGAACGACGCAAACTCGACCAAGTTTCAGTGCTCTTCAGCGAGCCGAAAATTCCTCAATTCGGCAGCACCCGGTCAGGCGCGCCAAAATTGTTTCGTTTCAGTGCTCTTCAGCGAGCCGAAAATTCCTCAATAATGCCCTCTTTGTCAAGCGGCTCGCAGCGTTTTCGGAAGTTTCAGTGCTCTTCAGCGAGCCGAAAATTCCTCAATGGTTCTTCGAGAAAATAAGGCGGGTATTTTATTGCTACGTTTCAGTGCTCTTCAGCGAGCCGAAAATTCCTCAATCCAGTCGCTGGAGCCGCCGACATACGCTTCCCCGCTGTTTCAGTGCTCTTCAGCGAGCCGAAAATTCCTCAATCATACACTGTGTACAGGCGCATAATGCGCTCCAAGCAGTTTCAGTGCTCTTCAGCGAGCCGAAAATTCCTCAATTTGGCACAACTCGGCGTATAAACGTGCAGTACTCGACGTTTCAGTGCTCTTCAGCGAGCCGAAAATTCCTCAATTACCCTGTCTACAAGTTTCGCATACTGGCAGTTGAGTTTCAGTGCTCTTCAGCGAGCCGAAAATTCCTCAATTCTTTATGATCGCACGACGCTCGACGTCGTGTACCGTTTCAGTGCTCTTCAGCGAGCCGAAAATTCCTCAATCAGCAGGCGCTGGACGCGATGACCGAACTTGTGAAAGGGTTTCAGTGCTCTTCAGCGAGCCGAAAATTCCTCAATCAACAAGGTCTGTTCGTGCCGCTGCCGGATATGCTTGAGTTTCAGTGCTCTTCAGCGAGCCGAAAATTCCTCAATGTTCAAGACACTGGCTGAACTCGTAGAGTTCATCAATGTTTCAGTGCTCTTCAGCGAGCCGAAAATTCCTCAATATATGCGGTTAGAACAGGATGAACTGCCGCTGGGTTGAGTTTCAGTGCTCTTCAGCGAGCCGAAAATTCCTCAATTGGAGAGCATATATATGCCAGTTTGTTTGCATATGAGTTTCAGTGCTCTTCAGCGAGCCGAAAATTCCTCAATCAGCATACCCAGTCCTTTCGCGCTGGTTTATCGAAAGGTTTCAGTGCTCTTCAGCGAGCCGAAAATTCCTCAATGAACACGGAGACAACAATTTTCGCGGGGATTGTCCTGTTTCAGTGCTCTTCAGCGAGCCGAAAATTCCTCAATCGCCTCTTCCGGCGTCGGTGCGTTCGCGATCCGTTGTTTCAGTGCTCTTCAGCGAGCCGAAAATTCCTCAATACGGAACGTCTGCTGGTCGCGCTGGTCAGCAAGGCGCGTTTCAGTGCTCTTCAGCGAGCCGAAAATTCCTCAATGCTTCGGTCGCCGCAGGCGCGGCTTGTCGTGGAGGGTTTCAGTGCTCTTCAGCGAGCCGAAAATTCCTCAATCGTTCCGGTATGCGCGACAATCCGCACCGCGTGCGCGTGTTTCAGTGCTCTTCAGCGAGCCGAAAATTCCTCAATGCCGTCGTCGTGCAGCCCTTCCGGCGCGCTATACCGTTTCAGTGCTCTTCAGCGAGCCGAAAATTCCTCAATCGTTTTCCGGCAGCAACGTCTGCACCGTCCAGACCGGTTTCAGTGCTCTTCAGCGAGCCGAAAATTCCTCAATTACGGAACGCGCGGCGTCGCTGTTCGCACCCGCAATTGTTTCAGTGCTCTTCAGCGAGCCGAAAATTCCTCAATGCTTCGCCTCTTCATTGACAAGCCGCACTGCGTCCGTTTCAGTGCTCTTCAGCGAGCCGAAAATTCCTCAATGCAGGCGCGGCGTCGCTTGGCGCGGCGCTTATCGAGTTTCAGTGCTCTTCAGCGAGCCGAAAATTCCTCAATTTTAGGCGTGGCGAATGGCGTCAAAAGCCTTTTCCCGCCGTTTCAGTGCTCTTCAGCGAGCCGAAAATTCCTCAATCCCGGGGCTTGACCCGCGCACAAGCCGCATTTTCCGTTTCAGTGCTCTTCAGCGAGCCGAAAATTCCTCAATTAACTCGCGTTTCGTGAGTTCTTCCGGTTCAATCCCCGTTTCAGTGCTCTTCAGCGAGCCGAAAATTCCTCAATCGTAGATACTCCGCCAGCATCTGCACGTCCAGCAGCGGTTTCAGTGCTCTTCAGCGAGCCGAAAATTCCTCAATCTTCTTCTTGTGCAACAAGACGCGCCGGGATAATACCGTTTCAGTGCTCTTCAGCGAGCCGAAAATTCCTCAATCTTACGGATTGCCGATGGAGCGTCGTATTGCAGAAAGTTTCAGTGCTCTTCAGCGAGCCGAAAATTCCTCAATACAACACCGGCGACGCAGCGCGGTCGATCCGCGTCGTGTTTCAGTGCTCTTCAGCGAGCCGAAAATTCCTCAATCTACCGACGTAGGGGCGGCGTTGGAAGGAGTATTGAGTTTCAGTGCTCTTCAGCGAGCCGAAAATTCCTCAATGTTCGCACCGAGAACGGAGCGCGGGTCGAGCGGGAATGTTTCAGTGCTCTTCAGCGAGCCGAAAATTCCTCAATGCACCAGCAGATTTGCAATGTGACGTACAACCCAAGCCGTTTCAGTGCTCTTCAGCGAGCCGAAAATTCCTCAATTCGAGTTGACGAACCCCACCGCTGCCATTGAATATTGCGTTTCAGTGCTCTTCAGCGAGCCGAAAATTCCTCAATCTTTACACACCGACGCTGGTACGGCAATACGAAAAGTTTCAGTGCTCTTCAGCGAGCCGAAAATTCCTCAATATTCGATGCAATGCGGTTAGTCAATGAGGTATTGGGTTTCAGTGCTCTTCAGCGAGCCGAAAATTCCTCAATTTTCGGGAAAATGCCGACCGTGTGAACAATAAACGTTTCAGTGCTCTTCAGCGAGCCGAAAATTCCTCAATGATGAGTGTTGTGACGCGAAATTGCCTGTTGACAAACGTTTCAGTGCTCTTCAGCGAGCCGAAAATTCCTCAATCTTGGGATGCGGCGATTGCTGATCTCACCATTGATTGTTTCAGTGCTCTTCAGCGAGCCGAAAATTCCTCAATCGTGGAAAAGGCGCGTGCGCCGCCGACCAGACCGCGGTTTCAGTGCTCTTCAGCGAGCCGAAAATTCCTCAATTTGATGAAACGCTTCTTCCTGTACTCCGAAACATCTTGTTTCAGTGCTCTTCAGCGAGCCGAAAATTCCTCAATGAACAAGACGCGCGCCGCTATGATTTACGGCAATGGTTTCAGTGCTCTTCAGCGAGCCGAAAATTCCTCAATACGGCGTGCCGCAGACGCGAAAGCGGCTTATTCTTAGTTTCAGTGCTCTTCAGCGAGCCGAAAATTCCTCAATTGGGGCGCGTGTTAGTCGGCGCTGGCGCGGGCGTGCGTTTCAGTGCTCTTCAGCGAGCCGAAAATTCCTCAATAATACGTCGGTTCGTCTCCTTTTACGACGTTGAAAAAGTTTCAGTGCTCTTCAGCGAGCCGAAAATTCCTCAATTTAGGCGATAGCGCGAAATAAACAATATCATCCGGGTTTCAGTGCTCTTCAGCGAGCCGAAAATTCCTCAATGTGGAAGTTGCGACGGACGGAACAGCAGCGCCTTCGTTTCAGTGCTCTTCAGCGAGCCGAAAATTCCTCAATCCGGCGCGCCAGGTTCCCGCGACGCTGCCGACCGGCGTTTCAGTGCTCTTCAGCGAGCCGAAAATTCCTCAATTCTGGGATTGCTGCTGCGCGGCGCGGCGTTCAGATAGTTTCAGTGCTCTTCAGCGAGCCGAAAATTCCTCAATAGGAAACTACGAGATGAACACAGAACGCAAATGGTGTTTCAGTGCTCTTCAGCGAGCCGAAAATTCCTCAATGGATGTCACCGCAGGCAGGTGCTCGCTGTACGCCACGTTTCAGTGCTCTTCAGCGAGCCGAAAATTCCTCAATTAACGGAAAATTGCCCTTCCAAAACAACGTCGCCAGAAGTTTCAGTGCTCTTCAGCGAGCCGAAAATTCCTCAATTTTTCTCCCGCGACGCGACGCGGCGCAATCAGCGGAGTTTCAGTGCTCTTCAGCGAGCCGAAAATTCCTCAATAATATCGGGAAACGCGACCTTGCGTTCGCTCGCTTCCGTTTCAGTGCTCTTCAGCGAGCCGAAAATTCCTCAATGGTGATCCTAGCACAACAAAATCGTTGTTCGTGCTGTTTCAGTGCTCTTCAGCGAGCCGAAAATTCCTCAATTCAAGGGATGAAGTAAAACGCGCCTACCTCGATTTAGTTTCAGTGCTCTTCAGCGAGCCGAAAATTCCTCAATATGCGCGAGGATTGGTAGAGAAAGGAGAGACGACAAGTTTCAGTGCTCTTCAGCGAGCCGAAAATTCCTCAATGCTCTCAACATCCGGCGCTTCGTCTTGTTCCAGCACGTTTCAGTGCTCTTCAGCGAGCCGAAAATTCCTCAATGCCGTCGGTCGGTACCGGCGTATCAATCGACGTAGAAGTTTCAGTGCTCTTCAGCGAGCCGAAAATTCCTCAATCGCTTATCCGAACGTCGTTGTTTTGAAATCTCCTAAGTTTCAGTGCTCTTCAGCGAGCCGAAAATTCCTCAATGCAAGCGGCTTCTTTGAGGTTGTCGCAATATTCAGTTTCAGTGCTCTTCAGCGAGCCGAAAATTCCTCAATTGCGGCGCGTCGCAGTTTGCGTCGATCACGGCGCGGTGTTTCAGTGCTCTTCAGCGAGCCGAAAATTCCTCAATTGAAGCATATCCCCGGCGACGGATTAGAATACAACAAAGTTTCAGTGCTCTTCAGCGAGCCGAAAATTCCTCAATTCGATCACGGCGCGGTGGGGATACAGCATCAACCCGCGTTTCAGTGCTCTTCAGCGAGCCGAAAATTCCTCAATAACATTTCGTAACCCATAGTCGGACTGGGTAAATCCCGTTTCAGTGCTCTTCAGCGAGCCGAAAATTCCTCAATATAGGGATATCGATACGCTTGTAAAACTGGCGTTGATAGTTTCAGTGCTCTTCAGCGAGCCGAAAATTCCTCAATCAAAACTGTACGCTGATGATTACATTACACGTAATCGTTTCAGTGCTCTTCAGCGAGCCGAAAATTCCTCAATAAGATAGAGTTCTTGACCGATTGTATCGCGCATATTAGTTTCAGTGCTCTTCAGCGAGCCGAAAATTCCTCAATATTGCGTTTCATACGCGATATTGCGGTACAAAAACGTTTCAGTGCTCTTCAGCGAGCCGAAAATTCCTCAATTTCCCTTTATCGCATCTCGCAGCTCCGGTCCTATATCGTTTCAGTGCTCTTCAGCGAGCCGAAAATTCCTCAATTGCATCAGAGTGGCGCATGCGCAACAAAGCGCTCGAGGGTTTCAGTGCTCTTCAGCGAGCCGAAAATTCCTCAATACGATCGCCGTTTGCGCAAGTAAACGACACCGTCCCGTTTCAGTGCTCTTCAGCGAGCCGAAAATTCCTCAATAAATCAATGACCGATTTTATGCCTGTCTCAATACCGCGTTTCAGTGCTCTTCAGCGAGCCGAAAATTCCTCAATTTGAAACGCTGCCATTGCCCTGAGTTCTCTCCCACGTTTCAGTGCTCTTCAGCGAGCCGAAAATTCCTCAATTTGAGGTGATATAATGCCTAGTCTCATCGAATTAGCGTTTCAGTGCTCTTCAGCGAGCCGAAAATTCCTCAATAGAGAAATGGGACTTGACGGCGTTCCGATGATGATGTTTCAGTGCTCTTCAGCGAGCCGAAAATTCCTCAATCTCGTATCCGGCAATCCATTCGAGCTGGTCATGGCATCGTTTCAGTGCTCTTCAGCGAGCCGAAAATTCCTCAATTCCCCGCCGCCGCCATTATTCCCTGCGAGTTCGACGTTTCAGTGCTCTTCAGCGAGCCGAAAATTCCTCAATATGACCAGCAGGACATGTTCTGCCGCACGGTCGTAGGTTTCAGTGCTCTTCAGCGAGCCGAAAATTCCTCAATTATAAAAGCGTTGCAGTACATCGTTTATTTCTTCATGTTTCAGTGCTCTTCAGCGAGCCGAAAATTCCTCAATCGGCGCTGCGTACCTGTTCGTTCGCGTGGACATTGAGTTTCAGTGCTCTTCAGCGAGCCGAAAATTCCTCAATATTACGTCGGCAGGTACGCCGTCGAAATCTCGACCGAGTTTCAGTGCTCTTCAGCGAGCCGAAAATTCCTCAATGGCAACGGAAGGCATCAACGTCTTTGCCGCGTGGATGTTTCAGTGCTCTTCAGCGAGCCGAAAATTCCTCAATCAAAGATAGAGTTCTTGACCGATTGTATCGCGCATATTAGTTTCAGTGCTCTTCAGCGAGCCGAAAATTCCTCAATTGCAGTTCCTGAAGGCGAAACAGGACTGCTGCTTGTCGTCCGTTTCAGTGCTCTTCAGCGAGCCGAAAATTCCTCAATTCCCACTGTCGCCGACGTCATTTCGGAAAGCAATCAGTTTCAGTGCTCTTCAGCGAGCCGAAAATTCCTCAATGGTTCGATCACCGCTGTAAACGCAACGACGACATCGTTTCAGTGCTCTTCAGCGAGCCGAAAATTCCTCAATGCTATCGCGTATCTGCTGTAATATATCGGAGATAAATGTTTCAGTGCTCTTCAGCGAGCCGAAAATTCCTCAATCAGCAACTGGGGCGCATCCGCAAGCCCTACGAGCGGTTTCAGTGCTCTTCAGCGAGCCGAAAATTCCTCAATCGTCAACTCAATGCCGAGCGCCGCAAGTTGACGATCGTTTCAGTGCTCTTCAGCGAGCCGAAAATTCCTCAATTGTACCAGTCGAGCGCTTTCTGCATAACGTCCTCTGTTTCAGTGCTCTTCAGCGAGCCGAAAATTCCTCAATGAACTGCCCCTCAAAGGCGTAGCCGTTCGTCTTTGTCGTTTCAGTGCTCTTCAGCGAGCCGAAAATTCCTCAATTGGCACGGGTTCGGCGATGTGACGCGCGGCGACGTGGTTTCAGTGCTCTTCAGCGAGCCGAAAATTCCTCAATAAATCCAGGAACCGCTGGTTGAGTTTGTACACCGCCGTTTCAGTGCTCTTCAGCGAGCCGAAAATTCCTCAATTTCCTTCTCGCAAATAAGACGTAAGTGTTGCGTTCCGTTTCAGTGCTCTTCAGCGAGCCGAAAATTCCTCAATGCGGCGCGCATTCCAGCAATTGCGGCAGGTTATGCTCGAGTTTCAGTGCTCTTCAGCGAGCCGAAAATTCCTCAATATTTATGAGCAGGACGGGCGCGTTGATTATGTCGCGTTTCAGTGCTCTTCAGCGAGCCGAAAATTCCTCAATCATCGTCGGTCCGTGCAATAACGGCGTCGTCGTCGAGTTTCAGTGCTCTTCAGCGAGCCGAAAATTCCTCAATGTCGGTGAAAGAGGCTTTGCTGCGCGGACGCGTCGCGTTTCAGTGCTCTTCAGCGAGCCGAAAATTCCTCAATCAAGGCGCTGAACCTTGAGGACTTCCTGCCGTCCGCCGTTTCAGTGCTCTTCAGCGAGCCGAAAATTCCTCAATTCGGATGGCGCGCCGATATATTCGGCGCAATGCGTGTTTCAGTGCTCTTCAGCGAGCCGAAAATTCCTCAATGGTTACGGCGACGCGCGTACACGACGCGGAATTGGGTTTCAGTGCTCTTCAGCGAGCCGAAAATTCCTCAATCCAAGTACAATCGCGCCGCTGCGACGCGCGCGCCTGCGTTTCAGTGCTCTTCAGCGAGCCGAAAATTCCTCAATCTGAACGTGGTTGCGGATTACGCCGCTCGCGTCCCGTTTCAGTGCTCTTCAGCGAGCCGAAAATTCCTCAATCATGGGGAAGAGCCTTGTATAGACGAAGATACTGAGCGTTTCAGTGCTCTTCAGCGAGCCGAAAATTCCTCAATCTGGACAACTCGGATATTTGTCGGCGGGTTGCCGGAGTTTCAGTGCTCTTCAGCGAGCCGAAAATTCCTCAATGCGTGTGCCCGATCTGCGGCGCGAACCATCGGAAGCGTTTCAGTGCTCTTCAGCGAGCCGAAAATTCCTCAATTCTCAAGTTGCCGGTGCGCCAATAACGCGACCTGGCGTTTCAGTGCTCTTCAGCGAGCCGAAAATTCCTCAATC
>Ga0197142_1005006_pt1 | contig 10520 bp, 6 predicted proteins | sample GBS60_MetaG_FD_148614 | JGI IMG/M metagenome (GOLD analysis project Ga0197142, IMG submission 148614) | Sediment microbial communities from Great Boiling Springs, Gerlach, Nevada, United States - GBS 60_MetaG | ecosystem: Environmental > Aquatic > Thermal springs > Hot (42-90C) > Sediment...
TAGCCATCGTAGGAACAAGAAATGCCTCAGTAAAAGGAATTCTATTTGCGGAGAAACTTGCTTCAGATCTTGCCGCTCTGGGCATTACTGTGGTAAGTGGGCTTGCCATTGGTATTGACTCGGCTGCTCATAGAGGAGCTCTAAAAGCAGGAGGACAAACAATAGCTGTTATGGGATCGGGGCTTGATGTCCCATATCCAAGAGCTAACCGTGACCTTATCGAACGTATTGCCGGTTCTGGTGTGGTCTTTTCAGAATATCCCCTGGGCACTCCGCCTGAAAAATGGCGTTTTCCTATGAGAAACCGTATAGTGAGTGGACTATCTATGGGAGTTGTGGTCATTGAAGCCGGCGTTAAAAGTGGTGCCCTTATAACGGCGAGAATGGCTCTCGATCAGGGACGAGAAGTCTTTGCCGTGCCCGGTAACGTTTCCGATGATAGATACGCTGGAACGAATAAACTTATAAAGGATGGCGCTAAACTGGTCGAAGATATAAAAGACATCTTGGAAGAATATCCTTTTTTGCACGCTCTACCTCGAAGCGAAGTGAAAATAGAAAAACGGCCATTGGCGATAAAGGGGGATGGGCATCGGACATCCCGTAGTGATGATGATAATCAAGGAACTGCTGAAAGCGCTGAATCGAGAATTTTACAAGCTCTTAGTAGTGAACCTCAACATATAGATTGTATTTGCGAGAGAACCGGTCTTTCCTGTGGAACGGTTCTTTCCATCCTTACTATGTTGGAACTTAAGGGATTGGTGCGGCAACTCCCTGGAAAGTATTTTATTAGCGAGAGGCAGTGATTATGGGAAAACCTCTTCTTATTGTAGAATCTCCAACAAAAGCTAAGACTCTCACCAAGTATCTGAAAGATGCCTACGTGGTCAAGGCTAGCAAAGGACATATAAAAGACCTTCCTGAAAATAGGCTGGGAGTCGATATAGAAAACGGTTTTCGTGCGGAATATCAAATTATTTCCGGCAAAAAGAAAATCGTCGAAGACCTTCGAAAATCGGCTCGTAACGCAGAAAGTGTGCTTCTCGGTCCGGATCCTGACCGGGAAGGTGAAGCCATTGCCTGGCATATTGCCGAAGAAATTTCCCGAAACGGTTCTTCCAAGAAACGGCCACCGGTTTATCGTGTACTGTTTTATGAACTTACTCAGAAAGGCATTACCGAAGCACTTAAGACTCCAGGGCCTCTTAATCGACATCTTTATGAAGCTCAACAAGCTCGCAGGATACTAGATCGTCTTGTGGGCTATCTCATTTCCCCAATTCTATGGCGTAAGGTAAAAACTGGCCTCAGCGCCGGTAGAGTTCAGTCGGTTGCGTTGAGGCTTGTGTGCGAAAGAGAGCGCGAGATCTTCGCCTTCCGCCCTGAAGAATACTGGACTGTTGATGCTCTCTTTTCCAAACAGGATGATGACAGATCCTTCAAAGCCAGACTGGTGCAGTGTTACGGAGAAAGACGATGTGATCTATCTTCGGAGGCTGAAGCCAACAAAATTATTGAGCTTCTCAAAGACAGATTCTACGTTGTTAAAGATGTAAAGCAGAAGAAGCAGAAACAGAATCCTCCTCCACCTTTCATAACAAGCACTCTTCAGCAGGATGCTTCTAGACGGTTGAAGTTTTCCCCCAGAAAAACCATGCAGATTGCTCAGCAGCTTTACGAAGGAGTTGAACTCCCCGACGCTGGCCCCGTGGGGCTTATTACCTACATGAGAACTGATTCAACCCGACTGGCTGAAGATGCTGTTAAGGCTGTGCGCAAGTTTATTGCTTCTCAGTGGGGAGAATCATTTGTCCCCCCGAAGCCCAATCAGTATAAGGTGAAGGCTTCATCCCAGGACGCTCACGAAGCTATTCGTCCTACAGACGTTTTCAGAACTCCCGATTCTATCAGGCCCTTTCTCACCCACGATCAGTATCTCCTTTACGAACTTATCTGGAAACGATTTGTCGCCTGCCAGATGAAACCGGCCGAAGTTGAAAAAACCACGGTGGATATTGTGCCTGAAGGAGACGACGAGTTTGTCTTTCGAGCGACCGGATCGGTAGTGGTTTTTCCCGGTTATCTTGTGCTTTATCAGGAAGCAACCGATGAGGAAGCATCGGAGGAAGGAGATGGCATTCTTCCACCTATCCAGTCTGGGAAAGCTTTAAGAATGCTGAGCATAAATGGTTCGCAGCACTTTACTCAACCTCCCAGACGATACACTGAAGCTTCGCTGATTAAGGCTCTTGAAGATTTCGGTATAGGACGTCCCAGCACATATGCTACGATTGTTTCTACAATTCAGGAACGTGGTTATGTTGTGTCCGAAAAGAGAACTCTTCGCCCCACAGAGCTCGGATTTATCGTGAATGACCTTTTGGTTGAACATTTTCCCGATATTGTGGACATTTCATTTACAGCTCAGATGGAAGCTCAACTTGACGAAATCTCTCGAGGGAACGGATCTCTTATGAACTTGCTTAAGAACTTCTACGATCGCTTTAAACCCATGCTGGATGATGCTCTCAAAGAAATGAGGAATCTGCGAGTGGAGGGCATTCTCACCGACCTTGAATGCCCCAGATGTAAGGAAGAACTTGGCACCGATGTTCCCTTGCTGGTTATCAGGTGGGGTAAGACTAACGGTCCTATTGTGGAGTGTCCTCGGTGCCGATTCAAATCCCACTACGAAAGAGACGAACACGGAGAAATCAGGCTCATTCCTGAGAAAGAAACAGGGGAGGTCTGCGAAAAGTGCGGAAAACCCATGGTCGTGAAGCAGGGACGATACGGTAGCTTTCTTGCCTGTAGTGGATATCCCGAATGCAAGAACACAAAGCCCTTGTCTCTTGGCATTCCCTGCCCGAGAGAAGGATGTTCGGGAGAGCTGGTAGAGAGAAGATCAAAGCAGGGCAAGATATTTTACGGATGCAGTGCCTACCCTGACTGTTCCGTCATTCTTAACCGTAAACCTTACGCTAGATTCTGTCCTAAGTGTGGTTATCCCATAATGACCAAAAGTGAAGGACGATCAGGCAAAAAATCAGCATGGGTTTGTTTGAACAAAGATTGTCGCTACCGTGAAGAAATAGAAGAGGATAACTAAGCAGTGACACTCTCTCAGCCAAATATTGGCTTTATGTTTCTTGTCGCTTTGTTTGGAGCGGTAATGGGCAGTTTTTTTAACATGCTCATTTATCGTGTGCCAAGAGGGTTATCCATAATCGGTCCGTCTTCATTTTGTCCTGCTTGCGGAAAGCACATCCCCTGGTGGGCGAACGTGCCCATCATAAGCTACCTTTTAATTAGAGGAAAATGCGTTCACTGTAAGCAGTCAATTCCTATCAGGTATCTCGTTGTTGAAGTTATCACTTCAGTAGCTTATGCTCTTCTCTACTGGAGAAATCTTGAAGCAAGTATTATTCAGTGGAGTATTGAAACGCTCTTCGTATCTATTTTAATTATTGTGACTTTTACGGACCTTGAGACCTATCTTATCCCGGATGTTTTCTCTCTCGGGGGGCTTGTCGCCGGACTCGCCTTGAGTCCATGGAATCAGGTTGTGACTGTAATGGATGCTTTTCTTGGTGCTTTTGTGGGAGGAGGTATTCTTTTTGTGATAGCCTACGGTTATTACAAGACTCGTGGAGTTGAGGGCATGGGGGGAGGAGATATAAAACTTCTTGCTATGATTGGAGCTTTTACGGGATGGAAAGGTGCACTGGTGGCTCTTTTCATTTCGGCTTTCACGGGTGCCATTGTAGGACTTATCGTATTTGCCATTGAAAAATCCAAAAGTGCTTACAAAGATTATAAAACTGATGGTTCCCAAAAGCAGTCTGCCCTATCTACTATGATTCCTTACGGTCCCTTTCTAGCCTTTGGAGGTCTGCTTGCTCTGGTTTGGGGCAAAATGTTCTGGAGTTGGTATCTTTCCGGTTTCTAAGGTGATTTGATGACTCGGCAGGTCTTCTTTCTTCCTTCTGTTATTACACACGAAAATAAAGAAATAGTTCTTCCGTCTGAGGTTTCTCATCAGATTCTACGTGTTCTCAGGCTGAGTAGAGGAGATGTAGTTGAATTAAGGGATGAAAGCGGCAGAAGCTGGAAGGCTGAAATAGTTCGAGTGTCAAAAAAATTGGTCCAGGTTGCATTGCTGGAAGAAGTGTTTTACGCCACCGAGTCACCTCTTGGTGTTAAGCTATTCCTGGCTCTTGCGAGATCAGATCGAATTGATCTTGCGGTGCGTCAGGCTACTGAACTAGGAGTGAAAGAGATCATTCTTTTTCCGTCCGCCAGAAGTTCTTACAGACTCGAACAACCGAAAATTCAGGACAGGATTTTAAGATGGGATAAGATAGCTCAGGAAGCTGTTTGCCAGTGCCGACGAATGGAAGTTCCCAGGATCTTTTATAAGAAGGATTTAGAAGAAGTTATGACGTTTGTAGAAGGCGAGAGTGAGGATATTCTCAAGATTGTCGCTTCGGAAATGAACGGGTCATATGGAATGGAAATTTTTTTGAGTGCAAAAGTTAAACCTGATACGGTGGCCATTGCTGTAGGACCTGAAGGTGGATGGACGGAAGAAGAAATGGCCATTTTCGAAAGTAGGAAATGGATTCCTGTCTCTCTTGGACCAAGAATTTTGCGGTATGAGACGGCTGTCGTGGTTATGCTGTCTTTATGCCAGTTTTTGTGGGGAGACATGAAATAGTGAGGGGAGCGAAAATTACCGGTAACCGTTGGTCTGGTAGGAGCGATCCAGTGAAACGGGACGTCGCCCCTGCACAATCCTGGGTGTTATTATAAGCCTCTGCTCTTGGTTTTTTTGGAATACTCCCAAATTTATCTTGGTAAAATCTGGGAGGTGTGATAATTTTTACAAAAGTTTTGGGGACGCTTGGTTGCGAATGTTTTTCAGGAGGTTTGATTTATGAGATGCACCAAATGTGGTTATATATCCTTTGATTACCTTGATAACTGCAAAAAGTGCGGGATGTCATTAAGCAGCATTCGAGCCGAACTTTGCCCGATGGAAAAGCCTCCGAGTAATTTTTTTGTTTGGGAATGGCTTGGACTTGGAATAGGAGATAGTAAAGTTACCGAAATTCCGTCATCACCTGGTATTTCTCAGGAAGTAGCTCCGCCCTTAGAAATTTCTCTAGAAGATCAGACCGAAGAAATTATAATCACCGATGAAGCTGTTTTGGAACTTGAAGGTGAGGAATTTCTAGAGCTTGAACCTTCACTGAAAGAGCCGGAAAAAGCTGTAGATCTAAGCATACAGCTTGATCAGATTGTGACGCCTGCGGAAAAGGAAATATCCCTTGAAGAAGGAATCCCGTTTGATATGGAGGATTTATCTGCCGAAGATATTGTCAAACCGGAGATAGAACAAGAACCTGAAGTAGTAGCCATTGAAGATGTGGGCATTACTGAGCAGCAGATTGAAACTCCCGCCGTTATGGATACGCCATCGTTAGAGTTAGAAACAGCCCAGTCTTTGGAAGCTAAAAAGCCTAAGTCTGAAAAATCAGAAAAGGAAAAAGATATCGATGAAGACCTTCTTGCCGAACTTGATAAAATTTTGGGAGACGAGAAAGAATAGGTTTTAATATCCTAGAAGCTCAAGATAGTGCTTATGTTTGAACAACATTTTTAGATGACCAACTGACTTTTTCTATACTACCATTTTGAAAAACGCTCCGTTTCTGTATTAGTGACCGGTTGGTTAATTTTGCCATTCTTGAACATCCTTAGCATAGCCTTTACAAATGCTTCTGTCTGTTAGGGAGCAGGGGCGACGTTCTGTAGCGGAATGTCTCCACCTATCCTGCGCGTAATTATAGTTCCACACCGCATTTTTTCGAATATCTCTACTGTTTTGTTGAGTATTCCAGAGGCTTTGAGTATAGTTTTAATCTGGGGTGGAACAGGGCAAAATTCCAATCCTTTCTGGCAGAAGGGGAGTTACTTGAACACCTGGCGTAATCCTTTTATCAGATTTTTCTTTACCTGCTGGAAATGGTGCCGCTTAGAGCAGCTTTCTCTTGTCTGGCAATTCAGTATTCCCTTTGTGGTTTTGGCAACTCTTGGCACATGTTTTCTCCTGTCCATTGCTATTAGAGCTCAGGATGTTCTGATGAGTCGTTACGAAGAGCGGCTTCTGATGGATGCTTATAAGGTTTTCGAAAACCATGTCAACCAGAGGGGCTTGTGGGCTTTAAGTCTTGCCAAAACTTTCGCTGCAAATGATGAAGCAAAGAAATGTCTGAAAGAGGGAAATCGGGAGCGGCTGAAGGATCTGTTTCTTCCAACATATCAGGATATTGCTGAGGGGTTTTCCATAGCCCAGTTTCATTTTCATACGAAAGATGGAAAGTCTTTTCTTAGACTTCAAGCTTCTGATCTTTATGGAGACGATGTGATTTTTTACCGAAAAACCATCCAAGATGTGCATAAAACCAAGCGAGAAGTTTCTGGCATTGAAAAAGGGATTACCGGCCTTTCCATTCGAGGTGTTGCTCCCATAATGGAAGGTCAAGAATTAATAGGAACTGTGGAGATTGGCTTCAGGTTAGATTCTCAATTTCTTAACGCTCTCAAACAGCATATATTCATGGAGGTGACACTTCTTTCTGCTTCGGCAATAAAAGAAGCAGCTGAACTTTCTCAAGCTTATTTCCAGCCTGTTGCTACAACTCTTCATCCTTTTTTTGATCTCAGTTCTGCGGAATACAATAGAGTTTATTGGGAAGGAACGTATTTACAACGCTTTGTGGAAGATGATAGGCGTTATTTTAGAGTGTTGCTTGCGCCTTTTCGGGACTATAAAGGCAGTATCATTGGAGTTGTTGAAATAGCTTTTAATCGCTCACCTCAGCTTGTAAGAGCTCACAGATATCTTCTTTGGATGGTTTTTCTTGGAATTGTTGGTGTCCTCCTTTCGGTGTTTTCCATATACATTGTGAGTTATTCTTTTACTCGACCTATCGTTGAAATGATAGAATTTGCAATAAAAATATCTTCAGGGCATTATTCGGAAAGGCTTAATATTCGACCTGGAGGCGAGCTTGGAATACTTGCTGATGCCTTAAACGATATGATCAAATCCCTTGATGAGTCTCGCAGAAAGCTTGAAGAATATTCCCAAAAACTTGAAGAGATGGTCAAGATCAGAACTAGAGCTCTTCAGGAATCTGAAGAAAAATATCGAACTCTTGTAGAAAACGTGCCTCTTGTGGTTTATCGTGCTCTTAGTGATGGAAAAATTGTATTTATAAACCGCCATATTGAATCCCTTGCGGGTCTTCCAGTAGAAAAGGTGCTTGCTGACAGGAATTTCTGGAAAGAGAAAGTATCTCCAGAAGACAGACTGCGGGTCTGGCCACTTATGGATCGATGTCTTAAGGAAGGCGTGGCTTTTTCGGTGGAATATCGTATGAATAATGCCACAGGGAAAACCTTATATGTTCGGGAACAGGCTTTACCGGTTGTGGATGAAAACGGAGAAGTTGAAATCATAGACGGATTCATTGCGGATGTATCAGATCGTTATCAGCTCCAACAGCAAATGATAAGAACAGAGGAGTTGAAAACTTTAAGTGAAGTTTCCGCTCGACTTGCTCATGAAATTCGTAATCCTCTTGCCGTTGCAGGAGGTTTTACTAGAAGGCTTCTGAAGGATGTTGCCCCTGGAACAGAACAGGCGAAAAAACTAGAAATAGTTCTTTCGGAAATTCGTCGACTTGAAGAAATACTTTCCAGAACGATGGATTATCTCAAGCCTTTCGAAATTTCCAGAAAACCGGTGGACGTTAAAGAATATCTCGAGCGATTTTTCGATTCCTACAAAGGGCTTTTTGATCAGAAGGGGATAACGTGGAATGTGTCTATACCTGCCGATCTTCCTGTGGTGATGATAGATAAAGAGTTAATGGAACAGGGGCTTCGGAGTATTTTAGCGACACTAGTGTTTTATGCGGCAAATAGAGCAAGTTTTTCGTGTTCGGTGAAGAAAGAAAACCATTTTCTCCATATAGACTTTACTGTCGAGCCAGCTCTAATTTCCGATGATGATATGGAACATTTCTTTTATCCTTTTACCAGGCATCAGGACGAACCTGAGATAATGGACTTACCCGTTGCGAAAATTGTTATTCATAAACACGGAGGTTGGGTAGATATTTCTAAAACCAGCGAGCAGGCTATAAAACTCACAATTATCCTGCCTCTGTGACTTTTCTGCTAGGTTGTGTTATTGAGGGTGTCTGAAAAAGAGGAAGAACGACCCCTTATGGTTGCTCTGCCCTAGAACAAATTCAGAGGTTGTTCTTCCATTATTTCTATTTATCGGAGTCCGTTCGAAAAATGGAATAATTATAGGCCCCTGATTCGTTTTTCGAACAGGCTCTATGTTATTTGAAAAACTTCAACGCCTCCTGTGGAATAAAAAAAGCCCTGCCGTTGTTAACAACAACCCCTGGTAGTTCAACAATGGACCCATTGACTTCCATAATGTTTTTGTTGGTTGGAATTTTGGCAGTAGTTTGGCCTTTGTTAACGATAAGAGTAGGGTTAGCAGGATCGGTGGAGTCTAGATTTATCTGAGCTCCCAGCCCTATAAATGCCTTATCTGCTCGCAAGAACAGCTTTTTTGTTGCATTATTAAGATCTAATCCTATGGTTTTTTCCATGTACTTTGCAACATCAGTGTTTTCTATGACACCGCCGGGACAGTCCTTTTTAGGCGAATAAACGTAAAGCACTACCTCTTCTCCGGTATGACCGTTAGTTGTCCATCCTATATGAGCTCTTTTGCTAATTATCGGTCCCGCTACGTAATTGAATTTTCCCGGTTTTGCTTCTTTAAGCATTTTAATTTCATCCTCTGTAAGATCAGAAATGCCATAATAAGTAGCCATAACTTCTACGATGTTGCTTCGATCCTCATTGAGCTTTTTTTCCAGCCCCGCTCCTGTAAGCTTTGCCTTTTTGAGAGGTTCTGTAATAGCAGATAAAGGAAGTGTGTCGTAATTTTTGCTTGTTCCTCGATCGCCTATGCTTATTCCTCCATTACCGTGGTCGGCGACCACTATAACAACGGTGTGTTTATCTTTTTTGGCAAAATCCAGCGCAACCTTTACAGCTTCATCAAAAGCCAATATTTCGCTTATGACGCCAACAGGATCGTTTGCGTGAGCAGCCCAGTCAATTTGGCTTCCCTCTACCATAAGGAAGAAACCACGGGGATTCTTTGAAAGCACTTCGATGGCTTTTTTCGTCATTTCTGCCAGACTAGGCTCTTTTTCAGGATCTCGATCGAAATCATAACTTAAGGCTTTAGGTGCGAACATTCCCCATATTTTGCTGGAAGTTGATCTTCGCAAGGCTTCTGGTGTGGTCACATAATCGTAGCCTTTATTCCTGATGACTTCCAACAGATTTTCTTTATCCTTCCTTGATTCGGGCAGGAGATATTGGTAGCCCCCGCCTAGAACCACGTCTATACCCTGATAGATTTGTTGTTCTAATATGTCATCGTAGTTATTGCGGTTGTCAACATGAGCCGAAAAGCCGGCGGGTGTGGCATGTGGAATTTCGCAGGTTACCACAAGACCTGTTGATTTGCCTGCCAGTTTTGCCGCTTCAAGAATTGTTGCAACAGGACGTCTTTTATCTTCTTCCCCTATTGGTTGAAGACCTGGCATTGTGGCTTCGTCTGGCAAGATTCCTATGAAGCCGGTATGGGACTTAAATCCTGTTGCGTAAGCCGTAGCAGCAGGTGCAGAGTCGGCTATAACTGCATCGGAAGAATAGGTTCTCACAAGCCCACAAGCCATTTCGTCCATGGCGAGTGGAGCACCTTTATACCAGCGAGCAAGGGTCGTCGCAGCAATGCTCATCCCATCAGGAATCATCAGGATAACGTTTTTAACACTGGTTTTGGCAAAGGATGGTGATGCGAAAAAGATTAATACGATAACCAACATGGTTAAGATGGCTTTAATTACCCCGTAACTTCTCTTCATAACCTCTCCTTTCCTGTTTAAAGTTTAGACCGTCAATCCATTATGTAGTGAACCATCTTGTTAAGCATCATCTTTTCATTTTTATGAACTATTTGTTGCTTTTCGGTCAAAGATTCTACCTAAGCCTTGTTTCAATAATCGGAAGAAAATTAACGGCATATCAAAAATTTTTACTTGACTGTTCATGAGCTAAGTGAATAATCATCGTGTTAACATAGGAAATGGTGTTCTGTTATGCAAAACAGCAAGATGTCATCCTTAGAAAAGGCTCTCCTTATCCTTCAGGCTTTTTCTCTAGAAAAGCCTGAGTGGGGTATTCGTGATCTTGCCGCTTACCTTTCTTTTAGCCCTGCAACAGTGCAGCGGCTGGTCAATACCTTGAAAATCCACGGTTTCCTCGATCAGGACGATTCAACCAAAAGATACCGCCTGGGATCGATTTATTTCCGTTTTGTGGAAATTCTTCAGAGTCAGTATCCAATC
>Ga0197142_1005008_pt1 | contig 10518 bp, 10 predicted proteins | sample GBS60_MetaG_FD_148614 | JGI IMG/M metagenome (GOLD analysis project Ga0197142, IMG submission 148614) | Sediment microbial communities from Great Boiling Springs, Gerlach, Nevada, United States - GBS 60_MetaG | ecosystem: Environmental > Aquatic > Thermal springs > Hot (42-90C) > Sediment...
TGGGCATGGGGGGCTTTTTTGTCAATAATGCGGCGGATTTTTTGCAGTTCGGCCATCAAATTTTGCTTGTTTTGCAACCGTCCTGCGGTATCAATGAGCAATAGTTCTACGCCCCGCGCTTGGGCAGCCACAATGGCATCGAAGACCACGGCCGCTGGGTCGGCGTTGGGGCTGGGATTGCTGATGACTTCGACGCCGGCCCGTTCTCCCCAAATTTTCACCTGCTCAACGGCAGCGGCTCGGAAGGTATCGGCAGCGGCAATCAAACATTGGTACCCGGATTTTTGCCCCAGATGCGCCAGTTTGCCGATGGTCGTGGTTTTGCCTACGCCGTTGACGCCGGTGATCAACCAAATGTTGAGCTGCCCGCGCTGGGGGGTCAAGTTCCGGCTGTACCCCCGTTGATAAGGCTGCTCTAGAACCTGGCGCAGGAGCTTGGCCATGAGTTTCAGTGCCATTTCGGGGGGAAGGGCGGACTGGCGAATTTGGGTTTGAATTTCTTGAATCACCCAGTCGGTGACCGTTACGCCTACATCCGCTTGCAATAGCAGGGTTTCCAATTCACTCACCGCCCGTTCGTCCAGCGGCCCTTGGCCAAAGATGGCCTTGAGCTGGTTGAGGACATGCCGGCGGGTTTTGGCCAGACCCTGCCGCAGTTTTTGTAACCAGTTAATTTCCTCCAGGGTGACTTCTTCTGGCTGGCGTCCCTGGGCGGCTAAAATCTCTGCTGACCACAAAAATCCTTCGTCCAATTCTGGTAAGGCCGGAGCCGGAGCAGACGGGGGGGACTCAGGCGCCAGGGCTGGGGGTGTCTCCGGGGTCGCCAACGCCTCTTTGAGGGCGGCTAACCGACTTTGCCGTAACGCTGCTGCCCGTGCCAAAAATGACGTAGGTGCCGCCGGTTCCGCCTCTTCGGGTTCCGGTGCCGGGGCGGCGACGGGAACGGGTTGCGTCTGTTGTTGGCGGCGGATGTGTTCATAGGCCCGTTTCGCCCAGGTCACGTAGTCAATGGGTGTCTCCGCACCTGGCGTGGCTGGCACCCCACGTTCAAACCAGTTGAAGCTCATCGGTCAAATCGGTTTCCCCGTTGCGTATCGTTGCGACTACCACAAGGCCAAACTAATTTTCTGGAAACGGTTATAACGGTTGGAATATCCCAATTTTATAGCGACCGGGTTTGCTAGGCCACGGGGGCAAAGGTTAAATGATTCCGTGATTCTCGCAAACGGTTGAATACCCATTCCTAGAATAAAATCAAACCGAGACACGAGGGTCGGCCATGCAAGGGCAACTGGAGTTACAGCTCGAACAATTGAGCCGCAAGGTCGAAGCCTTAGAGGCATTAATCGAACGCTTCCGGTTGGAACTTTTGCAGTCCCTGGAATTGGTACACGCCTCGGCGCACCCTGCCCCCCAGAGTGGCTATTTGGGCAGTATGTCGGAGCATCGGGATATTTTGGTGGAATCGCTCCCCCAGTCCAACCATCTCCAGGATGGTCAGGATTTGCCGCCGGAGATGCAAATTCAGCGGTTGATGGCGCAATTAACAGCAGCCTACAGCCGGATTGCTACTCTGGAAGAGCAACTGGTCGCCTGCCGGATGCACCAAAATCGTTGAGTGTTTTGGTGAGAACGTAGAAAGCGGCAAACATCCTCGCCAAGACTAGGCTAGTTTGCATGAATTGTGGGCGTTGCTGAATCGAAATTGGGATTATCAAAACGCCGACGACACCAGAGATTTCATCAGTTATCAAGGCGAATTGCATATCTCTTGGCGGCAACCCTGAATTGGGCAATCCTGTAAGAATCGAGTCTCAACGAGGCTTCCCTCATTTTTATAGCTAGGTAGGTTAAGGTTGTCGCCTGAAGATTCATGGCTACGCCCAGCGACCCATAGCATGTCAACCTTTGTATGCTTAGCTATATTTTATCGTCATTTCCGACAAGTTTGCGACATGCGCCTTTACCGGTAAACCCTGTCCGAGAAGGGGATACCGTGATGACCAGTGCCGCAACGTGTGGCATTTTCTGGGGAAACGACGATATTTCATGATTTAAGGGGCTGCAGCCTAAACCTTGGTTGCTGCTGATAATTGTTGTAATTGTTGCATCATATCGCCAAATTCCCGTGCAAAACTGACCTGCGCTCGATTGGTTTTGCCCCCGACATAGAGCTGGTTATCAATCTGTAAACCCCAAATTTGACTGTGAGAAATATAGCTGAGGAAAACCCCCACCATCAAACCGGCAAAGCCTGCATACACAATGGGGACACCCGGATCGGCTTTAATTTGTAACCCCGTACTCCCAATAATTTCTGTCACTACTAAATTCACATTGCCAAGTGGCACAGACATACCCACCCGACCCGTAGTCAGTAGTTTTCCCTGCTGGTCATAGAGCAAAAATAGGCCTTGTAAATCGGGAATCACCAGGGAGACCCCCTCGCTTAAATCGGGTTTGAGCGGCAACCAAGTTCCCCAGAGACGGCGGCCATTTTCGGCGGTAAAAGGGGCAACGGGCAGCTCCAAAATCGGACTTTGGTTGAACCGCAAACGCACCCCGTGAATTCCCCAACTGGTTTGATAAAAAGTCAAACCCCGCCAGCGCAAGGGTGCATTTACATGAATGGTTTGGCGAATGAGTTCTTCCCCATTCGCATTCAGCACACCCAAATCGGTGTAGAACTGGTCAATGTCACCACTAGGGGTGTAATCAATCCAAAACCGATGCACCCGCCCTTGCACCTGGGGCAAACGTCGCACCCAAGCCCCCGCCTGAACCACCCGCTGGAGCCGAAAATCCTGACCGCTGGGCACCATTTCCTGCACCACAAAACCCGTGAGCGACCCCACCAAACCACCGAGCAAGATTAACACCAAACTGGCATGGACAACAATTGGCCCCACCTTGCCCGCCAACCCTTTGCGGGCATAAAGTTTGTCGTTTTCCAGGGCGACCCAATAGCCTTTTTGGCGCAATACAACAGCCAATTGGGCAATAGAAACATCAGGGCAAACTTGACTAAAATTCAAGCGCAAAATTGGCTCTGGGCGTACCTGATAATGCCAACGATGGGCAACCCGTAAAGCAGGCCACTGCCGCAGGGAAGTACAGGCCATCAAACTGGCCCCAAACAAAATTAATAAACTCAAATACCACCAGGTTTGATACACATGGTCGAGGCCCAGTTGCGTGATGATACGCCAAGTTAAAAAGCCAAACAACGCCGGGTGTTCTGGGTAATTTTTTTGATAAAATTCCGGCGACTCCCCCTGCGCGATGACCGTACCGGCCACACTCGCCAGGGCAATGGCAAGCAGCAACGCAATCGCCAGGCGCAAATCAGCTACGACCTGCACCAAACTCCGCCACCACAGGCTGAGGGCGCGTTTTGGCGTTTGCCACCACCCAGGGGTCAGAAGCGGTGCAAGGGCATAGCCAGGTTTGGAGTTGTCAGAATTCATGGGAAACGGTAAAACAAATGAGCTGGAAACAACCGCAATTCCCATGCTAGGGCAAGGGGTGGCCTGCCTGCCCAAAATGCCATCCGGCCAGCCAGCTTTGGGCTGCCGTCCCTTGGGCCGTAAGTTGCACCCGCCGCCCGACACCCAACCATTCCCACGCCAGATGCACGTAGGTCGCTGGCCACGTCGGCAACCGCTCCGGCCATTCAATCGCCACAATGCCGGGGGGAAACTCCTGCCAATAGATTTCCGGGTGGAGTTGGGCAACTTCCGCCGGGGTCAAACGGTACAAATCCAGGTGGTACAGGGGGATGCGCCCTTCGGGATACTCCTGAACCAAGGTAAAGGTGGGACTGGTCACCGGTTCCATAATCCCCAACCCCAAAGCAATTCCCTGCACCAGCGTCGTTTTGCCGCTGCCTAAATCCCCTTGCAACAAAAGCGTCGCACCAGGGGGCAAGATGGCAGCCAGGGCCTGCCCCAAAGCCACCGTTGCCGCCGCATCGGGCAAATCTACCACCACGCCTGCACCCGCCGATACCACCGCATCAGGACATGCGCCAACCGTTGGGAATCGTGTTGCACCCGCAAGCGTTCGGGGTCTTCCTGGATCACATCCGCCAGCAGCAGCCGATACCCCATTTTCAGCACCGTCTCCCGGTCCAATTCCACAAACGCCGCCCCCACCTGGGCATAGTGCTGCAGCGCCTGGGGCGAAGGCGGATACTTTTGCACCAACACCACGTCAAAAATGCGTTGCCCCGTTACCCGCTCAATCGCCCGCAGGTGGTCCGACACCCGATAGCCCTCCGTTTCCCCCGGCTCGGTCATGGCATTGCAAATGTAAATCCGGGGAACCCTCGCCCGGGCAATCGCCTCGGTAATCTCCGGCACCAACAGGTTGGGAATCACACTGGTATAGAGGCTGCCCGGCCCCACCAAAATCAAATCCGCTTCCGCAATCGCCTCAATCGCCCTGGGTAGGGCCGGGGGATTGGGAGGGGTACAGCCAATACGGACAATTTGCCCCCTGGCCTTGGGAATTTGTGATTCCCCCTCGATCCGCCGCCCATCGGCCAAATCCGCCCACAAATGCACATCCGCCATCGTCGCCGGTAACACCTGCCCCCGCACCGCCAACACCCGCGAACTGGCTGCAATCGCCTGTTCCAAATTGCCCGTAATGGCGGTCAACGCCGTCAGGTACAAATTCCCAAAACTGTGGCCGCTGAGGCCCTCTCCCGCCTCAAACCGATACTGAAACAACTCGGTAAGCAGTTGCTCTTCCCGCGCCAGCGCCGCCAGACAGTTGCGAATATCCCCCGGCGGCAGTACCCCCACCTCCCGCCGCAACCGCCCCGACGACCCGCCATCATCGGCCACCGTGACAATCGCCGTGATATTGCTGCTGTAGTGCTTTAGCCCCCGCAGCAGCCGAGACAACCCCGTGCCACCTCCCAGCGCCACAATTTTCGGCCCCCGGTCGCGCTGCCGTTGGGCAATGATCACATCCACCAGCGCCTGATCCCCGGCCGGACGCAGCACCTCGGTCAAACTGCCGACCGAACGGGTCTGGCTCCAAATAATCAACCCAATTCCCGTGAGAATCGCCAACGGCCCAGAAATATGGCTGGGAATGATGGCAGCCAACGTGCGCAAGAAACCCTCCACCAGCTGCAACAAACTGTTGACCGGTGTCAGCCGCAGGGAAATGGACAACCCCAACACCACCAACACCGTCCCGATAAACGTCACCACCAACCAGCGTTTGACCAACAACCCTGGCCGCAACCACTTCAGCCATTGCCGCCAACGGGACGGGGCGCCTTTACCCATACCTCCCCCTAATACTCAATCCCCGCCTGCGCCCGAATCCCCTGGGAGCGAAAGGGATGCTTCCGCAGGGTCATTTCCGTCACCAAATCCGCCACCTCAAGCAACGCCGGGGGCGCACCCCGCCCCGTCAACACCACATGCGTCTGGGGCGGTTTGGCAGCCAAATCCCGCAACACCCGGTCCACCGCCAAATAACCCAACTTCAGCGCCACATTCACCTCATCCAACACCGTGAGGTAATAGTCGGGATTGTGCAGATAACGACAGGCTACCGCCCACGCCTGTTCCGCACACTGCCGGTCCCGCTCCCGGTCTTGGGTCTCCCAGGTAAACCCCTCCCCCAGGGCGTGCCAAACCAACTGGTCCGACCAATGCGCCAACACCCGCCGCTCCGCCGGACACCAGGCCCCCTTCATAAACTGCACCACCGCCACCCGATACCCGTGCCCCAGGGAACGCAACACCATCCCCAAGGCCGCCGTGGTTTTGCCCTTGCCCTCCCCCGTATATACAATAACCAACCCCTTTTCCCGGCACTGGGCCAGGTATTCCGCTTGCGCCCGCTGGCGTTGCTGCATCTTCTGACGGTACTGCTCCGGGGTAAGCACCCTACTTTTTCTTGGTGCGGGACTTGCTGGCTTTGGAGGACTCCCCAGCCGGTTCTGCTGCCGCTGCCTCTGCGGGTGGTTCACCGACGGGCGACTCCGCAACCGGCTCTGAGGTGGTCGGCGCCGTGGCCGTTTCCGTCGCCGACGCAGGGGGCGCCAACTCTTCCCCCAACCGATAGCGGGTAAAGCGCCGCACCCGGATATTTTCCCCCACCTTGGCAATCGTCTGCTTGATCAAATCCCCCACCGTCATATTCGGGTCCTTGATGTAGGGCTGATCCAACAAACACCGCTCCTTAAACAACTTCTCCAGACGACCTTGGACAATTTTTTCCCGCACCGCTTCCGGCTTTTTGGCCAGGTCCTCCCGACCCATCTCAATCGCCCGTTCCCGCTCCCTGACCGCCGCCGGAATTTCACTCATATCCACATACTCCACATTTTCCGTCGCGGCAATTTGCAGGGCGATATTGTGCGCCAGATTCCGAAAATCCTCGCCCCTGGCCACAAAATCCGTTTCGCAGTTAATTTCCAACAACACCCCCAGCTTGCCGCCTGTATGGATGTAGCTGTAAATTAACCCCTCCATCGTGCTGCGACCGGCCTTTTTCTCCGCCGAAGCGAGACCTTTTTGCCGCAAAAACTCGATGGCCTTTTCCAAGTCACCCCCCGTCTGCTCCAGGGCTTTTTTACAGTCCAACATCCCCGCGCCGGTTTTTTCCCGGAGGGTTTTGACCAATTGGGCGGAAACTTCGGCCATAACTACTCCTGCGTGACTGCCCCTATTGTAGCCTCTTCAGGATTCCGATTCGTCGGGGATGTCTTCCTCCTCCTCTTCCGGGAGCAATTCCTCGCTCTCGGCGACCACTGGCTCTATCTCCTCTTCCTCCTCCAGGTCGCTCCCTTCGGCCTGCCCATGTTTGCCCTCACAAATGGCATCCACCAAATAACCCAGAATCAGCTTAATCGAACGAATCGCATCGTCATTGGCAGGAATCGGTACGTCCACTACATCCGGGTCACAGTTGGTATCCAGGAGGGAAACAATGGGAATATTCAATTTCAAACATTCTTGCACCGCATTGTATTCCCGTTTCTGGTCAATGATCACCACCACATCCGGCAGCCGCCGCATCATCTTGATACCCCCCAGGTACTTACGCAGCCGCTCCAGTTCCCGCCGCAAGGTGGCCGCTTCCTTTTTGGGCAACCGGTCAAATGCGCCTGTTTCCTCCCGCCGCTCCAGTTCCTTGAGCCGTTCCACCCGCGATTTGATGGTCGTCCAGTTGGTGAGCATCCCCCCCAACCAGCGCTGGTTCACGTAGTAGGCATCGCAGCGCATCGCCTCTTGCGCCACAATGCCCGCCGCCTGCCGTTTGGTCCCCACAAACAAAAACTTCTTGTTGGCCTCCGCCGCCCGGCGCATATACTCGTAGGCTTCGTTGAGCAAACTGGCCGTCTGCACCAGATCAATAATATGCACCCCGTTGCGTTCGGCGTAAATGTAGGGAGCCATTTTGGGGTTCCAGCGGCGCGCCTGGTGCCCAAAATGCACCCCCGCTTCCAACAGTTGGGCAAGGGAAATAGCCATAACCACTCCTACGGGTTCAGACCATCTGGTTGGGTTCGGCACGAACACCCGTAGCGGCCAGATGGGTACTAACGAAACAAACAGTTTTCTATGGTAGCAAAAAAATCACACCGGGTCACCATCGGGAACCGGGTCGGGCTGGTCATCGGCGGGTTTGCGCGAGGTGGCACTGGCATAGGTCACCACCGGCAACCCTGCCCCTTGCAGGCCGTGGCGAATGCGCTGGGGGCTACTCGGCCAGAGGATGAACAGGGGATAGATGCGCTCTGCCCCTTCGTTATATACCTGGCGGTGGTGGGGGGGCATGACCCATTCGTAGGGTTGGCCGAGGATGATTTGGGTCTGCCGCCAGCGTTGCAGGAGTTGGGAAAAGTCTTCCCCCTGCCGGTGGATAAACACCAAAATTTCTTGGTTGGTCTTCACCCGCCAAGTGGGGTCGCAAGGGAGCAGGGCCAATTCACAGGGTAATTGCACCAACTGGCCTTGCTGCCGCACCAGGGGCAACACGACGGTAATCAGGCTCTCTTCCTGGCGGCGCATACTGGGGAGCAGTTCCAGGTAGGAACGGTAGCATTTCAGCAGGGCCATCGCTCCTTTGATTTGGCTGCTCTCGGCCAGCAATTCTTCGTATTCAGGTGTGGTCATGGGTTCCCCCGCTGGCAGTTGTCTCTTCTATATTGACCCACACCTACCCCTGGGATGCAATAGATTAGAAAACGAGTGCGTCAAGGTGATGTGTGGCAATGCCGATGGTGGGTGTGTCCAAACCAACCTACTACGAAATTCTGGGGGTGTCGCGTTTTGCGGATGGGGAGACTATTCGCCGGGCCTACCGGGAATTGAGTAAACGCTATCACCCCGATACCACCCGTTTGCCGCTGGCGGTGGCTCAGGAAAAGTTCCATCAAATCAATACGGCCTACACCGTGCTGATTTCCCCCCAGCAACGGGCAATCTACGACCAACAGTTGTGGCAAAGCACCCTGCCGCCCCGGCCAACCCTACCCCGCCACCAACCTCCGAGGTCCGCCGCCTCTCTCGACCCGACAGACCGCCCGCTGTCAGCGGGGGAATTGTTCGCCCTGCTGCTTTTGGGGGCAACGTTTGTGGTCTGTCTGCTGCTGGTGGTGGCCCTGGGATTGGCGCGGTCTGGCAGTTTGCACACGTGACATACTCCCGTCTCATGGCTACGCCACGCTTTGCTAACGTCCTACAGACAGAGAGCGGGCTTCAATACGCTTCCTTGGGGAGCTTCTGCAAGAACCCTCTGCGTATTGCAGACACAGGATGTCCCACCGCGTAGCCATACCAGATTCCGGCAACGCCGTTTTGTATGGCCAACCCTATTCTACTACGTGGGGGTGGCTGTATCCCGGTACCGTGCGGGGCTTATCCACCCCTACACCCCTGCGAGCTAACTAAACCGCCGCGGCTGCGCCAGAAGACGGGTTGTTCGGCGTTGTCGCCGCAGGCTGGGTTGGATCGGCCGTTTGTAGGGTCGCGGTAAGCGTCAGCCCCAAGGTTTGCTCTGCTTGGTGCAAAAACTGCTGAATCATTTCCGGGTAGGCGCGCATCAAGGCCGCCAACGCCCGGCCACTGCCGCTGTCGATCACATGCACCTGTCCTAAGTGCAACTTCTGCGGCACTTGCGCTGCGGTGGCCAACAAGGTTTCCAATTGCTGCAGCAACAAAATGGCACCGGCCTCCTGACCGTACGTTTGCCAGAGTTCATTGAGCAGCTCCGTGACCACCGCGGTCGCGCGCGCATCCGCCGCCAAGGGCGCCGCTTCCCCCCGCGCCAACAACTCCTGCGCCTGCCGTTGCGCCTGGGCTGGTAACACCACATCCGCCTCCAGACGCAACCGTTCCAACTCCGCCCGCACCGCCTGCAACTCCTGTTCGGCCCGCGCCCGCGCCTCCTGCGCCATTGCCTCTGTGCGTTCCTCCTCGGACCGCGCCTGCAATTCCAACTCCGCCTGCATTTTGCGGAGTGCGTTTTCCTTTTGTTGAATCGCCGCCTGAGCTTCCTTTTGCGCAACTTCCGCCAAGCGCCGACTCTCAGCCTCTGCCGATTCCGCTTCCCGTTGGGCGTTCGATTCAGCAATTTGGGCATCCCGAATCATATTGGCAATTTGTCGCCGCCCAATGGAATTGAGATAATCCACTTCATCGGAAACACTTTGAATTTTCAGCGTATCCAATTGCAACCCCAATTTCGACAAATCCCGCTCCACGTATCGGGAAATCCGGTCAGCAAATTCCAGGCGGTCCTCGTTCACCTGCTCTGGGGTCAAAGTCGCCACCACCCCCCGCAAATTTCCTTCCAGCGTTTCCCTGGCAACCCGCGCAATCTCTTCCCGTTTGCGCCCCAAAAACCGCTCAATGGCATTCCCGACAATCGCCGGGTCACTTGAGACTTTGATATTGGCAATCGCTTGGATTTGCAGGGGAATGCCACCGGCAGAATAGGCATTTTTTACCTCCACCTGCACGGGCATCGTCGTCAAATCCATGCGCTCCACACTTTCGAGAATGGGAATGCGGATCGCCGCCCCGCCAAACACCACCCGATACCCCACCTTTTGCCCACTCCTGAGCCGGTGTTCCCTCCCGGAAAAAATTAGGATTTCATTGGGATTGCAAATATAAATAATCTGGCTCAAAATCGCCAGAATCACGACGATAATAAACAAAACCACAAAGGCCAGGGTAAGTACCTGCACCAGGCCATTCCCAGGGATAGTTCCGTCCGTTTGCGCCAAAACCGGCAGCGAGAGCGTCAGACCCAGGGTACTCAATCCCAGCAGCCATGGGAATCGGGTCATCGTGGTGGCCTCCTTCGGTAGGTTCAGCGTAGCATACGCCGGTAGGGACCCCCCTCAAACAACAGGGGGCGGACTGGCCGTCCAGCGGGTCACCCAATCCAGCCAAGGCGTTATCATCCAATGCCACCCCACCTGCAACCGATGCTTGAGCGTGGGCAATCGCCACAAATACACCAACCGCCGCACCACGT
>Ga0197142_1005009_pt1 | contig 10518 bp, 9 predicted proteins | sample GBS60_MetaG_FD_148614 | JGI IMG/M metagenome (GOLD analysis project Ga0197142, IMG submission 148614) | Sediment microbial communities from Great Boiling Springs, Gerlach, Nevada, United States - GBS 60_MetaG | ecosystem: Environmental > Aquatic > Thermal springs > Hot (42-90C) > Sediment...
CAAAATCATGGCCGAATCGATAGATAGCCTATGAATATAAAGCTATCTCCTGCGCAACATACGCGACTCGATTTCCTCTATCTGCCGAATTCTTCGGGCATGTCGCTCGGCGTTACTGAACGGTGTTTCTAACCAGTTGTGCACTATACGCTTAGCTTTTTCCGAGTCAACATACATTGCGCCTAGTGAAAGGATATTAGTATCGTTGTGCTGACGAGTTTGGATCGCAAGTTCTTCGTTGTGCACCAGAGCCGAGCGCACGCCCGGCAGTTTGTTGGCAACTATGTCTACCCCTATGCCAGAGTCACATATGATTATACCTCGGTCGACTTTTCCTTCCGACACCAATTCGGCTACCGAAGCCGCATAAGGAGGATAGTCGTCGCTCGGGTCATAATCCTCAGGTCCTACATCTATCACATAGTGGCCTTCTGAAACAAGGAATTTTTTAATCTCCTCTTTTAGCTCGTAACCAGCGTGGTCTGCACCAATTGCTATTTTCATGTTTATCTCCGTCTGTAGAGTTGGCAAATGGGTAAAACCTGATTAAGCACTTGTTGCACTATCTGGAATGATACCCGTAAGTTTGTTTACAGTCCTACAAACGCACATATATGCAGGTGAGCAAAATGGCAGTTGAAATTGGAATCCACGATGATCCACAGCTTATTGAAGTTGTAAAAGACCTAGCTCTGGAAGGCTTCAAGGGACCGGGCAAGGTAGAAACGCCAAGTCGGGAAAGATACATCTGGTTAAAGGACTTAGGCACCGAACTTTGGCTCGATACAGGCGATGCGGAAGCTGCCCAAAAAGTGTGGTCTCCTGAGCTAGAAGCTCTTACCACAAATAACACCTTAGTAAACCAAGTGGTTCAGACCGGAGTAATGGATGGACTGATAAGCTATGCGGCAAGAGAAATCCGCGCCGCTCAACCAGAAATATCCCTAAAGGACCTGATAATCGAGATTGGTTTTCTGGTTAACGTGAAAATAGCACTAAGCTTGGTAGAAAGGTTTGGCGCACACGTAAGCGTAGAACTCCATCCAGACCTCGGATTTGACGTGCCGAATACGCTAATTTTTGCTCGGCGTTATTACGATATCAATCCGGACCATTTTTACGTAAAGGTGCCTCTAACACCTGACGGATTTGTAGCAACAAGAATACTTTCACAACAAGGTATTCCTATCAACTTCACATTAGGTTTCTCTGCGCGCCAAAACTACCTGGCTGCTAGGTTCTCTAGACCGCGCTATGTAAACGTGTTTCTTGGTAGGTTGAACTCGGTTGTTGAAGAGAATAGGCTCGGTGACCCTGAAAATGTAGGGGAAAAGGTCGCACTAGCCTCTTACGAATTGATACGCAACCTGCGAAAGAGCTGTGTAGACATTTTTACCTATCAAATTGCCGCAAGCATGCGCCACGGGAAGCAAATTGCGACTTTGGCCGGTATCGACGTTCAAACTATACCCCCGAAGGTTGCACAAGAATATCTTGAAATGAATCTTTCCAAGCACGATGTACGACGTCGTACATCAGATGAGCTTCACGTCAAATTAGACTCCGCCAAACCTGTTGAAATCGCCGAGGTTCAAAGACTATGGACCGTAGATGCTCAGTTCATAGCATTCACAGAAGACGCCATCAAACAAGCACCTGCAATTTGTACCGGACGCGAACTGGTCGAAATATCGCGCAAGCACGGCGTAAATCTATTCCGCGACTATAGCAACGAAGATCGTCAGCGATTACGCGAAAAGGGTAAGATACCAGATGTTGCCGATTGGCCCGGAGCACCGCTGGATGATCTAATGTCTATGGCAGCGCTTGAAGCATTTGCAAAGGATCAACAAGAACTCGATGCGAGAATTGCTAGAATTATTGGTTAGCCGATTGCCTGCAATTGTCTGGCTGTGCCGAAGAAGAACCTACCCGCTTTAACATCCTGACTATAGCGGTTTCGTCCTTCCATTCTAGGCTGACATCGTCCATAAGCGCTTGAATGAGATATAGTCCTAAACCGCCCTCTTTGTCGAGGTCAGGCTCACCGGGTATAGTAGGCATCGAACATCCCGAAATTTTGTTGCGAACCTCGACCAACAATCCATCCGGTTTAACGACGCACTTAACCGCAACCCCATGAGAACTGTCCTTTGGACAGCCGTGCTTTACTGCGTTAGTACATGCTTCTCCAACAGCGACTTTCAGATCCTCAATCTGCACTTCGTCGAAGTGCATCCGCTGTGCGATTCCTTCAATCGCACGACGTACAACCGAAACGTATTCGGGCTCGCTGGGAATTTCCAGCTCTACTACTTCGCCCTCTTTCACAACATTCCTCCAGCCGACTTCACGCGCGGCAAACAGTTCTTAAAGCGGTGGATTTATTTATTACAATTGTTGGCGATATGGTATTCGTGCTTTACGGTTCAAATCCGTGTTGCTGCGCAACTTGCGGGGTCAGCATACTTTCACTACCAACATCGCTACGTCATCCGTAACTCTTCCGTGGACAAATTCCAGAAGTGCATCGTGCAATCGATCCGCGATGCCTTGTGCCGTCAAGTGGGAGTAAGCGGCCAGGACTTGTGCGACCGCTGCTGCTCCAAATCTTTGATTGCCAACAGACGCTTCAGTTAGCCCGTCAGTGTAGACTGCCAATATATCCCCGGATTCAAGAGGGACCTCGCGCTCTTCATATATCGATCCTCCGCGAATCCCGAGAAGAATGCCGTCCGCAAGCAAGGTAAGGACCTTTTGATCTTTAGCCTTATAAAGCGCAGCCGGTTCACATCCAGCATTCGCATATCTCAATACCATTTTATCAAGATCTACTACTCCATAAAAAGAGCTTATAAACACTTCAGCCGAGGTATCTTCACAAATCAAATTGTTAGTCTTCGTAAGTACCTCAGCGGGCGAAACGCACTCTCTTGCGTAAACTCGTAACACATGTTTGCCCATCGTAGTGTATTCGGCAGCTTCAATATCGCTCCCCACAACATCCGATACCACCAAGCCAATTCGATTAGATCCAAGCGGTATAAAATCGTAGTAATCGCCTCCAACTTCGCGTGCTGGCAGAAACTTGCAGCCAATATCTAGCCCTTCTATTTGCGGTATTTCAGTCGGAAGTAGCCTATGCTGGAGCATGTCGGCGATTCGATATTTGCGGCGATAAACCCGCGCATTGTGAATCGCTACGCCTGCAAGATCACCAAGAGGCTTCATTATGGCATTTTGAGACTTTGTAAATCTACGCGCTTCCTTTGCAAACCCTACAGCTATTCCCACTAAACGACCGTGATTTTTCAACGGCAAAGCAACTGCAGCTTTAAGTCCTTCCGCCTTAGAAACTTCAGTTGTATATGATGATGAAGATGAGCTAACGTCTCGTACTACGAGTTTCCTGCCAGTTCGCTTCACACGCGCCGCCAATGGCGCCGCAATATCGTAATAAGCGTATTTTCGGCGTGTCTTGAGGCCTGTTCCATATCCCAATCTTAGTCTACCACTGACTTCATCCACAAGAAGCACCGCGCAAGCGTCGAGCTGAAACAGCGCGCACATTTCGGTTGTCAATCGATACAACACTTCATCCAGATTAAGAGTTGCGGTAATTGTTCTTGATATCTGTAGTAAACTGCTGAGCTGTTTCGTGCGTCGATTTACTCGCGCATAAAGTCTAGCGTTTTCTATAGCTACAGCCATCTGATTTGCAACTGTCACCAGCAGCTCCAAATCGCGTTCGTCAAAGGTTTTGCCCGGCTGTACAGTATTCACATTCAGGACACCAATCACGCCCTCTTTTGTCTTTAAGGGAACAGAAGCGGAGGAAGTGATGTTGTCTCGATAAAATGGCATCGCGAACCGCGAGTCCTTACGCGCATCAGTTACAAGCACGCTTTCGCCGTGTTTTGCGACCCACCCAGCAATACTCTTTCCAATCTCCTGTGAGGTTGTCTCTACCCACTTTCGATCTAGTCCGCGCGACGCGACAATTTCAAGCCTACCAGTCTCCTCGCTTACCAGCATAATCGATCCCGCCCCAGCTCCGACCGCGGTCAAGCTCTCCTCCAAGGCGATTTTCAAAAGTGCATCCAAATCGAGAGTCGAGCTCATTGCCTCGCTGATCCTGTTTAACAGCGACAGCTCCTGAATTTTGCGGTCGGCAAGCCGGATTAGCTCGTCTTGTTCTTGCCGTGTAGTTTCTATATCTGTCGTGTTTCGCGACCTTAGTACCGCAAGCGCCGCATGGCTGGCAACAACGTGCAACAGCTCTATATCTCCAGGTGAGAATGCTCGTAGGTCGGTCGACATTACAACAATAGCCCCGACATTAGTATCTCCGACCCTCATAGCAACACACAAGAGTGACGTTAGCCCCGATTTCTCGACTTTCCGTGCATAGGGATGCGGGTCTGCAGAAACGTTTGGAATTAACAGTGGAACGTTTAACGAGAGTGCTTCTTCGGCTATACCTCTTGCCGCAGCGATCAGTTGCTCGTCATTCTCACCAACAATGCCACCGGCGGTCAGTCTACCGCTTTCGTCTCTCAGGAATACTATCGCTTGCGAAGCGTGGAGTAGAGTAGCAGCTGTCTCTGCTGCTGCATAAAAAGCTGAAGGGCCTTCGACAGAGGCAAGCGTGTGTGTAAGTTGGGAAAGTGCAAGGACAATCCCGTAGCGATCCTCGGAAGAATCTCCGCTTCCGGCGTGGGCAATGCCTTTGAGCATTCTTGATCTCCTGAGCGGGTTGCAAAATTGAGTAGATCGCGAAGCTATCGCCCTTCTGCCGAGCTTGGTCGAAGGGCTAACTCTAGGGCTGAGTATAGCACTTCGTTTAACTAGTGTCAACGAGTAAAGAAGGACGATAAACTCAGCAAGGCACCCTTCTCAGTCCTAACATTGCACCTATACTAGATAGTCTTGCACCATCACAGCAAGCGAACTATATAGCTTGCTTTATGCTCTCAACTTGACTTCGCGCTCGAGCCCTAACTTTTGAAGTGATTTTGCTAACCTGTTCACGAGCTGGTTGAGTCGCTTCGCATATGCGTTTGCGACTGTCGTGCCCAGAGACCGGCGCAAGGAGCAATCCCGTGACAGCTCCTACGACCAAACCGACAGCCAAACCAATAAAGAAACCCTTGTTCATCAAATACACCTCTTAACGTTTGCAAAGGCCGCAGTTGATCATTACTAATTGTGATGATAATACCGCATAAAGATGTTAAAGCTAACTTGATGGCGCGTCCAATGCGCAACATCTTTTCTCTGCGTCTGAAAAAGCAAAGGCGCCCTGCACTTCTTCCGTGCAGGGCGCCTAGTCTATCTTAACAGCCACTTATTGGCTAAGTCTTTATTATCTCGAGCTCCTGTCTTCGAAAACAGTGAACAGTTGTGTTTCTGCGGTGAGGAAATATAATCGGTCTATGCTTGACCACAAAAGTCTCGCCTCCGTCCTCTGCGCCGCAGACTTTTCCGAACATTCCGTCATACTCGTCTCGTGTCCTCAATCGAACAATTGCTCCCGCAAGCGCAGTGTTCGTCATGTTCTCCAACCCCCTCACCGAGACACTGTCTCATCGACTTCGTTTCTCGACATGGTCGGATTACATTATCAATGAACAGAGCCCCGCCTGTGCCGTGTGTCTACCGAGTTTTTGAACCCCAGCGAACCAGGGTGGTGCCCCCCGGCGCTCCTCGCGATTTCTCGGCGAACCGAGACTGCCACTTGGAAACGCTCGAGATAGGGCTCCTATAATTTTGAGTGTCGGCTCAAAACTTCCTCGACCAATCACGCGCACCGCAGGGCCCAGATCGGGTTCCATATTATTTTGCTCCATACGTATATTACCATAATCCCTACCCTATTACAACGATTCGGCAGACGAGGTTTTACCTCAAATTTGCTATAAGCCCACTAAACGTATTTACGTGATAAAGTGCTAATTTATCTATTCTGCCAAGAGTTGGTTAGGATGATATAGGATGATAATAGAATAAAAATCGTGTTTACTGCGAGCTTGGCGCACCGATGGTGCGTTTTAATATGCTTGTCACTCCGATACAAGATGTGACATAATATCTTCCGTGCCGCATTCGGCAATCGTTCCGCAAAATGAGTGCCAACGTCAAACAGATCAGCAAAACTACAGATGTAGATGAGCACATGACCGCGCTCTACAGTAACGAAGCAGCAATTACTGCGCTAGCTTCGACAGTTGCAGGCACACTTGGTCCAAAAGGACTCGATTGTATGCTGGTTGACAGATTTGGCGACGTCACGGTGACCAATGACGGCGCGACGATCCTTGACAAGATAGATACTGCTCATCCCGCTGCCAAAATGCTCATCAAAGCAGCTCGAGCACAAGAAGAAGAAATCGGTGACGGAACTACCACAACAGCTATACTGGCCGCGGCACTTATATCCGAATGCGCCGCCTGCATAGCGCGTGGAGTGCCGATTGCAAAGGTAATCGAAGGGATGCGCGTTGGAATAGCAGAAGCGCTGCACTTCATAGAATCCAAGTCCCTAGCCGTTCAGGGCGTTGATGACGATATACTTACCCGAGTTGCTGTTATTGCTGCAAGGGGAAATGGCGATATTGCGAAACTAGTTGTAGAGGCTGCTCAGCTTGTCGGAGAAGATAGACTGCGCACGCGAGGCTTCTCTCTTGCCGACACGATCATGGCTAAAGAAGGTGCCTCAAATGAGGTCTTCGCAGGCATTATTATAGACAAGCAACGAGCATCTCGACAGATGCCGAAGGAAGTCGAAAACACAAAAGTGCTCATAGTGGACGATGCACTGGAGCCGCAGCATGTAGAGAACGACGCACTCGCCACCGAATCCGGTTTTGCGCGCCACTTGGCCCTGCAAGAGGAATTCATACGTAACATCGAGAAACTGCTTTCACTCGGGGTAGGTTTTGTAGCTGTGGCTAAAGGTATTGATCCCACAGCCGAAGAACTGTTCACAGATGCGGGTGTGTTGGCCGTACGCAGGCTATCTCCCAAAGATGTTGCGCGGCTGGCAGAGCTAACAGGCGCACGCACGATCAAGCGTTCGGGTCTTAGAAAAGAGCCTGCAGAAATGGAATGTTTCCTGGGCTGGTGTGATAGGGTATACGAAGATGAAAAACTCGACCATATAAGAGTGATTGGCAGCAAGAACTGTAATGCCGCTACTATACTTATAGGCGCATCCACGCGTGAGGTTAAGGATGAGCGTGATAGGATAGCACGCGATGCAGCCGGAGCAGTACAAGCGGCGGTGAGATTTGGAGTGGTGCCTGGCGGCGGATCGATCGAAATCGGCGCGGCAAACCACGTCGGATCCATTAGTAGAAAATCGGTTCGCGGAACGGCAACCTATGGAGTCGACGCGGTTGCGTCCGCACTGAAGCGACCGTTGGCACAGATAGTTGCAAATGCTGGATTTAACTCGCTCGAAAAAGTTGAAGAGGTATTAGCGGCGCAGTCCGATACGGGCAACTGTGCGCTTGGCATTGACTGTGATACGGGAGAGATAGTGGATATGATGGAACTTGGGGTGGTCGATCCTACCGGAGTCAAGCTATATGCCGTTCGAACTGCCGCCGAAGTAGCAGAAGCAATACTTCGTATCAATATGATCATCAGAAAACGCGATGAATCATCCGCTCCTTTATCAGCGGAGAGCTAATGAACGCGAGGCAATAAGATGACAGCGAAGAACCTAAACGACAAAGATAAAAACCACAAGACAGAAGTTGAAAACAACGACGAGCAACCCGAAATTTGTAAAGCGGAGGAAGAAGAGGAAATGGCCGTTGAGCGACTCGGTTTGGAAATCGAAGCACTGCAAAACGAGCTGGAGCAGCTTCGCAAAGACGCAGAAGAGTCGCGCGACCATTATCTGAGGGTGTTGGCGGACTTCGATAACTTCCGAAAACGCCAGCGCGAAGAAGTCTCAAGGCGGATATGCATCGCGCGCGAGGAAATTTTTCTCAAGCTGCTTCCAATAATAGAGAACTTCCAACGAGCACTAGAATCGGCTGAAGCTCAGCATAGCTACGAATCCCTAGTGGAAGGTGTTTCTTTAACCTTGCGTCAAATGCTCGAACTGTTAGAAAAAGAGGGAGTTCGACCTATAGAATCACTCGGTCAACAGTTCAATCCTGAGTTACATGAAGCTGTGACTCGAACCGAGACTGATGAGTGCCCTGAAGGAACGATTCTCGAAGAGTACGAGCGTGGTTACACCATTGACGGTAAAGTCCTTCGGCCGTCACGAGTGCGTGTTGCAGTATCTCCGAAAACCGAAGAACAACAGCAGGTTTAACTAAGCAAAACTTTGGGTGATTTTTGAGCCTAAGGCAAAAATAGTCCACGGGCGGCTCTAAGTTAAGCAAAAGCTAGTGATAGCCGCCCGTAAGTTTTATTTGCCTCAAGATTTTACTTCTTCTCTGGCTTTCGCTTTGCTTTGAGATTTTCGCTTATATCCATGCTAAGATTAGGAACTATCGAGCTGCGAAGTCTTCGTCAAAACAAAACTGAAATACATAGCAAAACAGAACTTCGAACAAGATCGAAATGGCAATAGCCTGTTTTCGAGGTGATATTGACAATTTGCAGTTTGTGAGCTAGTCTGCAAGTGTGGAACTGGTACTATGGCTAAAACCAGAATCCCAGAAGAGGTGACACCCTCGTGAAAGTTGTGACCGCTATTGTTGTCTTTGTCGCAGTAATGGGTATGGCCGGCCCGGTAGCTTCGTGGTCACCGCCAGCCGCTGTTGCCTGGACCCCTTACGATAGCCTTGATCCTCGCGTAGCAGTAGATATGAACGGTAAGGCACATGTGGTGTGGCGCGAGAAGGTAGATGGCACGATCTGGCGAGTCTGGTATGCCAATGATTTGGCCGGTTGGTTTGGTTCGCCTGTCACAGTGTCGCAGAGCGGATCGGTAGGAGGTTATAACCCGGTAGTGGCGGCAGATGCTGGCGATATACACTTCGCTTGGACAGCGGACGTAACCGGGAGCAATTTTGAGATATGGTATCGCAAGCTTAGTGGTGCAAATTGGGGTCCTATATATTGCGTGAGCAACACTGCCATCAAGTCGCTGCGGCCCGCAATAGCTGTCAGAGGCACAGTAGGGCCAGTTGTGAGCTGGGACGAAGCACTTTGGGCAGACGACAACTACGATGTATTGTTTGCAGACTGGAACGGTAGCGGGTTCAATCCTTCGTTTAATGTTTCAAATACGCCCGGAGGAGCGGTTTACGGTTCAGTAAATTCGAATATAGCCGTATCGCCAAACGGCGACGTTACAGTGGTTTGGGCTGAGCGAATCACCGGCAACTATCGCGTAAATGCTCGGCGAAGAGTTGGTGGAGTATGGCAACCAAGGCAGGAAATATCGACCAAACAAACCGGGCCATCAACTCCCGGCATTGCCGTTGGTCCCGATAACCAGGTGCATGTAGTTTACAATGCCGACAACGCAAACTGGTATCAGAAGTGGAACGGCTCCCAATGGACCGCGCCTGTAGCTCTGCCGGGCGGGGTTAGTAACCTGATACGCCCGAAGATCGCTGTGGACGGACGCGGTTTTTGCCACGTAATCGCCGATAATAGCTCCTACGGTGTGGGGGATATCTACTACACTACCAACTCATCGGGTTCTTGGAGCGCATGGACGAATATCTCTAGTACGCCAAATACGAACTCCGTTGCGGCAGATATTTCCTGCGGAGGAAATATGCTGGCGGTTGTATGGACAGAAAACAGCAACGGATCCGGTGGCACAGGTGTGTTCAACATTTGGTATACAAAGCAAGTTCTGCCACCGGAAGGACCATATGGAACAATCACTGGCATTGTTCAAGATCAATTTGGAGTTGGAATAGCCAACGCTACCGTATCTGCAGGACCTTATGAAACGGCGTCAGGTACAGGCGGCACCTATACGTTGAACGTGGCTCCTGCAACATACGACGTTACTGCAGCGAAGCTTTATTATTCAAGCCAAACCGTGCGTGGAGTTTCAGTCGCACAAAACCAGACTGTGACGCTCAACCTGACGATTACGGCGAATCCTCCTGACCCGGTAACTTCGTTTACGATAAACCCGTCGGACGGAGTCAATCGACTTGCATGGACGAACCCGACAAGTGCAAACTTCGCAGGTACGATGATTCGATTCAAGACAACCGGCTACCCGACGTCACCTACTGACGGAACACTTTTGTGTGATAGACCGGGATTACCGGGAAGTTCAGATAGTTTTACACACAGTGGATTGACTAACGGAATCAAATATTACTACTCAGCATTTACTCACGACTCCGATGGACACTACTCGTCCGCCGTAAACCGTGATGGCACTCCACACCTGTTAACTTGTCGGGAAGTTAAGAATTTACCGGACGGAACAATAGTAGACCTCAACGGCAAAGTAGTGACTGCTGTATTCAGCTCTGATGGCTGCATATACATTGAAGACCCCTGTAGGACTTCCGGAATCAG
>Ga0197142_1005012_pt1 | contig 10515 bp, 10 predicted proteins | sample GBS60_MetaG_FD_148614 | JGI IMG/M metagenome (GOLD analysis project Ga0197142, IMG submission 148614) | Sediment microbial communities from Great Boiling Springs, Gerlach, Nevada, United States - GBS 60_MetaG | ecosystem: Environmental > Aquatic > Thermal springs > Hot (42-90C) > Sediment...
CTTCAGCGAGCCGAAAATTCCTCAACATCCGCACTGCGGCAACATTACTCAACCGCGAACTGAGTTTCAGTGCTCTTCAGCGAGCCGAAAATTCCTCAACCGCCGTCGGCGGGGTAGTGCTGATTGCGGTGCTGGGTTTCAGTGCTCTTCAGCGAGCCGAAAATTCCTCAACACCGCTTCCGGTCGCCGAGGTCGAACCGCTTCAGCGGTTTCAGTGCTCTTCAGCGAGCCGAAAATTCCTCAACGCTTCCGGTGCGTACACCATATCAATCAATTCCCATTCGTTTCAGTGCTCTTCAGCGAGCCGAAAATTCCTCAACTCATAAACCACAACCAACAAGCAGCGAGGAAATCAGTTTCAGTGCTCTTCAGCGAGCCGAAAATTCCTCAACACCAGTCGAACCGCGCGCGGAGACGGCGCGGATCGAGGTTTCAGTGCTCTTCAGCGAGCCGAAAATTCCTCAACTTGCCGGAACCGACGCTCATCGTCCACACTGGCAAGTTTCAGTGCTCTTCAGCGAGCCGAAAATTCCTCAACTCAATGCAGACGCCGACGGGGAAGCGGATGGAGTGGTTTCAGTGCTCTTCAGCGAGCCGAAAATTCCTCAACTAAATCACCGTTCCGTAATGCGGTAGCCCGGAAAGAGTTTCAGTGCTCTTCAGCGAGCCGAAAATTCCTCAAACGTTGAACTTCCCCGAACTGATAAGTTCGTCTTGTGTTTCAGTGCTCTTCAGCGAGCCGAAAATTCCTCAACCTCAAAAACGCCGTCGGCGCGTTTGGCGCTGATGGGTTTCAGTGCTCTTCAGCGAGCCGAAAATTCCTCAACGGTTATGCCAGTTCTTATCCGATACCTTCTCAACCTATGTTTCAGTGCTCTTCAGCGAGCCGAAAATTCCTCAACTTAGAATGCCGCTATCACCTGATCAAGATTTATCTGGTTTCAGTGCTCTTCAGCGAGCCGAAAATTCCTCAACGTATTGCTTTTACCATCGGTAACGCCTCCAGACCAGGTTTCAGTGCTCTTCAGCGAGCCGAAAATTCCTCAACTTCAAGCCGCCAACAGGACAAGCCGTCGGGGTGGGTTTCAGTGCTCTTCAGCGAGCCGAAAATTCCTCAACGCAACCCAGCAAGCCGAACGTAATGCGCCGGTCGCGTTTCAGTGCTCTTCAGCGAGCCGAAAATTCCTCAACTTCACCGATCCAGCGTTGCGTTATATCCTGAAGAGTTTCAGTGCTCTTCAGCGAGCCGAAAATTCCTCAACTGCACCAGCCGAAACGAAAGCGGAGGATCCGCGAAGTTTCAGTGCTCTTCAGCGAGCCGAAAATTCCTCAAAAGCGCTGGGCGTTGCACAAATTGCGCAACGACGCGCGTTTCAGTGCTCTTCAGCGAGCCGAAAATTCCTCAACCTTCAGGATACGCGCTAAAACCCGCTACTATCCGCCGTTTCAGTGCTCTTCAGCGAGCCGAAAATTCCTCAACTCGTTGTTATCCCCGCCGGTTTCCGACGTAATCTTCGTTTCAGTGCTCTTCAGCGAGCCGAAAATTCCTCAACCGAGGATGTGCGATGGCGCATAAGAAGAGGCGTATAGTTTCAGTGCTCTTCAGCGAGCCGAAAATTCCTCAACCGGGGGAAACAGCATCTGCGGCAGGCGTGCAATATTGTTTCAGTGCTCTTCAGCGAGCCGAAAATTCCTCAAAGATGCGGAGCCGCCAGGCGCGTACTGCGTCGAGCGGTTTCAGTGCTCTTCAGCGAGCCGAAAATTCCTCAACCAACTTGACGAAGTGTCACAGCAGGAGTTCGATAATTGTTTCAGTGCTCTTCAGCGAGCCGAAAATTCCTCAACGTGTCATTGTCGTCAAGCAGCAGCGCGTCAATGCGCCGTTTCAGTGCTCTTCAGCGAGCCGAAAATTCCTCAATCCTGGCTCGACGCCAAGATACGCCGCAAACTCTTCGGGTTTCAGTGCTCTTCAGCGAGCCGAAAATTCCTCAACAATGAACAGTTCATTATTCGCACACCGGCGCTGCGGTTTCAGTGCTCTTCAGCGAGCCGAAAATTCCTCAACCAGGTCTTGGAACAACCTACAATTTGCCGAATTACACGTTTCAGTGCTCTTCAGCGAGCCGAAAATTCCTCAACTGGTCGAGATCGCGGTTGAGTTGCGCAACCGCGATCACGTTTCAGTGCTCTTCAGCGAGCCGAAAATTCCTCAATATGATGATTTGTATGCCGCCTGCGACGGCAAAAAAGTTTCAGTGCTCTTCAGCGAGCCGAAAATTCCTCAACGCTGTGAATGACCCACTTCCCACGTGTCAATACCTGTTTCAGTGCTCTTCAGCGAGCCGAAAATTCCTCAACCAAACTGCGTCGGCACCAGGAACCCGCCGCCCGCGCGTTTCAGTGCTCTTCAGCGAGCCGAAAATTCCTCAACGGGTTCGGCGCGCTGCAACGAGACGCGCGAGTATCAAGTTTCAGTGCTCTTCAGCGAGCCGAAAATTCCTCAACCGTTGCTGCGCGCCGCCTCCTGGCGCGCGAGGCGGTGTTTCAGTGCTCTTCAGCGAGCCGAAAATTCCTCAACCTATCGCCGCCTGCCGCGCCTCGCGGTCATCCCGTGGTTTCAGTGCTCTTCAGCGAGCCGAAAATTCCTCAACCGACCGCGCTCAACATCATCAAGATATTCAGCAACGTGTTTCAGTGCTCTTCAGCGAGCCGAAAATTCCTCAACTATGATGGTGCGCGGGTGCAATCGGCGTAATCCTAAGTTTCAGTGCTCTTCAGCGAGCCGAAAATTCCTCAACCTGCGAAAATCGAAATATGCCTGCTTGTTATTATATTGTTTCAGTGCTCTTCAGCGAGCCGAAAATTCCTCAACCGACAGCGCGTCGCGCACCTGGCGCGCAGAATACGTTTCAGTGCTCTTCAGCGAGCCGAAAATTCCTCAACCGATCTGGGCGCTGCGCGAACCGCTTCCGGTCGCCGGTTTCAGTGCTCTTCAGCGAGCCGAAAATTCCTCAATTACTTCCGACCGGCGCGCTGATCGCAGCGTTCCAGGTTTCAGTGCTCTTCAGCGAGCCGAAAATTCCTCAATCAACCCGCGTTTGCCAATCCTCGTCAACAGACAAGTTTCAGTGCTCTTCAGCGAGCCGAAAATTCCTCAACAACGAAAGAAGAGGCGCTGCGGCTGCTGGAAGAGAGGTTTCAGTGCTCTTCAGCGAGCCGAAAATTCCTCAACCTCGACCGTCAATCGCCGCTCATCGCTGATGATCAGGTTTCAGTGCTCTTCAGCGAGCCGAAAATTCCTCAACGCGCAGCCTGACGCCGCGCCGCAGCGTCGCCGATGTGCGTTTCAGTGCTCTTCAGCGAGCCGAAAATTCCTCAAGTCAGGCGTTCAACGTCCACCACACATCGCGTCTGCGTTTCAGTGCTCTTCAGCGAGCCGAAAATTCCTCAACGCGGGAAGTCAACGACGTAAAACGTTGGAAACACGGTTTCAGTGCTCTTCAGCGAGCCGAAAATTCCTCAATTGTTGCGGATCGCCTCGTCGGGTTCAAAGATTTGGTTTCAGTGCTCTTCAGCGAGCCGAAAATTCCTCAAGTGTCGGGACATCTATCACTGCCCGCCAGACGCGCTCGACGTTTCAGTGCTCTTCAGCGAGCCGAAAATTCCTCAACCGACCGCGTTGCGCGTGATTACGCAGTTGAGGTCAAGTTTCAGTGCTCTTCAGCGAGCCGAAAATTCCTCAAGATGGACGCGGCGCCGCGGGGTCGAACAGCGACGCTTCGTTTCAGTGCTCTTCAGCGAGCCGAAAATTCCTCAACTTGAGCGGCAAGGCGGCGCGTTCAGCGCGTTCGAGCGTTTCAGTGCTCTTCAGCGAGCCGAAAATTCCTCAACCGTAGCGTCCTGGCGGCATACCCGCCTCCGCCTGCGTTTCAGTGCTCTTCAGCGAGCCGAAAATTCCTCAATTGTGTTGCTGCTTGAAGACGACGATCAATTGAAAGGTTTCAGTGCTCTTCAGCGAGCCGAAAATTCCTCAATGTTGCACAAGTTGCGCAACGACGCGCAGGCGACGGGTTTCAGTGCTCTTCAGCGAGCCGAAAATTCCTCAATTTTGAGATCGAACCGACCGACGCTTATCCGAACGTCGGTTTCAGTGCTCTTCAGCGAGCCGAAAATTCCTCAATGGTCTGGGAGGCGATGCAGCGCTGTCTCCCCGCGCGTTTCAGTGCTCTTCAGCGAGCCGAAAATTCCTCAATTGTACTGGACGGGAGGACTGTGATGGACAGTGAAAGTTTCAGTGCTCTTCAGCGAGCCGAAAATTCCTCAATTTCAGGACGCCGGGCGGTCGCGCGGCTACGACCTGGGTTTCAGTGCTCTTCAGCGAGCCGAAAATTCCTCAATCAGGACTACGGCCGCCAGGTTGTAGACGCATCCGTGTGTTTCAGTGCTCTTCAGCGAGCCGAAAATTCCTCAATTTTCGCAGGAACCGGCGGTTTCTGCGGATATATTAGTTTCAGTGCTCTTCAGCGAGCCGAAAATTCCTCAATTGAGCGATGAAATAGAGACGTTTATCGCTTCCGAAAGTTTCAGTGCTCTTCAGCGAGCCGAAAATTCCTCAATCGAGTGGCGACGACCTGATCTCGGTGAGCTGGATCCGTTTCAGTGCTCTTCAGCGAGCCGAAAATTCCTCAATAAGCCGATCCGCCTGGTCGCCGATGGCGTTCCGCACCGTTTCAGTGCTCTTCAGCGAGCCGAAAATTCCTCAATCTGGGAGAAGCACCGGAAGCCGGATGACGCCGAGGTTTCAGTGCTCTTCAGCGAGCCGAAAATTCCTCAATTCCGAAGCGTCGAAATCGACCTCTGTCTTTACGGCGGTTTCAGTGCTCTTCAGCGAGCCGAAAATTCCTCAATCGACGCGCAAAAGATTGAGATATGCGCATCTCACGAGTTTCAGTGCTCTTCAGCGAGCCGAAAATTCCTCAATCGGCGTCCGCAAGCCCGCGCGCCGCGCCGAGAACGCGTTTCAGTGCTCTTCAGCGAGCCGAAAATTCCTCAATCGGGGCTTCCCGAAGCCCCGCGCTCGTGTACCACAAGGGTTTCAGTGCTCTTCAGCGAGCCGAAAATTCCTCAATACCGGCGCGCGCGCATCTGGGCGATCACCTGACGCGTTTCAGTGCTCTTCAGCGAGCCGAAAATTCCTCAATCGCGGCGCTGAAGACACTGGAAGACGGCGAGGTCGAAGTTTCAGTGCTCTTCAGCGAGCCGAAAATTCCTCAATCGCTGATCGGCGATCTTGACGCAGTGGACGTTGAGAGTTTCAGTGCTCTTCAGCGAGCCGAAAATTCCTCAATCGCTGATCGGCGATCTTGACGCAGTGGACGTTGAGAGTTTCAGTGCTCTTCAGCGAGCCGAAAATTCCTCAATCGACAAGCCCCAATTCCGTCGCCAGCGCCGCAAGCGTTTCAGTGCTCTTCAGCGAGCCGAAAATTCCTCAATTTTAGTCTCGCATCGCGAACCAAAGCCCCGACTGCGTTTCAGTGCTCTTCAGCGAGCCGAAAATTCCTCAATAGAGATAAAAGAGATACAAGAAGGTAAAGCCTTGCGGTTTCAGTGCTCTTCAGCGAGCCGAAAATTCCTCAATCGGGAATTGCCAGCGTGGTTGGCGGTTTTTGCCAGCGTGTTTCAGTGCTCTTCAGCGAGCCGAAAATTCCTCAATTGGTGAAGTTAAGGAGGACAGCGATGGATGTTAACGGTTTCAGTGCTCTTCAGCGAGCCGAAAATTCCTCAATTCTCTCGACGACGCAGGCAAGCACAGAGTGGCAGAGTTTCAGTGCTCTTCAGCGAGCCGAAAATTCCTCAATCTCGTTGTACTGCTCCCACTCACGATCACCGTCCTCGTTTCAGTGCTCTTCAGCGAGCCGAAAATTCCTCAATGGCCCCAGCAGACGGCGGCAGCGGCGCTCTCGACAAGTTTCAGTGCTCTTCAGCGAGCCGAAAATTCCTCAATCGGGCAGAAGCGCACTAAGCGTTGGACTCACTCGCTGCGTTTCAGTGCTCTTCAGCGAGCCGAAAATTCCTCAATTGTTATGCTGTTCGACAATAGTCTCAATACACGAAAGGTTTCAGTGCTCTTCAGCGAGCCGAAAATTCCTCAATCGTTACTGAAGCGTTAGATACAGTACGCCAAGGTAGTTTCAGTGCTCTTCAGCGAGCCGAAAATTCCTCAATTGTTTAGGGTAGCGTTAGAACATATACCGCGATTGTGTTTCAGTGCTCTTCAGCGAGCCGAAAATTCCTCAATTTTCCGCAAGAGTTTCTTGAAGACGCGAAAAAACAGTTTCAGTGCTCTTCAGCGAGCCGAAAATTCCTCAATTCAACTGGAAGCGGCGTCCGACGCGGAAGCCCGTCGGTTTCAGTGCTCTTCAGCGAGCCGAAAATTCCTCAATCTATACTGTCGTCAGAACGAAATGACAGAGACGTGCAGTTTCAGTGCTCTTCAGCGAGCCGAAAATTCCTCAATTCCAGATATTGCGCTGACGATACTCGTGAAAGCCTAGTTTCAGTGCTCTTCAGCGAGCCGAAAATTCCTCAATCATATTTTTGAATGTGAAGATGTAATGCGCGAGGATGTTTCAGTGCTCTTCAGCGAGCCGAAAATTCCTCAATATTGCACCAAAGACCGCGTTCCATAAATAGTCAATTGGTTTCAGTGCTCTTCAGCGAGCCGAAAATTCCTCAATCGTAAACCAAAACGCGAATAGCGAGAAGTAATTCCGGTGTTTCAGTGCTCTTCAGCGAGCCGAAAATTCCTCAATGCGGGAAATACTGCAACGTTACGCGCCGTCGAGCGAGTTTCAGTGCTCTTCAGCGAGCCGAAAATTCCTCAATTTGAACACCACGAACTCCACCAGCGGCGCGGTGGAAGTTTCAGTGCTCTTCAGCGAGCCGAAAATTCCTCAATCGCGCCGCCCTTCGCACATAGCGCGTCCAGGTTATTGTTTCAGTGCTCTTCAGCGAGCCGAAAATTCCTCAATCAAAACTGTACGCTGATGATTACATTACCCGTAATCGTTTCAGTGCTCTTCAGCGAGCCGAAAATTCCTCAATGAAGCGTATGATAGAGAACGCATACGAGAGTACACACGTTTCAGTGCTCTTCAGCGAGCCGAAAATTCCTCAATAAGACGAATACACAGAGTATTTACGCGCTAGAGGCATAGGTTTCAGTGCTCTTCAGCGAGCCGAAAATTCCTCAATCGGACCCGGACCCGCTGGCACGTAGCCCACTGGAGCGTTTCAGTGCTCTTCAGCGAGCCGAAAATTCCTCAATCTCGCCTATCGAGTTTGCTGGCTTCGCGGCAGACTTGGGTTTCAGTGCTCTTCAGCGAGCCGAAAATTCCTCAATCGTCGCCGGCGCGATGGGGCTGGCGGCCATCGACCCGGGTTTCAGTGCTCTTCAGCGAGCCGAAAATTCCTCAATCTTGAAAATCAGAATCCGGCGCGCGTCCATCGCGTCGTTTCAGTGCTCTTCAGCGAGCCGAAAATTCCTCAATGCGATTGGGGGACGATCCGAACCCGAGACATCGGGAGTTTCAGTGCTCTTCAGCGAGCCGAAAATTCCTCAATGTCCCGGATCTCCCCCGCCCGCAACCGACGCGGCGGGTTTCAGTGCTCTTCAGCGAGCCGAAAATTCCTCAATGCACGATGACGAAGCGACGACTCCCGCCGCTCGTCGGTTTCAGTGCTCTTCAGCGAGCCGAAAATTCCTCAATGCAGCGCGGGCTCAGCGTGCGGGAGATCGCCCGCAGTTTCAGTGCTCTTCAGCGAGCCGAAAATTCCTCAATCATGCTGCCACGCCCGCCGATCTCCCCGATCGCGCGTTTCAGTGCTCTTCAGCGAGCCGAAAATTCCTCAATAAGACGCTATCGCCGAAGCCCGCGCCCTCGCCGAGAGGTTTCAGTGCTCTTCAGCGAGCCGAAAATTCCTCAATCGTTTGCGTAAGTTCGTCACTAGCCGTGTATACACGGTTTCAGTGCTCTTCAGCGAGCCGAAAATTCCTCAATCGACAATGTGCGGAAAACGTCTTTGGGTGTGGCGAAGTTTCAGTGCTCTTCAGCGAGCCGAAAATTCCTCAATGCGCCAGATTTGCTGGTTGCCGCGAAAGACGAAAGTTTCAGTGCTCTTCAGCGAGCCGAAAATTCCTCAATTTCGGAGAAAACGAACGCGCCCGGCTCTGCGGAGTCGTTTCAGTGCTCTTCAGCGAGCCGAAAATTCCTCAATCAGTTAGATTGCGGGTAGAACAGGGCGTCTTTTTTCGGTTTCAGTGCTCTTCAGCGAGCCGAAAATTCCTCAATCTTGAAGACATCACGCCATTCCTGGTGAAATACTAGTTTCAGTGCTCTTCAGCGAGCCGAAAATTCCTCAATCTGGAAACGCGGGGCTTTGCGCGCGCCGCAGTACTTCGGTTTCAGTGCTCTTCAGCGAGCCGAAAATTCCTCAATGTTGCCGCAGCCATTGTTCAAACCGCGTTCGCTCCGCGTGTTTCAGTGCTCTTCAGCGAGCCGAAAATTCCTCAATCGTGAGATGAGACCCAACCAACATCTCATAATTCATTGTTTCAGTGCTCTTCAGCGAGCCGAAAATTCCTCAATTCAAGAGCCTCTCCTGCGCGCAATACCGACGCGAAAGTTTCAGTGCTCTTCAGCGAGCCGAAAATTCCTCAATTATGGCGTGCCGCAGACGCGGAAGCGGTTCATTCTCGGTTTCAGTGCTCTTCAGCGAGCCGAAAATTCCTCAATCGTTGTAACGTAGAGTGCGATTGCGAGTTCGATGTGTTTCAGTGCTCTTCAGCGAGCCGAAAATTCCTCAATGATAACGCCGCGATGCGTGTTCACGCCGTCATTGCGTTTCAGTGCTCTTCAGCGAGCCGAAAATTCCTCAATGGAAATGGGTCGGCTGGATCGGAACGACTTCTCAGAGTTTCAGTGCTCTTCAGCGAGCCGAAAATTCCTCAATGCTTGACCAGCGCGCCGAGATAGAGCAGTTTATCGGTTTCAGTGCTCTTCAGCGAGCCGAAAATTCCTCAATCAAACGTGCGACCGCGCCCGCGTTCCCCGACCGTCAGTTTCAGTGCTCTTCAGCGAGCCGAAAATTCCTCAATTTTTCTTGCTCCTTTCACAAAAAGCCGCTTGCGCTTGTTTCAGTGCTCTTCAGCGAGCCGAAAATTCCTCAATCCCACCGGAACCGACTGCGCCTTTTCATAGATAAAGTTTCAGTGCTCTTCAGCGAGCCGAAAATTCCTCAATGGTGTACGAGCGCGTGCTGCCGCAGATTTTTGAACGTTTCAGTGCTCTTCAGCGAGCCGAAAATTCCTCAATCGTGAACAACGCGATGTGTACTTAGATGTCACTGAGTTTCAGTGCTCTTCAGCGAGCCGAAAATTCCTCAATTTCGGAGAAAACGAACGCGCCCGGCTCTGCGGAGTCGTTTCAGTGCTCTTCAGCGAGCCGAAAATTCCTCAATGTCTTTGGACTACAACACGCCTGCGACAGATCGAGAAGTTTCAGTGCTCTTCAGCGAGCCGAAAATTCCTCAATCTTCACATTCAAAAATATGCAACGTATCACTGACGCGTTTCAGTGCTCTTCAGCGAGCCGAAAATTCCTCAATGAAATACGCTGTATGCCATATATCACCTTCTCGCCGTTTCAGTGCTCTTCAGCGAGCCGAAAATTCCTCAATACTGCCGCAACCGCTGCGCTGCGCGGCGACTGGGAGTTTCAGTGCTCTTCAGCGAGCCGAAAATTCCTCAATTCCTCATCCCCGTCCCGCACAAGCGAGATTCTCCCGTTTCAGTGCTCTTCAGCGAGCCGAAAATTCCTCAATTAATGATCCCGTAACTGAACACATCAGCTGCTAGAAGTTTCAGTGCTCTTCAGCGAGCCGAAAATTCCTCAATTCGCTGGAACCGCCGACATACGCTTCTCCGCTTGGAGTTTCAGTGCTCTTCAGCGAGCCGAAAATTCCTCAATACATCGCCGGATGGATGGCCGCGGCTGGCATTGAACGTTTCAGTGCTCTTCAGCGAGCCGAAAATTCCTCAATTTCCAGCGCCTGCGGCGCGTCGCTGATCAGTTCGGGTTTCAGTGCTCTTCAGCGAGCCGAAAATTCCTCAATAGATTGCCGGTGCGCCAATAACGCGACCTGGCGGGGTTTCAGTGCTCTTCAGCGAGCCGAAAATTCCTCAATCAGCCGCAGCAAGCGCGCCGAACGAAACCTTCTCCAAGTTTCAGTGCTCTTCAGCGAGCCGAAAATTCCTCAATGCGAACGACCCCGACCGCCCGACGGTCGCGGATCACGTTTCAGTAAACCTCATCAAGATTTATTTTGACTTTCGGAATGCTTTTTGCGTTTCAATCGAATTCGGAAGTTATGCAGCCCGCAACATGTTTCCATAACCATATCCCGAAATTCGGAACAACTGAAACGGATGATGTCGTGAATAATCCGATACCGCTT
>Ga0197142_1005013_pt1 | contig 10512 bp, 11 predicted proteins | sample GBS60_MetaG_FD_148614 | JGI IMG/M metagenome (GOLD analysis project Ga0197142, IMG submission 148614) | Sediment microbial communities from Great Boiling Springs, Gerlach, Nevada, United States - GBS 60_MetaG | ecosystem: Environmental > Aquatic > Thermal springs > Hot (42-90C) > Sediment...
ATTTCACTTAACTTAGGGGAAATAAAAGTATTTAAAATTAAACCATTTAAAGTAATTATTAAAAAGATAAAAATTTTAACCATAAATTTTGTTGAAGTATGGTATTTTTCTATATCTGAAAAGTAAATAAAAACCCCCCGAAACAAAAATTAAACCTATCAAAAACCAAATAAGATCAGATAAATTCTCCATAATATCTTTCTCTGATTGAGAAATTTGCTTATCTTTCAAAAATTTAAAGAAAAGATAATCAACAATAATAACAAACCCCAAACCAATCCCCGCAGAAAGAGCATGAATAAAGAGAGATAAAGTCTTAAATTCTTTCGCTAAAAATATTAAATTTTCTCTATAAATAACAAAACTTGAAAGGAAAATTACAGAAGATAAAAAAGCAGAAAATAAACACCATGAGCAAAGTTTTCTTAAACTTCCTATTTGAATAAAAGTTAAATATAAAGAGAATAAAAAAGCGCAAAGAGAAAGAAAAAATAAAACAAATTTAAAAATATCAATGTCTAAATTAAAAATTAAATATAAAGCATAACCTAAAAAGATAAAAGAATAATAAAACATACCCTAAATTGTCAAATCCAAACTTAAAAAAACTGAATATTTGCTATGAATTACTGGCTCACACGAAGCTCTTATTGGACAAATTAAAACTTTTTTCTTAGATTTATGATTATAAATATGGTAAGCGACTAAAAAAAACACATAAAGATGAAGTTAAAATTAAAATTTTGTAAACCATTCTATATAATATATAATTTTAAAAAATAATTATAAAATTTCTTATTTTTGGATTAAAATTAATTTAAAATAAATCATTATTTAAAATTTATTATTTAAGTTAGTCGAAATTAATTTTTAGTTTTATTTCAAAAATGAAAGTAGCAGTTTGGGATACTTACGTAAAAAGAAAAGATGGTCGAATTATGCATTTTGATATTATTGTTGAAGATGGAACTTCTCAAGAAAAAGTCTTTGAATACGGAAAAGAATATTTAAAAACAAAAGGAGAAGAAGGTCAAGAATTAACTTCAAAAGAATGTAATTTTTGTCATACCGAAGAAGCAACACCAGAAGTAGAATCTTCTATTAGAGAAAAAGGTTATTATATTTACGAAATGGAAAACTGTAATTAAAAATTAAATGATATTATTTAATCAAAAAGCCCCTAAATTAGAAATTGCAAAATGGATTCAAGGAAATGAGATTGATATTGAAAACGAAAAGGGAAATATTATTTTTTTAGAGTTTTTCCAAGTTAATTGCCCTGGTTGTTTTCTTTATGGATTGCCAGAAACAATAAAGCTTTATGAAAAATTTAAAAATGAAAAGATAAAATTTATTGGTATTTCAACAGCTTTTGAAGATTTTGACAAAAATACCATAGAAAACACCGAACTTCTAATAAAAGAAAGAAAAATAATTGGTGAACCTTATAAAGTCTTAAAAATGTATAATTTATTAGATAAAGAAAAAAAATATCCTTATAAAATTGAATTTTCTATTGCTTTTGATCTATTAGTTAAACCTGAAGAAATTTCGAAATTTAATATTTCTTTAGAAAACATAGCTTATTTTTTACATTCTGAATATGTACCATTGACTTTTGTCAAATATGAACTTATGGGAACACCTTCAACGGTTATTATTGATAAAAATGGGATTATTAAGTATATTAACTTTGGAGAAAATCCAAGTTTAGAATCTTTAATTAAAAATCTTTTAAAAGAATGAAATTAAATTTGTTTAAATTTATTCTGTAATTATTCCGTCAAATTCTTGAAAATTTTTCTCTGCTTCCTCTTTTGTTTCTCTTATTATCCCATCTTTATGATGAGGAGGAGCGTAAATAGTATAAAGTTTTAATTCTTCTGTTTCTGAAGTATTTATAACATTATGCGGCATACCTGCTGGAACGACAATTACGTCACCATCTTTTACTAAATATTCATTATTTCCTATAATAACCTTCCCCTGCCCTTTTTCAAATCTAAAAAATTGATCAACTCCATGTACTTCTAAGCCAATTTCTTCTCTTGGCCTTAAAGACATTAGAACTAATTGCATATAAGAAGCTGTGTATAAAACTTTTCTAAAATTTTTATTCTCTATAGTCTCTTTTTCGATATTTATATAAAATCCTTTTTTGTTCATTTTATGATTCTTAAATATTAAAAATTAAAATACGACCTTAAGAAAATAAAAAATATTATTATTTAATTCATTATATAATTATATGTATTTATTAATTAATTTTTAATAGTATTTTTATTCATAAAAATGAAATTAAATTCATTTGAATTTTTAATTATAAATAATCCTTTACGAAATATTTTACAAAATAAAGAATTAAAAGAATTAAAAAATTTTTCATCTATAAGTAATATAGAAAAAGCTTTAAAAATAGGTTGTGGTATTGATTATTTTTAAAAACTTGGTTTTGAAATATTAGTAAATAAAAATTTATCTTATTTTGGTATCATTAAAGTATTTTATTATTATCGCAAAGAAATAAACAAAAATTCAAAATATTTCTCTACTTCACTATCTCTTCTAATATTTCATTCAATTTCTTGATTGTCATTATACCTACTATTCCTGTTCCTTTCTTTTTGTTTATTGGTTGAAGGATATCTTCTTTGTATTTTTCTTGGAATTTAATTAATGCTTGTTGAGTAAAATAACCAAAGTATTCTATTTCATTTTTAAAGGAACCTTTACCTTTATCTCTTACTTTGGTATCTTCATCTAAGTTAAGGATGATTTGTAAATATTTGACATCTTTATCTTTTATTCCTGAATATAAAACTTTTTGAAATCTAAAGCTCTTTAATTCGTTTTTAAGAGGATGAAGTTGTAATTTTTCTTTTAATTTTTGATATTTATTTACTGTTTTTTGTTGTGTTTTAAGTTGATTTAGTAAAGTAAAGATTACTTTTTCTACATCTTCTTTTTTAATTATTTTTTCTCCTAAGACATTAGCTATAAAATCTAATTCTTCTTGAGTATATAAGTTGGGATAGTTTTTAAGTAAATATTCACGTTTAAATAAATGAGGATATTGAAGAATAATTTGTTTTGCAAGATGATATTGTTTTGATTGAAGAAGATATTTAAGTTGAGATAAAGATGAACCACTAACCATTATTCTTGGTGTTTCTTGTGTTTCAACATTATAAGTTAAAGCAAGATTATCAAAAATAGGAGTATCGAAACCATCTACATCTGAATAAAGTTCAGTTTTATATTGTATATATCTTCCTGGAGGTAAGGGATTAGTCAAATCACAAGTAACTGTATTCCCCGATTTATTACATTTTGTACTGGTAGCATAATAATTATGCCAAGTAGCTGTATTTAAATCAGATAAATTGTTAGTTGTTCTTAAAGAAACTATTATATTTGAGTTCTTGTTGGTGTAATTTCCTGCTAAGATAAGGTTAAATAAGATGTATTTTTTTTATTTGTATCAATAGGATTGGAAATTAAATATGAAGAAGTTGAATGATTTTTATATTTAATAGTTATATCTTGTAAAGAAGGAGTTGAAGAAGAATTTAAAGTATCAAAATAGACTTTATATTTCATATATTTGTTTTCTTTATGAAGAGAGCTAATATTTTGTCCTGAATTAGTGTAGTAAGTTGAAGTTGAACCATCAGGGCCAAGAAAATCTGTTCAAGTAATATTATCTTCTGAAGAAGAAAGTTGAAATTTAATATCTGTAGATGTTGGTTTTAAAATGTTAAATTCTAAAGTAGTAAAATTATGTTTATTAGTAAAGGTAATTAGTGGAGAAATATATTCACCTGAAGGATAATAAGTAGGAAAAGAATACCAGATATCATTTATTTATATAACTAAACCCATCATCTCCTCCCATTATCCGGATTTTATTATAAAAGACAACTGAGGCATGACCATATCTTCCTTGCCGTAATTCAACATTTTGTTTCCAATTATCTCCTATTGATTGTATATCTAATTCAATATTATCATTATTTCCTGTCCATTTTTCTCTTATTGTTGTTGTTGAAAAAATTCCTGAAGCAAAATCAGTATCTGAAGTATGAAAAATAGATCAAGTAACTGCTTTTATTTGAAGATCAAAACCTGCTATTATATTAGAAGAAGTAGAATAACTTCCAGAAGGTCAATCATTTTGAGAATAAGTATAAGTTGCTGAAAAAGTAAAATTTTGAGGAAAAATAAAGGAAAAAACTATAGAAAAAATAACTGTTTTGATTATAAGTCTTTTATTCATTTTTTATATTTTTATTATAAAGAATCATTTTTTTAAAATAAATAAACTAAAGTTATATATTATTTTTTATCTATAAGAAAAAACAAACTTAAAATTGAAAAAGCTAAACCTAAATCTCTTATCCCACTAGGTTCGAAACTTAAAGAGAAAATTGTAATTGAAAGCAGGTGAAGAAAGCCTAAAAATGAAAATATTTTAAGAAAGATTCCTGTAATCAAAGAGAGAGCTATTAAAGCATCAAAAATTCCATTAAGAAAAACAAGTTTAGATTTTAAAATTTCACTAATATAAAAATCAAAAATCTATCTGGCACTAAATAAATCCATTTTGATTGATCTAAAATCTGAGAAATACCAAAATATAAAAAAACTATCGCTAAACTAAAACGTAAAATATAAATGCCTAACTTTTCCTTGCTGAATTTAAAATTCATATAAAATTATTTATTCTTCTTCAGAAGATGGTGAGCAACATCCACAAGCACAATTACAAACTCCTCCTTCGTGAGCACAGCAATTACATTGACAAGATTGTTTTTGATTTTCCATTTTTTTATTATTTTTTTAATTAACGACTATATTATTTAATTATAATCATTCATTATTTAATTATAACAAATATTAAAATTTTTATTTAATTTCTTTATTCAACCAGTTCAAATATTCTTTATTTGCTTCTACTTTAATTTTTAAAATACAAGGAACACTATAAGGATGAATATTTTTTATTTCTTTTTTAATTCTTTCATAATTTTTTTCTAAAGTTTTAACAATTACTACCCATTCTTTTGCTTTCTCAATTTTTCCTTGCCACCAATAATAACTTTCTATAGGGAAAATATTAACACACGCACAAAGCCTTTTTTCCACTAAATATTTTCCAATTCTATAAGCAGTTTTCTTGTTTGGATTAGTAATATAAACAAATATCATATAATAATTTATAATAAACTTTTTAATTTATTAAGATAAAAACAATTTATTTTCTAAAGCTTCTTCAAATTCCTGTTTTAATTTTTCATTATAAAAAGGTAAACCTATTAATTTAAAATGTTCATTCTGTAATATCATAACCGAACTTTTCTCCAATTCTGCTTTACTTTCTATCTCAAGTTCTGCTTTACTTTCTATCTCAAGTAGAAATTTCTGTTTCCACCCTTCTTTGGAATTTTCAAATCTTCCTCTATTATCTTTAAACTGGTCCCCCTTGGATTCAATAAAAACCTGATAAATACTAATTATTTTATTTCTTTTCTTTAAAATCATCAAAAAATCTGGTTCGAATGGTCTGCCTTCATCAAAATCAAAAATTTGAAAAAAATTTTCATTACGAAGCAAAACAATATCTGAGTATTTCTGCCTTAATTTTTCTATAAAACTGTCGATAAAATTTATAAAATTTCTCTCTTCGCTCGTACCATAAAGTTCATTTTGAGCGTACCATTCTTTCTCTAATAAGTTTATTCCTTCCATTCCTTTAATCCGTTCATCATCACTGTCTATTTTCAAAACCTTATCTTTGAAAATATCTCTTAACATCTTTGCTTTAAATAACTTTGTTCCCACATATTCTGATGTATTTACTTTTGCTTGTTCTGCTATTTCTTTAATAACATAAGAAACTATCTCTAATTTTTCATATTGATTTAATTTTTCTATTTTTTCTTTTGTTCCAGAAATTTCTACTTCAACGTTTCCCAAATATTTATCTGATAAAATAAATTCACGGATTGATTTTAAATGAGGGAAAAACTTCTTAAGATTATCAAATTTATAAAACTCAAATTTATCTAAAGCGGTGCGGATTATATTTTTTCCAAAATCAGTAAGTTTATACTTTCTTTTTACTCTATTCTTTATAACAGCTGTGGCTTCTGATCCACCTTTTTTGTCCAAAATGACTTCTTCTCTTATTTCCCCCATTTTTAACTCGTATTGATAATTATTTCTAATTCTTGCATCTTTAAAACTAAATATCTCCGTTCTTGGATTTTTAATACGATCATTTATAAAAATCACACCATTTTTCCAAAAATCGCTTTTCTTAAAAGATTCCTTAATAAATAACTCTTTCTGAACATATTTTTCAGGTAAAATCCCCATTTCTGTAAGAGCACTTTTAATTTCCTCAATGTATTTTGGATTATGAGCGCTGTGATAGTGTAACGTTTCTATAATTCTTAAATCATGGTTAATATTGTCATCAAATTTTCTTTTATATAGATCGTCAAACGGACCTAATCGGAATGGCCAATATCTTGCTCCCCTACCAATAAGTTGAGCCTCTCCGATGGTGGTATTTCCTGGTTTATATTTACCACGAACCCATCTTCCATCTCTTGTATCATAAAGTCGCACAATATCGAAAAGATTAAGCACATCCCAACCTTCATTAAGCATATTTACTGCAAAAATAGCTCTTATTTCATTATTTTTACTTTCTAAGGAATTAAGTTTCAACTGCTTCTCTTCATCAATATTTTCAGAATCTAAAAGCATAACCCTTTCTTCAGAAAAATCTTCTTGCAATTCTTTTATCAAGTTTTCAAAAGTAATATTTTCTTTCCTAAAATACTCAAAAACTTTTTCTAAAATAGTACCTTTTGCTCGTTTTTCTATTTCTTCAATATCTTTATAAGTTAAATTTTTGATTTTTTTCAAAAATCTATCATAATTTTCTTTTGATTCTTTTATACTTTTTGACTTAAAAAGAATAACCGGTTTTAAATGAAGTTTATATTTTTCAGCAATTTTTCTACGATATTGACTTAAAATAACTGCCTGTAACGCCCTATCAATTGGTTCTAAATCTGCTTGTAAAACTTCTATTTCTTTTGAATATTTATCTAAACGAAAATGTTTTAAATCATACTGAAATATAATTTTATCCTCGTATTTTTTTCTTATATTTTCATTGCTCAAATCAATCGTTGCAGTAAATTCTAATAAAATATTTTTATGGTTTTTATTAAAAATTTTATTTATAACTGTGTGCTCCCAACTTCTTTCTAATTCAACCTCGTTTCTATTTTGTTTTGTAATTGTCTGTAGATGATGTGCTTCATCAGAAATTAAAACAATATTTTTTCCTTCAAAATCTTCCTCAGTTAAAGAATTTTCTTTAGGCGAGTTTAATCTTGTATGCAGTCCTTGAATTGTTGTAAAAATAATGTTTATATTTTCTGGATTAACACCTTCAAAATTTTGAACTTCTTTGATAAACACTTCTTTATCATCAAATTTAATTTTTGGAGCAAAAAGATATTTTTCTGATAAAGGATTTAAAAAATTGTCCCTCGTTTTTTCAATAATATTTACGCTATTTACAAAAAATATAAAATTGCGATAGCCAAGTTTATAAAGTTGCAATATATTAGCAGCCATTATAAGAGTTTTACCACTACCAGTAGCCATATGAAAAAGTAAATGAACGGGCCATTGCCTTTTTTGATAACCATTAAGATAAAAATCAAACCGCCCTAACGCCTCTTTTTGATACTCCCGCAATTCAAATTTTGGATTAAGATTTGAAACAACATCATCACTAACACGAGATGTAAAATAATCCTGTCCGTGTGCTTCTTTTAATGAATTAAAAATTTCGTAGAGCATAGTTAGATAAGCATTAAAAACCTCAATGGTATTTTTACAATAGAATTATTAACCAATTCTAACTTAGTACTTCCAAAAACCAATCCATAACGACTTTTGACTTTTTTCATTGTGAACTCAACTTGGTTAGTTTCTTCTTTATTAAAACCGACCTCAATAACAATATTACTTCTATCATTTAAAGTTAAAATAAAATCTGCCCCTCCTTCAGCAGTATCATAAGACAAACTATATGCTAATTTTTTATTTAAATCTTTTTCAAAAATTAAAGTAAAATAATCTTCTAACTTTTTACCTTCTATGCCTTGAATAAAAATTCCTCCTAAAACCGCATTGCGAAGAGATGGAGTGATAAAAAGATATTTTGGCGTTTTTCTCGTTGATCCATAAGTTTTTCCATAACCTTTAACCCTTATTAAAATTCCGCTCATTATTAAAACATCAAGTAAGGCATTAAGAGTTCTTATATTTTCAATCCGCAAAGTATTAAGCAGTTTTTCATAACTTATTAAATCAGAATTAGCTAATAAATAGATTAAATCATTGATTTTGCTTATTGTCTCTGTTTTAAATTTTTTTAATGTTAAGATATCTTTGCTAATTATTCCGTTGATTACATTTTTTATTCTTTCTATTATTTCAATCTCATTTTGTAATCTCGCCACAAAAGGAAAACCGCCATTTTTAAAAAAATCATCTTCGCAATCAAAAGGTAAATTAGCAAAAAATCTATCTACTTCTAATTGTTTATTTTTTAGTTTTGCAAAAACTTCTTTTGCGTTTTTTGAATTAAATAAAGATTCTTTTAAATACTCAGATAAATTTTTAACAGGATAGATACTATGTTTTAAAATTAAATACTCGTTAAATTTCATTGGAAAAAGTTCCTGTAATGTTGCTCTTCTCATTAAATCAGCGCTTATTTTTAAGTTAAGCGCTGAAGAACCAGTCGCAATAACTAAAAGATTTTTATGTCCTTTTATATTGTCAAATAAAACTTTCAAAAATAAACTCCAATTCTCATCAAAATGAACTTCATCAAGTAAAAGTATTATTTTTTTATCTAAACTCACAAAGTTAAAATTATTAACTTTTTCAAAAAACTTAAAAAATTCGTTTAGAGTAATTTGTTCAAAATGAAATTTGCTGACATCGAAATAAAATCTATAATCAAGTTTGCTTAAATTTTTAAGCAACCTAACATCCCAATAATTATTAGGATTTAAAAATTTCTCAATTTTGTAAATTTGCATCAAAAGAGTAGTTTTTCCTACGCCTCTAATACCGGGTAGCAAAACAATTTTTTCAAATTCGTTTATTTTATCAGTGAGAAAATTATTTATCAGTTTTTTAAAATAAGAAAAGATATATCTTGTGGGATGAAGGTTTTTATTATTGTCATAAATATACCCTTCACTTAATTTAGGAAGATTTTTAAGCCAATTTTTATAAAAATTTTCTAATTTTTCTTCATTCATTAGATTGTATTATACTACAAATTAAAACTATATTCAGATTGTATTACAATACAAACTGATTGTCAAGTTTTTTATGTTTAAATCAATGAATTAAAAATTTTATGAAACATAATTCTAAAAAATACTTTTTGTAATCTTTTCTACACCGTTTATTAATTCTTCAATTTCTTCTTTTGTTGGTTCTCTTTTTTTATTATGATCGCATAAATTTCTTAAATCGGCTAAATGCTGTATAAAACGCCACGTTTGTATTTCAATTATGTCATTATCCTTTAATAATTGATTAAGATAATTAATAGATGGATTCTTTTTAGTAATTTTTATACTATGATTACTACAAACTTGTGCTAAATGTTTTTCTAAAACAACTCCGGCTATTGCTCCGGCACCACGTATAAAACCTTTTTTGTTTAATTCTCTCGCAGCATCGAGCTCGGAATCAAATAAATCTGCTTGAACAAGTTGTCTAATTTCAAATAAAGAGCTTTCAAATCTTCTTTTTGCAGCCTTTACTATTCCTAATTGATTTTCAAATAAAACTTTTATTACTTCAATTGCTTCAGTTTCGCTTATTATAAAATCAGAAAGATAACCTTGATAACTCATATATTTTCTTAAACATTCCTCTCCTTTCTGATAATAATATTTTTCAAAATCTTTAACTCTATTGGGCAGAACAATTTTAACCAATGACAAAGATTCAGAATACCAAATTTCATATTCTTTTCTAAATTGACTTAAACTTCTATTGCTTTTTAATATAGATAACAATCTCTCTCCCTCTTTGATAAGATTGTCTATATCCTTTTTATATTTTTCTAAATTAGAAAACAGATTCATTAAGAATAAAACTCCCTATTTAATCTTTTATCCTCTTCACTCACTCCATATTCCTCATCATCAATTTCACTATAATTGACATAGAGATGGTTTTTATCTAAACATTCCAGCAAAAATCTTTTTTGATCGTCAATCGATAGCTCATCAAAATCTTTTGCGTGTTCATCGATAGTTTTAACATCGACCTTATAACTTAAAAACGCTTTTTCTTTCATTGTTTCCCATAATTTTTTAATCTCTTCTTTTGTCTTTGCTTCTTGTATTTTCTCAACAAAATTTTCATTCCATTTCATAAGTTCTAAATAAA
>Ga0197142_1005014_pt1 | contig 10511 bp, 11 predicted proteins | sample GBS60_MetaG_FD_148614 | JGI IMG/M metagenome (GOLD analysis project Ga0197142, IMG submission 148614) | Sediment microbial communities from Great Boiling Springs, Gerlach, Nevada, United States - GBS 60_MetaG | ecosystem: Environmental > Aquatic > Thermal springs > Hot (42-90C) > Sediment...
GCACGGCTTAGGGAGTTCTTCAAGTGGGCTGAGGTACCGATAAACCCCGAGCCCTTCATAGAGGTTGCGACGATGAACCCGGCGTTCCATGAGTCCTCAATGTTCGACAGGGTTATGGACCTGATACTTGAGGTGGGCGACAAATACGACCTCATAGTCTTTGACACCGCGGCGGTGGCCAACGCGGTACGCCTAATAGGTCTTAGCAAGCTCTACGGACTATGGCTTGCCAGAATGATACAGTCTAGGCGTGAGGCCCAGCAGTACAGGCTCAGCCTGTCATTCAGGAAGGATAAGGTCATGGAGGAGATTAAGAAAGACCCGGTGATAGCCGACCTTCTCTCGCTCCATGAAAAGTTCACAAAAACAAGGAATGTGATAACAGACCCAAACAAGACTGGTTTCTACTTCGTAACCACGCCTGAATCACTCCCAATATCGGTGGTGCTGAGGTTCATTAAGATGGTTGAGTCATTCAACATACCCGTCGGCGGGGTCTTCGTCAACAACATCATAGACCCTCAGGATGTGGAAACAGACCCATCAGGATACCTCCGGGCGAAGATGGAGGAGCAGCAACACTACCTCAAAATAATAATGGACAAAGTTGGTGACAAAGTCATTGGCTACATCAGGTCATCCTCGACAGAGATAAGAGGGCTCGACGGGGTTAAAATGGTCGTCGGAGACCTCAGGGGATACATTCCGCCCGACATACATGCTCCGAAAATTGCCTAGGCGGGGCTGCTGTGGACATGCAGTTTGAGCTTTTTACGGGAAGCTTACTGAGCGGCACATACAACTTTTTGACGCTAGCGCTTCCAGATGGCTGGACTATTCAGCGTACGAGGATGCCGCCCGACATATACTACATGGGCGTCGTCAACGGAAAGCGCTGGATTTTAGAGGGGTACGCCGCATACTTTATGGTTAACGTGGTAACCGGCGATAGCTACGAGCTTGCAATAGAGGTGAAGAAGTCATCCCGCCACAGGCCTGTGGAGGCCGGAGAGAAGGTGACAAGCTTTGCGGGACACACAGCCTACCTCTCGCAGAGAGACTACGTAAGAGGATTTTTGAAGAAGGTAAAGGTTAAGGAGTTCGTGCTCAGGACCGAATGCGACGTGACGGGACGTAGAATATACATCAGCATAACCTCGCCCTACGACCTACCAGAGGAAGTGTTGGAAAAAATGCGTGAGTCGAGCTGCCATTGATAGAGCAGTCGCAGCTTTTTCTCGCCCTCGTCATACTTTTCACCGCATTTATCGTGTTCGGGAATATAGACGGAAGGAAGAGAGTTGAAGCCGCCGTCCTACAGGTCAGACAGGCCCTTGAGAAAAACGGCGGTCAGCTGGTGTCTGTCAGAAAGACATCCTCTGCAGCTCTGCTTAAAGGCAGAACCCTCGGCGGCGTTGAAAACTTTTCCGTAATGGTTGGAGTTGTTCCACGTGTCAACCCCATAACCTATCTGGCCGCAAAGGCCGCTGGACGAAAGGACCTTATAATGTTTAGGGGTGCTCTGAGAAAGACGCCCCGAAGAAACATAGCGTTAATCAGAGCTGGGTCACATGCTTCAAGGTATGCACGTAGGTGGGGATCCCAAATCGGTGAAATCCAAGGATATCTTGTATGCGGCGACGGACCATTACCTCCACTAGACAACGGGTTGATTGATGAGTTAAAGGGCTCCGGTGTACAGCTAGTCGCGGTCAGGACGGAGCTACCGCATGTCTACGCATACATAGATCTAAAAGGAAACCTTACAACGGCCACCAAAGCTGTCTTAGAAGCTGTTGAAGCGTTAGCCGCGTAGTGCCTAAACCATGAACATAAGCTCACCCCAACCTCACCGGCGCTTTCCTTCCACCCAATTTGAAAGGCTTATAGGCGACCAGCAGCAAAATATTCCCATGCCTGATAGTAGAATCATCACGGTTAAGATTGAGGTTTTAGACCTTTACCCAACCCAGCTGGGTCACTGTCCACACTTCAATCTAGTCTCGTCACAGATGATGACCGCCGGCTCAGAGTTCTGCGAAATATCCTCGCAGACGCTTGAATACCCTGACAGCGTGGTTAAAAGCCATCTGCGGGCGGCTATGCTGCTTGACTGTGTTAAGCGGATTGTCGCGGGGAGGCCTGTCAACGCGGAGGTTGTGATGGTTGACCTGCTTTCACCTAAAGGCTTCCTCAAATCCCTCCGGCATGGGATAAGACATAACTACGCCATACTACTGAACGGTAGAAAAATATACGAAGGGGAGCCAGATATTGAAAAGGCTGAAGCCAGCCTTGCTGAGGCCGTGAGAAGCATTCTCAAAGGTTAGTGGACACCAGGCCCCTCATGTAGCAGCTCGAAGAGGTCTGTTTCGCGTAAAAGCCGCTTTCTATATTTGTCAAGCTCCATCGCGACATATGGTAGAAGCCTGAGCGTGTAGTAGTTGCCCGTCATCGGGAAACCCAGAAACTCTGTTATCAACAGCGCGTAGAACATGTTTTCATACTTCATCTTTACGTGTAGAACCTGCTGGTAAAGGCCGTAATAAAACATGCCGAAAAACAAGTCCCTGAACACCCGCTTCAAATCTCTCGGAAGCCGCAGCAGCTGCACACATAGCAGATATTAAAAGAAGTTTTTAACATTTCACAGAGTTGGGGCCGCCCGGATTTGAACCGGGGACCTCGCGGGCCCAAGCCGCGCATCTTAGACCAAGCTGGACCACGGCCCCTGAAAAACCGCCTCCGTCCTCGTTAAAAAAACTTAGTCTGTCAGGAGCTCGATTCCTCTAGCCCCTATCTGGAACTCCAGCATCTCTGTTGGATGCCTAACCCCGCGCAGAAATCTTATCCTCACAAAACGTCTGAGGTTACCGCCCATCTCCTCTAAGAGCATCTCCACCACACCATCCGACAGGGAGTTAAGGAGGTTTGTCAGCTTCGGCTCAAGAATTTCAGGGACAATTATCGCTATCCCAGTCGCGTCATTTCTCCTAAGGTCAGCGGCTATGGCTTGGTAGAACTTGAAGGCAGGCTCCGACGGGGTGTAAGCCAGCAGCGTGCTGATGTCGTCGACGACCTGCAAATAGCCTCTCTCACCCTCTGCAGCGACGAGTAGGGCCTCCCTTATCTGCAGGAGGCTCGACTCAGGGCTTACGCTGTACCGGGCGAACTGCCCCGGTTCACCCCGGGTATGTATGTCCACGATGACCAGTCTGCCATCCTCTGCCGCCCCGTAAAGGTCAACCGATATCGACGACGCCATCTCAAGAAATGTGCGTGGAGCCATAGTTGTGAGGGCGTAGACACATTTGCGGCCCTGCTGTAAAGCCCTGTAGACACACTGAATGGCTAGAAGTGTTTTTCCAACACCGTTAACACCTGTAAATATTAGAGAGCCGGGACGTGATATCAAGACATCCGTTAACCAGTCAATTCCTAGCCTCAACCGCCGCCACCTTTCCCCGCAGGCCTGTCGAGTGATACACGTTTCCAGTCCCTCATCAACTGCCAGAATGCGAAAGTAATAATGACGAAGAAAAGCATGGCCGACAGTACGTCGAGTCCTACAGGTAGCCGGGGCATTCTCCCCCCCAGCTGGAGCAAGACCAACCCCCTCCCCGCCGCAGATACTATTGCGGCTATTATTAAAAGTTTGAAGAATCGTCTGAAAATTCCAAGGTTCAGCTCTTTAGACAACCCGTAGACAAGTGATGCGAAAACTATTGTCAGCACAAGTGTGAAGACGACAAGAGCCAGCTCGAGCTCGAACATGGACATCCCTAAACTCTTACTACCTGTCTTTTACCTTTTCTCCCGACTGCTCTGCTGAGGGCTACAGCGGAGACTATGCCTAAGGCCGCAACAGCGACAGGTGTAATTATGGTGTAGATGTCGGATGTTGAGAGCATCACAGGACCTAGCTCTAGTATGTAGGGTAGGGTAACTCTGAAAACCTGACCCTCCGACTGCAGGGTGAACTGTTCAACCGACTGCTTGGCCCCCTTCGTCGCGGTCACTACATAAAGTCCTGGCGGCATCCTCTCAATCAAGGCCTCAGAGGCTGTCAAGCGTTTGAGCAACACACCGCCGCGGGATATCTCTATCAACGCCTCCACAGGTCTGCCTAGCTCGTTTACAACCTCAACCTTAGCTGAGTATAGCGGCAGCTGGACAGCAGCCTGTTGGCCTGCCTGCACATTGCCGGAAGAGACCGCGAAGCCGCTGTACTTTGCAGTGTAGCGGTACTCCCCGCGTTGAGCAATCCCAACAAACGCGACGCCATCCGCATTCGTTCTCCCAGACCCGACGCCCTGCACATCGACCACGACACCCTGCACCGGTACACCACGCTGGTCTCTGAAAACCAAAACTATGGACCCTGTATCGGCTGTGACAAAAACACTGCGGCCTGCGTCGGCAAAGCCCTCGAAAACGGTCTTTTCCCTAAAAAGCACCCTCAGGGCATGCCTTCCTGCTGGAACCATGTCAAACACTGCACTCCCGTTCACAACGCGGGACTCGAAAACCTCTCCGCCTACATCCAAAAAGACTAGTCCCTCCGGAAGCCGAGAGCCATCAAACCCTGTAATAGTTAAATTCATTCGATATATCTGGGCGTTTAAGACTACTGATGTGTTTGGTGCGATGTTGACTGTCTGTCTGATGACTGTGAAGTTCTTCCAACTTCCTTCCATGAGGTAGGGGCCGGGGGTTATGTCACGGAGTAATGCACTCCCTCCGGATAATTCTATTTTTCTCTCCCCAACCTTAAGACTACTGATTGGCGTAGTTCTTCCCTCTGTGTCAACTATCCTCACCTCTGCGTCGAAAATAGAGAGGCGAATGCTGTGTTCGCCGTGGTCTCTGGGGATGCTAAAAACCGATGACCCAACTTCCTCGACACCCCCGTGGTATGGGTTCAGGTAGCTGACGGATATCCTGTAATTTCCAGCAGGTAGCATTTCAAAAACCGCCCTATCAACAGCCGATATCTCCCTATCTAGGGGTGTGAGCTTAACCCTTACAGGGACTTGAAGCGGTTTGCCGTCGGTTTTCAAAAGCTTCACAGCCAAGTCGCCGACAGCCGCCTCAGCATCCACATATCCACCCGGGCTGCCGACTATAAGCGGCTCATCAACTCTAACCTCGTCGCGGAACACTTCAACACCCATCCATGTCACAACTGTCTCATAGCTTCCGCGTGGAACGTTTTTGAAGACGGCGAGACCATTAGACGACCTGCCGCTCACGCCGCCAAGCGATACTTCTGTGTCAAGCCGTCTTCCCGCTAAATCCCTAACCAACACATGGGCTTCGTAGAGGGAAGTTGTTACAACCCCTTCCCTGACTAGGTCAACAAGTATGGGAAAGAACTGCTTGACTAGGTGTACTTGGCCATCGTAGGGCGAGTTATAGAGTATGCGTGTGAGATAGGCGCCGTCTGGAATCCTTCTCAGGTAAATGTATCCGTCGTTGTCTGTTTTGAAGCTGTAGGTGGCCTGAGTCCCAGGAAGGGTCGGCTCCATTATTACAGCGGCGTCTGGGACAGGGTTGCCGCCCCACCTGTCCAGGATTCTCAGACTGAACGTCCTGTAGGGCTGAATGTAAACATAGTCCAGGTCTGTGTTCGCTGTCAGAGGCCCGATTGTTCTGCCATCAGCGGATGTGAATGTTGTTCTAAGTAAAAGCTCTGCCTTAAGTCTGCCAACAGGTATGTCGGGCCTGGGGGCCACCGTTATGTTGACCTCTTTTTCGACTAGCCTGTCGAGGATAAGGCCACGAGGGATTGAGTATGTTATCGCCGGGCCATCGTACCCGGAAACCCGTATCTGGAACTCTGTTATGTTGAACCTCCCTTCCTCAAAGTTTTTGAGCCTGATAACCGCCCAGCCGAGCCCGCCAGCATGTATGTCTCCCTGCCACATCGAAACCGACGCGATAATCCTCCAGAAACCAGCTGTCTCGGGGAAGAGACACACCTGAAACAACTCACCGATGGAAAACCTTCTCTCCCCTGCCGCAATCCTGTAGCCTGAGGCAGTGATGTAGTAGCTATAGTGCCACTCGTATACTGTTAGGACAACATGGCCTGTTGCGTTTGTTACTCCGCTGACCTTGTGGGTGGGATTGTCTAAGTTAACGGAGGCTCCTATTATTGGCCTTTCGGTGGTGCAGTCGGTGACACGCATGGTTACTTGGCCTGACGGTGTTCCTGGGGGTATCGGCTCTAGTCCGGAAGCGGCTGAGAGTGCTATCAGGAAAACCATCAACGCCATTTTCTTGAGCATTTACATCTTTTTCATGTTGCAATGTTTTATAAGCCTTAAACGCTTATTACCGCCTGCAAGTATCTATGATATGTATTGGTATGTTTCAGGCCCTCTCCCCGGATGGTGAGGAGGTGGCCGAGGTAAAGGTCAGCGCATCGCTTCTTCTATCAATGTACAGGGATATGGTTCTTTCAAGGGTTTTGGATGTATGGCTTCTGCGTCTGCAGCGTATGGGGCTTGTGGGTATTCACGCCCCCTCTGAGGGTCATGAGGCGGCCTACGTAGGCACGGCCTACGCTCTCGAGGACGGTGACTGGGTTTTCCCCCTCTACCGTGAGCTCCCCGTTTACATAGCGCTAAAGGTATCTGTGGGTGAGTTGATCAGCAGGCACCTATGTAACGCCGAGGACAAATTGAAGGGACATGACTTTGCTATCTACGGCGACATAAGGTATCGGATTGTTCCAGCTCCTGTGCCTGTTTCTCTCCATATCGCGCCCGCCGTGGGCTTCGCTCTGGCCTTCAAAAAACGTGGGCTTAGACACATTGTCATCAACTATTTTGGCGATGGCGCCACGTCCAAAGGCGAATTCCATGAGGCCATAAACTTCGCAGGGGTTTTTAAGGCTCCTGTGGTTTTCGTCTGTGTAAACAACCAGTACGCAATATCTACACCGTTCAGCAGGCAGACAGCGGCGGAAACAATTGCACAGAAAGCCGTGGCCTATGGTATTGAGGGTGTGAGAGTTGACGGGAACGATGTCGTTGCATGTCATATGACAGCCTTGAGAGCGGTCCAGAGGGCGAGGGAGGGGGACGGGCCCACACTCATAGAGGCGTTAACATACCGTCTGGGGCCGCATACCACTGCAGACGACCCGAAACGTTACAGAAGCCCTGAAGAGGTGGAGATGTGGAGGGGGAAGGACCCTATAAAACGGGTTAAAAAATATCTCATAGAAAGAGGTTTATGGAGTGAGGCGGAGGACAAGTCCCTGTGGGAATGGTGTGAAGCCACCGTAAGGTCTGAGGTGGAACGCTGCCTGAAAATCCCGCCACTAAAACCAACCGCCATCTTTGAAAACGTTTACAGGGACGAGCCTTGGCACCTAGCTGAGGAGAGGGAGGAGTTTACTTCTTCACTGTAAACCATTTGATGTCATGTATGCTGCCGGCTTTGTGTTCTCTGAAGACTGGCTTGACCCGAAGCCCTTTTACTGGCTTCGATGCCGGGTCAAGTATGTGAAGGAGGCCTCCATCTGTTTCGGGGAATTTAACGTATATCCATGTGATGCCGTCTGAAACAGCCCATGTCTCGATGAAGCCTTCGGGGCCAAACTCCACGTAGGCTGTTTTAGGCGAGAGGCATTTTACGCAGAATGTTCTAGGCGGTATAATTCTGTGCCCACATTCCAGACACCGACTTGCATACAGCTTTTCCTCAGCCAAGCCGGTTAGGAATTTTGAGAGAGCTATCCCTGCGGGGTATTCGTAGAAGCTATCTATGCTCAAACCAACCCACCTCCAGCGGGTTCGAAGTGGTCTATGTCTAGTATGCTGCCCTCTCTCTCCCGTCTCCAAACCGGTTTTACCCTCAGCCCAACCCTTACCCCCGACGGCTCAACTCCCCCAAGTCTGTGCAGTATTCCGGCGGCGTGGACGACTGTTTTGGACGCGGGCCTTTTGACAACAGTGCCGTCAAACCATATCACGGCAACGATCTCAGGCTTCTCCAGCCTAACTCCAGGGTCCGTCCCGATGTATGAGAGGGAGTAGGTTGATACAGTCCCGGTTCCTGGATGTTCAACCCATCTGTCAACCCGCTTGAAACACCATTCGCAGAAATAACGCGGCGGTATCAGCACCCGCCCGCACGTGTCGCACTGTGTCCCGGTTATGCGTCCTTCTTTAAGCCCGTTCAGGAAGCGTGATACGGCCTCCCCGGGGGCGTGGAGGTATCTTAGGCTTATACGCCAGTAGTTAAGTATGAGTTCTTCGACGGCCCAGCCGTCAACCTCGGTATACTTTTTCTCCACGGCCGCGGCCCATGAATCAGGTCTCCCGAACTCTCGGTCCAACCCATATTCTACCAAGGCTTTCCTTACGCGGTCAGGCAACCCAGGCACCGAAGCTAGTCGAACCTGTCTGACCTTCACGACCTACACACCACTACCTGACCAACCTGCATAAGGTCGCCCCATGCCTGCGCCACGCCTACGTAAGCGTTTGGAACCTGCCGCCTACCTGCTCTGCCGGAGAGCTGCCAGTAGAGTTCGGCGACTTTCATCAAACCAGCCGCTGCAATGGGGTTTCCCACCCCAAGCAAACCTCCGGATGGACACGTTGGGTGGTCTCCGTCTCGGGCCAGCTGCCCCTCTGCCAACAGCTGGGGTGCAAGCCCCGGCTTCCCAAGTAATGCGTCGAGGTGGTGTAGCTCTTTGTAGGTAAACGGGTCGTATGGTTCGAAGACATCTATCTCCTTTAACGGGTTGGTGATTCCCGCCATTTTGTAGGCCTGCTGCGCGGCGAGGTAGACGTAGTAGGGGTAGGCGAGGTCGCGGTTGGTCCAGTACTGGCTGTCGAGGCAGGCGCCGACTCCGTCCAGCCACACAGGTGTGTCGGTTATCTTCTTAGCCTCCTCCTCAGATGCCAGCATGAGGGCAACAGCCCCGTCCGATGTCGGGCTTATGTCAAGCCTGTTCACGGGCCACACCAGAACAGGGCTTTTCAACACGTCGTCGACCGTTATCCTTGCCCCCAGCTGTGCGTAGGGATGGTCGAGAGCGTTTCCCTTATTCTTTACCGCAACCTCTGCGATCTGTTCTTTTTTGAGGTTGTGGGCCTCCATGTAGCGCCGCATCTCTAGGGCGAATATCCAGATGAGGTTGGGGCCTAGCGGCTGCTCTATGATGGGGTCGAAGATTGTCCGGAAGAGGGGCTGTGCATGCGGGTATGGGTGGCTCATCTTCTCCCAAGCCACGAGCAACACTCTGTCGAACGCGCCTGAGGCGACGTGCCACCACCCAGCAACAGCAACACCTACACCAGTGCCACCTCCAACAAAAACCCTGGACACAGGCTTGCCCATCCCCGAGAACGACTCCACGACAACGGAGCCCTTATGGTGGTATCCGTCGAAGGCGTCGGGGGCGGAGCCCGTAACAACGGCCTGCACATCTTTATGTGAAAGCCCTGCGTCGTCGAGGCACTTGCGCACAGCCTCGAAGACCATCTCCTGAGGCGTCATCGGAAGCATGGAGCGGAAAAACGTCATTCCAGCCCCAACTATTGCAACCCTCCTCAACGCCTACACCTCTCCAGATAAGACTACTGCCGCACCAGCGTCGACAACCTCCGCGTCAAGAGATGCGGCCAGGCATGTCCTCCACCTACCCGTACTCAAGAGCTTCACCGACTGCACAACTCTCTGGAGGCCTGCAGCGTTTAGTGGATAGCCCATCCCGATACAGCCGCCTGACGGGTTAACGGGAAACCCGCCACTAAAGCCCAGCTCGCCGGACTCAAGGGCTCTCCCTACCGGCTCATCTAACAAACCCATCTCATCCAACACCATGAGCTCCGTATGTGCGTATGGCTCCGAGACCTCCGCAAAGTCCACACACCTAAGACCTGACTGTTTAAGGGCCTGCTTAGCCGCCGCTCTAGCCCATTGGAAGGAGCCCCAGACGCGCAACGCAAGGTCCGACGAATAACTCCCATACGCGTATCCGAAGCCTTTTACAACTGCCTTAGCCTCACGCCGGTTCGAGGAGATGACGACCGCCGCAGCGTAGTCGCAGAGGCCAGCTATATGCATCTTTTTTAAAGGCTCCGCTACATCACCTGATTTCTCAACCTCTTCGACGGTTGTTTTTGCGGCGTAGGCTGCAGAGGGGTTTCTCATGGCGTTCTCCATGTTTTTGACCGTGACCTCGGAGAGGAGCGTGCTGTCCGCGTTGTGTTTGATTAGATAAGCGCGGGCGTCGAGGGCCGCTAGGACGTGGTGATGGGGTCGCAGCGGCCGTACGACGTGGGGGTCCAGCATGTTCAAGAGCACTTCGCCGTAGTCCTGTATGTTTGATGGCTTTGCGTAGGCTGAGACAACCACGTTTTCAAGACGCCCAGAAGCCACAAGCATGCATCCATGTATGAAGGCGTTCAAAGAATCATTTGAGACCAACGTGTTAAACTTTAAACGCCCCCCAACCTGGTCTGGTGTGTAAGAGTCTGTTATACTGA
>Ga0197142_1005015_pt1 | contig 10510 bp, 9 predicted proteins | sample GBS60_MetaG_FD_148614 | JGI IMG/M metagenome (GOLD analysis project Ga0197142, IMG submission 148614) | Sediment microbial communities from Great Boiling Springs, Gerlach, Nevada, United States - GBS 60_MetaG | ecosystem: Environmental > Aquatic > Thermal springs > Hot (42-90C) > Sediment...
GGCCTGCCTAAAGTCACCATAATAAGCACTGGCGGGACGATCGCCAGCAGGGTGGACTATAGGACGGGCGGTGTGAGGCCAGCACTCTCAGCCACGGACCTGCTGACGGTGGTTCCAGAATTATCCGAGATAGCGGAGATTTCAGCCGAGGTTCTCATGAGCATCTACAGCGAGAATATGACCACCAAGCACTGGACTATGATAGCTGAGAAAGTTGATGAGAAGATAAGGGCGGGCTATGACGGTGTTGTTATAGCCCATGGAACAGACACCATGGGATACACGGCGGCGGCCCTCAGCTTCGCCCTCCAGAAGCCTCCAATACCCATAGTCCTGGTAGGTTCTCAACGCTCCTCCGACAGGCCATCAAGCGACGCCGCTCTAAACCTCGTGGCCGCAGTGGATGTTGCGGCCCGCTCACCCATCGCAGAAGTCGGGGTCTGCATGCATTACAGCACCTCGGACGATGTGATAGCATTCCATAGGGGGACAAGGGTTGTAAAGCTGCACACCAGCAGCAGATACGCATTTAACTCTGTGAACGCACAGCCACTAGCCTTATGGCAGCCCACAGGTCTCAAGATACTTGCAGAAAATTATCACAGGAGGAACGGAGGAGAATACAGCTTCCAACCAAGATTCGATGACAGGGCTGTCCTCATAAAATATCACCCTAGCCTCAGGCCTGAGATTCTTGAGATATTATGGGAAAAGCTTGGTCTGAGAGGGTTCATTATAGAGGGGACAGGGCTCGGCCATGTTAGTTCAGCCTACATAGATGTTCTCAAGTCACTGAGGGATGGAGGTGTTTTCGTTGGTATGACCTCCCAGTGTAGAAATGGAAGGGTGAATATGATGGTTTATGATAATGGGAGAGATCTCATGAAGGCTGGTGTGGTGCCGTTAGATGATATGATCTCTGAGACAGCCCTTGTCAAGCTCATGTGGCTCTTGGCAAGATTTGACGATGCCGGGCCAGATGAGATAGCTAAACACATGCTCGCCAACTATGTGGGGGAGGTTGGGGGGCGATCACTCCCAGCTTAGGTGACTGGAATGCTCGACTATCAGGCATTAGGTCTTAAAGTTGGGCTCGAGATACATAGACAGCTTAACACAAGGAGGAAACTCTTCTGCGACTGTCCCACAGAGGCCAGGGAAGCGGGAGAGAAGATAAGCTTCGAAAGATATCTCAGAGAGGCGCAGAGTGAGCTGGGTGAGTTAGATCAGGCGGCTGTCTTCGAGTTCAAGAAAAGGCGTAAAATAGTCTACAGGAGTGATGTTGCTTCGGCATGCCTAGTTGAGATGGATGAGGAGCCGCCCCATATGATTGATATGGAGTCTGTTGAGATAGCATTGACCGCAGCCCTCCTAATGGACGCAACGCCTGTTGATGAGATCCATGTTATGCGTAAGATTGTGATAGACGGCTCCAATACGGCTGGTTTCCAGCGGACCTGCATAGTTGCTCTGGGGGGAAGGGTGATTGTTGACGGTCATGAGATACCGATACAGACTATAACTCTCGAGGAGGATGCGGCCCGGCTGCTTATGTCTTCGAGGCGTCATGTTGAGTATGATCTCTCACGTCTTGGGATCCCGCTTATAGAAGTTGCCACAGCACCTGTTATAGCCAGTCCAGAGGAGGCTGTGAAGGCTGCTAAGGCGATAGGCGATATACTCAGGGCGACCGGGCGTGTCAAGAGAGGTCTTGGGACTGTCAGGCAGGACTTGAATATCTCGATTAAAGGTGGGGCGTTGATCGAGGTTAAGGGTGTGCAGGAGCTGGAGTTGATAGGCGAGGTAATAGAAAATGAGGTGAAAAGACAGCTCCACCTTCTCGAGATATCCAATAAGCTGAAATCCAGAATATCGCCGGAGATGCTGGCAGAGTTCAAACCCGTTGATGTGACAAAACTCTTCGAGTCGACACAATCAAAGATTATCAGGAAAGCCGTTGAGGGAGGTGGATGCGTTAAGGCCCTTCTTCTACCCGGGTTCAGTGGACTCCTGTCTATGGGGTCTCAAGGCTTTAGGCTCGGATCTGAGCTCGCCAGCTACGCAAAGGCGTGGGCGGAGGTTGATGGGATCTTCCACACCGATGAGATGCCTGCTTATGGGATAACGGCTGATGAGGTGGATGCCCTGAGGGATTTCATGGGCGCAGGGGCGGATGACGCTGTGGTCTTTGTGGCCGATGTGGAGAAGGTTGCTGTCGAGGGTTTGAGGGCGGTGTATGAGAGGGCGTTCGAGGCGTTTAAAGGTGTTCCGAGTGAGACGCGGGCTGCCAAGCCTGACGGGACCACGGTCTACCTGAGACCACGGCCTGGAGCTGCTAGAATGTATCCCGAGACAGACATACCGCCTGTCCCAATAGGAGATGATTACATTGAGGATCTGCGGAAAAGACTTCCCGAGACTTTAGAGAAGCAGGCGCAGAAGCTTGTCACCAAGTATGGCTTAAGCTGGCAGCTGGCCCAGGGTCTGATAGACCGAGAGCAGTTAGGCCTGTTTTATGAGATTGTGGAGAAGACGGGCGTTGCGCCTAAAGTTGTTGCGGCGACCTTAACGGAGACACTTACTAGTCTAATGAGGGAGGGGGTGAATATTGAGAGGCTTGATGATGTCTCAATTTTGGAGGTTTTCAAAGCCCTTAGCGAGGGTCTTTTCTCCAAGGAGCTCCTACGTGATGTCTTACAACGTGTCGCAGAGAATCGCGATACTGGTGTGAGGGATGTACTCGCATCTATGGGCCTGACAGGCTTAGACATGAACCAGGTGAGAGATTACGTGATTCAGCTTGTAGAGGAGAACAGGGATAGTTTAGGTGATGAGAAGATCGAGAAGCGTCTCATGGCTGATCTCATGAAGAGATACAGGGGTAGGGTTGACGGCGGACTCCTCCACAGCATACTGGCTGAGGTGATTCGTGAGAAGAGACTGGATGCCCGAGGCCGATCTAACCCGTAGAAAGCTAGCCCGTATAACCGACTAAGCGGATCCTAAATATGTTTATGCGGCATTGATGAAAAGCCGGGTTAAGGCGTATAAGATTTATTTCCTCCCATTAATACGGACAGAGGGAAAATATGACGGTTGAACAGTTCATCGACTTCCTATATGGCAGTGTCTACTGGCTTATTATAGGTGCGGTGGTATTAGTAGCCCTCTATACAATCTACACTTCAATGGAGAAGGGCCAATAGGGGGATGAGCCCGCATCAGACGGGAGATACGATCTTTATCCAGTCACTCTTCAGAGAATATTACGAAAAAGAATATCGCAGTCCATACATGCCGCCGATGCTTGAAAAACGTGAATTCGGCTACATGACATTCACACAGCGGGCTATGGTTAGGCATCTCAGCTTCAAATCCTTCGAACAGCTCAGAGACGCATTGAGAACAGCCGCACCGGCCCATGTTTACCGCTCTGCGGCGGTATATGATTATCCCGAGGCGCCGATGGAGGAAAAGGGATGGCTGGGGGCTGAGCTCATCTTCGATATAGACGCTGACCATTTGCAGACGTCATGTAAAGAGGAGCATGATTTTCGCCTATGTGTCTCATGCCGATCCCGTGTCTCTTCCAACACATGTGATAAATGTGGCTCTCAGCAGGTTAGCGATATCAAATGGGTGTGTGATAGATGCTTGCAGTCGGCCAAGATGGAGATGTTGAAGCTCTTGGAATTTATCCAGTCTGATTTCGGTGTCAGAGAAGATAGGCTCGTGATCAGTTTCTCGGGAAATAGGGGATACCACCTTGCAATATATGACGATAGGGTTCTCGGCCTAAGCAGGGATGCTCGACAGGAGATCGTGGAGTATGTGACCGGCTCCGCTTTCGACCCGATCCTCACCGGTATGGGTCTTGAAAAGGATGTGTATAATGGCGCCTCCGATTATACTGGTAGTGGTTGGAGGGGTAGAATAGCCCGAGAGTCCTATAGTCTCATCTCAAGGCTTTCCAACGACACCGCATTAGCCGAGGCTCTCTCGAAGAGGCTCGGGCCTAAGATGGTCGATAAGCTTAGATCCCTAGAACCCTTCTGGCACGAGCGGCCCCGATGGGATCTCATCCCCGCCTCTGGGGCGAAAAAGCATGCAGTGATCTCAGCGCTTTTAGAGGCTGCGTTAGATATTTCAAGGGCTCATGTGGATACTGTTGTCACCACCGATGTCCACAGGCTTCTTAGGCTTGCAGACACACTTAACGGCAAGACAGGCCTGAAGGCGTCTACGGTGGATCTTAATCTGCTGGAGGATTTCGATCCCTTAAAGGAATGCGCCGTATTACCTGATAAGCCCATAACAATCGTACGGGTGGGATATGCGCCGAAATTCAGGCTGGGAGATGAATATTACGGCCCATTCCAGGATGAGGAGGTCGCCCTACCAGCAAAAGTTTCAGCATACTTAATATGCAGGGGGGTGGCAACACTCCAAAAGAGCCGGCAGAAAGGGGGCTAGGATATGCCGGATGAAGGTATTTTCGAGAAGCTGTTAGAGCTATGGATCCGTGAAAGATCCTCTGAGACCCTTGTCAAGATCCCGGAGGAGCTGATAAGAGAAATTTCAGCCCAGACCAGCCTTATGAGGAGACAGTTAAAACTCTCGGAAAAAGGGTCTATCAGCGCAGCCCTGAAGAATTCCGAGCTGAATATGATGCAGAAGATGCTGGAATCTCTCTTTAAGATAAGACTTGATAAAATAATGGCTGCAAGCCCAGAAAAAGGGCCTCCCGAGAATATGCTATATTTTGAGGGGCGTTTTTACAACACCCTTCAGAGGGCCTTACAGGTCCATCTCGACTCGGTCAGGAATATTCTCACCAACCCGCTCCTTCTCCAGCCTAGGAAGGAATTCAAGTATGAGATAGTGATATTCCTTAAACAGTCGCCCAAGATAGTGGGGGAGGATTTAACAAGCTACGGCCCATTCCAGGAGGGTGATATGGCCAGCCTACCGGCCGAGAACGCAAACCTACTGGCAAGGAGGAATGTAGTTAGAAGGGTGCAGCTAAGTTAGAGATAGCCAACCTCCTCCCCATCTATAGTTAGGAGAATACGGCCGAAGGCAATCTTCTTCACAGGCCCGTCCATTGCTGTGTAAACCTTCACAGCCCGTCTAGCTTCATCATATTTTAGCAGGACACCAATATGATAGAGGGCTTCATCTTCCCCGGCGAGGTAGGTTAAAAGGCCGGAATCAGGCTTCACCATGTCGGGTAAGCTGTGGCGGTCGGGTATTTTCCCTGAGATCGCCTCTATCTCAACCCAGCTCAGAGGTATTGTCTTTATAGATCCGTTCTTCAAATACCTCCTATAGGACATGGCCCTTATCTCACGTCTAACACTAGGCCCCCTCTCAAGAGTGTGGATTGGCCGTTTAACAAGTTCGGTGAGGCCATCCCAGCCTGAGACCGCTTTCTCAGCCGATCTGACAATTCTTTCTATGAATATCAAATGGGACGGCCGTAGTGTTCGGACAAGCTTTTCTTTAAACTCCTCAGCCTCATCACCTTCAACCCACCCATCCATATCAACGACAATGTTTTTAGCGCCAGCTCTCTTAACTCTTTCCATAAGCATCTGAGCGGCCTTTACAAAAGCATCCGGATCATGGGAGGCTGATGTGGAGCCAATTGGGAATGTTGTAAACGCCTTCGCTTGGGCGAGATCATATAAAGGGTCTCTGAGCAGGGCTGCAGCTATGATTGTCGGAGGTGATAAGTAGCTCTGTCCAGGGTCCAGGCAGAGTATGGCTGCACCACCATACCGCATGCACATAGTGTTGGTTAGGAGGGTTGCGAGGGCGGTCTTACCAGTGTCAGAGGCGCCAATGACCGCTACAGTAGCCCCTTCATGAAGGCTGGCCGCTTTGCTTCTCCAATCCTCGCCAACCGTGTCTCCCTTTATCACATCAAGAGCCGCCCCCTCCCCAAGCCTTATCTCAGCATAGAACTCAGACTCGCCGTAGACAGGATACCGGCGGAAAGGCCGCATGAGATAGTTTTTGTTAAGTTTTAAGAGGCATCCGAAAATGGAGGCTTTACCAGAGCTTATCCTGATTGATGCTGGGCCGTCTAGGAGGAGGGTTTCCCCCTCTCCAACTTTACGGCTTATGCTTGACATGTCTCTTCCTCATCGCCAACACTGAGGCTGCATGCTCATCGCTCATTCTACGTCTTTTCCCTCCAGGCCCGATCCTAGAGGTGCCCTCCTCTGGGACAATGGTAATGGGTGCATCGCCCAGACTTGGTATGCGGCGTAGAGCAGCAAGCACCGCATCCCTATACTCCGGAGCCCCCGACCCTATGACAACCTCAACCTCAAGCCAGCTGTGATTCGCTATAAACTCCGCCACCGACCTTTCCAAGCCGGTGATGTCTGTGAAGCTCTCAGTCCTAACCACATAGTCTCCAACGATATAGGCCAACCCGATCCTCCTACCAGGGTCAATCGATATTGTAGCGGTTCTAGCATCGTTCCTCCCGGCCGCAATCTCGACAGCCCTGTCCAAGACGGAAGTGGCGGTTGTATAGTCATCGGCGTATACTATTGGAATATTATCGGGCACCTTTATCATCTCCGCCCTCTTCATGATCAAAACCCTTGCCTTAAGCGGGATTTCAGATGGGTTTGACGCATGTATTATTCTCAACCCACGCCTAGCAGCCTCTGTTAGGAGTCTGCTTACAAGTTTAAAGTCTGAGGTGACCAGGGTGATCTCACCCTTCATCAGCTAACCCCCATACATCGCATTTATATCTACGCCGTTTGTTAAGGATTTCCAGATGATAGTGCATGGGCCGAAGGAGAAGGCGGATAATTAAAAGGACCCCTAAACCGCTCCCAAAAATATTCACATGCCCACTTTGCAGCGCCGTAGCTGTCACAGTCTCTCATGAGGAAGGATCGGACAAAGCCATCGTCTCATGCGGATCCTGTAAAATATCGGCTGAGGTTCCATGGTATCCAGCCTACAGTGCGGTGGACGCATACTCCAAATGGTATGACCGGGTCATAAAGGGCGAGGCGTCAATTGAAGCCGGGAAAGGTTGAGCAGTATCTACTTGACAAGCTTGAGAGGGGTGAGCGTCTCCACATATCGCTCTTAGACCCGCTCAGCACCCCACTGGATAAGGCGGGAGAATACGCCTCCTTCTGTGAAAAATCAGGCTCAGACGCCATAATGGTGGGCGGCTCGACCGTATACTCCCAAGAGAGTTTGGATAACTTCATAAAGAACGTGAAGGCCAGGGTTAAACTGCCTGTTATAATTTTCCCAAATAACGTCCAGTCAATATCGAGACAGGCCGACGCAATATGGTTTATGAGCCTTCTCAATAGTGTTGACTGGTATTATATTGTCGGAGCACAGTTGCAGGGAGCTTTAACAGTCAAGTCCTTCAACTTAGAGGCAATCCCGATGGGCTACGTAGTCTTCGGCTCTGAGAGCACTGTGGCTGCCATGGGTAGGGCGCTGCCCCTATCACCTACAAGTCATGAGATAGCTGTCTGCTATGGACTGGCCGCACAATACCTGGGTATGAGGTTTCTTTACTTGGAGGCTGGCTCAGGAGCACCAAGACCACTGCCGCCGTCCACAATAGGGGCTGTAAAAAAAGCTGTATCAATCCCGGTTATTGTGGGTGGCGGTATCCAGAAACCTAGTGATGCCGTAGAAACATGCAGGGCTGGAGCTGATATAATAGTGACGGGGACAGCTATTGAAAGGGATCCATATCTCCTCCCAGCCTTAGTTGAGGCGGTGAAAAGCCCCAGGATCTAATTCAATAGAGGCCGATCACCTTATATTAGAGACATAGTAGGTATGGACTATGGGCATAGAATCTGAGAGGGTTTCGACAGGCAACCCCCGCCTAGACGCTATGCTGGGCGGCGGGTTCATAAGAGGTAGGACCTACCTCGTCACAGGCGAGACAGGGGTTGGCAAGACAATCCTCTCCCTACAATTCCTCCTCAACGGGCTTACTAAGAATGAGACATGCGTCTATGTCACAATAGATGAGAGGATTGACGGAGTCTTAAGGGGGGCCGAGTCCCTTGGTTGGAATTTCTGGGCCCATATGGAGACTGGCAGGTTTATACCCTTGGAGCTTAGGATATACGCCGCTGAGGCTAGGAAGTATGGGAAGGAGAGTAGGGCTTTCGTAGATGCGATATTCAACGCCACAAAAGGTAGGAGATTCTCCCGCCTAGTCCTGGATCCGGTGTCGGCCTTGGCCCAGGGGGTTAAGGATGAGTTCTATGTGAGAGAGTATCTGAGGGAGATAATAACGATGATTGAGGAGAGGTTCGGCGTCACCACTTTGATGACGACCGACATACCGACAGGATCCAAGAGGATGAGCAGGTTTATGCTGGAGGAGTTCTTAGCCTCCGGGGTAATAGTATTGGGTGTTAAGCAGCTGAATGGGATGCTTATACGGACTATATATGTGAGGAAGATGAGATGGTCCTCCATGGATTCCACGATGTATGTCTTCACAATCGTCCCTGACCGTGGTATTGTGATAGGGGAGCCCTTTGAGGAATACTACAGGAGGGCTACAGGTCAGAGTCAGAGGATTGGTCAGGAGATAGGTGGATAAGCAATAAATCCATCCACTATCCCATTAGACCCTGATGAAAAACCCTCTCACGGCCGAGTATTACAATCAGCTACTTGAGCACCTTGACCGTGAGTATAAGATAGCGTCTGAGGTCAGACGGATCACCAACTCGCCTACAGACAGGGTGGAAACCATATTCGCCGACACGATTGAGGAGAGGATTGAGCTGTTAGTCGGTCCAAAGGATGTGGCCGAGAAGATTAAAAAGCTTAAGGGTGAACTGTCAGGTGAGCAGCTGGCCTTCAAACTATGTGAGGAGATAGTATACTCTTCCTTGGGTAAGCAGGAAGAAACCCAGATAATAAAGCAGGCGATATGCACCGCACTTGCTGTTTTAACACCTCCATGCATCACTGCAGCGCCGTCCGAGGGAATAGCAGAAGTCAGGATAAAGGAGAACGATGATGGGACGAAATATCTAGCCGTTTATTTTGCAGGACCCATAAGAGCGGCTGGGGGGACTGAGCTGGCAGCTGTTGTAGTCCTGGCCGACTATGTGAGAAGGCTGTTCGGGCTTGACAGGTTCAAGGCAAGGGAGGAGGAGGTTCACCGATTTGTTGAGGAACTCAGGACTTACGTCAGACGGGTTATGCGTTTCCAGTATAACGTTCCCGATAGGCTCGTCGCCTACGCATACAGGATGACCCCCGTAGAGATAACAGGTGTGGCTACCGATAGAATCCTAGCACCTTCATATCGAAACTTAGCCAGGATCGAGACTAACTACCTTAGGGGCGGCGCTTTACGGGTTGTAAATGACGGGATAGTAGGACGTGCAAAGAAAGTCCTCAAGCTCGTCCAGACGATGGGTATATCGGGGTGGAGCTGGATAGAGGATATCGTCAGGGAGAGCGCAGGTATAAAGAAGGGGGAGGGCGGTGATGACAAGCTCTCCGAGGTTATTGTTGGTAGGCCGGTCTTCTCGCTGGCCGATAGCTTCGGCGGCTTCAGAATAAGATATGGCCGTTCATTTGCGACAGGCCTCTCCGCACTGGGAGTCCATCCCCTAACCCTCAAGATCCTTGACGACTACATCGTGGTGGGGACACAGTTGAAGACAGACTATCCAGGAAAGGGTGGTGTGGTTGTGCCTGTTGAGGTGGAGCCGCCGGTCGTCAGGACTGTGGAAGGCGAGGTGGTCAAAGTGGCAACGGAGAAGGATTATGAACGTGTCGCAGGCAAGATCGAAAGAATCCTCTTTCTAGGAGACATACTAGTTTCCGTCGGTGATTGTATTGAAAATAATGTTGAGTTGCGGCCTAGCGGATATGTTGAAGAATGGTGGGTGAAGGACCTAGCCCGTTCTGTAATGTTGGAGGGACTTGAAAATGTTGCTGAAAAAACATCTATGAGCAAGGAAAGGATTATTGGACTGATAGGAGAACCCTTTAAAAATCGTCCATCTTGGGAGGAGGCTATCACACTGTCAAAAAAGCTTGGGATACCACTGCATCCAGGATACCTATTTTTCTGGGAAAACCTAACACTTGAGGAGCTTGGAAGGCTGAGGAGCTGGCTGAGGAATACACGTCTTATCGGGGACAGCCTCGAAGCGGAGTATGAGATATCAGAGATACTGGCTAAACTCTTAGTAGAGCACAAATACTCAAACGGCCGGATAACCCTATCCAATCGAGATCTAGATATACTCAAAACACTCTTGAGGCCTGAGCTGGAGACCCAGATAAACGGTGACCCGCTAAGGGTAATCGAACTTTTCAGCGGCATAAGGATAAGGGGGAAGAGGGGGTCGCAGATTACCGCGAGGATGGGCCGGCCCGAGAAGGCCGGACACCGTCTCATGACTCCAGCCGTTCACCTGCTTTTCCCAGTAGGTCTTGCGGGCGGAAGCCTAAGAGACTTGAACAC
>Ga0197142_1005016_pt1 | contig 10507 bp, 9 predicted proteins | sample GBS60_MetaG_FD_148614 | JGI IMG/M metagenome (GOLD analysis project Ga0197142, IMG submission 148614) | Sediment microbial communities from Great Boiling Springs, Gerlach, Nevada, United States - GBS 60_MetaG | ecosystem: Environmental > Aquatic > Thermal springs > Hot (42-90C) > Sediment...
GTTTCACCAATTTCTTGGTCAATGTGCTTTGCGGGTTGATTGCTTACTGCCGCCGCCCTGCAAAACCATCTTTAGGCCTGGATGACTTTGTGCCCTTGTCTGCTTAACCCGAACTCACGTTAGCAAGAATTTTTGATGCTTTGCGCTGAGAAAAATTCTGAATTGACCGGTTGCCCTTTGTCGAATTTGTGCTATACTGTAAAGTATAATGTATGGAGAATCACCACCATATCTGGCTCAAATGGGCAAAGATGCTCCACTTCTGGGGGGTTGATCGGTTGAGTTATCTCATCTTATCCGAGCTCGGTAGTCTACATGTCTTTTTAGCCCAGGCGCTCTATCTCCTTCAACCCTTTCTGGACTCAGACAAGGCGAGTGAGAATTACTCTGCTCTGTGCGCTTTGCTCGAAGATGACCAAAGCCGAGAGGCTTTTTTGACTCTTTTGAACGAACAAGAAAGGATCAGCGGGTGAGCGATGAAACTGGTCTGCTAATTTTCCTGGTGTTAGGCGTCTTGATGGTACTCTTCACGGTTGTCCAAAGAAAGAAGCCCTACACCCTCAGGGAGTTGCCGGCTTTTCAACGCCTGCGCCGGGCGATTGGGTTAGCTGTCGAAGATGGTCGGCGCATTCATGTTGCCTTGGGTAGAGGCAATGTAATGAGTGAAAACTTTGGCTCGGCTTTGATCGGTTTGGGAGTTTTGAAGCGCTTAACCGACGTAGCCCTGATTGCCGATCATCCCCCGATTGCCACGAGTGGAGAAGGCAGCTTAATGCTTTTGGCTCAACAGGGGCTGCAGGCTGTCCATCGGCGCTTGGGCATCCTGCCAGAAGCGTTGCCCCGCAAGGCGTTGTTGACCGGCACAACCCCTCTCTCCTATGCTGTGGGATCTCAAATGGAAATCCGCGATGAGCGAGTTGCGGTAGATCTACTGATCGGTCATTTAGGAAGTGAAGCTGCTCTCATCTGTGATGCTTCTCATCAACAGGGAAACTTAAGCATCGCCGGCAGCGACGATCTGACTGCCCAGGCGGTCTTTGCCGCGTCTGCCACGCATCCTTTGTTTGGCGAAGAAGTCTTTGCTGCCGTTGCCTATATGGATGACGACCCAAGTCACCGTGCTTCCCTTCAAACCCAAGATCTTGCCCGGTGGCTAATTATCCTTTTCCTGATAATTGCAAGTGTTGCTAAGCTGATTGGGCTATGATGCACTCCTTTCTGCGTTCACCTTTCTCCAGCTTAATTACCCTCCTCACGGGATTGGTTGTGCTCTTGGGATATTTTCTCGACATTGAGCCCTTGCGTGAACTGCGTTTTCGCTTTTTGCAGTGGGCTGTACTATTGGCTGCGGTTTCGTTAATGCTGGGCGTTCTTAATCTACTGCGAGTACATTGGAGCCGTTTACGAGAGAGCCCCTCGAAAGCCCTCTATAGCCTGACGTTTTTTGGCGGATTTGGGCTGGCAGTTCTCATGGCAGGTCTGGTGGGCATTCAACACATCCTCACCCGCGCAGTGGTTGATTATGTCATTGTTCCCATCGAGGCGAGCCTGTTTGTAGTGATCCTGGTCACGTTGATCTATGCCCTTACCCGCTTGCTGCAATATCGATTTTCCATCTTTAGCCTGGTCTTTCTTCTTACCGTGTTATTTTCCCTGCTTGCTTCTGTTCCCCTTTGGGGAGTCGAAATTCCATTCCTTCATGGAGAAGAGAGTATCTTTGCAATTGGGCAGCGGGTTTTGGGGACAGCCGGGGTGCGCGGGCTACTGATTGGCGTCGCTTTGGGCAGTGTGGTGACGGGAATTCGGGTTTTGTTCGGTTTGGATCGCCCTTACGGAGAGTAGCGGATGGAAACCCAACGATGCCCAATGTGCGGCCGACCTAATCCTCCTGAGTTGGAGGTTTGCCAGTATTGTCAGGCGCGTTTGAAACCCTTATGGACTGAGCCGTCTGGAGGGTCGAGCGCGGCTATAGAAGCTGGTATCATGAAAAGCAAACCAGCGCTTGAACCTGAAGAGCCATTGCTTCCGGACTGGTTAATCGCCAGTCGGGGAGAAAGGACCGGAGAAGAACCTGCTCAACCTGAGGAACAAGAGGAGGAAGCGTTTCTTCTGCCTCAGGAAGAGGTCGAGATCGATAATTTTTTGGGTGAGTTATTCTCAGATAAGCTGCCTGAAGGAAAAGACGAAGATGTCCCTGAATGGCTGCAGGCTTTGCGGGGTGAAAAGACTGCTGAGCCGCAAAGGTCTCCGCTGAGCGAAAGCGGTGAGCAAGGTGAACCATTGCCCTTCTGGTTGGGCTTGGGGACTGGCGAAACTGAAGAGGCGCACGCCGAATCAGCCCCTGCTGAAGAAAAAGTCTCTCCATTCACCGAGAGTCCTTTCGAGGGGATAGACTTTGATAGCGATTTGCTCTTCCTGGGGGACGAAAAACCAGCCGAGAAGGAAGCACAAGCGGATTTTCAACCTTCGATTTCTCCCTTTGAAGGCGTTGAACCCTTTCTTCTTGAGGAAGATCAGATATTACCGGAGTCGCCCTTGCCAATAGAAGAAAAAACCGCTTTGCCAGCAGAGAAACCTGCACCTCTGCCTGGGGAGGGCGATTGGATGCGCAAAACTCCACCCTGGTTGGAAGCCTTGCCTGGAATGGAATGGGGGGAGGGTGAAACCCAAGGAAAAGAAATACCCCCTGAGTTTTTACAAGGTGTTGTACCGCCATTTGTAGAAACCGATGAAGCCCTGAGTGAGGCTGAATTTCCCGAGTGGCTAAGCCAGGTTGAAAGTTCCATTGAGCCGGAGTTAGAGGCAGTGATAGGCACCCTGACTCCGCCAACAATTGAGACGCTGTCAGAGCCAGAAGAGGCAGAGAGCATTCCTAAAGAAGCTGCAGAAATTGTGCCTCAAGAAGCTGTCCCGATTGAAGTTGGGGGGCCTTTGCATGGATTGCGAGGGGTCCTGCCGGCCGAACCGCTGGTGGCTGAACAAAAGAAGCCTTCCAAAGCTCTGTCAGAGTTACTGGTTACCGATAAACAGCGCGCTCAGGCAGAGCTATTTTTAAGGCTGATCGAGGAAGAAGGAAAACCGAAACCAATCCTCGCTTCAAAACGGGCGAAACCTCACACCCTGTGGCGAGCGCTCATCTTTGTTGTTTTGGCGGCTGCTGCGATAATAGGGTATCTTCTTCCTCCAATATCCGCTGCCCCCCAGGAATTGAGCGTTGGCGTGTTCGATGCCATGCAAGCTGTCACTCAACTTCCTGCTCAGGCGCCGGTGTTGCTGATCGTGGATATAGAGGGACGTGACTTCGCCGAGATGCAAGCTACAACTGCGGCGATGTTGGATCAGATGATGATCAAAGGCGCGTTTTTCGTCCTCGTCTCTGCCAACCAAAACGGCGCTCTGCAAGCCGATCGTCTGTTACGGGAAGTTAGCCGTTTGAACGGCCATAACTATCAACCCTCGGTGGGATGGGTGAATCTCGGCTATTTGCCAGGAGGGGTAGCGGGGATGCAGGCCTTTGCACAATCTTTGACCGAGGTTATGCCCACGACCATCGATGGGGAAGCAGCCTGGCAGAGCGACCGCCTGAAAAATATCCGCACGCTTGCTGATTTTAACCTGGTCATGTTAATCACCGAAGACTCTACTCGAGCCCGTCAATGGCTTGAACAATTAAAAGGACGTGTCCCCGTCTCGCGTTTAGTATTTGCGGTAAGCGCTCAAGTGGAACCAATCTTACGCCCTTATTATGAAGCCAACCCTCGCCAGGTGCAGAGTGTGCTGGCCGGCATTCGCGATGGGGCAATCTATGAAACGCAAGCGGCGCGTCGGGGATGGGCGATGCAATTGTGGGATGCTTATACAGTTGTGGTGATGACGGGGATTACCCTGATCTTTATCGGGTCGTTGGTTTACGCCCTGCTGGCTCTTCTCGGACGGCGCAAAGCACAGGCGGAGAGGGAAGGACAATGAACTTTGAGCAACCTTTTTTCGATCTTCTGGGCAGTGCGCTGGGCTTGCTGTTGACTTTGCTTGTATTCAGTTATCTGCTTGGCGACCATTTCTTGGTACGCTTAATCTTTTATGGTTATATTGGCCTCATGGCAGGCTTTTCGGTCGTGATTGCTTTCAATAGTGTCATCTATCCTCAGCTTGTCCAGCCCCTGATTGACAATCCGATCACCGGCTGGATACAGATAGCGGCACCTCTATTCTTGTGTGGGTTACTTTTGTTTAAGCTCTCGTCTCGCTTTTCCCGACTTGGCAATCTGAGCCTGGCTTTTTTGGTTGGTGTGGGCCTGGCAGCCTTAATCGGCGGGGCTATTCAGGGAACATTAATGCCACAGCTCTCAGCGGTGATTAGCCCATTCGACCTGGAGCGCTCGGCTATGGTAGCCGAAGGGCGCCTTTCCGGTGTTGTGCAAGGTTTCTTGATCTTGTTTGGTACGGTGACAACGCTTACATATTTTCATTTTGGGGCGCGTCCCCGCGCCAGTGGTTTGGCTCGGCGGTTGGAATGGATTGAAACTTTGAGCTGGATTGGGCAGATTTTTATTGCAATTGCTTTGGGATTGATCTTTGCCGGATTGCTGAAAGCCGGTTTTGTTGCCCTGGTCGAACGAATTCAAACGTTGGTGAACTTTGTTATCACGCTTCTAGGGGGGTTTTAATCCATGCCGGTTTCCTTTGTCAAGGCGGATTCATTGCTTGCGCTGGACGTTGGGACGGTTAATACCCGGGCAAGCCTCTTTGATGTGGTTGATGCTCGTTACCGCTACCTGGGCAGTGGAGAGGCGCCTTCAACGGTTAACGCTCCTTATCATGATCTTTCAGAAGGTGTTCATCAGGCTATTGAACACTTGCAGCAAGTTACCGGGCGGGTCTTGCTGGACGAAGAAGCTAAACTGATTGTCCCGTCGCGCCAGGATGGCAGTGGCGTTGATCTGGTGGTCTCAACGGTGTCGGCCGGTGCACCGCTAAAAGTGATCCTGGTCGGTTTATTATCCGATATTTCGCTCGAAAGCGCCGCAAACTTGCTCTCAACCACCTATGCCCAAATTCTTGAGCAAATTCACCTGGGCGATCAGAGAACCTTGCAAGATCGTCTGAACCTGATATTACAGGCTAAGCCAGATCTGATTGTTGTTGCTGGTGGCACAGAGGGAGGTGCGGAACGAGCGGTGATGCAAATGTTAGAAGCTGTGGGGCTGGCATGTTTATTGAGCAACGAAGAAAGTCGTCCGTATGTTCTCTACGTGGGCAATTCTGCCATTCGCGATCAGGTTAGAAACGCTTTAGGTTCCCTGAGCGGCCTTATTTTATCCTCAAATATCCGCCCGACGTTGGAAATCGAAAATCTGGAAGCCGCTAAATTAGACTTAATGAGCGCCTATCGACAAATTCGCAATACGCAACTGCCTGGATTCTACGAAATTGATCAATTATCCAACGGCGGAGCAATCACCCCGGCCTTTGGATGGGAACGCGTGGTGCGGATGTTAAGCAAAGCATACGATCAACGCAAAGGGGTGATGGCCGTGGATATTGGAGCCGCAGCGACCGTGATTGCGGCTGGATTAGGCGGCAACGCAACAGTGGGCGTTTTTCCGCAGTATGGTCTGGCAAACCCTGCCTTACGCAATTTAGAGCAGGTTTCAATTCATGACCTTTCCTATTGGCTGCCCTTTGATCTCTCTCCCAAAAACATCAAGAACATCCTGCTGACAAAACAGACCTATCCGGGCAGTTTACCAATGAATGAAGAGGAATTAGAGATTGAGTTAGCTTTAGGGCGGCTAATGTTACAATACAGTTTGAGAGAAATGCGCAAGCGTCTGAAGGATTTTGGGGGAGGGGAGTTGCCTATCCTGCCGCCGCTGGAGCCGATCATTGCGGCAGGTAGCGTTTTAACCCGTGCGCCGCGCTGGTCACAGGCCGCCCTGCTTTTGCTGGATGGTTTGCAACCCACTCGCATTACGACCCTCGTGCTTGACCAGCATCACATTGTCGCTTCGCTTGGGGCAGCGGCGGCGGTCAATCCTGTGTTGGCGGTGCAGGCAATGGATTTCGGTACCTTGTTGAATCTGGCCTCGGTGATCGCTCCCCTTGGGCAAGCCCGAGCAGGCACGGTTGTTTTGAAAGCAAAATTAACTTATGACGATGGCCGTCAGGAAAAAATGGAATTTCGCTATGGTTCTTTATACCGCATTCCCCTGGCGTTTGGGCAGTCTTTGCAAATGCATTTGCAACCCCTGCATGGGTTTGATCTTGGAATGGGCGGAGCGGGAATCGGCGGAAAAGTTCGTCTGTCCGGCAGCGCGCTTGGGGTGATCATTGACACGCGCGGTAGACCGTTGCCGAAAATTCGAGATGCAAGGCGAAGACAGGAATGGTTAAGAAAGAATTTTGCAGTCTTAGAGAATCGATAATGGCACTGTTCTTGCAAATTCAGCGTAAAGGGATTTTGCGATGCAATTGTCGGTAACCCACTTCCAACCTTTGACGACCATTCGCCGTGAGCGTTTGCTTCCCGCGGCCGGCAAAGTTTTGGCGCGCAAAGGACAAAAGGTGCAATCGACAGATATCGTGGCCGAGTGTGAGTTGACCCCGCAATTTGTTTTGGTAGAGTATGGGCGGGGGCTGGGCCTCTCTCCTCAGCAGGCTGATGCTTATGTGCAGGTAAAAGCAGGCATGGACATCGAGAAAGGAGATGTGATTGCCGGACCTGTGGGAATGATGAAGCGGGTTGTCCGTTCGCCTTATTCAGGACGGGTGATGCTGACGGGAGAAGGGCAATTGCTCTTGCGTCTCAAGTCTAAACCCTTCGCTTTGCAGGCGGGTTTTGAAGGGATAGTTGTCGAATTGATTGCCGATCGAGGTGTGATCCTGCAAACGGTGGGGGTCCTGGCGCAAGGGATTTGGGGCAACGGCCTAGTGGCAAATGGGATGGTTGCAGCCATCTTGAGCAAAGCCGACGAGGAATTAACCGAGGGGCATCTGGACCAACGAGCGCAGAATGCCATTGTGATCGGTAGTTATGTGACAACAGAGAGACCATTGGAAAAAGCGGCTTCCTTACCGATTCGCGGTTTGGTTCTTGGGGGCCTAGAAGCGACGCTGATCCCGCTGGCGGAGAAAATGCCTTACCCGATCCTGGTTTTGGACGGCTTTGGTCCTTATCCGATGAATCCCTATGCATTTCCAATTTTGGTCACCAACGAAAGGCGGGAGGCTTACCTCAGCGCACAAAAATGGGATGCACTTCGTGGAATAAGACCAGAGATCATTATTCCTCTCCCGCTGGAAGATTATCCTGCCGAAAGTCATGACTCAGCCGAGCTGATTGTTGGCAGCAGTGTGAGAATTACTCGGACACCCTATTGTGGCCGCATTGGCAAAGTAGAAAAACTATTGAGTGGTAAGACAATCTTGCCCAACGGTTTATCCGTTCAGGCTGCCCAAGTGCGCCTGACGGATGACGAGGTCGTACTATCTCCGATTGCCAATTTGGAGATCGTTGAAACTTAAACGGCGGCCGGAGTTTTGATACCCTCAGCAAGGAGGAGAAAGCTATGACGTTTGAAGAGATCAATTTTGATACAGATAACCTGGAGGCAGCCCCGCCACCCGAGGAGCGTTCCAATCGGGCTTTTATTGTGCTTGCCATTGGTTTGATAGTCCTGGCTTTATTGGTGGTTGCTTGTTTGGCAGGATATGCGCTGGTATATGTTCCCCGTCAACGACAAAATCAAGCCAATCAGGTTGCTACGGTAAACGCCCAGAATACCGAAGTGGCAAAGAGTATCCTGGCTACCACTATTGCCGAGGCTTTCACACCTACACCGCAAGTAACTGCTACGAACACGCCTTTGCCGGTGACACCGACCAATACACCGGTGGTCATCATCCCGACCAACACCCCTGTTCCGACCAGCGATCCCCGCACAGCAACGGTTGCGGCGCTTTATACGCAAGCCGCTCAGGCAACCATGCCCAGTGTGCGGACACCCACGCCTACCTCCACCGCTCTCCCCGCCACGGGCTTTGCGGATGAAGTCGGCGGGCCGGGTATGCTGGGATTGGCTGTTCTATTGTTAGCCGTAATCTTCCTGGCGCGTCGTCTGCGGAGCACAGCCAGCTAAATTGGATGCAGTAACAGGGGTAAAGGCTATTGTCCAATCCTTTACCCCTCTGCCTGCTAGCCTGTCCTGGCAGCGATTTCTTTTCCAAAATCGATGAGGGCTTCCATCACTTCGATCGAACGTCCTTCGGCATATACGCGAAGGACTGGTTCGGTTCCCGATGGGCGTATCAGTAGCCAGGAGTCATCCTCCAGCAGATACTTAATGCCGTCCAGAGAACGAATGTCGGCTACTCGCATCCCCCCAATCCTGGCCGGGGCGTTCTCCAGCAGGTTTTGTTTCATTTTCTCTTTCGATACCGGTCGACTCAAGGTCAGGTCTAAACGTTTGTAATGAGAAGGACCAGCTTCCTGTAAGAGCTCGTCTACCAGCTCGGATAGGGAACGCCCTGACCTGGCAACAATTTCAATCAGGAGTAAACCCATCAGAATGCCATCCCCTTCAGGAATATGCCCATGGATGGACATCCCGCCCGATTCTTCCCCTCCGATAAGAATGTCCTCTTTTAACATGTATTCGGCGATGTAATTGAATCCTACCGGGGTTTCATAGACCGAAAGGCCGTATTTCCGAGCCAGCCGATCGATCATGCTGGTTGTAGAGACGGTACGGACAACTGCGCCTTTCCAATTGCGTTCTTCTACCAGATATTTCAACGCCAGAGCCATAATTTTGTGGGGATCGATAAAACGGCCTTCTTCATCCATGGCGCCAATGCGATCGGCGTCTCCATCGGTTGCCAAACCGAAGTTTCCCATGTGGGTGCTGATGGCGCCGGCCAGAGCGCCAAGATGTTTGCGGATGGGTTCGGGATGAATGCCGCCAAAACCTGGATTCATCTCACCGCGAATCTCTTGAACTTCGCAGCCGGTTCCTTGTAGAAAACCTTTGATTACGCCGCGTCCACTGCCATACATCGAATCGACCACGACCCGTTGGGGGTTTTCCGCAATGGCATCGAAATCAATCAGGCTGCGCAAATGCTCTCCGTAAGCAGGCAGAGGATTGAAGCGTTGGATCAAACCATTTTGGCGGGCGATTTCGAAGTCCATCAAATTTGGCCCACGAGCGCGCTCTTCGTTGTGGTTGAGGAACACTTCAACCCGGCGGCACTGTTCTGCAGTCGCTGAGCCGCCGTAATAGGCTTTTAGTTTGACACCGTTATAGCGTGGGGCATTGTGTGAAGCGGTTATCATGATCCCGGCAATGGCGCCAAGGTGGCGTACGGCATAGGAAATTGCCGGCGTTGGCGCGTCGGATTGAGCTAAATAAACCGTGAAACCATTTGCGGCTAAGACGCGGGCAACATCGGCTGCATATCGGTCGGAGAGAAATCGCGTGTCAAAACCAACCACAACCCTTTGCTTGTTTTGGACTTGGAAACCCTCCAATCCGTTTTCCCACGAGCCCGAGGCGATTGCATCGGCTATGGCTTGTGCAACGTTGCGCAGATTGTGAAAGGTAAACGTGTCAGAAATCACCGCTCGCCAACCATCTGTGCCAAAGTGAATGGGCATTTGCTACTCCTTATGATCTGAGATAGGTTCAACCTGAATTCCCCAGAGGCGAAAGAGTTGAGTGCTTTCGGACGCAAAATGTCCATCAAATTTTATCATTGAATGGCGTCCTTCTTGCATCAGCTTTTGGAAAGATCCATCTCCGTTGTTATGGTTGAAAAAAGAGAATGGAGATTCTAAAGCATTCATGCTAGAATGAAGTCAGGATGGAAGGATATATCTCGGAAACGGTTGCCTTATTTCGCCAGATGGCGATCTTTCAGGGATTAGATGATGCCCAATTGGCAGAACTGGAAAGCTTCTTTCAGCGCGCCAGAGTGCATCAAGGTGACCTGATCGTCCAGGAAGGCTCTCCAGGCGATTATTTTTATATCATCTACTCCGGTCGATTGCTGGTGTGGCATGAAACCCCTAACGGCAGAGAGGAACTGGCTACGCTGATTCGCGGCGATTATTTTGGTGAAGAAGCTCTCCTTTTCGGGCAACCTCGCCTCGCCAATGTCACGGCGTTAGAGGAGAGTGAGTTACTGTTACTCGATCAAGAAAAGTTTCGGGAGATGCTTTCTCTCTATCCAAGCTTGCGGGTGAGTTTTACAGCCACAGCAGAAAGCCGTCATCTGGCGGAAAAAGAGCGGATTGACTGGCTTGGAAAGGACGAAGCGATTTATTTAATTACCCGCAAACACGAGTTGTTCCTCTGGCGCTCTCTGATCCTTCCCATATTCGTTGTTATCCTCGGCATTCCCCTGACGGTTTGGGGAATGATGATGACCAGTGTTTTTCTGCAAGACGTTTTGCTGGTTCTTGGCGGGCTCTTTATCGGGGGTGGCGTTCTGTGGGGAATCTGGAATT
>Ga0197142_1005017_pt1 | contig 10505 bp, 10 predicted proteins | sample GBS60_MetaG_FD_148614 | JGI IMG/M metagenome (GOLD analysis project Ga0197142, IMG submission 148614) | Sediment microbial communities from Great Boiling Springs, Gerlach, Nevada, United States - GBS 60_MetaG | ecosystem: Environmental > Aquatic > Thermal springs > Hot (42-90C) > Sediment...
GGGAAAGCCCTCACCCCCGACCCCTCTCCCCTCGGGAGAGGGGGGAAAGCCCTCACCCCCGGCCCCTCTCCCACAGGGGGAGAGGGGAGATTGCCCTCACCCCCGACCCCTTTCCCAGGGGGAGAGGGGAGTTGGACTTTTTATCCACAACCGCCGCCGCTGGGACCGCGTTTGAGTTGGAGCTTAATCTTGGGTGTGTACTCAAACTCATAGTGGTGGGCGAAGGGGTCGGAGGCGGAATAGCGATCGCCGAGGGCGGCCGGGAATTGATAGCGAATATAGTCCAACCCAAGCGCAGGAGTCGGTCTGGGACGGATTTCGGGATCTTCGGCGGCAAATAGCTCTAGCCAGTAGTTGATTCCGCCTTCCAGGATATAGACATTGGGCACGCTTTCTGCCACCAGGATTTTCCACGCTTCGGTTGCTGCCGCTTCATCGTTACTCATCACAACGATCACCTGGTTATCGGTGCGCTCTAAGAGCAAAGAAGGGATGATCGAACGAACCTGTTCGAGGGGCACATTGCGCGCCCCGCGCAAATGGAAGAGGTTGTAATCGGCTTGCGGGCGCACGTCCAGCATCACCACCCGCAGTTGGTCGTTGGCGAGCGTGTCCAGCAGCTCGCCGGGATGAATCTGCACTTCGCGGTTGATCAACAGGGCTTCTTTCTCCGCTGCAATGCGCGCCCATTTTTCGGCCGGGGTGGGTTCGCCGATCAGCATCACCGCCAGGGCTGCCAGAAAGAGCGCCGCCGCGCCCGCAAGGCGCAGGCGTGGCTCTTGTGAGAGATCGCGCTTGCCGAAAATGCGCTCCAACTGCTCGCCGCCCCAGAACATGAACAAGGCCATCAGCACCACCAGCACGACTACCACGCCGGCCGGCAGATGGAAGACATCCATCAGGGTCAGCCGACCGTAATAGCTGCTGTTGAAGAAATCTTCATACAGCCCCACCGTCTCGCCGAACAGGAAAATGCCAAAGGCGCTGCCGAGGGCAAAGAACAGCCCATCGATCTTCAGGGTTGCCAGCGAGACCAGCGAAGTGCCCGGACAGAAGCCGCCGATAATAAAGCCGATCCCCATAAGGAAACCGCCCAAAATGCCTGGCCAGAGGTAGGTGGGGTTGACCCAAATCAAGTTGTAATCCAGCCAACCCAGCGCCGAAGCGCCAAAGATCAGCACCATGCCGACCACAATGGCGGTGAACATCACTTTGAGGACGGTCAGGTCTTTGAAATAGAATTGGGCTGCCAGCCGCGTGGAAATGGCAAACCCCGACATTTCCAGGATGGCGCCAAAGGCAAGCCCGATCAGCAGGTAAATGGAATACATGCCGAATTTACCAAGCAAACCTTCAAGAGGCAGCGGAAAGGGAGCCATGATGTACCTCCTTAATTCCAGATTTTCCGCAGGAAGTAAGCCAGGGCATAGGCGCCACCAAAGATGGCAAACATCAGCGCCCAACTGCCGGCCGAGAGGGTAGCCCCACCGGAGAGGGCTTGCCCTGAGGTACAGCCCCGCGCCAGGCGCGCCCCGTACCCCATAATCGCTCCGCCGACGAAAGCCAGCGCCCAGCGTTGGCGCACGGTGATGCGGGGGCCTTTGTTGGTCTCGATTTTAAGGCGGCCGTGCCACCAACCAGAGAGAAAGCCGCCGAGAATCGCCCCAACGGTGACGAACACGATCCAATCATCGAGCGGATTGACCCCGCCGCCGGCCATCTTGAGCAGATAGGCCGTGCGATCGACATGTTCGGGGGCAATCAGGTCCTCAAGGAACACCACAATGCGATTGACGCCTCCGGAGGAACCCAGCCCGTTGCCGGTGATAAAAAAGGCTAAGAACAAGACAATGCCCAAAAGCGTGCCGCCCAGATAGGGGTGCACATACGGCTTGGTCGGCCGCTCAAGGAAAAAGGCGCGCCAGCTAAACCGTTTGGGTTTGGATTTGGTCTGAGTCACTGCGCTCATCGGTAACAACCTCCTCAATTTGCAGGGCAGAGAGATCCTCGACATCTTCCCAGCCCATTATCATCGCCTTAATACTTGCCAACGGCTCATGGCCGGTGGTGGTCAGATAAACATGACCGACGATAAAGGCGCCAAACAGCCAGGCGATCAGGCTATGGAAAGGCGCCAGGAATGGCAAACCGCCCAGCCGCTCGGCAATTTGTGGCCACTGTTGCACGCCCCACATCAGAATGCCTGTCAGGCCTTGCAAGGGCAGCAGCACATTCAAGATGACAAAATAAGTGGCTTGTTGCAAGGGATTCAGCTTGCGGTCAGGCCGTTTTTCAAAGGGATGCGGTTCACCTTTGAAGATACCCTGCAGGTAATATTTGGCTTGCACAATCGCCTGATCGAAGAAACCATACGGGCGGGGGATGAATTGGCGGATTTCCCCGCTCACCAGATGGTAAAAGAAGGACAGGAAAGCATTGATGGCAAGGATGGCAGCCATCACATTATGAACAATCACCACCCCGCTGAAACTGAACATACCGAACACATCGGGGCGATGGATGATCAGCCCGGTGAAGAGCAAGATCACGATGGTGAAGGTCTGCAACCAGTGCCAGAAGCGCTCATACACAGCGTAGATGTAGACGCGCTTAAGGGGTATATTGTGAGGCTTCCGTTTGGCAGCGGTCAGGAAGCGCACCGTGCCATGCCCGGCAACGCCTGCCAGCACGCCCAGGAAAAACAAGCCACCGACCCAATCGACCCAGGCAACCCGATTGTGACCGAAAACATAGCGACCCTGTCTGGCAACCACCGGCTGGTAGTACAATGCCCCACCGCGCAGGATGAGTTCTCCTTCGGCGGAAACATTGGCATCCTTGACAAAGCCCGGCATCACCTCCGCCGGCACATAGTCGGCTAATTTCATCGGTTGGGCAAGATAAGAGGAATCACTGTGGCAGACCCGGCAGTCGCGCACGGCCCATTTACCCCGCGCCACATTGTGGTTGATCGAATAGGGTTGAATCTCGCCTTGAATGCGCGGGTTTTGCAAGCCCAAGGCGCTCAGGCGGGAGGCGATCAGCGCTTGCTTTTTGGGGGTATCTAAGCGCAGTTCGCTAGCATCAAGTTGACCGTCTTTGTTGCTGTCGAACAGGCTCAGCACTTCAGGATGATAGGTGTCGCCTTCCAGCCAGGCGGCCTGCAGATCCTGCAAACGCACCGGCCGTTCGCCATCCGGTGAGTCGTACACCCAAAACCAAGCGACGATCAGGTTATACGGCGCCAGAGGCCGCTTGTCGTTCTCCTCCAGGCGGGAGAGCAGGACGGGTTGGAAGCCGGTCACCAGATCGTTCAGCGTTCCCGTGTTCCCTTCAGCGCCGCGGCAAGTCCTTGCGCCTTCCCCCTGGGTGGTCAGCACCGTCCAATCCACCGCCGAGACGGCCGGCGCATACAGCCTGGGAATGTGGCATGTCTCACAGGAAACCTCGTTAAAATGCTGCCGGGCATAAGGTAACCAGGTGTGGGTTTTTTCGGCGTTGTGGCAGGATTCACAGCGCCGCATCGTGCCGCGCAGCTCTGGGGCAAGCAGGTTTTGGGCGCTCTGCCCGCGGGCGAAGTTGTGATCGGGCTTTTGCAGATATTCACCGATTTCCAGGCGGCGCGGGTCAAACTGCAGGTGAGAAAGCTGCTCCTGCGAAGCCGGTTGAGCGTAAGTCGGGTTGTTGATCGAGTAGTGACACGAAGTGCACTTCAAACCGCGCTCGGCGTGAATATCGAAGGGGCGGTCTAGGGTTTGCTTATCGGCAACATTCATCCCCGAGCGCGAGATGCGCTGTCCGGCAAACACCTGTCCGCTGGTGGCAGTTTGCCAGTTCTCTAAAGAGCAACCGCTCAGTACCAGCGGGTCGCTGCCGGAATGAGCCACGCCATGGCACTGGGCGCAATTTTCGTTGGTGGGATCCTGAATGAAGACGTATTCTTTTTTGAGTTGACCGCTTGGGTCAAAGGCGTCCGGGTTATAAACCAGAGCCTCGCCCCTTGCCAGAACCACACCACTATCCAGCAACGTAGCCGTGTTCGCCCACTGGAAGCGCCCATCGAGCAAGGCTTGCTGACGTGCCACGTGGTTGGGGTTTGGGGTATGGCAGAGGAAGCAATTCATCTCTTCAACGCCGGATTTCTTCCAATCCCAGCTTTGCAGCGTTCCATCGGGGGCGAGCACCTGTGCATCCGGGCTATCCGCAGGGATTTCGGTGAGGGGCAGACCCTGGCGAGATTGCTGGGCAGGCCCGCCGCCAACGTGGCGCAGACCAATCGTGCGCACCCAATCTGCCACGCCGAGATCCAGGTTTTGGTCGCCAGGTGGGGAGAGGTAACGATAGAGCAGGGGATTCCATTTACCGAAGGGGCCATTGCTGGTATCCCAGGGGCGACCGCTGGGCGCCTTACCTGGTTGCGTCAGATCGCTCAAGCCCAAATCAGTATGGAAGCTGTGGCTGGCAATGAAAGCCGTATCGTGGCATTGTCCACAGGTTTGCATGGTGGAAATCGGAGCGCCACTCTCTAAAACATTCTTCCCCTCGGCATCCAGAAAAGCAAAAGCGGGATGCAAGGGTGAGACTTGCGCTTCGGAGCGTGGGGGCAGATGGGCAAAACCTTGTTGGACGATCAGTCCACCAAACACAGCCAGCATCACCAGCGGAATGAGGAGTTTGGGGTTGAACGGTAGAGTCGGTTTCATCATTGCTGTTCTCATCCTTTAGAGGTGGTTTGATGCCCGTTCTGAGAAAACAACCCTGTCGCTTGCTTTCCCAGAACGGGCGCAGCGATCACCGATTGCTGAAGCGACCTCCCCATTGCATGGGGTCGCCTGGGTAGCCGAGGGCTTTCCAGTCCAAACGCCCGTTAATGCTGTGGCAATCGTTGCACTGCAGGGCGTTGGGACTAGGTTGCACCATGTGGGTGATCGGCCAGTACATCCATGTTTCGGCGAAGTCATACTCACCGCTAAAGGGTAAACCGGTAAATTCTGCACCTTTGCGCAGGGCATCTGCCCAGTCAAAGGTCGTCCAAAAGCCGCCTTTGCCGGCCGTCAAAGGTTGCAAGAGGTAGTTATAGACTTTGTCGTAGGGTTGGCGGGCGACATGAATCTTGAAGGGGAAAATCCTGGCTGTGGGATCGTTGATGTCGCCGGCCGGGGGATTTAACAGGGTCGGTTTGGTGGGATCGATCTTATCCCCCAGGAGATAGCGATAAGAAACGCTCTCGTTGAACCAGAGGTAAGTTGGGAGCACGTTCTTTTCATAGATAAATGTGCCTTTGATCTTCAAATAGGTGTAGTGGTCTTCGGGTTGATCCTGTCCGGCGGTTGACCAATCCCAGTAAGTCTTGGTGGGGTTTTTCAGGGCAAAAGCAGGGACATGGCAAGTCTGGCAGGCAACCGTTTTGACGTGCGTGTTAATGCGCTCGTCAGCGTGCAGGCGCTCGCTATGACAATCGGTGCAGTAGACTTGATTGCTGCCCTCTACACTGACCGACATCATGCGTCCTTTGATCTGATGTTTTTCGGTGCGGTGACAATCGGTGCACTGCAGGTCTTCGCGGCCCATGTGGACGTCCAGATTCTCGGAGGGGAAGTAAAGGCTCTCGTCCAGGTCGCCGTGTTTCACCCCATTGCCGCCGCCGCCGTCAAAGTGACAGGCGCCGCAGTTCTCGCGGGTCGGGTTACGCACGCTTTTGGCTGCGGCGACCAGATCGACGCCCTCAGCCGGCAAACCGTAATCGGCTTTGGCATAGGTCGTCATATCGGCATGGCAGGCGAGGCAGTCCACATTCTCGGGGTTGTTGAAGTCAAAGTTGTTGTCCGACCAGCCATAGCCAGCATGACAGGTGTTGCACTTGTTCCAGTTGCCCTGAATGCCGATACAAAAGTTGTTGATCAGGTTTTTCTTCCCGATCCCCATGACGACGTTATCATGGCCAGGGATAGGCACCGGCTTGCTCTCCCAGGTCCAGTGGACCGTTTGCATCACTTCTTGAGCGGCTTCGGGGTGACATTTCAGACAGGTGCGGGTGACTTCCTGAGGGGTGTTGAACGGTCCTTCAATAATATTGGCATGTGGGGTGTGGGGTTTATGCTTGGGCAAAAAGGCGCGGGGGTTATCCACAGAGGCTTCTGCCCTGGGCCAGAAGATCGCCAGCGGGATGAGGATCACCGCCAGCGTCACAATAAGTCCAACCAGCCAGATGTAGCGAAAGTTTCTCATCGGGTCTCCTTTATTCGCTTTCTTGGTTCAGTTCGACTTCCTGAACGACGACAGCGCGACGCAAAACGCTATCGCGCAGGACTTCACGCAACAAATCCAAAGCCTGGATGAGGCGCTCATCTGCCAGAGAATATTCCACCATTTGCCCCTTGCGGGTGGCGATCACCAGGCCGCGTTCGCGTAGCGTCTTGAGATGGCGGGAGATGGTTGATTGCGGCACGCCAAACTCGACGGTCAACTCGTTTACCGTGCGCGGGCTTTCAGAGAGCGTGTAGAGGAGCAGGATGCGCGTCGGGTCGGCAAGAGCTGAACAGATATCGGCATGAAGTTGATTGACTTCTTGGGAAAGGGAAGGGCTTAAGGCGCTCATACATCCTAACCTATCTAGTTATGCGCTTATCCGAATAAGCTTCATCCAGATAATAGCGCAACTCCCCCCTATTCGCTAAGTGACAAATGTCACAAAGGCTTATGACAAAAGGTCATTGCTGCGGAATGGGACGCCAGCGTAACTCGTAAAGCTGATCGGCTAAATGCCGAATCTCGCTTGCCCGCGCCAGGGCGCTCAACCAACTGGGCGGAATTTTTTCCACCCCGTAGAACGCCCCGGCGATCTGTCCACAAACTGCGGCTGTGGTATCCGAATCGTAGCCTAAATTCGCCGCCAGCAACACCGCCTGGCGAAAATTCTCAGCCTGCCAGAAGCACCACAAGGCAGCTTGTAAGGTATTGACCACATAGCCGCTGGCGAGGATGTCCGATTCTTTTTTGCGCAGATAACAACCCTCGGCAATCTCGGCGATGGCCGGGGCTAGCTCCTCGCTTTCAAAATAGCGGGCGTAGGTTTCAAAGAGAATGACGTGTTTGGGTTCGCCGCGCAAAGCCAAAGCCAGCATAACAGCAAACAAGCGGCAGGCATCAACAGCTTCGCGGGAGGCGTGCGTAGTGCGTGAACTCTCGGCAGCATAATAGGCGACTTTTTGCAAGTCTTCGACATAAAACATCGGGATGGGGGCGAGGCGCATCAGTGAACCGTTGCCGGAGGTCAGGGGATCGGTGGAGCCGGCATACGGGTCACCGCTTTGTTCGAAGCGCCGCAGGGCTGCAGCAGTGGTATAGCCGATGTCGAAGCAAACCCCTGTGCTGCTCCACAAACCTTCATCCCGCCAGCGACAGTAGCGTTCCATCTGGTCACGCGCCTCAAAGCCGTTGCAGCGAATCAGGCTATCGGCAAGGCACAATGCCATAGCCGTATCGTCCGTCCACTGACCTGGAGCTAAGTTAAACGGCCCTCCACCCACCAGATCGGTTAGAGGGATGAAACTGCCCGGGGGCTGGAATTCCACCGCTGCGCCCAACGCATCCCCGCAGGCTAAACCGAGCAGACAACCTTCAAAGCGCTTTTTCATCATTGCTTAGGGTCCCTGAACCAGCGGATACCCTTTTGCCGCCCAATCGTTAATCCCGCCGGCCATGGAACTGACTTGCTTAAAGCCGTTCTCTAACAGGATTAACGTACCCTCGCGGCTGCGATTACCCGAACGACAGATGACCACAATTTCGCGGTCGCGCGGCAGCTCGTTCACCCGCTGAGCCAGTTGATCGAGGGGGATGAGGGTGGCATTGGGGATATGTCTTTCGTTCCATTCCTCGGGTTGGCGTACATCCAGAATGAAGGCGTTCTGTTGATATTTTTTATAAGCCTGTTCTACGTTGATTTCCGGTATTTGCCCTGCGCGCCGATTGGCAAAGGCAATTTGCTGGTAGACAGCATAAATTAGCAAGACTGCCACCGCGCCAAGGACGATCCAGGTGAGCAGGGGAGAAGAACTTTGGCGCGAAGGCTTTTTTGCGGTTTTCTTATGCGCAGAAGATTTCTTTGTCATTTTTGCTCCAGGTGAAAATGGGTTGTCTTTATCATACTTCAAGGAGGGTGAAGCCGTCAACCATTTTTCGGCTGACATCCTTGAGGCTGAAATAAAGGAGTTGAGATAAGTTGCCTGGCAGGATGAGATAATCCCCTTCTCGGCAAGTTTTTATGGTAAAATTTCTGCGCTTGCCCCCATCGTCTAGTGGCCCAGGACGTAGCCCTCTCAAGGCTAAAACACGAGTTCGAACCTCGTTGGGGGCATTTTTGATTATTGGGCAAGGGGAGCAGCCCTCACCCCCGGCCCCTCTCCCACAAGGGGAGAGGGGAGCTTAAGATTTTTGCCAAACCTGATAGATGGCTAAATTGCCCTCTCTTCCATCGCTGTAAAACGATTCAATCACCTGAAAACCGCTTTGGGCAGCAAGTTGAGTGAGCTCAGCTTCGCTGAAGTGGTGGACATACCGCAAACCGCGGCCTCCCTCCCGCCAATCGAGCAGATAGTCGCCGCTCTCAACTGTGTCGGCCGTCAGCCCAATCTCCTCCCAGGCTTGAATGCGCTGGCGGTACCGATCGCTGTTCAGGAATTGCCAGTTTGAAAGAAAAAGCAGACCTTGCTCTGTTTGCGGCAGTAGCATTCTCAGGGTTTTGAGCACCTGTAAACGGAGTTCAGCCGACGGCAGGTGATGCAAAACGGCAAATGCGGTGATCACGGTGAAAGTCTCGCCGCCCAGGGACTCCTGCCAGCCGGCCTGAGTGATGTCAACAGCCTGGAATGGCGCCGGCTGGAAATTGCCTTGCGCAACCTCTGCCCAGCGTTGGATGGCAATGTCCAGCAGAGCATGGCTGAAATCCAGCCCCAGATAACTGCCCTGATAACCGGCCTGGCGCAGGGCAAAAAACAATTCGCCATTCCCGCAGCCAAAATCGAGCAACGATTTGGCTCGTAAGAGACGGGGCAGGCACCTCCTGACGCCTGGCTGCAAATGGGAGCGGGTTTGCGAGAAAGGCCTGGCAAAGGCCTCGTAGAATTGACGGTTGAGCGCAAGCAGTTGGCGGACGATTGTCTCTTGCACGCGATTTCACTTCACCGCAATATTCGATGCCAGGCGGGCATGAATCAGGTCAAAAAAGAACAAAAAGCTGCCTTGCAAAATAATCCCCAAGCCCATTCCCTGCCACAGCAAGGAATCCCTGCCCAGGAAAATCATTGCCAGGCGACCGCCGATGATATAGAAAGCGTCCAGGATGGTGTTGATCCATAACGTACGAACCAGTTTGGCGCGTTCGGTTTCGGCTTGCGCCTGTCGCTCGGCTTTGCTCAGGCTGGCATAGCGGCGCTCCAGGCTGCGTTTTCCAAAAAAGGCGATGGCTAGATTGACGACTGCCCAGGCAATGAACTGAATCGCCATCCCGTTCCAGTATTCATCGCGGAAGAGCAGAAAAGCCAAGCCAAGCGCAATGGAAATGCTTACCCAGATGACCAATCGCTGCAGGATCAGACGTTGAAACTTCCAGATATCCATAGGATGAACCTTTCTTTCAGACAAATCGCTCCCGCATTACCGAACTCAGATAATCCATCGTGGCCACCACCGCGGCGATGGCAAAGGGTAAATTTGCCTGAGCCGCTCAAGCCGATGATGGCTAAGCATTGCCCTCGAGGGACTTGAAAGCTGACCCGGTCTAGCGCCAGCACGCCCCCTTTGGATATTTTGGTCAGATTGCGCACCTCTAACATGAGGTGAATTTTAACCGAAAAGTCGGACAGAATTTTGCCCCTGTCCGACTTTCGCAGATAGGGTTCATTGACCCAGGTCTTCGATCTTGAAGCCAGAAGCCTGGATGGCGAAGCGGATGGGGTCGTATTCTGCATCGGTCGCCGGGGTGAGGCTGGTCCAGGAGTAGGCTTCAAGCGCTTTGGCGAAGCCTTCGGGGTCATTCTGGGCAAAGGCAAACAAAGCCTCCAGGATCTTTTGCCTCAAATCCTCGGGAAAGCCTGGACCAAACGAAACGGTGTCGTTGGGGATTTTTGGGGTGGTGGTAAGAATGCGCACTTTTTGAACCACATCGGGCAACGCTTTACCCAAATTGCGGCGGGCATCGCGGATTTCGAAGGCGCCGCAGACGAGGGCTTTCTCGTCCGGCGTTGGCCCACAGGAATCCAGCAAATCGGCCGGCACATCCGGGTTTTGGCCCGGCTGCCAATCGATCGCCTTCCCAGCCACGCGGGGCGGGCTGAAGAAGGCGGTGCCGAAATCGGCTTCGCCATTGTAAACGGCTTTAATGGCTGCGTCGTGACTGCCAGCTGCCACGCTTTCCCCTGGCGTTATTCCGGCTTCCCTGAACATATACAAGGGGTAGAGATAGGAAGAAATTGAGTTTCCATCCGGGTATGCCCATTTCTTGC
>Ga0197142_1005018_pt1 | contig 10505 bp, 6 predicted proteins | sample GBS60_MetaG_FD_148614 | JGI IMG/M metagenome (GOLD analysis project Ga0197142, IMG submission 148614) | Sediment microbial communities from Great Boiling Springs, Gerlach, Nevada, United States - GBS 60_MetaG | ecosystem: Environmental > Aquatic > Thermal springs > Hot (42-90C) > Sediment...
GCAAGATATGCAAGGTTGCCGTCGCCAGTACAATCAATGAACTGATCTGCCGTAAATGAGAGTCGCCGATCGCTGGTAACCTCGTATGCGGTACATGAGACCACCCGTCTGCCATCAGTTTTGCACCCGTCGACGTGCGCGTTCAGAAAGTATCGAATATTTGGTTCACGACGTATTTTGTCGTAAAGGACCAAGTCGTGGATGGAGTGGTTATGTTCGTGATTGTGAAGAAGGCTATCAAGTCGAATTTCTTCAAGTATGCCTGTTTCGCGCCATACCGGATTGCTATGATCGGCGCCACATATGTGCATTCGTATTTCTGACGATGCATTTCCACCAAACATTGGACGGTCGTGAATTAGAGCAACCTTGGCTCCATTGCGTGCGGCGGCAAGCGCTGCACATACACCGGCCATGCCTCCTCCGGCAACCACAATATCCGTATGCAAATCCAAATCGGCCATATTCTTCCCCCTAAATTTGTTCTAAGGCTATCATCTTACGTCCAATCCTTTTATCATCTCTGCGGTTTCAGCTACTGACTCTGCGATAATATCCACGGCGAGGTTCAGTTCACTTTCATCAATGATTAAAGGTGGCTCGATCCGAACTACCTTCGGGTTGTTCAAGCTGTAGGCGGCAAGCAAGTCGCGCCTACCGCAACCCGCGATTACCAATGCGGCGATATCGTCTTCGGCAAATTCTATCCCTGCCAGAAGACCTTTGCCGCGAACCTCTTTAATCATCTCAGGATACTGCGACTGTACAGATTTTAGCCCGGAAAGCAATTTTTCGCCTAATTGTGCCGAACGCTCCACTAGTCCTTCTTCGATAGTTGTGTTAATTGCGGCAATAGCTGCAGCGCATGCTAACGGATTCCCTCCAAACGTGCTCGAGTGCAAATATGGGTTGTTTCCGAACATAGACTGCCATACGCACTCTGTAGATGAAAATGCTCCAACCGGCATCACGCCCCCGCCCAGTGCTTTCCCCATAGTTACAATATCTGGGACGATTCCGTAGTGCTCAGAAGCGAACATACGGCCAGTTCTGCCGAAGCCAGTTCTCACCTCATCGATAATTAGCAACGCACCTGTATCGTTGCAAAGCTTGCGAACTTTTTGAAAATAGTCGTCTGGGGCAAGAATAACCCCGCCTTCACCCTGAATGATTTCCAGTATAACGCCTGCAGTCTTTTCGCTGATCACGTCTGCCAACGCATCGGCGTTACCAAACGGAACTTGCTTACAATCAGGCAGAAGCGGCTGGAATGGAGTCTTGTAGATTTCTCTGCCTGAGACCGAAAGACTACCGAAGCTCTTTCCATGAAAACCGTTTATCGCTCCAATTAACTCCGAGCGTCCCGTGTGTATTCGTGCGCACTTGAGTGCCCCTTCGACCGCCTCAGTGCCCGAATTGCATAAAAACGAATAGTTGATTTCTCCTGGAAGCACGCTAGCAAGAAGCTCGCATGCCTCGCCGAGTTCGACAGACATAAAGAAGTGACTTTTTAGGGCTTCTTTTTCGAGTTGCTTCTTGACGGCTTCGACTACCTTGGGATGCAGATGTCCCAAGCTGAATGCGCCGTATCCGCCGACACAGTCCAAAAACTTACGGCCGGATGCGTCCCAAATATAGCATCCCTTAGCACGCTCTTCAGGCACACCAAAACCGCTGAATGACAGTATCGCCGCAATTCCGGGATTCACATACTTACGGTATCTTTCAGTCGTTTGTTCGACTAATCGGTCGAGAGCGGATTCGGATATGGCCATAGTTTCCTCCGTAGCATGTCAAAAGCAGAGTGTGGTCCGCAGATTTGACGGACGGCTTTTATTGTAACATACCTGACATACCTGCGGCTTGATATATCGCATGAAGCATACCGGATCAAAAGAGCTTGCTGTCAAAATGCGTAAAAACATTGACCAATTGTAATGATCTGACATCTGACAAAAATACCTGTTTTGTGGATAGACAAGCGCATAGGCAACTCAAAAGCACACAAAACCCGAAATCCTCGTATTTTCCACAGTTACGCTCTGCCTTACTTGCGTGAGATAATATCTACAGTTACTCCCGAAGCTTCATTGTCGGCTATGTGGTCCGATCTGGAGGAGAAAAATGTTGAAGAAAATTCTGCCTTTGACGCTTTTGTTCGCGCTTATATCCGTCGGCGCGTTTGCTTACGATTTCTGGGGCATTACTATGGGCACCACGATATATCAAGGTGCACCTCAGCTTACGTTTAGCGGCGTTGCGGCTAGCGGCGTCCAATATGCGGTGGGCAGTTACAGTTGGACCCTAGTAGACTCGACGTGGTATGGTCCTCACGCTGCTGCTTCACCCGGTCTAGGCTACAACGGTATACATCGCAATTTCGACGCGATGGGATTGTTCTTTAAGCCACAGACCGACGTCGCTAAGTTTATGATAATCACAGGCATGCCTCAAACCGGTGTAGATGCGGCGATTGCCGGCTATGGCAATCGAAAATTCGGGCCAGGGGATCTCAAGCTAGACATAGCAGGCAAAACCTATGGGGTTGGCTTCAGACTCAGTAATCTGCTTTGGGCAGTGGATCCTAACACCACTTCGCCTTACTTTAAAATATACAAAGCGGAGGGTGGTGTAGATAGTATATACGCTCGAGATGTAGGTACCCTGGGCAGAGTAGAGCTTAACCCGCGCTGGGCCCGCGTTGATCATCACAGCATGCCTGCTTACGATCCGCGGGGCTATGCCTTCTTTGTATCAGGAACTGGTAGCCTAGTTGGTTCCGCTTCGGTATCTCATGCCGATACCGGACTAACACTAGGCACGGGCCGTGTATATGCATATGAAGCAAGCGTGCCTTGGTCAGCCATCGGAATCCATTCTGGCGCATTCCAAATAACCGCGTCGTGGCGCCCTGATTGCGGCAACGACATGATCGTTGGCAATTTCTGCGGCAATCGACCTGTTATCCCTGAACCTATGAGCATTCTACTCGCAATCAGCGGATTTTCGACCCTGGCCGTTGCAAGGCGGTGGAATAGACAAAGATAGAAATATTTGTTTGGAAGGAGATTAGCAATAACATTCAGGGGCAAGCTGTTGACGATGATTTCACAGCTCACCCCTGTTCGTGTGTTTAATCGGATTTGAGACGTTATGTAGCTTGTTGCTTTCTAGCTAACCGTGCTGTTCTTCCTTTATCGCCTTTAGTCTCTTCATTACATCGTTTTGGCCGCGTCCGAAGTAGTCGTGGAGTTTCTTATATTCTTCGAATAGCCTAGCGTATACTTTATGTGCTTCCGGATTAGGCTTATAAGTCTTGTCTTTCACGCGAGCCATTTTTGCAGCCGCTTCGTTGATATCGTCGTAGCCTCCGCGTGCCTTACCTGCAGCTACTGCTCCCCACATTGCAGAACCAAGTGCGCAGGTTTGCGCCGAAGCGGCAACTTTGAACTCGCGATTGGTAACATCCGCATATATCTGCATCAACATCTCGTTTTTTTCCGGCAGGCCGCCACATGCTACTATCTCGTTGACCTCAACGCCGCTGGATTGAAATGCATCGATGATAATTTTAGTACCATATGCTGTCGCTTCAATAAGCGCTCGGTATATCTCTTCAGGCTTGGTGCTCAAAGTCATTCCGATCATCATCCCGGTGAGGTCCACGTCTACAAGCACACTTCGATTGCCGTTCCACCAATCCAACGCCAATAGGCCGCTCTGTCCAGGTTTGAGCTTCGATGCCTTTTCTCTAAGCAACGCATGGATACTGATCCCCCGGTCCTTTGCTTCCTTCTCATAAGATGCCGGCACGCAATTTTCGACAAACCAGGCAAAATGATCACCTACGCAGCTCTGTCCAGCTTCAAAACCAAAGAACCCAGGCAGGATCCCATCTTCTACATAGCCACACATGCCTTCGACTATCTTCGGTTCCTTGCCTAGCACCATATGGCACGTGCTGGTACCCATTATCATCACCATAATGCCTTCTCTTGTAACAGTAGCGGCAGGAACAGCGACATGGGCGTCAACATTGGCAACAGCCACTGCGGTACCGGGTTTCAAACCCATCTTTGAGGCCATCTCCGGCGTTAGCTCGCCCGCCTTTGTGCCTATAGGACTGATGTTTCGGCTCATTTTCTCATCCACAACGTGCTCAAATCGCGGATCGAGAGCCTTGAAAAACTCATTTGGAGGAAAACCGCTAGCTTTATCCCACATTGCCTTATAGCCTGCAGTGCACGCGTTACGGGTCTCAACGCCCGTCAACTGCAGCACGATCCAATCTCCGGCTTCAATCAAGCGATCGGCTGCTTCGTAGACTTCCGGAGCCTCATCCAAAATCTGCAACGCCTTGGAGAAAAACCACTCGCTGGATATTTTCCCACCGTAGCGCTTCAAGAAGTCGTAGCCAAGTCGTTCTGCCGTTTCATTGATCCTGTTGGCTTCAGGTTGTGCAGCGTGATGCTTCCAGAGTTTCACCCAAGCGTGCGGATTCTTCTCCCATTTAGGATCGAAACACAGCGGCATGCCGTTTTTGTCTATCGGTAGCATAGTGCACGCTGTAAAGTCGATTCCTATGCCGATTACATCGGCAGGATCGACATTAGCTTCCTTAAGAACAGCGGGGACGGTTGTTGTAAGAGCGCGAAGGTAATCGGCTGGATCTTGTAGTGCCCAGTCGGGTGGTAGTTTTTCGCCTGATGTAGGCAATATTTCATCTATTACTCCGTTTTCGTATTCGTATACGCTCGATGCAACTTCCTTACCCGTTTCAACCTCTACCAACAGCGCACGGGCGGAGAGTGTTCCAAAGTCAATTCCTAGGGCGTATTTCATAACTCTCAATCACCTCAAATCATAGTTAAATTGTGATCAGTGCGAATATTTTGTATTTTTCAATCTCGGTTAGTAATGCAGCGCTACCATCTGGTGGCAGATAAACTCCTCTACTTTCAGGATAATCCGTCCATTTTTTATCTCGAATGGCAGAGAACCGATCTCCGGTTCTAGTGTTGCTGATTTTATCTGCTTGGGCAGTTTTAGCACAACCTCGATACTTCTCAGCGGAAGAAGGTCTTCTATCACCTCCAAAGGACTCGAGTCGCGCACGAAGCCTTCAGGTGAAAACGTAACATTGCCTCCGCGGGCGATGGTGTTTGCATACAAAAGATGCAAAATGTAGCGTTTCTCATCAGGCTGCTCAGTTAGCGTAACGCGTGCCGTCGATGGCATGTTAGTTGTCAGAGTCTGATCATCGCCCAAAAGCAGCTGGATGGCTTTGATTGCGTAGTTCTTATAGGCAACCGCCCCTTGGCCGTAGTAGATCGTGAATATAGGATGTGCCAAGTAGAGTATGTTGTCTTTTCTCACGGCGCCAACGTATTCGCTGAGTTTTGCCGCTGGAGCATGTTGATGACTGCAAAAGTGCTTCCACGTTCGATTGAAATAAGGCTCCCGTATCGACACAAGAGATTCGCCTGTGGTCGGTTTTACCCGTTGGCTTTTGCCATACATCACCAGTGGGCTGGCTACGAATTCGGGTGCAAGTATAGATTGCGCGCCGAAGTCCAGATAATCCGGCTGGAATGGACTCTCGCCAGCGTATTCTGCTCCTATATCAAATGCGAAGTTCGATCTATCCTTTTTTAGTCCGCTACTACCGGTCAGCAGTAACTTGCCGCCTGCCGATAAAAAGGCATTCACTTTAGCTTCAAGCTCTGCATCTACAGCGATAACATCCGGCAAAATTAGCATCTTATAATTGCCAAAGTCTGCTTGTCTATCGATTACGTCAAATAGCAAGTGTCCTTCCAGAAGAATTCGCCCCGCACCGGTGTCGGGAATTCGATCACCAGTTTCGGCCTCACTGGAAAGCAGTGCTATATCTGCTACATTTACCGCGTTCTCACACCAGGGTTCCTTCTTTTCGACTTCCGCGTATGCTGCGCCGATTATCTTGTAAGTGGTCATGTCCATCTCGCCGCTGGGATGGAGTTGATCGCCAACGGAGCACTTCGAGCCAAAGGCGAGCATTGCTGCACATTCATAACGCAAAGCATTCGGATGTTTATAGCCACCGAACTCCCCCCAGGTAGTATGGAACTTCCCGGTCATTCCCACATAATCGAGTCCGGTCTGAGCAGCGTATTTAGCTGATAGAGGAAAATGGTCATAGCCCCAGCCGCCTGTCGGAAGCGATTCTAGTTCTAGATGGCTGAAGTACTTCAAGACGTCGCGATTCCCTTTGGCCACATGACCGGAGTTGTGAAACACAGGCATGTTCGGGTCATTGCACCGACAGGCAGCTGTGGTCTTGCTATAATATTTCTCGAGAACCTGCCTGGCGAAAGCTTGTCGATCCGCTTGGTTATTCGCTTCCAGTCCCTGCTTTTCCATGTCTTGGAGACACCACTTACAACAGCACTCTCCTTGGAAAATGATGTCCAAAAACACGCCGTTCGCCTCAGGGAACATACGCACGGCTTCGCGTATTTGATCGCAAAGATAGTCCAGATATGGGCTGTTAAAGCACATCTTCTTAAACCCAGGTCGGTTAATCGGCCCTGTCCAGCCCTGGTATGCGCCTTCTATCGAAATCTCACGCCATTCAGGATGTTCCTCGGCCATTACGTTATCAACACCCGCCGAGATATAAATCGGCACATTAACTCCAATCTCTTTCGATGCATCTATCTGTGCTCTCAATAGATTGAAGCTCAAGTTTGGATGTGTTCTTCCGACCTTTGTCGGATGGTAACTCCATCCATGATGGCACTTGGAGAAGCAAGTTATCGAGTTTACGTGGCCGACTTTAAGGGCTTCCTGCCACTGCGCCTTGTCAAATTTCTCTCCTATTTCCGGTATATGCGGCGAGGTATGGAAATCCAAATGCACCTGACGAAAACGAAGCTTGTATCCCGACAATTTGCATTCCTCTTCTACTCGTTTACTACTACGATGGCTCGCAGTACTCCGTCAGTCTTGTTAATGGCCAGTTCCATCGCCTCTGCGGCTCGTTCAAGCGGGAAACGGTGAGTGGCAAAACAGGCAACGTTTGCTTTGCCTGTGGTGACCATCTCGATGGATTTTTCTAAAGTCTGATTGCTGCGACGAACAAAGATCGCTGTGAGCTGCTTACGGCGTGCGGCAGAAGCGTTAAAAGTATACTGATCACCGTCGGGAATGCCGACTATCATCACCTTGCCGAGCGGTCTGGCAATCAAGCACGTATCGTGTACGGCGGCGTCTTCCCCTGTACACTCAAAGACAATATCCGCACCTCTATCGCCTGTAAGGCGTGCTATCTCCCGTTCAAGGTTTGTTGTCGATGGGTCGATAACACTTGACGCTCCCAACTTTAGAGCATACATTCGGCGCGCCTCTACTGGTTCGCTAACTATAACTCGCTTTACTCGGGAAACCTTTGCTGCTTGTAATACCGATAGACCTATCGCACCGGCACCTAAAATTACCACCGTATCGTTCACTTTTGGCTTTGCTAATTCGACCGCGTAGACCCCTATAGCCAAAGGCTCCAACATTGCTATTTCGTCGAAGCTAAGCGAATCTGGCACCTTTACGGCCAGCCGGGCGGGCCAGGCGATGTAGTCTCGCAGCGCACCATTGGTTGGCGGTGTGCCCATAAAAGGTATTTCCGGGCAGACGTTAAAATTGCCCGATCGGCAGAATTCGCACTCCATACAAGGATTAGCAGGTTCTATAGATACTCGGTCGCCTATGGATAGATCGGTAACGCCTTCGCCCAAGCCAGCGACAACTCCGGACGCTTCATGCCCAATTACGATAGGTTCAGTGACTACGGTGTTACCTATGCGGCCGTCGCGATAGTAATGAAGGTCCGACGCGCAGATACCGACAGATTTGACCTGTATTAATACTTCGCCTGCCGAAGGTTCAGGAACAGGCTCATCATGCATGCGAAGATCGCGTGGGCCGTGAAGTCTTAGAGAACGCATTTCATGCCTCGAATATGCCAACGAGAATTTAACAGCCTTTTGTTCAACTAATGTTTAGCTCAGGTTGTAGGTTAGCACGGCTAATAGAGGATGTCAACAGGAGCAATCCGAAACACTTTCTAACAACACAAGTAACACAAGCAATAAACTCATTCATTAGACATAACTATTGCTCGATGTGTGTTGACATATAGTGTTTGTAGATGTAGAGTATAACAGTGCAAGGCTTCTTTAGATCAAGAGCCTTTTGTTTAAATACGACCAATGTATCTTTCGTATGTGCTTGGACAAGTAATAAAGGACCCTGAATGTCGCGAACTGGGTAGGTTGGAAGATCTGATTGCCTCGCCCGGACCGCATCTGCCGGTGATTTCGGCTGTTGTGGTGAAGGTTGGGAAAAGGGACATCAGGAATATCGCTTGGGAGTGCTTCAACTACGACGAAGATTCGGAGAGGTTCTCATTAGCAGTTCCGGTGGATCAGGTTAAGCAATACGATCCTACCGACGAGGACTTGTTCTTGAAAACAAACATAATGGACAAGCAGATCGTTGACGTGCACGATTATCGCGTTGTGCGCGTGAACGACGTGCGGATAGAACCGTCTGGCGGTAGGCTTTATTTGGTTGGCGTGGATACCGGCGTGAGAGGACTCTTAAGACGAATGGGGTTGATGCACATAGCGGATAAGTTGGCAAAGGTGTTCAAGTTCCGCGTGACCTCCCAAGTAATAGCGTGGCATGATGTGGAAGCGTTCGAGAGAGGCGTCGGTAGACTGAAATTAAAAGTTTCGGCGGAGCGGCTAAGCGCATTGCATCCGTCGGACATCGCGCGAATTGTAAACGAGCTTGATCCGCATCAGCGAGCAGATGTCATGGAAACCTTGGACGTTGAAACTGCGGCTGAGGTATTGAGTGAGACGCACCCAGACGTTCAGGCGCAGATAGTTGAAAATCTCGAGGATGAACTCGCAGCGGACATACTGGCGGAGATGGAGCCCGACGAAGCGGCTGATGTTCTCGGAGATATTAGCGAAGAGAAGCGCGAAGACATCCTTGAGGAGATGAAGCCCGAAGAAGCGGAAGATGTAAAAGAACTTCTAGCTTACCCGGATAAGACGGCGGGCGGATTGATGACTACCGAGTATGTTGCCGTTTCGAAAGACATTACGGCCCAACAAACAATCGATAAAATACGAGAGATCGAACCTGATGCGGAAACCATATACTATATCTATGTAATCGACTCGGGCGGTCATCTCGTAGGAGTTCTATCGCTTCGTGATCTTATCGTCGCTAAGCCTGATACGCCGGTCGAGGAGTTTATGACTAAAAAGGTGATCCACGTTCATACCGATGCGAGCGTGGAAGATGTGGCGCAAGTGCTGACTGACTACAATTTACTCGCAGTGCCGGTGGTAGACGAAGAAAATCGTCTTCAGGGAATTATAACGGTAGACGACGCTTTGGAAGAAATTCTGCCTGAGGAATCGCGCAAGAGGGTTCCGAGGATATGGCGATGAGAGGAAAGCAGAGAACAGAAAGCGGAGAATCAAGGACGGAAAGCGAACCGCCTGAACGTTTGCAGTCTTGTTTTGTCGAGACAGGCGGTTGTGCTATTATTCGACTCCCTAAGCGGAGTTTGGAAATAGGCTCCGTTTTGGAAGACAGCACGCTTAGAAAGAGCATAAATCGTATCTTAAAAAATCTATTTCGATCGAAAGGAGGTGAACGGTATGCGGCGGTTCAGTCGCCGACGACTGTTCTTGTTCCTGGCAGTTATTGGCCCGGGGATAATCACGTCTGCGGCGGACAACGACGCTGGAGGAATAATTACCTACACGGCTGCAGGCGCCGCGTATCGTTACAGCCTCCTTTGGATACTCGTGCTCATCACATTTGTACTAGCTATGGTTCAGGAAATGTGCGCGCGCATGGGTGTGGTTACTCAAAAGGGCCTTGGAGAGCTCATCCGCGAGAACTTTGGTGTGAAATGGACGATGTTTGCCCTAGGCGCACTCCTGATCGGCAACCTCGCTACAACTACTGCTGAATTCGCAGGCTTAGCTGCTGCGCTTGGTATTTTTGGTGTCCCCAAATTTATCACGGTTCCAATTGCTGCGCTAGTTATCTGGTTACTAGTGGTAAAGGGAACATTTCGCACGGTCGAGCGTGTGTTCTTGAGTCTCGTGGTAATCTATGCTACTTATGTGGTCTCCGGACTAATGGCGCGACCTGATTGGAGCGAGGTTCTTAGGGCTACTGTCACGCCTGATTTCAAAGCCGATCCGAATTTCTTGTTCTTGACGATCGCAGTGATAGGCACGACTATAACTCCATGGATGCAATTCTTCTTGCAAGCAACTGTAGTAGATAAGGGCGTGCGCGTAGAAGACTATAAATACCAAAAGTGGGATGTTTATATAGGGTCGTTTTTTACGGACTTCGTGGCGTTTTTCATCATTGTCGCTGCGGCAAAGATGATCTATGATGTCAACGGGGGGCCTGTCATCATAAATGACGCA
>Ga0197142_1005019_pt1 | contig 10499 bp, 9 predicted proteins | sample GBS60_MetaG_FD_148614 | JGI IMG/M metagenome (GOLD analysis project Ga0197142, IMG submission 148614) | Sediment microbial communities from Great Boiling Springs, Gerlach, Nevada, United States - GBS 60_MetaG | ecosystem: Environmental > Aquatic > Thermal springs > Hot (42-90C) > Sediment...
CCTGTGCTGTTCTTCTTCACGGGCATGCATCCTGACTATCATCGTCCCTCTGATACTTGGGACAAGATTAACTATGAGGGTCAGGCAAAGGTAGTGCGGATGGTCTATCGGGTGGCGATGGCGCTGTCTCAGCGTGAGGAGCGCATCGCCTTCAGTCGTCCCCAGCAAACGGCGTCGGAACAGCCCGTGCGACCGCGTGGTGGGCGCGTGAGGTTGGGCATCATTCCCGAATACACCGACGACAACAAAGGAGTGCTGCTGCAAGGTATATCGCCTGGCTCGCCTGCCGAAAAAGCGGGGCTGAAGGCGGGCGACCGCATCATCGCCATCAACGGTAAGCGCGTGGAGAACATCGAGCAGATGATGTCGCTTTATGGCGAGCTGGAGCCGGGCAAAGCGGCAGAACTCACCATCCTACGCGACGGGCAGGAGCTAAAACTGCAAATCGTGCCCGCCAGCAGCGAGTAGAGGCAGATAGAGGGCTGCTTGAGGAAACACATGGAAGTGGTCGATCGGGTGATTCAAATTCTTCTACCGCTCAGGCGTCGCCTGCTTCGTGCAATCCAATGGTCAATCTTGGGTACAGGGATAGCACACGCTGTCTACTTACTGGCGTCCATTCTAATAGCACGGCGCTTGGGAAACGAAGACTTTGGGCGGCTGGGCTTGATACAGTTCACTCTCAACACACCCGTGCTACTAATTGCGACAAGTTTCGGCTGGTCTGTTATGCGGACTGCTGCCACGATGCACGAGCATGAGCGAGAGGCATTCTCCTCTTTACTAAATTCCCTGATAATAGTGGGCACCCTCGTTAGCGCCGGATTAAGTGTGCTGCTTCTGCTATTAGGTCCTATGATTTGCACATACTGGTTCTCAGATCCAGCGTCAATCCCAGCTTTCCAGATTGTAGCGATCTCGATCTTGTTCAGTGGCTACTTTTCTCTGATAGTGAGCCTCTTTTCGGGGTTAGAGGCGTTTCAAAATGTGGCGATTTTAAATATTATGCGCGGTTTACTGCTCGGCATTCTCCTGATTGTCGGATCGAATTGGGGTGGATTGATTGGTGCAGGATTTGGATTCACGCTTGCAAGTGGAATGAGTGCGTTCATTGCTTGGTTTATCATGCGACGGGCGTTAAAACAGTATCGGCTTGCGTTGTACTCCCATAATTGGCAGCGCGCATACCGTGTACTGGCGCAGATATCGCTACCCTCATTTCTTTCTACTATTATTAGTTCGCTGGGCTTATGGATTGGGAGTGTTTTGTTAGCGCGGCACCATGATGGACTGCACCAAGTAGCTGTGTTCAACGCCTCCAATCAATGGAAATCGGTGCTGCTTTTTGTACCGACTCAGATTAGCCAAGCCAGTGCGCCTATCATGGCTAATTTGTGGAGCAAAAATGACCTTTTCAAACTCAAAGCGGTCGTTCGCTCCAACTTGCTTTTGATGCTGCTGACTTATGGACTGCCGAGTGTGCCCATCTTGGCATTCAGCTCCCATATTTTGCATCTCTATCTGCTTTCTGGTGACGAAGAGACTGAAGCGATGCGGTTCATTATCCTTTCGGGCTTGATGTCCGCCTTGTGTGGGGTACTAGGGTATGCTATGGTAGCGATGGGAAAGGCATGGCAAGCTTTAGCAGCTAACACCTTCTGGACAGTTATTTTCTTGATGACAGCTTTGCTGTGGCTCTCGCAGGGGGTGCTGGGCATCTCCAAAAGCTACTGCTTTTCTTACTTTGTTCTTTTCATCGCTATCTCCGTTTATATTTTTTATACGTTAACGAAACAGAAGGAGGTGGTTCGATCATGTTCCTAACGATAGTAAAAAAAGTTGCATGTATGCCAATGGTGGCATATAAAACAATAGTTTGTGGTCGGCTAATTTATGCGGATGCAGCAGTGATGTTGGGGCTGCTCCTTTTTGCTATTTTCTACGCCCTAATCGTTGTGGATTATTCGCAGCCTCCTGCTGAAGATGCGGCAATGTTAATGCGATATGCTCTTCATCTTGCAGAGGGACATGGCGTTGTCTGGAATATCGGCGAAAAGCCTGTTGATGGAGCCACTGATTTTCTATTCATGGTCATGGTTGCTATCTTGATTAAGGTGGGGCTTACACCGGAGACTGCGGTGCGTATTTTATGTTTCGTGACCCATGTGTTGAATGTAATTTTAATATATTTTTCTTTAAGGTTTTTGTTTAATATGAATTGGAAATTTGATCTGCTTCCAAGCTTTTATCTAGCGGTTGCAACGGGGCCACTTTATATCGCCTCCTGTTTCGGTGCGCCAGTATTTGCATTTTTCGCATCTCTAACTTGGTTATTTGCGTTGTGGCTGATTTTTAAGGGCTTCTCATGGTTCAGCGTTCTGGGTTTTGGGATGTTTTCACTAATCACAGGATTGATACGTCCTGAAGGTGTAATCCTTACCTTACTAATGCTGTTTTTCAATTATTTGTGTAGTTAATTTTAAAACAATAAAAATTTCAATATTATCGTGGATATTTTTTGTAATTATTCTTGGTGGAATTTACTTTCTGTGGCGCTGGGATTACTTTGGTCACCCATTACCGAACCCATATTATAAAAAAGGAGGAGGTTCTCTTTATTTTTCCAGTGTTGTTGCTTCCTATCTCTATCTTTTAAAACTTGGATTTCCGATAATAATTTTTAATATCATGGGATTTTTACATGCAAAATGGCGTCGTATAACCTTTGCGCTTTTTATTCCTGTTATTGGTTTCGCTACAATTTTTATACTTATTTCAGGAGAAATGAATATATATGCTCGATTTCAATATCCTATCTTGCCAATTTTATTGATGTCTGTTTTTCCATCTTATGAAATATTGAATCAAAGCTATGACATAAAATTATTAAATAATAGATTAAAAATTCCAATTACAATATATATTATATTTGGAATTCTTATGTTTACTATGTTTTATTCAAACAGAGTATTCTATCGTGATGCCCATGTGCATGATGGTCTCAAAGATGTGGGCTTGATACTTTCGAAATATCGAGATAAAAACTATTGGCTTGCTACTACCGAAGCTGGGTTGGTGCCGTTCTACTCGCGATGGCATACTATTGACACATGGGGTTTGAATGATCGATGGATTGCTCACCATGGCATGGTGACCGAGGAATATCTTGACAGGTACAAGCCCCATGTTATTATGTTCCACGCCTATTTTTCACCTCTTGCACCAGACCCAAAAGCTAACAAAATATTTTTTGTGTATCGGGATCGCTGGGATGAGATGGTTCTGATACTCAAAAAATATGCGGAAAGTCGTGGCTATACCCTGGCAGCGGTTTACGGTGAAACACCATATGATACACTCTACTTTTATGTTCGAAATGATTGTCTCGATTTTCAGAATATTGTAAAAGATATAAAATCTATAAAGCATATATGGGGTAAATATGGTAGGCAACGCATCGACTTTACCGATTTCACTCCACAATTGGTTGAGCAGCGCTTGCCTCCTACCTCGGATACAAAATAAATCCATCCTTGCTCTGTTGCAAAGATGGACAGTAATGTGGAATACCCCAACGGAGGGAAACACCTATCTGAGCCAGCACCTCCAATGGCAGCCAATGACTTCTCTCAGAGAAGGGCTTCGGCGGTGGCTACAGTTTGAGGGTATACTTTCGACTGACAGGGAGGTTCTGTGGGCTAAGTGAGAGTGGTGTTGGTTAGTAGCTACCCTCCGAATCCTGATGGAGAAGCGCACTACACTTGGTGCGTTACTCGTGAGCTGGCAGCGCTTGTGCAAGAGCCTGTCGAAATTTTGTGTCATTACCAGAAAGGGGCATCGGTCAAAAAGCCAGTGGTTCTGAATCTGAAGGCAACTCAGGTGACTTTCGGGTATGATGGGGGCTTCTCGAAGCGTCAGCTGGCTCCGCTCTACCTTTGGCGTCACCTGAGCCGTCGATCGATGCCTGATGTGGTTCATTTTCAGGCTCCCCACAAGTCGCTTTATGGAGGCGTTTATGGCGAGCCGTTGTTACTCTTGATTAAGCGGTTGAAGTCGCGCAAAGTGCCTATCGTAATAACGCTGCACTCTCTCTGGCTTCGTGAAGATTTTGAGCTGTTAGCGCAGGAGCGTAGCTATTCTAAATGGAAACGCCAGCTTTTGGAGAGGCTTTATCGCTGGTATCTTCACCAACTGTTTCGCCTAACGAGTCAGGTGAATGCCGTAGTGGCGGGCGATGGGAACCCGTTGATAGCCGATTTTGTACGAGAATGGGGCTTGCAGGCTTATCTGCTTTGTGCAGAACCCCATCCATGCGAGCCACGCGTGCCCACCGAAGCCGAAACAAAGGCTGCCAAATCGCAGTTGGGGCTGGAGGGCAAGCGACTGGTCTTAGCCTTTGGCTTTGTGCGCCCCGATAAGGGGTTCCACTACCTGCTGGAGGCGGTTGCACCACTGTTGCGAGCCGATTCACAGACTTGTGTGTTGATTGCAGGAGAGCCGCGTGGACCGTTGGGCACCCAATACGCTGCGCAACTGCAAGCACTGCGAGCGCAAATGCCTGCTTCAGAGCGTGTCTATCTGGAGTTCGGCTATCTGCCTGATGAAAGGATGCATTTGTATCTGACCGCTGCCGATGTAGTGGTTATCCCCTACACGCGCGTGATGGGTGCAAGCGGTCCGATGCACCACGCGTTGGGCTACGGCAAGCCTGTCGTGGCAACGAATGTGGGACAAAACCGCGGTATGGCGAATGTGTGCTACTTAGTGCCCTCACGGGATCCCAAGGCGCTGCGTGAAGCGTTGTATTCCTTAATTGCCTCGTCGGATAATTGGGCGACCTATCATCAAAGAGCCGTTGCGTACGCCACTGCGCACACCTGGAAGCATCTGGCACGCCAATATCTCCGCGACTACTGCCGCTTGTTGGAGGGATAAGCAAGCATATGCGGGTGCTATTTATCAGCTTGAGCTTGCCACCGTTTGCCGAATCGCAAACCATCCGCTCTGCTTACTGGATTGAAGCAGCAGCGGCACAAGGGGTTCAGTTCGGGTTGCTAACTGCCGAAGTAGGTAAGGAGAACCAAGATACCTCGTTGAATGCCTTAATCCCTGATGGGATACCTATCTGGCGCACGCCTGAGCCTGTTTATGATTGGCGTCGTCGTGCCTTGCGAGCGAAGCGATTTGGTAGGTGGCTCGACTATGTGTACGCCAACGCCGCTTATCGGCTGCTGGCGCCCGATGTGCGACGCGGCTGGGATCGATGGGCTTATCAACTGGCGCGTCAGATCCTGCCCGATTTTCGCCCCGACCTTATTCTTTCAGCCTCAGGGAGCTGCACAGCGCATCTCGCAGCGTATCGACTGGCTCAAGAGACAGGGCTGCCCTGGATAGCCGACCTGGGCGACCCTTGGAGTCTCGTGGATTGGCAATACCCAGAGATGGTGGTGAAAGCGCTCTGGAATACTTTGCTGGAGAATCGCCACCTGCCAAACGCCAATTACCTTATTGTAACGACGGAGCCAACGCGAACCGCTTATGAGGGACGATGGGGACCGCGCACCCCGCCTATCGGTGTCATCTACTATGGCTATCGGGATGCCGACTTTATGAATGCAACTCCATCTCGTCTCCAATCGCCGATTCAGATAGCGTATGTGGGCGCCGCCAGTCGTCGCAGTCGCAACCTGATCCCTCTTATTAGAAGCCTTGCTGCAATTGTAGGACGATCTCAGCTGAACTATCACCTCACTATCGTTGGGGACACCAGCGCATTTTTCCGACGCGAGGTCGAAAAACTGAGCATAAACAATGTTCAATTTACAGGCAGGGTTAGCTATCGCGAATCGATTGATTGGATGCTCAAAAGCGATTTGCTGGTGCTGGTCGGCAATCAGGGGCGACTGCAAATTCCGGGCAAGACCTTTTTATATCTGGCTTCGGGACGCCCAATCCTCTATCTTTCGCAACTGCCGCTTGACCAAGACCCTACTTGGGCTTTGCTTCGCCCCTTTGCTGGCGTTGTCGCCCTACCTAATCGGTCGGATGCCATCACCGAGTGGTTTGTCGCTCAGAAGCCCCTCGACTGGTGCACCCTCTTTGAGCAGGCTTGGACACGCCGATTCAGTTCAGCCCTATCGAGATACGAAATTCACACTCAAGTTGCTCAATTGATCCAAATTATGCAATCGGAGAAAGGGCGATGATTGTGCTAACTGTGGGGCTTATGCTGATGGTCGGTTTGCATCAATATTGGCTTTATCGCCACTATCGGCGATTCGATGCCGTTCATCCGTACACGCTGTGCGACATCTTTCTGTTGATATTTTTTGGGATAGGGATTTGGTTCAGCAACTTACCGCCGATGTCGTTTTTAGAGCAGGTGGTGTTTGCCAGCAGCATTTTGATAGGCGTTATTGCGCTTTATGCAGGTTATCATCTCGGCTTTCCGCGTCCGCTTCGCATAGGGTCGCTGCCGAATGAATTGCCTCCTCCCCCTCCGAAGCCCTTCTGGCTGTGGTGTGGTACTCTTCTGTTCATTGCGATCACCCTTTGGATTGTAGTGAATCGGATGCAAAATCTGGGCTTATCGCTGTGGGACTATTTTGCCCTGAAGCCGTTGATGATTTACACGCAACTCAAGCAAGCGGGCGATGTCGCACTGCCTGCGTTCCTATTTTTCTTTTTCAGTGTAGCAACTATTTTGCTATTTGCACAAGCCCTTGAGCAGCGACGATGGCTGCGGGCAACCGCACTCTACATATTGCTTGTTGCCGGCATTCTCGCAATTGCCACCACGCGCATCCCCGTGCTGATGTTCGCAACATTGCCAATTGCTTTCTGGCACTATCGCGTTCGATCACTAAATAAGTGGTTTCTCACGGCAGGACTGGTGGCTGCCCCAATTGTTATGGCGATGCTCCATATCTGGCGCGGTAGGGGGGTGGTTAATCTCGACGCGATCCTACGCGAAACCATCGTGCATGAAGGCTACTACTACCTTTGGTCGAGGGCGATGCGGGGCGACCTTAATTACGAATATGGGCTGAATTATTTGTACTTTGTTTTGACCTTTATTCCACGCTCACTTTGGGCTGACAAACCCGACACTTCGTTTGAAACCCGATGGACATCCGTGCTACAAGGTAGTTTGTTCGATTCAGCAGGTCAGGTCAATGTCTGGACCTTCACGCCTTGGGGCGAAGGGCTGACTCAGGCTGGTGTGCTGGGCATTATTGTTAATCTATTCCTATTTGGTGCATGTATGCGTTTCGGTATCAACTATTTTGAAAATCGTTCATATTTGTATTTAATAAAATATATTTATTCAATTTCCAGCGCAACCTACTTGAGAACTGGATTTCAGGCGATCGCGATGATTACACTTTTGTATGTAGTCAGCATATTTATTTTTGAGAATTTATCAAAACTTCGTCTGAATGGCAGCTGGGGGAAAAGATGCGCGTGGCACTGATCTCACTCTCGGCAAGGGGTGGCATTCTGTATGGGGTTAGCGCATTGCTTAAGGGGCTACCCCGACTATGTGAGGTTATTGCTTTGATACCTTCTTACTATCCGTATCAGCATCAAGATGTTTGCCTAGAGCGATTTGAGGCGGGGCGACGGCGCCAGAACCTTTTGCGCTTCTCGAATCCCTTTTGGGCATTGAAGCAATGGCAGCGCGTGCGGGCTATACGACCCGATGTCGTTTTTGTCTACTATGGTGATGGCTATCCTTGCACCCTGCTTTGGAGTATAATGAGCCGATTTGAACGAGTGCCGATGCTAATTGGTGTCCATGATCCCGATCCGCATCCAGGCACACTAACCGCTACCTTGCTGCACCGAATCGGACAGCGTACTTGGCGTTCAGGGGTGTCGCTGTGCGTCTTTTCACGCTGCTTTGTGCGGACACTCATTCAGCAAGGCGTGCCTCCTGAGCGCGTTTTCTATGTGCCCCTCACGCACGATGTGGAGCCATTTACGCAATTTCGCTGCTTTCCACCACCGCAGCGAGAACCGTTTGTGCTGTTTTTTGGACGGTTGGAGTATTATAAGGGGCTTGACATTCTCGTGGCGGCAGCCAGGCACCTGAAAGCCAAAATGCGGGTCGTGATTGCCGGACATGGCAAGCTACCGCGCAATGTACACCGCCAGATTGTTGCTCAGCCGTCGCTTTTCGACTTACGGGCACGGTTTGTACCAGAACAAGAGGTAGCAACACTGATGGAGCGCACTTCCGTGTGTGTGTTGCCTTATCGGCAAGCTACTCAATCTGGAATTCCAATTTTGGCAGCTGCATTTGAGACTCCCTTAGTGGCATCGGCAACAGGCGGGCTTGTGGAGCAGGTGCAAGCTATGAACGGGCTACTGGTACCACCTAACGATCCTCCTGCACTGGCGGAGGGTATTATTAATGCAATTGAACGCAAACCTATCTTCCCAGAGGAATGGCATCTACCGAATGTCATAAAGATTTACCACAAAATTTTTACACAAATATATGAAGTCGCATCTTCCCAATCACGGACATAGGACATGAGATGAGAAAAGCGTTGACGAATCAGTTAGAAAAGCCTATGTTGCACGCACAAGGGGTGCGAGATAACCTTTATTGGCTGCGAGTCGCGCTAATCTCCCCTTATGCGCCGACTATTGTAAGCTTCCGGGGTGCGCTTATTCGTGAGCTTGTTGCGAATGGTGCGCAAGTCTTTGTGCTAGCGCCCGATTACACGCCTGAAATCCGTGCGGCTGTGGGTGAATTGGGAACAATCCCCATCGACTATCCGATGAACCGTACAGGCATGAATCCTCTTCAAGATTTGCAGACCCTGCTGGCGATTGTCCGCATTCTGCGTCGCCTGCGCCCTGATGTGGTGCTACCCTACAATATTAAGCCAGTTATTTACGGCACGCTGGCGGCGGCAATCGCAAGCGTGCCCCGGCGCGTAGCACTTATTGAAGGGTTGGGCTATGCCTTTATCGATACGCCGCGTCTTTCCCTTAGAGTGCGTCTCATTCGTGCGTTCATCAAAAGCCTCTATCGCTTGGCGCTGCGGCGGGCGCAAACCGTGCTGTTTCTGAACCCCGACGATATGAACGAGTTCGTGCAGGCGCGAATCGTCAAGCCCAGCAAAGCCCTTTTGCTGGGCGGGATCGGCGTCGACTTAGAACAGTGGCAACCTGCACCGCCAGTCTTCGAGCCAATCACCTTCACCCTCGCCGCTCGTCTAATTCGGGAGAAGGGCATCGTGGAGTTCGCAGAAGCCGCGCGAATCATTAAAGCGCGCTATCCCAACACACGCTTCCTGCTACTGGGCGGACTGGACACAAACCCTGGTGCCCTCACCCAGCAAGAAGTCGAAGCGTGGGTGCAGCAGGGTCTCTTGGAGTGGCAGGGACATGTGCCCGATGTGCGTCCCTATTTCGCACGAACCAGCGTTTATGTGCTACCGTCGTACCGTGAAGGGGTACCTCGCAGCACACAGGAGGCGATGGCGATGGCACGCCCCGTCATTACCACCGACGCGCCTGGCTGCAGGGAAACCGTTGTGCACGGCGAAAACGGCTTTCTGGTACCACCCCGTGATGTGAACGCACTGGCAGCAGCGATGGAGCAATTCATCCTGCAGCCCGATCTCATCCTCACGATGGGGCAGGCAAGCCGCAAGCTGGCAGAAGAGCGGTTCGATGTGGATAAAATCAATCGCCTCATACTCCAAGCGATGGGAATTGGCAACAGCGATGATTCGTCCAGCAACTCAAGCTGATTTACCACAGGTCGTGGCGGTGCATCAGGCAGCCTTTAAAGGGTTCCTCATGACGGAGCTGGGACCCCATTTCCTGCACAGATATTACCGACAGGTGCTGGCGTATCCGCACCATTTCTTTCTGGTTTGGCAGCCTGCAGAAGTGGCGCCAATTGAGGGGTTTGTGGCAGGCTTTTTGCGGCCGCACGAGTTTTACCAGCAGTTAAGAGCGCATAAATGGTCGTTCGCGTTAAGTGCGGCAGCCTATCTAATTTGTCGCCCCCGTCGATGGAGGCGTGTACTGGCGAGCATGCGACGCGCGCAAACATTAGCGCAGCCGCGCAACGGGGAGAAGCTTACTGCGGAGTTAGCATCACTGGCAGTGCTGCCCCAATCGCAGGGTAAGGGTATCGGCAAGGCACTTACACTCGCCTTCCTGCAAGCCGCGCGTGATAAAGGGGTGCAGCAGGTCTATCTCACAACCGATGCCCTACACAACGACGCCGTCAACGCCTTTTATCAGCAGCTCGGCTTTCGGCTCGCCCGCCAGTTCTGGCATACCCCCCAACGCCTGATGAACGAGTATGTTTATGACTTTACGAACGAGCAGGTAGAATTGTAGGATGAAGCCATGAGACGGCGGGAGACCTTTCTGCCCTACTTCCTACCCCTGCTCGATGAGCAGGAGGAGCAGGCGGTGCTGGAGGTGTTGCGTAGCGGATGGCTGACCACAGGACCAAAGGTGAAGCA
>Ga0197142_1005021_pt1 | contig 10496 bp, 8 predicted proteins | sample GBS60_MetaG_FD_148614 | JGI IMG/M metagenome (GOLD analysis project Ga0197142, IMG submission 148614) | Sediment microbial communities from Great Boiling Springs, Gerlach, Nevada, United States - GBS 60_MetaG | ecosystem: Environmental > Aquatic > Thermal springs > Hot (42-90C) > Sediment...
AGGCGGCCCGTGATTTTTGCCATAACTTATGGACTGTCCATGGGTTAGATTTTTGCCAGCACTGCGAACACCCCAACGAGAGCAAAAAAACTAATTTGTTTATTGGTAACACGTTACCCGAATAACGCAACTCGCTTCTCCCCGGCAGAGGAGGGGGCCTCTTATTGTCATTCCCGCGCAAGCGGGAATCCAGAAAGTCGCTGAGACTTCGCACTTACCCAGCAGGAACACCGTAGCAGGCACAAAGCAGTCTGGATTCCTGCTGCCGCAGGAATGACACATTGCCCCATTGATTCGGCTAAACTGTTACGTTTATTTAAGGGTTATGGCAGATTTGCCAAATTCGGCTAACTTGACTGGATCCCCCGGGACCAACTACCCCAATCTATGGTGTTCGAACCAATTCTTAGCCCTACAAATGGTATGGGCCTAGCCGGGTGGATACAGTCAAACTCAACAGGGGCGTCCCATGAAACCCCGAAAATTGCTCTAGGAGATTTTCTGGATTTTTTTTAAGATTTTCTACTCCGTTGGGGGGTTCCGGTTTTTGGGGCTATAACTGGCTCGGAGATTACGAGTCGGAGATAAATCAAGATGGATGACAAGGGTAGGATGCCTATTTGGGACCGAACCATGAATGGGATTAAAAATGTGGCACTTCTGTTGGTTGTGGTGGGGATAGGGTATCTGGTGTATCAGCATTTGTATGGGCCAGGCCCATCCCCTGGTCCGGAGACGGCCCACGGACCGGAAGTCCCTAAACTGGAAATTCCGGGTTGGAACCGGTCCGGAGTGAGCAAATCGGAGAGTTCTGCTGAAGCATCGGGGATGTCGCGTGCAACGGCTACCTCGGTCCAGCCTACCTCGCGCTTTGTGCCTGCTTCTGGTCCGGGAGCTGGTTCGGTGTTGCCCGATCCGGATCAAAAAAGAACCACTGCGAATGTTTCCGCCAAGGGGCCGCCGGCAAAGCCGGAGGCGAATCCTTCGGGAGGATCGTCCGGCAGTGGGGGTTCTTCCGCTCCGCCGGCAAAATGCGCATCTCCGGGGGCAGAAGGCAAGAATTCCTCCGGGCAATCCTCCTCTATGGTGAGAAGCGAGAATCCTAGCGGAAACGCTTCCTCTGCTGGTCCAGCTCCTGAGACCACCTCTGGGAATAGTTCGGGGAATGTCCGGCCTGCCAACGAGATTGGAGAACAATTTATCTTATGTATGCAAGTGGCAGCTCAACTCCTTCAGCAGGGCCAATGGACAGAAGTGCTCGCCCAACTAAGCATGTATTACCGGCATCCGGAACTGACGCAGGCCGAGTCAGAAAAACTAACCGAGTTGCTCGACCGACTCGCTGGCAGTGTCATTTACTCCCGGGAGCATCGACTCGAACCGCCTTATCGTGTCCGGCCGGGGGACAACCTGGTCCAGATTGCCCGGCAATACCAAGTCTCCTGGGAACTCCTGGCTAAGATCAATGGGATTCCAGATCCCTATCGTTTGGAAGGCGTGGAAGTGCTTAAAGTTCTTCGTGGTCCCTTCCATGCCCTGGTGGATTTAACCCGTCGAGAAATTACTCTGATGTTAGAATTTCGGGATTCCAAAGGCCAAATCCATCCGCTGTATGCCGGCCGATTTCCTATTCGGGCCATTTCCGGGGTTTCGGAGTTGGAAGGTCAATATGAAGTCCTTCGCAAAGCGCCAGGTCCTCGGGCGCAGCAGCCTGGCCCACTAGCCCTGGAGCTGACGCAGCAGGTGATCCTTCATGGCCCAGCGGATGCCCAGGTGCTGCCGAAAAGCCACGCCAGCCTCGAACTACCAGAAACGGATATGGAAGACGTTTATGATATTTTGACCATCGGCTCCCGGGTACTCATCCGAAAGTGATCTTGTAGCGTCACATTTTTGCCAAGTGAAAATACCCCCGGAGGGACCTGCATGTCAGGTCCGCCTCTCCAGGAGGTATCTGGCTTGGATCGCTGCTTTTGCGGGCCTGACGAGCACACCTCTCCATGGGGCTAGAATGTGTTCCATTGTTTCAATCGGCTAAAGTGTTACCCAAATAGTTTGACTGTATCGACCGGAATCGGCCCCTACTCTTTGTGGAGGAGCTACGGGTGGGCTCGAACACGACAGATTGTGGTAATTCGGCTCGGTGGATACAGTCAATATAGTTGGTTTCCCCATCCTTCCCGGTCCGCCGGTTGCAGAAGTCCGCGGACTTCCTGGCAGTTGATTTACTAGCAGTGTGCCTTGCCGGAGAGTAGGTTCACCGGAAGTCCGCCCTGGCCGAGCGTTGCTTTCCTTGGCAGCCGGGCTACCGGATAACAACGAATCATTGGGTGGGCACAGGCGACGTTCTGCCCTGGCAGAGAGGCTACCGGAGTTGGGCCTGAATGACCCGGGGGAGGCGGGCCGAATCGAAAACCGTCGGGCCTAGTTGCCATCGGGTATCTTGTCGGAAGATGGCCTGGACGTGATCGTGGATCATCGGGCTGATTTCCACCAGCAGCCAGCCGCCCGGTTGCAGATGCTCGGCCGCTTGGGGAACCAGCCGGGCGATCAGTTCGGTTCCTGTTGGTCCGGCCACCAAGGCCTGCCGGGGTTCATGCTCCCGGACCTCCCGGTGCAGCATCTGCCACTCGGCTTCTGAAACATACGGCGGGTTCGAAAGGATGACATGCAACCGGACCTCCGGCCCCAGCCAACTGAGTAGATCGCCGGCCACCAACCGGACCCGATCGTGCACACCATGCTGTTGGCAATTCAGTCGGGCCACCTGAATCGCTTTGGGGCTTTGATCGACCGCCCAGACGCGGGCCGTTGGCAGATACTTGGCGGCACAGACGGCCAAGATACCGCTGCCGGTGCCTACATCGCAAATATCGATCGGCCCGTCCCAACCGGCCTGCTTCACTATATCCAACAGCGCCACCATCAACAGTTCGGTTTCCGGCCTAGGGATAAGCACATCCGGTGTCACATAAAAGCTCAGCGAATAGAATTCTTTCCGGCCCAGCAGATAAGCGACCGGTTCTCCGGCAGCCCGGCGGCGCACCAACTCTCGAAACCGGGCACGCACCGCGTCGGAGGCCACCTGATCGAAAGATGTATATAGGTCGATGCGCGTACAGCCGATCGCCTCGGCCAGCAATAGCTCCGCCTCAAGCCTGGGGTTGCTGACGCCCCGCTGGCGGAGATATTGGGTGGTCCATTGCAGGAGTCGGCCAACGGTCCAGATTTCGCCTATTGCCATGTCCAGAGGCCTTCCCGCCGCCGGACGGGAACACGGTTTGCCATCTGCGGTCTAAAGCTTCAGCAACCAGCCGCCCAAAATCGAACAATACATCACTCAAATTGTAGTAACATTTTAGCCGCATGAAAGGCCGATGTGGCATTCCTGCGTAAGCAGGAATCCAGGCTCCTTATGCTGCCGAAACGCCGCTCACCCGGCCCGGCCTTTGGCCAGGCCGGCCTTTCCCGCCTGGGGGGAGCCGAGTTGTTTCATTCGGCTAAAGTGTTACAAATCGTAAACGGCAACGCCGTCTTTTACCCTAACCGGTTGTAAAACCAAAACGTATCGGATTCTGTGGATGCAGCGGTTCATTGGGTTCGACATTGTCGAATCGAACGCATATCGGCCGGTTTTCGGACGTGCTAGAAGGGGCATTCTCAGTTTGAGTACATAAGTTACCTTGGCCGATTATTCCATCGGGCCGAATAGTGCCCGCAGTTCTTGGCGTTCGTGTTCTTGGAGGGCGTCGATAATCGGCTGTAAATTACCTGCCAGGACACTGTCCAATTGATAAAGGTCCAATCCGATTCGGTGGTCGGTCACCCGGTTTTGGGGGAAGTTGTAGGTGCGGATGCGTTCATTACGGTCGCCGGAGCCGATCTTGCTTTTGCGTTCCGCCGCTCGTTTTTTGCGCTCCTGCTCCTGGAAAAAGTTGTAAAGGCGGGTTTTGAGCATTCGGAGGGCCTTGGCCCGGTTCTTGTGCTGACTGCGCTCATCCTGGCATTGGACCACAATGCCGGTGGCCAGATGGGTGAGCCGAATGGCAGAGGCCGTTTTGTTCACGTGTTGACCGCCCGGCCCGCTGGCCGTGAATACGTCCTCCCGATAGTCTTCCGGCTTCAGGTCGATTTCGATTTCTTCCGGTTCGGCCAGGACAGCCACGGTGGCGGCGGAGGTATGAATTCGGCCTTTGGCCTCGGTTTCCGGGATACGCTGGACACGATGGCCGCCGCTTTCATACTGCAAAGCCCGGTAGGCGCCTTCGCCTTCGACGGCCACGATCACCTCCTTAAAGCCGCCCAGGTCGGTCGGGTTCATGTCGAGGACGTCGAACTTCCAGCCCCGGTCCTCACAGTAGTGTTTATACATATTGAACAGGTCTCTAGCGAACAGGGCGGCTTCTTCCCCGCCGGTGCCGGCCCGGATTTCCAGAATGCACTTTTTCCGCTCTAGGTCTTCGTCGCCGACGGTCAATTCCAGCAGTTCGTCCCAGAGTCGATCCCGCCGGGCTTTCAGTTCGGGCAGCTCTGCCTCGGCCAATTCACGCAGTTCGGGATCCGGCCCCTCCAGGATATCCTGAGTTTGGCGAATTTGCTCATTCAGGAGCTTGAACTCCCGATACCGGGTGGCCAGCTTGGCCAATTGCCCCCGCTCCCTGGCCACCGACGCCAACCGGGAGGAATTGGTCAGCACCGTAGGGTCCAGCAGCATCCGCTCCAACTCTTCGTACCGCTGGAGCTTCTCATCGAGCATTTCCCGCAGCGTACGGCCCATAGGAAAAAACCCAAAAAAAACCTCGGGAAGTATCAATCTGCTCCCCAACCGAGGGGCAACTTGGCCGAAACCTCCATCCGGTACCTCTTCCGCTGAATGGACTATCTCCTGTTCCTGAACCCCACACCCGGAAAGACCAAATAGTCAGAAAGAATGTCCAACCGCTTATCATCCGGACCAGATGTCCCCGCACTGTCAAGAAGTTCCTTCAGAGCCTGTCCCGAAATGGCGGATGGATAGCTCTTGGTGCCGATTCCCTTAGCAATTTTGCCTTCCTACAAATCTCCGTATTACCTATTTTGAAATTTCCAAGATTTGGGGGATACGTCTTCGCACATTCCCAGTCAGGACTGCCCGTTCCGGCCCCAAAATGGATTTTCGGGACAGCCTCTCAGGAAGCACTGGAAGCAACAGTATCCTACCAACTGCCAAAAACCTCGGCGGGCATCCGCCCGGGGACCAATACACCCCGTTTTTGGGTCTATTCCTCCTCCTCAGAAGGCGGGGGCACGACCGGTTTGCGCTTCTTCGGACGTTGCAGGCTGGCATAGCCGCCTTCGCCGAATTTCCGCTGGAACTTTTCAATCCGTCCCGCCGTATCCACGTATTTCAGTTTCCCAGTAAAAAACGGATGGCACACATTGCAGATGTCGATCTTCATCTCCGGCACGGTACCCCCGGTAACAAAAGTATTGCCACACCCGCAGGTAACCTTCATCTGGTAATACTTCGGATGAATGCCTTCTTTCATGGTGGTTGGAACTCCTCGATATTGGATTTGGGCGACAAAACTGCCGGAAATTAGGGACCGGATCGCTCTTTTACTTTCGGAAATAAGCCTTCACGCCACTTTCGGGGAGATATGCCCCCCTTTAGTAGATAACCTCTCCCTAACATCCTCCCCAGGAAGGATTCCCCAGGGCCCTCCCTCTGGAACCAAGCAGCCGTAAATGTTTAAGTATAAAGTTTTTTTGAACCCGGACAAGGGGACGGTTTCCGCTTGTTCAAAGACAGGTACATTCACACTTTGCAAAATTGCGAATGAAAACCAATAGGGGAAGGCGAGGGTTTTAGCCTCTTGAATCCCTAGAGAACGATAATATACACAAAATAAAAAATATAGATAAAAAATTCACCCAAAAACCGGCTGTTTTACAAGGGCATGAAGGAAGACAAACCCTCCTCTTATAAGGGATTTGCTGTTCCTTCGGTCTTCGCGATTCCTTCCCAGGCCTGCCAACTGCCCCCACCTTACCATTCCACTTTGCTCTACAAAGAGCGAAATGTACCCTCCAAGACCATCGGAAAGATTGGCAATTTGAAACTACTCAAACTGTAAATCAAACTGCCTCACACTGGCAAAAACTAGGGGGAAAACCACCGGTTCGGTACCATGGAACCCAAGGAATGGGTCCACCCGGACAACACAATGAACTCCTTATCTTGCAATAAGTTATGACAAAATACCGGTGTTTCCGTTTACAGTTTGAGTAACTATTTAGCCGTATGTAACACTTTAGATTGACTGTATCTACCGCACCTAATTACCACAATCTGTGGTGTTCGGGCCTACTCGTGCCACTACATCTGGTAGGGGCCGGTTCCGGTAGATACAGTCAAATTAGCCGAATGCCGGGGGGGATGTGCACTGCTCGCGGAAGCAGCAGTCCCGGCTGCTTTGTGCCTGTTCCTGTGGCCTGGTGGGCCAGGGGGAACTCTGGGATACTTTCTGGATTCCCGCTTGTGCGGGAATGACAGTAAACATGACAATAAAAGTGTCTCAGCGGCCTGGGAGAGGAGAGTTGCACCAATCGGCTAAAGTGTTACCGATTTAGTTTGAATGTAACTATTTAGCCGGATGATGTAACCCTTGGAATTTTTTGCCGTAACTTATGGACTGGTCATGCTCGACAAAATTGGTTTCTGCGACGTCGTCATAGATTTGGAATTTTTTGCCGTAACTTATGGACTGGTCATGAGTTAGCTCTTTTGCTACCACTGCGTGCACTACATAGAGAGCAAAAAACCCAACTTGTTTATTCATAAAGGGTTATGGCAGATTTGCTACATTCGGCTAAATAGTTACGTTTGAATGTAATAGTTTTGACGGTCTCTACCGGAACCGGATCCTACCAGTTGTAGGGGCTAAGAATCGGCCCGAACACTACAGATTACAGATTGTGGTCATCGGGCCGGGTGATACAGTCAAGATAGATCCGTTTGAATGTATCCATCCGGCCGGGCCCCTACCAGTTGGGGGAGCTAACAATCGGCTCGACCACCACAGATTGAGGTAAATTGAGGTAATTCGGCCCTCGGAGATACAGTCAGGTTAGCGACCTTTACACCGCAACCGGCTGCCTTTGATGCGGCATTCCGACCCGAAGCTAACCGCCAAGACTTACACCCGGCTAGGCTTGTACGACTTGGCCAAGACGGTGGAAGGGTTACGACTTCCCACCCTTCCGGGGGAAGCGAAGCGGGATGTAGGTGGTGGATTCTAACCCCCCAAAGCTACTAATTTTGGTTGCATCCAAGGTTGCACTGGCGGGTGGGATTTTTTGTCTTCAATGTGCAAACTTATGCGCTGACAATCTTTTCACGGGTTTCTGTTTTCTCTTGTCGTAACTCATTGTTTTGCAAACACTTGCAACGTTACTCTTTTCTTCTCTCTAAGTAGCGGCGCAGGGACTCGAACCCCGGACACGCGGATTATGATTCCGCTGCTCTAACCAACTGAGCTACGCCGCCTTTTAGGAAAGATCCATCCTAATTTTGGGCCCTTTGGTCCTTCTAAAGGGCCAAAAGTTTGTTCCCTGGATCGTCTTCTCTCAAGAGGCTATCCCGAAATGGCCTAATCTTGGTGTTGGCCGCCAACCGAGGTTTCCCGTCCAGTTGCTAAAACCTTACCAAAACAGGGGGGTTCCGATATTCTTTGTCTCCAGGCTGGAATCGCTCGGATGGGGTAACACGGATTTTCGGGACAGCTTCTACGGCTTCCCTACCCCACCATTTCTCCGGAACAAACTGTTCCAATCTATTCTCCGGAGCCAGGCGACCCAATCTGGTGAAGACAAAGGAGCCCCCGGCTCGCCAGCATGTTTTGGCCAGCCCGAGAAACGTCTTCTGAAAGTGTCCGCTGAAGGAAAGGGACATCCTTGCTTGGGGGCCGTCTTTCCGTGGGCCTACCATTCATGCTCCCCAAATAGGGGGAGCCTACCCACGCAGTGGGGTGAGCCGAGGAGTTCCTCCTCGGCGGAACAAGTTTAGAAACCATTATATCATTCTACCGCTGAAAAGCCAATTGGCGTGCTAATTTTTGCCTGTCTCCCCCGGCCAGCGGCTTACCATCTGGAGGGAGCAACTTTGTTTGTAACTTGTAATTATTTTGACTGTATCTACTGGAACCGGCCCCTACCAGTTGTAGGGGCTAGGAATCATCTCGAACACCACAGATTGTGGTAATTGGGCCCGGTAGATACAGTCAATTTATTTAGTTTGACTGTCTCCAAACGGAAGCGATTGTTCCAAGCTGTGAGTTCCAGCCAGTTTTAGCCCCTATATATGGTGGTGGCCTTGGCTGGGTGGATAAAGTCAAACGAAAGTGTTACATTCGGCTGAAATGTGACAATCGATTAAATATCGGCGTAGAGGCAGAATTCATAGGGGTGGGGCCGGATGCGGACCGCCTCGACTTCCCGTTCCGTTTTGTACCAGATCCAGGTGTCGATCACATCTTCGGTAAAGACATCGCCCCGGAGCAGAAACTCGTGGTCTCGCCGGAGGGCCTGGAGGGCTTCTTCCAGGGAGCCGGGCGTTTTCGGCACTCCTCGGAGTTCTTCCGGCCCCAGGTCGTAGATATCCTTATCGAGCGGGTCGCCGGGGTCGATTTTATTTTGGATGCCGTCGATCATGGCCATCAGCATGGCGGCAAAGGCAAGATACGGATTGCACGATGGGTCGGGGCAACGGAATTCGATCCGTTTGGTTTTCGGATTTTGGCTATACACCGGAATACGTATGGCGGCGGATCGGTTCCGCTGCGAGTAGGCCAGGTTGACCGGCGCCTCATAGCCAGGCACAAGCCGTTTGTAGCTATTGGTGGTTGGAGCGCAAAAGGCCAATAGGGCCGGTGCATGTTTCAGCAGACCGCCGATGGCATACAGAGCCGTTTCGCTCAGACCGGCATATCGGCTTCCGGCGAATAGGTTTTCGCCGCCTTTCCATACGGACAGATGACAATGCATGCCGGAGCCGTTGTCGTCGAAAATCGGTTTGGGCATGAAGGTAACCAGTTTGCGGTGTCGGCGGGCCACATTTTTGACGATATATTTGTACATCATCACTTTGTCGGCCATCGCCACCAGATGATCATACCGCATGTCGATTTCCGCCTGCCCTCCGGTGGCCACTTCATGGTGCTGTGTCTCTACCTCAATGCCGCATTCGATCAGCATTTGCATCATCTCGTTCCGGATGTCCATCAGATGATCCGAAGGCGGCACCGGAAAATAGCCCTCTTTGAACCGAAGTTTGGATCCCAGATTCGGATTTTCTTGCCGCCCTCGGTTCCACTGCCCCTCGACGCTGTCGATGTAATAGAAACCGTAATGGTTCGATTGATCGAACCGAATGTCGTCGAAGATGAAAAATTCGCATTCCGGTCCGACGTAGCAGGTGTCAGCAATCCCGGTGCTTTTCAGATAATTGGCCGCCTTACGGGCTACGTTCCGTGGGTCCCGGCTGTAATCCTCTCGGGTGATCGGGTCCTGGATGTTGCAGATCATCGAAAGGGTTTTGATCTGGCAGAACGGGTCCAGCATGGCCGTTTCCGGTTCCGGGATGACCAGCATGTCGCTTTCGTTGATCCGTTGCCAGCCCCGGATGCTGGAACCGTCAAAACCCAGGCCTTCTCGGAACACCTCTTCGGTCAGGTTGCTGGCCGGGATGGTGAAGTGTTGCCATAGGCCGGGGAAATCCATAAAACGTAGGTCCACCGCTTTGACTTCTTTTTCCCGGCAGAAGGCCAAAACTTCTTTGGGGGTCATTAGGCATAACTCCCTGCTGCAAAGGGCATGGAACGGTGAGGGAAAAACGCCTCGTTTGTTAGCAGGCAAGCGGTCTCCAGCAAATTGGATGCCGACCAGAGAACAGAATAGTTTTTTTAATTGTAGCTTTCTTTTTCACAAGATGTTAAGGAAAAGAAATAAAATGTGGTTGACGTTCGGGCCAGCAGAGGAAGGCCCAACGGATAAGCATCGGGTGCGCAAAAAATGCGCAAAAGCAAATCTTGCAAAGCTTCCCCATTCTCATCGGCAAGCCTTGTTAATCCATGGCAAAGGTTAATAGGCGGACCTGCCCAGCAGGTCCCTCCAGGGCGTCCGCACAAGATGTAGATACCCCTGGCAAAAGCGCGTGGCGGGTTCCGGATGCCTGCGCAGGAATGACACTTCCTGGATTCGTGACTATTTTGACTGTATCCACCCGGCCAGACACCACCATATATAAGGACTAAAACGGGCGGGAACTCCACAGATTGGGGCAATTGCTCCCGCGGTGGATACAGTCACGCTATGGATCTTCGCTAATTGTCGAGACAAGGGGGCACAAAGTGTCATTCCTGCGCAAGCACGCCCGTGTCATTCCTGCGTAAGCAGGAATCCAGAATACACGCCTCTCCCCTGGTGGGAGAGGCCGGCTAGCCGACAGGCTAGCCGGG
>Ga0197142_1005023_pt1 | contig 10495 bp, 9 predicted proteins | sample GBS60_MetaG_FD_148614 | JGI IMG/M metagenome (GOLD analysis project Ga0197142, IMG submission 148614) | Sediment microbial communities from Great Boiling Springs, Gerlach, Nevada, United States - GBS 60_MetaG | ecosystem: Environmental > Aquatic > Thermal springs > Hot (42-90C) > Sediment...
TATAGTGTGTACAGCTTCTTTCACGGCTACCCCGAAAAGAGCGTGTGGGGTATCTATGCCGGCCTGATGCCCCAAGTGCAAGATCGGGCTTTGAGGCTCATCCAGCATCAGCTAAATGAATGGCAAAAAAAACCGCTCTCCGAAAAGCGTCTGAGAGCGCTAAAACGGCAGTTTTTAGGAAGGCATGCAATCACATGGGAACGGCTTAGCTACCGCCTACATGTGCAGGGGCGGTGGCTTCTGGACAAAAGGCAGGCCTTTGATGAAGGGGCCTGGCGAAAAGAGGTGCTAACGCTATCTCCCGAAGCTCTCCAAGAGACAGCAAGAAAATTCCTCGCTTTTCAGTGGATAGCGGCTTTGCGTCCGGATGACACTTAGAACGCACGAGCGGTACGGGCCTTTCGGACTTTGGGAGACACAGCTCCCTTTCTAATCTGGGGGAAAGCCCCGTGTAAAGGGTAGAGAGGCCGCCCCCGTCAGACAGGACTCCCCAAACAAACTCCTCTAAGGGTTCAGCCGACCCTCTTCTCCGCACTTGTCCCAGCTATCCCTTAAGGGCTTCGGCGCCGGCGACGATTTCCAAGAGCTCTTTGGTGATGGAGGCTTGGCGGGCTTTATTGTAGGCGAGGCGGAGATTGCGAAGGAGCTCCTCCGCATTGTCGGTAGCGGCTTGCATAGCGACCATTCGAGCGGCATGCTCGGCCGTCACCGACTCCTGAACAGCCCCCAGAAGCACAGCCTCTACATAAACAGGGACAAACGCTTCTATGAGCTTATCTATGGAAGGCTCGAGGATCCAAGGCTTTGGGTCTGCGGCAGGCGGAATAGAGAGGGGCAAAAGCGTTTCCATCGTGGGAATACTTCGTCCAATGCCCTTGAAGCGATTGTATATCAGCACGATGGCGCGATAGTCTCCTTTTTGGAAGGCCAGCAGTAGGCGCTGCGCAAGTGCGCTCACCGCCGAAAGGGGGATATCTTTACTTCCAAAGAGGTCTTCGAAGGTGTGCTTGTAGGTTGTACGCCGTAGCGTTTCATAAGCTTTTTTCCCCAAGATGAGGAGCTCGGTTTCGGCTGGGGGTGGGAGCTGAGGCAGAAGCCATCGTACCAAGCCACTATTGAAGGCGCCGCATAGACCCCGGCTGGAAGAGAGCACCACATAGAGCGTCTTTGGAGCCTCAGGCGTGATCTGGTAAGAGTGAGGTTCTTCTAACTGAGTGAAGAGGGTTTGAAGGAAAGTTTGGGCGGCTTCGCGGTAGGGGCGTAGCCGTTGGAGGCGATCCTGGGCGCGCCGCAGCTTAACGGCAGAGATCATGCGCATAGCTCGTGTCGTTTGCTGAATGGAGATGACACTTCGGATGCGCCCCCGTAGCTCCTTAAGTGCGCCAGAAGACATACGCTTAGGCTGTTATGCCGAATCCAGCCAGAACCTGCTTGGCGGCCCGCTCCAGCTCAGCTTCCATGGCCTCGTCCAGCTGCCCTGCCCGTATCTTATCCAGAAGCGGCCGGTGCCCCGCCTCCAAAAATTGGATATACTGCTTTTCAAACTCCCGCACCTTATCTACGGGTAGCTTATCCAAGAGGCCGCGGGTCCCCGCAAAGATGACCGCTACCTGGTGCTCTACTTTCACGGTTTGATACTGGGGCTGTTTGAGAAGTTCGACGAGGCGGCGTCCCCGCTCGATTTGTCGCATGGTGGCGGGATCTAAGTCCGACCCAAACTTAGCAAACGCTTCCAGCTCGCGGTATTGCGCCAATTCCAGTTTGAGGCGGCCAGCGACCCGCTTCATAGGCTTGATTTGGGCGGCGCCGCCTACCCGAGAGACGGAAATACCTACATTGATAGCCGGACGAACCCCCGCATTGAAGAGGTTGGGCTCCAGGTAGATCTGCCCATCTGTAATGGAAATCACATTGGTTGGGATGTAGGCGGCCACATCGCCAGCCTGAGTCTCGATGATGGGGAGGGCGGTAAGGGATCCCCCGCCTTTCACTACGGGGCGAAAGCTCTCGGGGAGGTTATTCATTTGGGCGGCGACGGTGTCGTCGTCAATGATTTTGGCGGCTCTTTCCAAGAGGCGGGAGTGGAGGTAGAAGATGTCGCCCGGATAAGCTTCTCGGCCGGGTGGTCGTCGCAGAAGGAGGGATACTTCGCGATAGGCGGCCGCTTGCTTGGAGAGGTCATCGTACACGATGAGGGCGTGGCGTCCAGTATCTCGGAAGTATTCGCCAATAGCTGCCCCTGCATACGGCGCTAAAAAGACCAGTGGGGCTGGATCTGCCGCCGAGGCCGCCACCACGATCGTATAGGGCATGGCGCCGTACTTCTCAAGCGTACTGACGATCTGAGCGATGGTAGAAGCTTTTTGGCCGCACGCCACATAGATACAGATCACGGGCTCGCCCCGCTCGTAGTTTTCCCGCTGGTTGATGATGGTATCTATGGCGACAGCTGTTTTTCCGGTGGAGCGGTCGCCAATGATGAGCTCACGCTGACCCCGTCCAATAGGGATCATTGCATCGATGGCTTTGATGCCGGTTTGGAGGGGTTGATTTACGGGGCGCCGGTAAATGACCCCGGGGGCTTTCCGCTCGTAGGGCGACTCAAAGAAGGGCCCCTCTATTGGACCTTTCCCATCCAACGGGTCACCCAGCGGATTAATTACCCGTCCCAGCATCTTTTCACTTACCTGGATAGAGGCTACCCGGTATAGGCGCTTCACGCGATCGCCTTCGTGAATGCTTTCCGTGCGGCCCATCACCACCGCACCGACATTATCCTCCTCTAAGTTTAGTACGATCCCGCGAGCCCCGCTCTCAAACTCAATCAACTCCCCGGCCTGAACTTCCGTCAGCCCATAAATACGCGCAATTCCATCCCCCACTTGAAGGACTATGCCAGTGTCTTCTAACTCTTTGCTGGTGAGGGTGCCCGCCAGCTGCTGCTCTAAAATCTTTGTTACTTCATCGGGTCTAAGTTCCGTTATGCTTGCCATATTAGTTTGGTAGTAGGTTCTTTTGGATTTCTCGCAGTTGGCCGCGTACGCTAAGGTCGGCTACCTGCGTACCGACCTCCAGAATAAAACCGCCGATGAGGGCGGGTTCTACTTTCTCTGTCAGCAGAACCTCGTTAGCGCCCAGGACGGTTCGCAGTTTTTCGGCGAGGCTGGTCTTGAGGGTGTCAGAGAGGGGTTGAGCGGAGCGGAGGTAGGCCCGAATGCGCTTCTTGTAAGCATCGTAAATCGCTATGAAGGCCTCGCAGGTCTCATTTAGGAGATATTCCCGTCCCCGGCGAATCAAGAGCACTATGAAGTTCCACATCAGGGGGCTAAGCCTTGACTCTAAGAGGGGGCGGAGCCAGCTTGTTTTTCGGGGGCCTGTATAGATGGGGCTTTCCAGGATACTTCGTAGAAGGCGGCTTTCTCGGTATAAGTTTAGGAGGGCTTTGACTTCAGCGGCCACATCTTCAACACTTCCCTGCCGAAGGCTTAAGTCAAAAAGGGCCTGGGCATAGCGGCCCGCAATGACGCGCGGACTCATGTTAGTTTAGTCGAAGTTCGTTAGCCATTTTGAGGGCAAAGGCCTCTGCCTTTTCTCGATCTTGGAAGTGGTCTTCTAAGATTTTTTGAGCGATTTCCAGGGCGAGTTTGGCGGTTTCTGAACGCATGTCGGCCAGGAGGCGTTCGCGCTGGCGTTCTATCTCTTGATAGGCTAAGGCGATGATAGCTTGGGCTTGTTTTTGGGCTTCTTTACGGGCGTTTTCGATGATTTCGTCGCGCATTTTTTGGGCTTCGGCGAGGATGCGCTGCTGCTCTTGGGCGGCGGTGGCCTTGAGGCGTTCCTGCTCTTTCTTGAGCGCTTCTATGTCGGCCTGGGCCTTTTGAGCCGCGGAAAGGGCATCGGCAATTTTCTTTTCACGCTCGCTAAGGGCGCTTAAGATGGGCTTCCAGGCATACTTCCGAAGCAAGTAGAAAAAAATGCCGAATATCAGCGCGCTCCAGAAGAATAGTCCGAACTGAGGCAGTATGAGGTCCATAAGCCAGCGCAAAGGTACAGATTTAGCCTGTTCCGAAGAGACTTCCGCAAAGGCCGGCCGGTGTATTTTCTATGGAAATGTCGGGGGCTGAGGGGGGGTGTTTCTTAGCTGGCTGCTTGGGGTGTTTAGGGCACGGTTTTATACCCTTTACTCCCTTTCCCCTCTTCCCAAGGGAAGCTGGACTATGTATGGGGAGGTAAACGCCACTATAAAGAGGGCTGCTCAGGACTGGGGCTCGGTAATTTCTGGCCAGAGGCCCAGGCTTTTTGCTTGAGCTATCCAGAGGTCTTTGGGCACAGGGACGACGCCGACATATTCGCATACCAGGCCTCCGGCCAGGTTCGCTAAGGCTGCGGCCTGTGCCATAGGTAGGCCCCAGGCCACCCCCACAGCAAGGACGCTCACGACTGTATCCCCCGCCCCTGAAACATCTACGATTTGCCGCTTGTGGGCCGGAATGTGCTTGAGAGCGCCCTTTTCGTCTGCTACTATCATCCCCTCCTCGCTGAGGGTGACTACCGTATACTGGTGCGGCATGCGACGGCGCAGTTCTTGGATAGCTTCTTCAAGGGCTGTGGGATCTGGCGATACCTTTCTTCCCAGGGCCTCGCTAAGCTCACGGAGGTTGGGCTTGAATACAGTCACCCCCTCGTACGCCCAGAAGTTCTCGCGTTTGGGGTCTACCAAGACAGGGATGTTTTCAGCGTGGGCGGCCTGTACGAGCGAGCGAATGACCGATGGTGTCAGGACACCCTTATTATAATCTTCCAGGATCAGGGCATGGGGTTTTTGGGATAGGAGGAAGCGGACTTTTTGGAGGAGGGCGGTTTCTTGGGGGGATGGGAGGGGCGTAGTGACTTCGCGATCTACGCGCAGGAGGTGCTGATGATGGGCGATGAGGCGGGTTTTTGTGGTGGTGGGGCGCTGAGGGTCCTCTACCAGGGCGAATAGGCCTATACCGTGGCGGCGCGCTTCCTCCCGAAGGATTTCTCCGGGGGTGTCGCTCCCGATGACGCCGGCCATTTCGACCGGACAGCCGAGAGACCGGAGGTTTAGCGCCACATTGGCTGCCCCTCCTAAACGGCTTTCCTCCCGCTCTAACAGCAGAATCGGCACCGGCGCCTCCGGCGAAATGCGCTCCGCCCGACCATACAAATACCGATCCACCATAAGGTCCCCCACCACTATAAACCGCAAGCTTTCCAGCGGCTGCACAGCCCCAAAGGTACAGCAAGAAACGGCGGTTTCCCCTGCCCTTCGTCGGTTTTGCTGTAAGTTTGCCCACATGGCCGGCATCATCCAAAAAATCCGTAGCAAAGCAGGCCTCGCCGTCGGGCTCATCGGCCTCTCCCTATTGATTTTCATCCTTACGGATCTTTTGCAGTCCAATCAGTTTTTCCAAGAGCTCATCTGGGGGCGTAGCGATGTCGTCGCCCAAATAGGAAATACCGAAATCAAATACGCCGAGTACAGCAAACTCTACGAGCGTAGCGTCCGAAATCAGGCCCCTGATGACCCTTTTTCGCAGGAGCAGCTCAAAAACGCCCTCTGGCAGCAGCTCCTCTCCGATAAGCTCTACGAAGCCGAACTCGAACCCTGGGAAATGACCGTATCCGCCGAAGAAATAGCCGACATGCTCTACGGCGAACGGCCCCATCCCATCGTGATGCAGATTTTTTCACAGGGCGATCAGATTTATGAGCGGGAACGGGTCCGGCAGATCATTCAACAAGCCTCTAATGATCCCCAGCTTAGCGTCCAGGTGCGCGAACTGGAAGACTACCTAATCAAAATTCGCCTGCGGGAAAAGTACGAGGCCCTCCTCAAAGCCACCGCTTATGTGCCAGCCCCTATTGCCGCTTACCAAAATCGCTTGGACAATACCAGTATGGACTTTGCGTTTCTGGCTATCAACTATGCGGCAATCGCAGATAGCTTGGTGCCCATTTCTGAGGGCGAGCTTAAGCGGTACTATGCGGACCACAAGGAGGAGTTTCGGCTGCGGGAACCGGAACGCATCCTGCGGTATGTCGTATTCTACAAGGAGCCTTCTGGGGAGGACACTTTGGAGGCGCTGGCACGCATCCAAGAGCTTCGAGCGGCTTTTCAGCAGGCTACGGACAACTACGCCTTTGCCGCCGCGAATAGCGATATAGCGATAGACTCGACGCTACGGCGCTGGTCCGACCTCAGTAAAACCCTTCAAGACTCCATCCAGTCTATCGGACAGGTGATTGGGCCTTATGCCCATCCCTCGGGCTTCGCCGTGGCTAAAGTAGATACCATCGTGCGCGATAGCCAGCCTGTATATCAAGTGCGGCATCTCATGATTGCTAAGGGTCTGGACAGTACCGCCGCCCGCAAAAAAGCCGATAGCCTCTACCGCGTCCTTCGCCCGAATAACTTTGCCGAGCTGGTCAATCAGTTTTCCGAAGACTGGCAGACGCGCTTTGCCAGTGGAGAACTGGGGTGGTACAGCCCAGAAGGACGCTTCGGAAAAGCTTTTTACGAAGCCCTCGCCAAAGCCCCAATAGGAAAAATTTACGGCATCATCGCCTCAGACCAGGGCTATCATATTGTAGAGGTGCGGGCCCGTGAAGACCGCCGCGTGCGCGTGTATGAAGTGGTTAAGGAAATCGTGCCCTCGACGAGAACTATTAGCGCTATTCGTCAGAAGGCGCAGCAGATGGCCTTGCAGGCGGAGCGGGACTTTGATGGGGCGGCTCAGGCGGTGGGGCAAAATGTACGGTTGAGTCCAGCCCTTCGGCCCAGCAGTAGCAGTCTGCCCGGCCTCTATGGCATTAGCGAGCTTTTACGCTGGGCCTTTGATCAGAGAAAACCCGGCGCTTTCTCGGGCGTAATAGAACTGGAAAATGCTTTCGTTCTGGCTCAGATCGTAAAAGCCGATGAACCGCCGTATCGCTCTTGGGAGTCGGTACGCGACCTTATTGAGCCCAAAGTCCGCAATCAGAAAAAAGCCCAGCTTATTCGCCAGCGCATAGAGGGGAAGGGTACTACACTGGATGAGCTAAAAACGGCCTTTGGCCCCGGTGCTTATACGAGCCGCAGTCAAGAGGCGCTCTACGGGAGCGTAGCGGTCCCCGGCATCGGCTTAGAACCTAAAGTCCTGGGCACCGCCGCCGCCTTACAAGAAAATCAACTCAGCCCTCTTATAGAAGGCAATAATGCCATTTACAAGCTTCAGCTAACCAAGAAGACCTTGCCGCCTGAAGCTACGCCCGACATGGCCAGAAGTTACAGCGCCGGTCAAAGCAGCACCCTGAGCAATCAGCTTATTCAGCGCTTCCAAAGTGCTATGATAGAGCGCTTGGAGGTAGAAGACTATAGGTATCGTTTTGGGTTTTGATGCGGGGGCTTGCCCTCGTTTTGTGGGGGCTGGGCGTCGTTGGAGGTATTTATTATGGAGAAGGGGCCGCACCGCATCTGAAAGCCACCTATCTGCTTTCGGCGGATCGGTGGCGGCAGGGACAGCACCCCTATGAAACCTTAGCGGCCCCCGCCGACCCGCTCACTTTATGGATATTCAAAAAGGCCCCGGCTTATGGGACGGCTTACCTTCTTTTTTGGAAGGGGTTGGGGGGCTTACTGCTGGTGGGGTTCCTCCTCCGAAAGCCTTCCCAAGAAAAATCCCCCACATCGCTTCACTGGGCATTTGTAGGGGTTATCGGAGGGCTCTATCAGGCACTTCCCTACACAAAGCCCCTCGAGGTAGGCGAAACCGCTTATGCCTTAGCGCTCTGGCTGGGAGAGTCAGCCCGACGCCCCTTCCTAAAAGGGATCCTACTAAGCATTTTGGTTTTATGGCATCCGGCCTCGGTTTGGGCCCTGGTTTTTTGGCTTTACCGCCGCTGGGAAAATCAGGAAGGCAATCCCCTCCTCTACCATCTTTTGGGCCTTGCCTGGGGTAGCTCGGGCCTCTTAGCCCTGATCAAAGTCCTGTGGGGCCCAGAAGCCCTCAAAGCGTACCTTGCCAACTACATCCTTCATGTATGGGAGATTGGCATTGCGGACAAAGCGCTGTGGGTCTTAGGCGGGGTAAGTCTCATCCTTCTCATACTACACTCTTCGGAAGTGAGCTGGCAGCCGTATCGGGAGCGGGTGCTGTTTCGGCGGGTGTTATGGGCTGGCTTGAGTGCTCTGGGCTGGGGCGCACGGGCCTATCCCGGAATGACCCTCTTTGCGGTGCGCATTCAAGCTCCCTTTTTGAGGCTGGCGCAAATCCTACTTGGCATTACCTACCTCGGATATGGCTCCTTCCTGCTCACTCAGCAAAGCTCCCCTGAGGCCTCTCTGCCCCTCGCGCCGGGTAGCTGCCTCTTGGGAAAACCTTCTATGTACATCACCCCGGAGGGACCTTATGGATGCGACCTTACCGTACCCTACGATTGGAGCGCCGTAGAGTCCAACTGGGAAGTTCTGTATCATAAACTTCATGAACCCGATTGGATTTACGATATGGGGGGCTATATGGCTACCTTTCGATACCATCTGCCGCGTAAGTTAGCCCCTTACCAGGCAGTGGATACTGCGCTACCGGTCTTCATCCGGCTTTACAGGCGAAAGTCCGAAACGCCTCCACTCTGGCTGACAGTACCCCCCAAACGAAATAGGAACAGGATATCGGATGCCACTTCACAACCCTTTATACGAAGCGCAGATCCTGAGCGCCGATAGCGAGCTCCTTTGCCTGGCCCGCTCTGAAACCCGCTGGATGCGGCCTCTGATGCATCTCTATTCTGCCTGTACAATATAGTTACGAAGCGTGCCCAGCTCCTGTCCCATTAGGACCACCTCATCCCCGGGTTTGAGCCAGACTTCTGGGGCGGTGGGGTCTTCCCGCCGACCCGTGCCATTGAGTTCTAAAAAGCATCCTGTCCCCACCGTACCGGAGCCAATTACCTCCCCCGGCTCCACCAAAACGCCGTAACTCACCCGCTCCAGGATCTCCGCAAACGTCCAGCTCATATCTGAAAGGTACCCATAGCTGACGGGCTTATTATTGACTTCGGCTTGAAGGGCTATCTTGTAGGAGTTTCCGACATGCCCCTGGGGAGGGGGTACGCGGTAGGGTTCCAGCTCATCAGGTGTAACGACCCAGGGTCCCAGGGAGGTAGCGAAGTCTTTTCCTTTGGCGGGGCCTAAGTTGAGCTTCATTTCTTCCATTTGGAGGGCTCGGGCGCTCCAGTCGTTCATGAGCATGTAACCGAAGATGTAGGCGTCGGCCTTGTGGGCAGAGATGTTACGGCCCCCGCGCCCTAAGAGGATGGCAACTTCCAGTTCAAAGTCCAGCTTTTCCAGCTGACGGCCATAGACATAGAGAGGTCCCGGGCCTGTAACAGCCAGGGCATTGGAGAAGTAAAAGACGGGAAAGTGGTCAAACTCGGGGATCATTTCCAGGCCGCGGTTTCGGCGGGCGGCCTCCACATGCTGCCGAAAAGCATAGCCATCGCGTAGGCTGACAGGGCGCTCAAAGGGCGCCAACCCTCGCACCGCCACATACGGTATCTGCAATTCCCCAAAATCTCCCCCCTCGTGATAGCGCTTCGCAATCCACTCCACCCAGCCCTCATAGGCCTTTCCCTCCCGTAGATAATCTACTAAGTCTGAGAAGGGGAAGCGCCGCCCCAGCGCTTCACTGGCCAGACGGAGCGAGAGCACAAACTGATTGGAGCGGTCCAAAATCCCCAGATGAATCTCATTCTGCCACACAAACCGTACAAACTTCATACCTTTGACAAAGGTATGGCAACGGATAAAAAGCCGCCGCTCCCCGAGGAGAAGCAGAAACTTTTACAGGCTACCCTGCAAAAGTTAGAAAAGGAATATGGCAAGGGTACGGTAATGCGTTTAGATGAGCGCGCCGACCAGACGATTGAAGTGATTTCCACGGGGTCTTTGGCGCTGGATGCGGCCTTAGGGGTGGGCGGCCTTCCCCGCGGCCGCATCGTAGAGATTTACGGCCCAGAATCGTCGGGCAAGACCACTCTGGCCCTCCACGCCATTGCCGAAGCTAATAAGCTCGGTGGAATGGCCGCTTTCATTGACGCCGAACATGCCTTTGACCCAGTGTATGCGCAAAAGTTAGGCATAGATACGGCACAGCTGATTATTTCTCAGCCGGACTACGGAGAACAGGCTCTGGAAATTGCGGATACGCTTATTCGTTCGGGGGCACTGGATGTGGTTGTGATAGACTCGGTGGCGGCTTTGGTCCCTAAGGCGGAGTTGGAGGGCGAAATGGGCGATGCCAAGGTCGGCTTACAAGCTCGGCTCATGTCCCAGGCTTTGCGCAAACTGACGGCTTCTATTTCTCGCACTCGGTGTATTGCCATCTTTATCAATCAGCTTCGAGAGAAGATTGGTGGCATGACGATGTATGGCCCCAGTGAGACGACGACGGGAGGGAATGCGCTTAAGTTTTATGCTTCCGTGCGATTGGAT
>Ga0197142_1005024_pt1 | contig 10494 bp, 8 predicted proteins | sample GBS60_MetaG_FD_148614 | JGI IMG/M metagenome (GOLD analysis project Ga0197142, IMG submission 148614) | Sediment microbial communities from Great Boiling Springs, Gerlach, Nevada, United States - GBS 60_MetaG | ecosystem: Environmental > Aquatic > Thermal springs > Hot (42-90C) > Sediment...
AAAGCAGGTTGCGGGAAACCCCGTACTGGCGGGCCAGTTTTGTGACCAGACCCCACGGGCGGTCTGGGAAAGGAAGCATCATCTGCAGTGCGACCTCGGCGCGCTGCTCGGCGGTGAATTCGGGGACACGATACCTGGCCATCGTTACCTCCTAAAACGAAGAACGGATGGCTCCAATCATCCCCGAATTCGCCCATTTTGTCAAGGCGATGGGGCTGTTAAAGTGTCAACAGATTTTGAACCATCCCAAGATGCAATATCCTGTCATACCTTCAGCGCCCCGCACCGGATGAGGGCGAAGAGGACGCCGACGGGGATCAGGGCCGGCAAGGCCAGGCGGAGAGGAGTCCCAAGAAGAGGGAGAAACAAACTCCCCAGATAGACAAATACCGCCGTATGGAGAAGACATCGGGAGGGCCGAAAGGTAGCCCAGAGAACCGCCAGCGGCACCAGCAGCAACAGGTCGTGCAGCAGCGTGTACGGGGCAAAGACCAGTGGGAAGAGAAGAGCGAGCATCTGGGCCGGTGTCATCTCGTCCCGATGCCGGAGTCCCCAACCGGCCAGCGCCAGGCATCCCACCAGAAGCCAGACGCCGCTCAGGGGCGCCCACAGTGGCTGGGATGCGGCCGGGAGCAGGGTGATCAGCAGGCCCAGCGGCGTCACCAGGGCGAAGGCCGGAAATCCCTCCATCTTCGGCAGGCCCAACAGGGTCGGGTTGAGGGCCAGGTACTCCCCGTAGCGGGCCGGGCCGTGGATGGCCAGGTCCAGCCCGACCCAGACCCCGGCCACGGCGCCGAAGCCTGCCAGTGCCCGCCATTCCCGCCGCACTGCCCAGAGGATCAGGAAGCCCAGAGCGAATTGGGGCTTGTAGAGCAGGAGCCCGGCCAGGACGCCCGCCAGGAGTGGCCGCTTTGCCCGTTCCATCTCCAGAATCCCCGTGACCAGCCATAGGGTCAGGACGTGGTTCTGCCCCACTCGCCAGCCGACCAGGAAGGGGAAGAAGGAGAAGACCAGCACCAGGAACTGGGGGAAGGGAAGCGGGCCGGAGCGCAGGCCGGACGGCAGAAGTCGCCAGAGGCGCCAACTGGCGTGAAGCGCAAGGAGGAGATTGAGTCCCATCCAGAGGGCCAGGGCAACGGGGTACGGAAACAGGGTCAGAGCCCGGCAGGCCAGGGCCACATACGGCGGATAGGTGAAAGGATTCAGTCCAGGAAGAGGGGTCGGCCAGATCAGGTTCTGCTCCGCCAGCCGCTGGGCCTGGAAGTCGTAGAGTTGCTCCGGATGATACCGGTCCAGCCATCCGGCCCCGTAGAACACGACGACGTCGCTCCAGAGGATGGGGCCCAGGCCGCCCTGCCAGCCCCGATGGAGGAGAAGTTCCAGCCCCCAGGCGGCCCACAGGGCGGCCCCGATCAGGCGCGGGTAATCCCGCAGGCGGCGAGAGTTCAACAAAGGCCTCATACAGCAGCATCCGACCGAACGGGTTGGGAAAACTTATGGGCCATCGCGGCCCAGAGGAGCCAGAACGGCGCCAGCCAGATGTACCAGAACATATTCCCCCCTACAATCAAAAGGACAGCATCCACAGCGAGATAGGCCCCCCACAGTCCCCACCATAGCGGCTCTCCGGGTCGCCGTCCCAGACGGATGGCCAGGGGAATAAGCGCGATCAGGGCAACAACATGGTCAAACGTCCATCCGTAGGGCATTGTCAGGAGAGAAACCAGGGACAGTTGCGCCAACAGCGTACTGTCCATCCTCTCTTCTCTTTTCCGAAAAACATACCCGACCAGAACGACCAGGGCCGCCACAGACGGGAGAAACTGAAGCCAGGTGTGTTCCACGCCCAAAAGAAGCCGTAACCAGGCCCCCAGGGTTGGGGTGGCGCGCTCCTTTGCCGGACTGTTGAGCATTGCATTCAGGCTTCCGGGGAGTACTACGGGATTGAACAGGGCAGCCGCCGCAAGCGCCAGGGACGGAGCCCCTGAGAGTCCGCCGACCAGAGACCACCGACGCTGGAGGATGGCCCAGAGAAAAAGAGCGGCCAGCACGAGATAGCACACGTGGGGTTTCACCAGTAGCAGGCTCAGGCTTGCCCCCGCCCCCCACCAGCGACCCTGCCGGGCAAAGTGCAAAAAACCGACCATCCCCGTGAGGAGAAAAATGGAGGCCTGGCCGATCTTGAGAGTGTGCAACGCCGGAGCGAAGGAAAGGGCCAGTAACCAGGCAAGGAAGCGACGCTCTTTGGTCCCTCCTGTCAAAAGCCACAACCGGTCCGCGCTCCAGACCAGGATAGAGAGGTTCAGGAGAAACCAGGCGGCACGGGCAAGCGGATACGGCAGCATTCCGAAGGGAGTCAACAAGACCAGCGTCCAGGGTGGGTTCCACATCCCCAGGGGGGCAGTGGCTTCCTCCGAAGGCCGTCCAATGGCTCGTTCCAGGGCGAAAAGAGCGTCCCAATCGTAGGGGTTCTGCCGCAGCCCGTTCAGCCTGCCGGCCGCCCAGTAGACGACAAAATCATCCCCCCGCAGAATATCCGGCCGGGTCAGCCGCCAGGCGGCAAAAAAGAGCAGGCCGGTCGCGGCCAGGATCAGCAACAGCCAGCGAAGCCAGCGGTAGATTCGTTGCATGCGCTCTCCTCTCCGGAAGCCATGGGTGACTCCACTGCAAAAAGTTCTTTATCGCAGAGATCGCAGAGTACGCAGAGCAATATTACAGGAAATCTCTGCGCTCCCTGCGTTCTCTACGATGAGTTTTTGCAGTGAATTCATGGTTGTATACGCCCCTCACAGATTCGCTCTGCTATCAGATACCAAACCAGCAAGGATGGAGCCATCCATACGTAGGAAAATTGGCCCCAACGGTTGATCAGGCTGATCGCATCTATGACAAGATAAGCACTCAGAAGGACGACCGCGGCTGTTCGGTGCCGGATCTCCACCAGGCAGAGCAGCAACGGGATTACGGCAATCAGCGTCAGCAGTAAATCGGAGGTCCAGCCATAGGCAGCAGTTACGGAAGAGACCATGACCAGAAGGAGAATGTGTCGGTCCCACTGCCAGGCGTGTCGGTGCCGATGCCAGTAGAAGAGCAGCCAGAGCAGGCCCAGAGCGGGAGGCAGGAACTGCAGCCAGAAGTGTTCCACACCCAGAAGGAACCGCAGAAGTCCGCCCAGAGTGGGAGTCGCCCAATCTTTTGGAGGGTAGTGGGCGACAGCATGGACATACTGTTCCCAGACCCGCGGGTTCGCCGCCGTCGCCAGCCCGGAACTCAGAGCGACCGCCCCGGTGAACCCCAGGAGAATGGTCCAGCGACGGTGCGCCAGGGCATCCAGAAAAACGGCCACCAGGAAGAGATACAGCAGGTGAGGTTTGATCAGGCCCAGCGCGGCCATCGCTCCGGCCAGTCCCCATCGCTGGCGGCGAAGGCAGACCAGGAAACCGAGAGGAGCCAGGAGCATCAGGGGGGTGACATGGCCAATTTTTAGCGCGTACAGGGTGGGGCCGAAGGAAAATCCCGCCAGAACAGCCAATCCCTGATTCAGTGGCGAAGGCGAGCGCATTTTTTTCCCAATCAGAACGATCGCAAAGAGAACCACGGTCAGATGGAGCAAAAACCAGAGAGAGCGAGCGAATGGGTACGGCAGCAGGCCCAACGGCATCACCAGGGCCAGCAACCAGGGAGGATTCCACATCATCAGGGGGACTTCCAGGGGCCGCCCCGCCTGTCGTTCCAGGCGATGGATGGCTTCGGGGTCATACGGGTTCTGCCCCATCGCGTTCAACCGCCCGGCCGCCCAGTATTCCACCGTGTCGTCCCACTGCAGGATGTCCGGCTGCGTCAGCCGCCAGGCGGCAAAGGGGATCAGGCCCGCCACCGCCAGAAGCAATAGTGGCCAGCGAAGCCAGCGGTAGACCCTGAGTCCCTGACTTTTCTGCAAACCCGACCTCCCAGCGATAGAAACCGGCAACCCTCGTTCGGTTTGTCAACCCGGTTTTTACGGTCTGAATGGGCCAGCACAATGGGTGTCACCTCAAAAATGCTGTCCGCAAGGCAAAATTTTCTACATCTTGCTACTTGCTACTATTACACTTTGCAATGAGTTCAGGCCGAACCCTCACCCGGGAGTGCCAGAGTAAGCCAATGGACCAGACCACCAGTGCGAGGGTTCCGAAAAGAGGAACCGGGTTGGGTGTCCAAAAGAAAGCGTCAAGGAGCCACAGCACGGGGAAGACCCCGGCGGCAATCGCAAAAACACGGGCAGGAAGTCCAACAGAGCGCAGGTAGGTATAAAGGAGCAGGCCGGGCACCGCGATGGTCAGGCCATCCTGGTGATGAGCGTGAGGATTAAAGAATAAAGCCAGGCTCAGGGTCAGGGATACCCCCAGTTCCCAGCCGGGCTTCTCCGGCTGCCAGAGGAAAAAGAACCACACTCCCAGAACCAACAGCGCAGCAAACAGGAATCCCATCCAGGTTATAAGATTGATCGTCCGGAAGTGTGCTTCTCCGAAAAGAAGAGTGAGCAGAGCCTTCAGATTCACCATTTCCCCAGGAGCAACCATATAGCGGTCACGATACGCTTCTGCCGTCTGGCGGATCATCTCTACAAACCCTGGCCACACTCCCCAACCCAGGATGAAACTGCAGAGCAAGATCAGCAGGACCCCGCAGAGGATGGCCGTGTACAGGGCACGCCAGTATCTACCGCCGACCAGCATCAGAAGCGGGAACAGGATGATCTGGGGACGGATACTCCCCAGAGTCAGCCATAACCCCGCATAAACCTCGCGCCGCGCCTTGAGGGCCCGATAAAATCCCCAGACCGATACCGTGCTCAGAATCGTGGTGGCCCCCAGCGCCAGAGAAAGAAACACACCCGGAAGCGCGGCCACCATACCCACCGCGAGCCACCGGGTGGTCCTCCCCCACTGGCGGGCAAAGCGGCTCACATCCCATAGGAAGCCCATCCATAAAACCACATTCAAGGCAGTCCACACAGCGTAGGCCTGCTCCAGAGGGAGCCTCGCCAGCGGGCTCAGGAGAATGGCCAGGTGCGGCGGATGATTGTACGGGAGGAGACCATCGGCCAGATGCCTTCCCCCCAGAATTTCCTGCTGGTACCGGGCCTGAAGGCCAGGGTCATAGAGAGAAGGCCCATACCCATCCCGGACGAGAACAGCGCCGGTATAGTAGTTGGTGAAATCAGCCTGCCAGGTTTCTCCTCGCAGGAAAAGCATTAACAGCAGTCCCAGATACCCGATAACGAGACCGGCATAAAGGGCTCCAACCAATCTGATCGCCCGGATGCGGGGAAGTCGCATGGCTCCTCTCTTGACAACCGTCCGGAAATGGCAACTACATGCCAGGGGACCCCTGGGCAAGATGAAAAGCGCCGCCGCAGGCATGCCCCTGTAGCGCAGGCCGCCAGGCCTGTCGCAGGCTGACAGCCTGCGCTACGTTATCGGCAACCCGATCAAGACAAGATAGGTAGTTACGGGAAATGGTAATTACCTACCTGAAAGTTTTGGCCGGGGCGAGCCGTCCGCGAATGCTTCACGGATGCACGAATAGCCATCATTCGTGCATTCATGGCCCATTTGTGGATGGCCCCCCGCGCCTGACGATCAACGCAACAGGGGGTGGTAGGTGGTTACCGGAAATTATGAAAATCGGCCCGCCCGAGGAGGCCGTCCAGCGTGGCTGTGATCACAGTTTCATCGGATGCCCCGAATGGCCAGATAGATATGGAAAATGAGCAAGACCAGCGCGGGATAGGTGAACCCAGGAAATGGGGAAATCGGCCTATCCAATGCGCTCAGGAGTGCCATGCCGACCATACTCCAAAAGTACACGGCAGGAGGGAGCACTGTCCACAGAACAAATAGACGGCGAGGCATTTGCCCGGTAGATACCTGGCGCAGAAACGGGGGAATCAGCATTGCGGCCATGTGGATGTGAGAGTGCCAGGTGACAGCGGAGGTCGCCGCCAGCAGGGAGAGCAATGGCCCGGCCCTATCCTCTGGCATTCGTTTGCTCCGTCGGAAGAAAAGCCATAGCATGACCAGGGCCAACCCCACCGACAGTCCGGCGGCGATGCCCCGCATCGGCGCCGGGGGGAAGAGGACCGAGAGCACCTCGCCCAGCATGCGCAGATTGACCATCGCCTGGGGACTGGTTGTCGGCAGATTGCCCGTATAGCGGAACAACAGGATTCCCCATGCCTTCAACCCCTCTGGACCACCCAGAATCAGGGACATAGTTCCAACGACGATGGATGCGGCAGCGAAACCGAGCAGAATCCCCCACTCCCCGCTGAGCGCCAGAAAGGGAAGCACCAGTATGAGCGTCTGTGGTTTCATCAGCAGGCCGCCCAGCCACAGACCACCGCGAAATGGCCTTCCCCCTTCCCAGGCTCGCAGGAATTCTCCAACGCATATCAGCAGCCAGACGTTCACCTGTCCAAAAAAGAAGTTAAGGAACACCGGAAACGAGAGAAACGTCGTCACCAGAAGAAAGTTCCCCTCCGTGCTTTTCCCCACAAACCGGGATACATAAACCGCCAGGGCGATGACGTTCAGAATCGTCCACAGGGCGAACCCTCTGGAGAGACCCAGCGGGAGAAAGATGACGAAAGGGAGAATGAACGGCGGGAAGAAGGGAACCGGAACGGTTTCCACCTCCCCATCTGTATACGGGGCCATCAGTTCTCCCTGGACCTCTTTCTGAACGGCCAGGTTGTAAACCTGGGCAAAACCGGAAGTTACTGCAATGTGAGCGGCGGCGAAGAAAGCGCGAAAGTCCCCACCAAGTACGGTAAATAAACCTATATGAAGGGCCGTCCAAATGGTGAGGATGGAATAGAGAACGGCCAGGGCGAGGAAGACCAGACGGAGCCACCCTTCAGGACGGAGATGCCGGAACGGTCGCCGTAAGCCCATATCTTTTTCTCTTCAGGTCGTTACTGTCAGACCTCATCGGAAATCAGCGCGGAATGAGAGGGTTCTGCAGCCCATCTTCCAGAAAGTCCGGATTGCCCAAAAGACGGTCAAATTCTCCCCGGCCGAGAAGTTGGTGGAGGCCCTCATCACCATTCTCGCCGGCGCTCACGGTCTGGTGGAGGCCAACAAGCGAGTCCGCCCGGACCGGGGACTGCAGCGGGCCTTCGGCCGTTCGGGGTGTGCCGAACAATCGGTCATCCAGGACACCCTGGATGCCTGTACTTCAGAGAACGTGAAGCAGATGGAAGAGGCCCTGGCCGTTATTTACCGCCAGTATAGCCAGGGATACCGTCATCCCTACGATCAGCAATATCAGATTCTGGATATTGACCTCACCGGCAGGCCGGGTGGGCCGAAGGCCGCCTTCGCCACCCCTGGCTATTTCAGCCGGCAACGAAATCGCCGGGGACGTCAGGTCGGATATGTGGTAGCCAGTTTGTATGAGGAAGTGGTGGTGCAACAGGTCTTCGCCGGCAATGAGTCGTTGCCAAAGGTCTTGCGACCGCTGGTAGAGGCGGCTGATTCGGTCCTGGAATTAGATGAAGCCAAGCGGTTGGTGGGCGAATCGCCGGAAAAGGCCGGTGACCCTCAGGCCGTCCTGTGGGCGTATGTACGCTTCTATGATCAGCGCGGCGGTGGAGTGGAGATTGAAATTAAAGAGGGCAAACACGGCCTGGGAAGCCTGCGGCGAAAAAAGAAGCGTTTTGAAGCCCAGCAGATGGTCGTATTGCTGGAGGCATTGGCCCATAATCTGCTGGTCTGGGTGCGCGGCTGGCTGGCCGATGCCTGTCCCCGGCTGGCCCGGTGGGGCCTGTTGCGCTGGATACGGGATGTGATTCATATTACTTACACCTTCGGTCCGCCGGGGATGACTTCCGAATGTTCTTTTTCCCCCTTTCCCCAAAGGTCAAACCTTGGGGGGCGGATGCGGAGGGAACGGGATGAGTGAGACTTTTATTTATTCCAGCCGCTCCACCACCTGGGGGGTTACACTGACGCCGCAGTAAGGGCAGACTGCCCAGTGGAGTTGCAGGGGGCGCTTGCAGGCCGGGCAGGCCTGCTTGAGGCGGGTGTGACAGATGGGGCAGAGGATGTAATCCGCCTTGACCCGCGCGCCGCAGCCAGGGCAGATTTCCGGCTCCTCAATGGCCTGCAGGAGCGCTTCCTGCTCCAGCGAGCGCTCATAGGCCTCCGCCAGGGTCTCGCGCGGGCGCAGCATCAGGTAAACGATCAGCCCGAAGAGGGGGATCAGCGCCACCAGCAGGGTGGCGACAATCCACGCCAGGACGTCTCGGGAACGGGCCCGCATATCCCGGAAAGTCCAGATAATGGCTCCGCCGTGCAGGGCGGTGAAAACGACGCCAGCGCCCAGCGCCAGCCAGAAAACCAGTTTCGCCAGGGTGTCCAGAAGTCCTTCCATCGTCACTCCTGTAAGTCTCCGCCAGTGTCGTTGCGAGGCAGCGCCAAAGCAACCTCTGACAGGCATCACGATGAAAGCATTATACCATTATCTGCCGGATAGACAACCATGCCGGCATTCCTTGCCACATTCATCTCTGTTTTGCCTGGCTACCGAACCGGTGTATAATTAACAGGACTTGCGCAGTTGGCGGATACACTTCGGAATTCGCCACGAATTTTATGGGATGGTGTAACCACCTGCGTGCCGACTAAAGTCGCCCGCCATAGGCCTTCGGCCTCCGGTCGGCCTTCGCCGACCGGAGGCGTCGGCGCAGGCCGACGCCTGGCACAGCGTGCCCAGGGAGGCTGATTTCTAATCAGCGCACTGCGGCAGGCCAGCCGGGTAGGTAGTTACGGGATGGTTCAGAATTGAACCATCCCGAGTCAGTTTATGCAAAAACTCACCCTTCGGGCAGAGACTTTCTGGGCGAAGCCGCAGAGATGTCGGGGGTGCAGAGTCCCCTGTCGTTAGGGCCTCTGCGTCTCGGCGGTGAAACGGTATCTTCCAACGCAGGGGGCAACGGTGAAGAGACGAAATGAGAAACAGGAGGTCCGCGAACTGGTGGAGCGGGGGATTGCGGCGGCCCGCGCGGAACGGAAAGAGGAGGCGGAGGAAATCCTGCGCCAGGCGGTGGCGCTGGACCCCCATAACGAACGGGCCTGGCTCTGGCTGAGTGCCGTCGTGGAAGGCATTGAGGCCCAGAGGGAATGTCTCCAGCACGTCCTGAAGATTAACCCCTCCAACTCTTTTGCCCGCTCCGGACTCTCTTTCCTCGCTCACCTGCGGGAGGGGTACGAGTACCTGGCCGCCCGCGCCCCCTGGATGGCCGGCCTGGAGGACGACCGGACACCTCTGGACCGGCTGCCCGCTCAGCAGTGTCCCCGCTGCCGACAGCGGAACCCGGGTTGGGCATACATTTGCAGCCGCTGCGGAGCCCCGCTGCAACGGGTGGATGTGAGGAAGGTGGTGCGCGAGGAACTCCAGGGCCCCCGTCGCCCGTCCCTGGCCCGTCCCTGGGTCGGCGCGGCGATTCTGGACCCGGACCTGGCCTTTGCCCCCGAGGTCGCTCTGGCTTCACCCCTCCGGTCGGTCCTGAGCATCGCACTGGGCGCCGTCGCGCTGACCCTGGCGCGCTGGGTGGGCACCCTGCTGCTGGCCTTTCTGTCGCCCGGACGCCTGACTTTTGCGATGGTCAACCTGCTCTCGGTGGCGTTTGTGAATGACCTGGTCCGCCTGCTGGCCGGGGCTCTGGTCGTCTGGATCGGATTGGGCATCATCACCGAGGGTATTGCCCGCTCCCGGGGCGGCGTGGCTCCGGCACGGGTCCATTACTACCTCATCGCGGTGGCCATTTCCGGCTGGATGCCCATTGCCGGTATCCTCAGCGTCATCGGCTGGGTGGTCCCTCTGCTGGTCCCCCAGGTCCCCCAGCCCTGGGCGACAGCGGCCGTGGGCGGCGTTCTCTTCCTGTACGCGGTCGCTCTTCTGATCCAGGCGGTCCGGACCGCTCACCGCCTGCCGCCGGGCCGTGAAGGAGCCCTCATCGGCCTGCTCCTGCTGGCATTTGTGGGCCTCTATGCCTTCCTGGTGGCCGTCGTTCCCCCGGCATGGCGGGAGGTTTTGCTGACGGTCGTGCGGCTCATCATGCTGCCGATGGAAGTGGGAGGGTGAACATGGTCGTCACCCGGGAGTTGTCCCTTTCCACCCGGGGAAACGGGGATGTCCGGGACATCACCGCCGAGGTGACCCGCCTGGTGCGGGAATCCGGGTTGCGGTCGGGGATTGTTACCGTCTTCTGCCCCGGGTCCACCGGCGCCCTGACGACGATAGAGTACGAAGACGGCGTCGTCGCCGACCTGCAGCGGGTGCTGGACGAAATCGTCCCGCCGGACCGCCCGTACCGCCATCACCTGCGCTGGGGGGACGATAACGGCCATGCCCACATCCGCGCGGCGCTGATGGGGCCGTCTATCACCATTCCGTTCGTGGACGGCCGTCTGACGCTGGGGACATGGCAACAGGTGGTCTTCTGCG
>Ga0197142_1005025_pt1 | contig 10494 bp, 10 predicted proteins | sample GBS60_MetaG_FD_148614 | JGI IMG/M metagenome (GOLD analysis project Ga0197142, IMG submission 148614) | Sediment microbial communities from Great Boiling Springs, Gerlach, Nevada, United States - GBS 60_MetaG | ecosystem: Environmental > Aquatic > Thermal springs > Hot (42-90C) > Sediment...
AGCCCGGCAAACGAAAGGCCTGTGTACGCCGGATATTTCCGGGTGATTTCCTCGAAGACCGCCGCTGGCTCGAACTCCCATCGCCCCTCGCTCAAATGAGCCAGCATCCGGGTGAAGATTTCACCGTCGCTCCACTGGCCCTCGACCGGAGCGAGCGCCCGATGGATTTGCTGCACCCTGCGTTTGCGGTTGGTGAACGTGCCAGTTTTCTCCGCCCAACTGAGTGACGGCAGGGCAACCGTCGCTAAGGCCGCGATCGGTTCCAAGAACAAATCTTGCACGATCAGTTGCGGAACCGCCCGCAACGCAGCTTTCCAGACTGCCTCGTCGAAGATCCGGGCAATGTCCGAACCGCACACGTACAACACATCCAAGCTGCCTTGCCTCGCGAGTTCGAGAATCCCTGCGGCGTCGCGCCCGCCATTGCGAGGCACGAGGCCCAGTTCGCGCGCACCAGCGATGTTTGCCGCCTTCTCTGGCTGGATGAGAAAGTCGTCTCCCTGCCCCACCACGACCGGCGTGTCCACGTGGCGGAGCTGCAGCACGTCGGCCAGTTGTGCCAAACGAAACAACTCCTCGTTCGTGAGGTGCGGCGAGGCTAACAGCGCCACCCGTTCAGGCCCCGACCGTTTCACGCCGTCGCGGAGGATCCGGCTTGCCTCGGCCACCGCATCCTCCCATGTGCTGGCCACAAGCTGTTCTCCGCGGCGCACCATGGGCAATCGCAAACGATTCGTGTCGTGCGCAAATGCATACTGCAGCCGGCCGTGGTCGCACATCCAGGTGTCGTTTACTGCATCGTTGCGACGGGGCATCAGACGCCAAATCTGATTGCGGTAATGCTGGATGGTGATGTTGCAGCCATTGCTGCAACTCGGGCAAATGCTGGGCGTCTTCTTCAGAAACCATACGCGCAGCTTGTGGTGAAAATCTTTCGTCTCCAGAGCACCGACCGGGCAAATGTCGGCAGTGTTCATCGAGTAGTCGTTCGCCAGCGGCGCATCGGGCAACACATCCAGAACCGACCGGTCGCCCATATTGAACACACCGAGCTCGTTTGTCTTGGTGATCTCTCGGCAAAACCGGACACAGCGACGGCACAAGATGCAGCGCTCTTGATCCAGAATCATCCGCGGACCAATTTCTTTACGCTTTTCGAGCTTGCGGCGTGGCTCCTCCGTGCGGGTGAAGCGCGTGCCGAAGCTGTACGAGTAATCTTGGAGCAAACACTCGCCGGCCTTGTCGCAAATCGGGCAGTCGATGGGGTGATTGACCAGCAACAGCTCCATCACCCCGCGGCGGGCATTGGCCACGCGGGGCGTATCCGTCCGCACCACCATCCCGTCCCGGACGGGGGTGTTACATGCAATGACCAACTTCGGGCTGCCCTCGACCTCCACCTGGCACATGCGGCAGCTTCCATCGATGGAAAGCTTGGGATGCCAGCAATAGTGAGGCACGTGAATCCCGGCTTCGATGAGCGCCGGGAGCAACATCGTGTCCGCAGCAACTTCGATCTCGCGCCCGTCTACCGTGATTTTCGGCATGCACGTCCTCGCAATACTTCGCGGACCAACCAATCAGAGCGGCCGCCCGCTCCCGTGGCGCTCCAGTACGCGCTGGCCCCCGCGCTCTCGTTGCACGCGCTCTTGCAGCTTGATCAGCCCATCCAGCACTGCCTCCGGGCGCGGCGGGCAGCCGGGAATGTACAAGTGGACTGGAATGATCGTATCGATCCCTTGCACAACCGCGTAATTGTTGTACGGGCCACCGGACGACGTGCAGGCCCCGAACGACACCACCCACTTCGGCTCGGCCATTTGCTCCCACACACGGCGCAACACCGGCGCAATGCGGTGCGTAATCGTGCCCACTACCATGAGCAGGTCCGCCTGACGAGGCGTAAACCGAGGGAGCGCGGCACCGAAGCGGTCGATGTCAAAGCGCGGCCCTGCAGTGGACATGTATTCCATCCCGCAGCAAGCAGTCACGAATGGGTAAGGAAAAAAGGAGTACTTGCGCGCCCACTGTACAGCGTCGGCAAGCTTGGTCAAAATAAAGCTCTCTCCGAAGGCATCTGCCGCTGCCAGGGGCTGCCCGGTAGCAGCACGCAAGCGTGCCAGAAAGCCTTCTGCAACTTGACCTCTTGCATCGGTTACGGTTGCCATACACGTTCTCCCATCGAGTCGAGCAGGTTGCCTCTCCTAACGAACTCGGCTCCACCTGACAACGTGCCACGCAGCACCCTTCGAGGCAACGAGCAGCAACACGACTTCGACTAATCGCATCGAACAGCACGACTGTTGGCAACGCCCACCAAGCTGGGCAGGTGGTTGCCACACGTCCGCGGGTGCTTGGTCCCCACGCGGGTCGCCTATGGGACGCACAACGTGGAGGCGTCGTCCCGTCGCAGCCTGAAGCGTGACGTCGTCCGATCGTCCGCACAACGGCAAACCGACACGGTTGTGCAACGGGCGAAAAACTTGTCGGCCTTGCCACTGCTTTGGCTCGTGGTGAGGAGTTTCGCGCCTCGGGATGGGCAAGTTTTTGGAGTTGCGGACGGTGACCTGCCCGTTCGTCTCCTGAGCGCGCCGCAGTCCGCTTGCGTTGATTTCGCCAAAGGGGAACAAGAGGACCAATGATGGACAGCGCCTCCCTCCGGCCTCAGAATCGTTTCGCTTTCGTACGTACCCGCGGCGTGGTCTTCGCGCTCGGCATCACGCTCGCTCTCGTGCTGTGCGGCTGCAGCGACGATGGGGAGCCCTTTGTCGGCCAACCTCGGGCAGTCCGCGTGGCCTCTGTCCAGGTCAAAAGTGCTGCGGAAGCCGGACCGAACGACCTAGCCAACGCGCACCTCACTCGGGGGAGCGCATTCCGGGTGGACTTGTACGAAGTCCCGGATTTCCCCTGCGTGCGCACCGACAGCGACGACTTCCTGCACATTCCAGAGTCGACGCAAACCCCAGGTGCCCCCGCGGTATTTTTTGCCGTACCACCGCAAGACCCCGGCGCGCCAGTACTGATGATGTTCCATGGTAATGGCCTGGACTTCATCGAAGCCCTCGCCTCCTTGTTCGTGCACGCCGCACCGCGAACCGCCGAACAGCTTCTTCGCGACCAACCGGGCTTCGCCGGATTTATCGAGATTTTGAACCGTGGAGGAGCGATGAGGGGCTTGCGCGGAGAACTCGGCAGTCCGGTGGCTGCAGCAGCTTTGGAGCGCGGCTGGGGGATCGTCGTTCCGGGAAACTGCTGGGGAGACGGCGGGCATCACCGTGGCGAAGTGATCGATTACTACATCCGCGCGCCCCGTTTTGGTCGCAGCATGGATGACTTCGTTTGGCAGTGGTTCCGAAGCCGCTTTCCGCACGACTCCAATCGCGAGTACTCCTTCGGCTGCAGCGGCGGCGGGCAACGTACGGCACAACTGCTGCTCGCCGATCCGACGGCAGTGGCCGCAGCAGCGATCGATAGCCCAGCGGACTACTTGCCAGGATTCAAAGACGACCCTCCGGGTTTATTTTCCCTACTTCAGGGGATCCCCGGGTACCTCGACGTGCTCGATCGTTTCTACCTCGCCCACTACGGGTCGTGGGAAAATGCAGCCGCGCAGAGCTTGGGCACGCAACTCTTGCCGCGCCACATTGCCACCCCAATTTACTTTGCGTATTCGGTGAACGACCCGCTGGTCACCAACGGCATCACGCGTTTTCTGGCGACCGCGCTTAGCCAGCGCACCCCTGCGAACCGGCAAGTAGTGTGGAACACAGGCGAAGCAGTGCACTGCCAAATCAACAACCGCGACCGAGCGGAAGCAGTGCTCGACTGGCTCCTGCGGTGGCAGCGATGAGCACGCCAAGCTCGCGCTCGAACTGTTCTCGCGTCAAGGCACTGCTTCTGCCGAACGACGCCCGCGGGTGAAAGGGCAGCCATGGAGTTCGGCATCGATTGCTTGTTGCAGGAACCTTCCCTGCAGCGGCGCCTCCGGGGCCGGCGTATTGGCGTGCTCGCGCATCCGGCGTCGGTCACCCGCGACCTCGTTCACATTGTCGATGCTCTCGCAAACACCCCGGGCCTGCAATTGGTTGCCGGGTTCGGTCCCCAACACGGGCTTCGTGGCGACAAGCAAGACAACATGGTGGAGTCGCAAGATTACATCGATCCGGAATGGAAGGTCCCCATCTTCAGCCTGTACGGTGACACTCGTCGGCCAACCCCAGCAATGCTGGATCTGTGCGACGTCATCTTGGTGGATCTTCAAGACCTTGGCTGCCGTGTATACACGTTCGAAACCACACTGCGGTACATGCTGGAAGCCGCTAGTGCCTGCGGGAAGTCCGTCTGGGTGCTCGATCGACCGAATCCCATTGGCCGCAACGTGGAGGGCCTGCGGCGAAAGCCCGAATGGGAAAGCTTTGTCGCTGCCGGCGACTTCCCCCTGCGCCACGGACTCACCTTGGGAGAACTGGGCCTGTTCTTCATCCGCGCCCAGCGTCTCGACGTCGACTACGAGGTGGTACGGATTCGGGGATGGAAACCAAACGAGCCACCGGGCTACGGATGGCCGTTATACGAACGCTGCTGGGTCAACCCCAGCCCAAACGCACCCAATCTGTGGATGGCGCGCTGTTATCCGGGCACCGTCATGCTCGAAGGCACCGAGCTTTCCGAAGGACGCGGCACGACGCGGCCGCTCGAGGTCTTCGGCGCACCCGACTTGGACGTGACCGCGATTTGCCGGCGGATGGAGAGCCTCGCCGCCCACTGGATGCAAGGGTGCCGCCTGCGCTCGTGCTGGTTCGAGCCAACCTTTCACAAGCATGCCGGGCGGCTGTGCGCCGGACTTCACATCCATACGGAGCCTCCAGTGTACGACCCGACAACGTTTCGCCCGTGGCGGCTCGTGGCCTTATTTTTCAAGGCTCTCCGCCTCACCTCCCCCGACTACCCACTCTGGAGAGCGTTTCCGTACGAGTACGAATTCGAGCGCCTGCCGATCGACCTCATCAACGGTGACGACGCCTTGCGGCAATGGGTGGACGATCCGGAAGCCACGCCTGGCGACCTCGAAGCGCTCGCTCGCGCCGACGAGTCGAGTTGGATCGAAGAGCGCGAACAATTTTTCCTGTACCCTTGATTCCTTCTTCGGTTGTGGCAGCAAAAATCAGCACGAACGTACGGAGGACGAGCTATGGCCATTCAAGAGGGCAAACCCGCACCCGACTTCACCCTTACCGACGCCGAAGGGCGCGAGGTGTCGCTACACGATTTCGCCGGCAAAGATCTCATCCTGTACTTCTACCCGAAAGACGACACCCCGGGGTGCACCAAGGAAGCGTGCGGGTTTCGCGATGCATGGAAGGAATTGCAAAAGCTCGGCGTCGCCGTTGTCGGTGTGTCTGCCGACGATGCCGAATCGCACCAAAAGTTTATCCGCAAGTACAAGCTGCCGTTCCCCTTGCTCAGCGATCCTGGATTTAAGGTGATGAAAAAGTACGGTGCGTACGGCGAAAAAACGATGTACGGCAAAAAAACCGTTGGCGTCATCCGCTCGACGGTGTGGATTGGTCCGGACGGGAAGGTCAAGAAACATTGGGCCAAAGTTGCCAACGCCGAGAGACACCCGGCACAAGTAGTGGCTGCCATCCAGGCAGCACGAGAAGCATAACCGTGACGCCGAGCGTTTAGTCTCCTCACACGACGCTCGCCGCGTTTCACTCCGGCGGTAACAAATGCCGAAAGAGTTCTACCAGGTTCGGACCACGCCGTAACGTGTGGCCGCCATCCACCGCGATACACTGCCCAGTGATCCAGCTTGCCTCCTCGCTCAGTAGGAACGCTACAAGGTTGGCCACGTCGTCTGGCCTCCCAATGCGAGCCACGGGCATGCACTGCAAGTAATCTTCGCGTGCTTCTGGCGTGTGCACGAGAGGCGCAGCCAGATCGGTATCGACCAAGCTCGGCAGCACCGCGTTAACCCGAATGCCAAACTGCCCCAAGTCATCCGCTGCGCAACGCGTCAACATATTGACCGCGGCCTTGGACACGCAGTACGCGGTCATGCTGCGATGGGTGAGCACGCTCGCGATGGAGCTGATGTTGACGATACTGCCGCCGCCCGCTGCCTTCATCGCTCGCGCTTCCGCCCGCATACACCGGTAGACTCCAAACAAATTGGTATCGACTGTGTGGTAAAATTCTTCTGGCCGCGCGTTCAGCACCGAACCAATCGTGGCTGAGCCTGCGGAGTTCACCGCCAATCGAACGGGCCCGAGCTCCGCTTGAGCCGCTTCTACTGCGGCTTCGACCTCCTCGAGCGAGGTCACATCGCACCGCCGCCAACGGGCCGACGGACCAATTGCCTCGGCAGCGTGCCGCAACACGTCTTCGCGTCGGCCCGCCAGCATGACCAATCCGCCCTCTCGAGCAATTGCCTTCGCGCACGCCAAACCGATGCCGCTTCCTCCGCCAGTGACAAACGCAACTTTCCCATCGAAACGACCCATGAACATCTCCTTTCACGACGAGCTTTCTCCAGCGACGAAAAAGTTGCAGGGAAGTCAAGGGGCCTGACGCGTTGCTCTGTAAACTTCACGTTTACGCTTGCAAAACTTGGTTCCGAGCCGACATGATCGTAACCAAGGGGTACACTTCATGACCGCGGAGACGCTGGCCAACGAATCGGACGCTTTACGGGTATTCCGGGCTAAGTTGGGGTTGCTGCTTGGCATTGTTGGGATCCTCTGGGCGCTCAAACTGTGGGTTTCGCCCAGTACTTTGGCAGATGAGATTAGTATGGCGATGAGCTTCTCCATTGCGCCCACCGCATGGATTGCGCTGCAAAATCAGCCACCATCCCACTCGTGGATGTTCGCGTCGCCGGCGGCCGACGTGGTCGTGCTCACAGTTGCCATCCACCTGGGTGGGGTGCCGACCAAACGAGCGGGCCGATTTTGTACAGCGTGTTGATTTTACTGGGTGGATTGCTGGTATCCGAGCGTGCGGCGTTTTACCTGACGACGCTCGCCATTCTCTCGTACACCGCCATGGTGGTGGGGGAATACTGGGAGTGGCTCCCTCACCACGTTGCCTACCGGCGCCCGCCTGATCGCCAGATGGCCACCGCACTGATGGTGAGTGTGTATCTCGCGGTGGTTTGCGCTTTACTAAGTTTCCTCCTCAGCCTTGTGCGAAGGAGGCTCCGCCAGGCCCACGCTCTCCGCGTGGAAGCCCTCGCCGCGCTATCGCACGATCTGAAGAACCCGTTGAACGCGATCTACGGGTACGCCGACTTTATCGCCGCGGAGGCAGATTCCTCGAGCAAGACCCATGCGCACCGCATTCGCTTTCTGGCTCGCAAGAGCTCCGATTTGATTGCGGACGTTCTGGACACTGCAGCTGGAGAGGCTCGGCCTCTTGTCGTGCGAGCCGAAACGGTCGTCCCCGCAGAACTGCTCCGCCTGTTGGTGGAATGGTTTGCCGATGCAGCAGCCCGCCAAGACGTCGTTTTGGAGCGCGACACAGCCGCCGCTCCGCCCGACTGCCTCGCAGACAGTCATTTGCTCGAGCGGGCCTTTACGAATTTGCTCCACAACGCACTGCGCCACACCCCACGAGGTGGCCGCGTAGTCTTGGGCTGCGAGCAGCGGGGTGACCAAGTGGTGTGGTCCGTGACCGACACCGGCGAGGGGATCCCGAGCTCGCGGCTTCCTGACTTGTTCGACGCCTTCGTGAGTGGGGCAGCACCATCGGAACGCCAGAACCGATCCGGGCTCGGGCTTTACATCGTTCGGCGCATTGCGCGAGCCCATGGCGGTGAAGTAACCGTCCAATCGCAGCCTGGCCAAGGCAGCCGCTTCGAGGTGTCCATTCCGTTCAAACGGGCAGACTCCTCTTCGGGACACCACAAGTGACTTTGGCCCGCGGGGCCGCGGCCGTCTACACACTCTGATGGGCGCGTACCCCGCGGAGGCGCGGCGGCGCTGCCCACCTTGTGCCAATGAAACGTAACCGAGCAGGAGAAGTGTCTGCACACCCAGCGTAGCCAACCGGTCACGTGTGTCTTTCGGCGCCAAACAATAGCCCCAAATGCCCAACACGGCCCTCGAAGACCGGCTTTCCCGTTTTACGGGGGTCTGTCCAACTATCGAACCGCCCTTTTCGACCCTTGACCGCCCCGCGAACTACGTCGGGTACAAACGCCGGCTAGCTCCTTCCGCAAGCCGTACTGTAATGCAAAATCAGGGATCGGGGGCCACTGCGCTTAGCGCCGTATGCCGCGGAACAACAATGAGCCATTTGCAACTACGTGCTCCCCGGCAAACGTGTCCGCAAAACACACCGGTGTGGTGTCGTTGTGCACCTGCACCGTCACCGGCTCTGCCAGAGGCAAGGCCACCCAGGGGACCCCTGCTCCCTCGGCCTCGAGCTTGATGATGGTCGTTTCGTGCCGTGCAAGCCAACCTGCCCGACGTTCCAAGCTCAGCCATTGGACGCCACCCACGCTCCCTGCCGGGTCTACATACGCGAACCCGCGCTGGCCAACTGGACTCCAAAACTCCCCTGGGGGCACAACGAACTCCAGCACCAGCCCATTCTGCCCGTAGACGCAAACGAGGGTGTTGGTGTTGGCTAAGGGGTTGCCGAAGGCGCTGGGGTCGCGCCGCGGGCGCCCCCGCCAAAGAAGCAGCTCGACTCCGTTTTGCGCCTCTAGTGGCCACTTACGAATGACGAGCTTGCTGCGCCGCGGCTGGTCGCAACCTGGTTGAGGCTCGGCAGGACAGCGCGCTGACGGACCCACGGATGTGGGGGCCAGTGTGGGCGTCGGAGTAGGGCTTGGCGGGACCGTTGGCGTGACGGTCGGACTCACGGGCGTATGGGAGGGTGAAGGCGTCGGGACAGCGCTTGGCGATACCGTTGGCGTGCCTGTCGCAGTCTCTGTGGCCGTAGGGGTTGCTACGGGGAAGCAAGTGGTGATATCGAGGCACTCCGTTGGCGCAACCGTCGGGGTCTCAGTGGGTGTGGGGGTCGGTATGTCGGGGTCCCACTCGTAAGCACCGACGTCGCACTCGGGGGGCTGAGCGCTGCCCCGAGGCCGGGTAACCCCCCGCTGATCGCGGGATACCGTGGCGCCGTCCACGTCCGTGCAGTCGCTGGCAGCGTCGATGGCTGCGCTACCGGGTAACAAGGCGTGGGTTTCCGTGAGTCCGCCATTGTTCGCCAGTGGCCCGAGACTCAACTGAGAAGTGGTAGTGAAGGATGGGCAATCTCCGCCGCCGGCTAGGTTGGTTCCCGTAGCGAGCCACATAGGCCCGGAAACATCAGTGAGGAGCCGACAGTTGTTTAATTTCTGCACTCCGGCCACATTACTGGCAACGATCGAATTCTTCATGATGACGGATACTCTGCCGCTGCGGAAATAGGCGACGATGCCCCCACCAGTGCCAGAGGCCGAATTCTCTACGACTGTTACGAAGCTTCCCTTGAGTTCCCCGTCTGTTGTTTCGATACCTCCCCCGGAGGATGCCTGATTGCCCGAGAACGTACTATTCACGACTGTTACATACCCCAAGTTCTACAGGCCCCCGCCGCCGCTCCCTGCTCTGTTCGCGGTCACCGTACTGTAGCGGATGGTCAGCTTGCCTTCGTTGAAAATGCCTCCACCCTGCGCGATCGCACCGCTTCCGTCTGCGCATCCGTTTCGGATGGTGACACTGTCCAAGACGAGCTCGCCTGCGGGCAGCACGTGAAATACACGAAATTCCCAAGCCAGTTCCTCGGTTCCATTCAGATTGCACGTGGGCGGGTGCCCGACGGGGCCTACTTGGATCGTGCCGCCGTTGCCGTCGATGAAAATCTTGCTCGAGATATCCAGGTCGTCTTGCGCCGCGGCGTCTTCGTCGCCCAGGGTGTTCAACTGAAGCGGGTAAATTTGCCCGGCCTGCAATACAATGGTGTCTTCCTCCGCCGTGGCGTTGGCCTGCATCACGGCCGCGCGCAGGGAGCACGTGTTCAGCGCCGTCTTACAGAGGCCATCGTTCAAATCCACGTCGATGAAGTCCCCCGTCTCGTTCACGTGGAAGGTTGCTGCTGCAACCGCGCCGGCCCAACCGGTCAGGGCGGCCCACGTCAAAACCAAGGCGAACGCGGTGACGACTCCAGCACGTCGCGCCCCGGACCATTCCCGCCACGCCTGCGCTTTGCCACCTCCCGAAGCCCGCAACGGCTGTTGGAATCCGCCTTACCCTGTGCTCGTTGCATCGCACTGCGATGAAAGGAACGCGTCACTTGGCCCCTGCTGGATCGTTCCCGTGCGTCCTTGCCGGAAACTCGGGCGGAGCAAAGCTGTGTTCAGCCGCGGCAAACACTGCTGGGCCCACCCTTTCCTCACGCGTGCACCCCCGGGGTAGCAAAACGCGAAGAGAGCCCGCCGCCACTCGTACACGGCCTTTGCGCTTCGACTCGACCATGATCACCTCCTGACGCTAGGGGTCC
>Ga0197142_1005026_pt1 | contig 10492 bp, 8 predicted proteins | sample GBS60_MetaG_FD_148614 | JGI IMG/M metagenome (GOLD analysis project Ga0197142, IMG submission 148614) | Sediment microbial communities from Great Boiling Springs, Gerlach, Nevada, United States - GBS 60_MetaG | ecosystem: Environmental > Aquatic > Thermal springs > Hot (42-90C) > Sediment...
TTCACGATTTCCGACACATAGGTAAAGCGGAAGTCGATGGCGTCCAGCAACTGGAACAGCGCGTCGTCGTCAGGCACATAGGCAACCCGCCAGTTCGAGGCGTTAAGTTGATGTTTTTGCTGAAAACTTCTCATATCGGCGAGGTCTTCCTTCGGATCAAAGGTGAAAGTCAGAACGGTATAGGTTTCTGGGTCTAAGTTTAGCTCTGAGAGAGCTTTTTTCACGCTGCGACTGATGACGATGCACGCGCTGGGGCAACCTGCGTAGATGGGGCTAAGAATCACAGGCTTGCCCTTTAGGTCGCTGAGCTTGAAGGCGCGCCCCTGCGTGTCGATGAACTTCACATCGGGCGGCGTCGCGCCCAGCGTCTTGGCGAGGTTGGGTGGGACGCCCTGCCCGAAGGCAGAGCATCCCAGCGTGAATGACAGGAGGTATCCAGCAAGTAGCAAGGCTCTCATGGCAGTTTCGTTTGCTCCCGTAGCGTCTGCTGCGGCACGAGGTTGTTCTCAAGGCTCTGGTAGCCGGGCACTTTCGTAATCACGCCGCGCGTCATCGACTCGTACACAGGGTAAGTGTAGGAGATGGCGATGAGCGCGAGCGTTGCCGTCACCCACGGTCGCAGATTCACCACCAGCGGTGTGGGGGTATCGTGTACGGCGTCGGCGATGGGGAAATCGATCTCAGGCGCGCGCACGGGCTTGGCGAACAGCGTGCCCGCCAGCGAGACGACATAGCTCAGGAACCCAATCACCGCCAGTACGCCACCCAGCGCGCCCACATGCGACCAGAAGAGCCAGTCGCCGCGATAGAGCAGCTCGTTGGTGGGGTCAAGGTAGCTGATGCCGATATTGCTCCGACGCGGCGCGCCCTGCAGCCCCGTAATCGAGAGCGCGATCTCAAAAATCACGAAGCCCAGCATCCACAGGTACGGCGCAGCGAGTGCGAACGGCTTCGCCTTCACATCCACCCCGCGCAGACGCGCAATCAGGTAGAGCGTCATCCCCAAGAAGCTCAGCGCGACCAGCCCGCCGACGGTTGTGTGGAAGTGCCCCACAATCCACGCCGTGTTATGCACCACCAAGTTCAAACTGTACGAGGCGTTGATGATGCCCGTGATGCCGCCGAATAGGAACAGAATCAGCCCCGAGATGAAGTAGGCGAACAACCACTTGTCCCCTTCCCTGCTCCAGTACGGCAGCTTGCCCCACCAGCTGAACAGTCCCTGTCCGCCGTTCTGACGCGCGCCATGCTCCAGCGACGCGGCGACCGTGAAGGCCGTGATGAAGCTCGGCAACGCGACCATAAAGGTCAGGAACGCCTGCCAGAGCTTCCAGCCGCTGCTCAAACCGCCCTCCGTGTATTGGTGGTGCAGCCCGACGGGAATCGAAAACAGCAGGAACAGCAGGAACGCCAGCCGCGCGGCAGGATCCGAGTAGAGCTTGCCGCCCGCCAGCTTCGGCAGCATCGTATAGAGCATGATGTACGACGGCAGCAGCCAGAAGTAGACCAGCGCGTGCCCGAAGAACCAAAACAGCGTGCGCGACAGCAGCGGGTTCACCTCGCTGGCAAGCCCCAGCGACAGCGGCAACATCTGGAACAGCACGGTGGTCGCCAGCGGCAGGATAATCAAAAACCACAGCGTGAAGTTAACGAGGTTGCCCAGCACCGCCAGCGGCAGTTTCGCGTTCGGGTTCTCCCGTCGCCACGCAAGCGTGTTGGGTATCCAGTCCAGGAAGTACGGCAGAATGGAGCCAATCAGCAGCAGCGTCGCGCCCACATAGAAAGTCCAGTGCGCGACCATTGGTAGGTAGAAGGTATACAGCACGGTGGCGCGCCCCGTGAGCATCGCCCACGCCGCCATCAGCGTACCGCCCACCATCAACAGCCACGACGCCCACTGCACGCCGACCTTGAGCGGACGCTTGAGCTGGTGCAGCATAATCGCGTTCCCAAACGCCACCGCGAAGAAGGTCGTGAACACAATCGCGTTAATCACGCCGTGCAGGGTCAGCCCCTGATAGTAGTTAATCCCGAAAATGTCCGCCGAGCGGATAATCCCAGCACGCGCCAGCACTTGGTACAGCCCCAGCAGCACGCCCAAAATGAGCAGAAGAAACGGAATAATCAACTGGCTCAGCAAAATAAACCGTAGTGCGCCTTTAACTTGCATGGTTCGCCTCCTTATTCCACAATCACTTTACCTGCCATGTTCTGGTGCCCCAGCCCGCAATACTCGTGGCAGATAATCTGGTACTCCCCTGCCCTGTCGAACTTCACACGGGAGTAGGTCACTGCACCTGGGATTGCCATCAGGTTCACCAGTGTTTTGTCGATGTGGTAGCCGTGCATCACATCGCGACTGGTGATGTAGAAATCCACCACCGCGCCGCGCGGGAGCTTAATCTGGTTCACCGTGCCCATATCAAAGCCCCACATGTACGCGACGACATCCACCTGATAGCGGTTGGGACCAATCTCCACGACGCGCCCACGCTCAAATAGGCGCGCATTCGGTAAACAGGTCGGCAAGTCCGCCTGCAGCCCTTTCGCGGCGTACACCACCAGCCCGAAGAACATCATCACCAGCGACAACGCTAACGCCATCGCGCGTTTCTCAAACCGATCCATACAATCACCTCCACTTGAGCAGCACGCCGTAGGTCGTGAGCCATACCAGCGCGTACACGAAAATCATCGCCACGAAAAACGCCACTGCGCCGACGGGCGTAAAGCTCTCCTGTGTCTCTCGCATCGCGTTGCCTCCGTCTGTTCACATGCTATATTCAGGCTATTCAACCTCTTAGGTCTAATAGCCTAATAGGAGTATACCACATTACGGATGGTTTTGTCAAGTGCGCAAGGCGCACGCGTCGGCACAGCGTTCACACCCCACCTCCTGCCCCCAAGAGATTTACATGCTGCATGGGATGGCGTTTTTGAGTTTGGCAGTGAGTTAGCCGTGCTTGTGCGGGGCACAGACCGAGGTGGCCCTCTAGACCGACTGGGGTGGGTCGAACCCTGATGCGGTTGCTCGTTTGGAAGCAGAGAATCTGCGTTCGTGGAGTGTTAGACAGGTCGCGTAAGAGGTTGCCAGCTGTGAACGATGTGTTGGCGCATGCGCCTGCGCCCCTTGACTTTTTAAGGTATAATCCGATAGAATCATGCGCACCTGGCACGAAGCAGGCACATAGGGGTACGACTCCGAACGGCTGGTGCGCCAGGGTGAAGGAGGCGAATGACCATTGGCACAGATACAGGTTCGTCAGAACGAGTCGATTGACAGCGCTCTCAAGCGCTTCAAGAAAGCGCTGGAACAGAGTGGGATTTTGCAGGAGTACAAGCGCCACACGCACTACGAGAAGCCGAGCGAGCGACGGCGGCGTCAGAAGCTGCGACGGCGCAAGAAGTAGCAGACCAAAGCGATGCGTGTTCTCAAGGGGAGCACGCGGCGTGGGGCGTGTGCGCCAAAGCTTGTAGCGACCCGATGGATCATCCCACGCCGCTCACTGCGTGTGCCTTTAGCGGCAGGGTTGGTAGCGACGCTCGCGCTCGCACTGCTCAGTGGCGACCTGCACATCTCGCCTGCGGAGTGGGCAACGCGATTAGTCATCGCGCTGGCGCAGGTGGCATTACTTGCCGCCTTTTTTCACCGAACAGGCTTGCTGCGTCCGACAGGGTTAGCGTTGCACTCGCCCATCGCACATAGTACACGCGCTGTAGGGCTGGCACTGGTATCGCTTGTCGGGTTGATGAGCATGGTCGGTATGCGTGTTGCCTCGCTGGCAGGTCAGGGAACTGCCCTAACACCTGAGTTGGGCTTTTGCGGATTCGCGCCACTGTTTGCAGGTGGGATGCTGCTCAGCGTGCTAATCCACCCGCTGCTTGCGCTTCATGTGTTCACGGTGCTGCTGATGGGCATCGCGGTCGCGCGTGGGCTGCCCGCCTTGACACTCGGCGTGGTGGGACTGGCAGGCTGGGGCGCGATTGTGGCGATTGCGCCGATGCGCCGTCGCACAGATATGTTTCGGGCAGGCGCGCTGCTGAGTGCGCTGCTGGTAGCAGGTGCGTTCGGCGCGTCGTTGCAGGTATCGAGGGTGTGGACAGAGGCGTTCAGCAGCGGGCTGTGGGGTGTCGTGGCAGGCATCGGTGGGGTCGCGCTCTTTTGGCTCGGACTGACTTTGCTGGAGCGACCGTTCCGACTGGCGACCCCGATGACACTGCTGGAACTCGCGTCGTTGGAACAGCCGCTGCTGCGCCAGCTGCGCGACCAAGCGCCTGGCACCTACTTCCACAGTCAACAGGTCGGGCAACTGGCTGAGGAGGCTGCGCTCGCAATCGGAGCAGACCCACTGCTGGCGCGTGTGGCAGGCTACTACCACGATATCGGCAAACTCAGCAAGCCCGAATTCTTTATTGAGAACCAAAATGGAGTTGAATCACTGCACGCACGGATTAACCCCACCCTTTCCGCACGGATTATTGCTGCGCATGTGCGCGAAGGGGTCGAGCTCGCGCGCCAGTACCGCTTGCCAACCGCTGTGTGCGATATTATCGCACAGCACCACGGCACCTCGCTAATCACCTATTTTTATCACCAAGCCGTCGGCAGCGGGCACGATGCCGTGCTGGAGCAGCACTTCCGCTACGAGGGACCCAAGCCTCAGACGCGCGAGGCGGCGATTGTGATGCTGGCAGACACAGTGGAGGCAGCCTCGCGCGTATTGGGCGATGTGACCCCCGCGCGATTGGCGAACTTCGTGCATGAGATGATCGAAATGCGCCGTCAGGACGGGCAACTCGATGAGTGCAACCTCACCTTCCGCGACCTGCGCCTGATTGAGGAAGCGTTCGTGCGGGTGCTGGTCGCCTCACGCCACCGACGAATTGAGTACCCCAGCGGTGCACGACAGGACGATGAACCCGTCTACGCCGTACACCCGTAGCCTCTCGGTCGCCTTGCAGGTTGCGCCCGAGATTGCGCCCCTGCTGCAGACCGAGTTGGGATACGCTGAAACGGAGTGGCTGGAGCGTCTGAACAGCGCGGTTCAGGCAGCGGTGGATACACTCGCGGCTGCCGAACCGCTGCCCTGCACTTACGAACTCGCCCTCTACCTGACCACCGACGCCGCAATTCGCGCCCTGAACCGCGACTATCGCGGTCTCGACGCGCCGACCGATGTGCTGAGTTTCAGGTACGCAGATGTCATCTTCACCCCCAGCCCCTCCCCCACAGCGTGGGAGAGGGGAGCGTGTGTTCCCCCTCTCCCGCTGGCGGGAGAAGGGGATACAGGGGGTGAGGGCGACCTCCCCCCACTGGGCGACCTCGTGATTTCCGTAGAGACCGCCCGCCGACAAGCGCCGCTGAATGGGCACGACCTGCTGACCGAGCTGCTGATGTTGGCGTTGCATGGTACACTACATCTGATGGGCTACGACGACTCGACCGACGCGCAACGCGCCGCGATGATTGGGCGTGCCGCGTCGATACTGCGCATGCTGGGCTACCCAGCCCGCGAGGACTGGCATTCGTGTTATGAGAAAGTCTGACTCGGAGCCGCCGGAACGAGCGCGTGAACCGCTGGCGTACCCGACCCCACGCAACGGCGAATCGGAGACGCCCGACGCCGAACCCTCTACTAAACGCCGTCATCCACTGGAAGGCTTTCGCTACGCGCTGGAGGGCATCGTCGCCGTCGTGCGCACCCAGCGCCATATGCGCTTCCATTTCTTCAGCGTCGTGCTGGTGCTGCTAATGGGACTGCTGTTCCGCCTCGATAAACGCGAGATGCTCGTGCTGCTGTTCACCATCTCCATCGTGCTGATTGCCGAGATGTTCAACTCGGCGATTGAGGCGACGGTGGACCTGGTGACGGAGGAGTACCACCCGAAGGCGAAGTTCGCCAAAGACATCGCTGCGGGCGCAGTGCTGGTGGCGACGCTGAACGCCGTGGTGGTCGCTTGGGTGCTGTTTATGGGCGACCTGCGTCTGGAGCAGATCCGGCTACGGATGGAGCGTGCCGAGCCGACCTTAGCCGTCGCCGTGACACTGGGAGTGATTTTGATATTTGTTATCGTTTCACTGGTGAAGGTGCTGGCGACGCAGGGCAAGGTGCGCCTGTTTCATGGCGGGGCGATGAGCGGGCACGCCGCGCTGGGATTTTTCTTTGCGATGGCGATTATCGTCGTGTCGGGCGATTTGCTGGCGTCGGTGCTAGCGCTGCTACTGGCGGCACTGATTGCCCAGAGCCGTGTGGACGCCGACATCCACAGTTGGCGTGAGGTCGTGCTGGGCAGCTTGCTCGGCGTCGGACTGGGCGCGCTGATTTTCTGGCTCACGCCCCGATGAGGAGGAACGGATGCTCTATGACCGATAACCCGAACCGTCGCCGTAGAGGGAGCGCAACGCGCGTTGGACTAATCCTTGCGGTCGTCGCGCTGGGGATGCTGTGGGTGACCTACGGGCAAGCGGACGGCGCAAGCGTCCCGCCCGCGCAGGGCTTGACCCCCGCCAGCAGCCTGCTAGTGATTCTGGTGCTGCTGCTGCTGAGTGCGTTCTTCTCGATGGCGGAGAGTGCGTTGACCTCCATCCGCCACAGTTGGGTGCGGATGCTTGCTGACCAGAAGCACCGCCTTGCACCGTACCTCGCAGCCTTCAAGAGCGAGCCGTCGCGCTTCTTGTCCACTGTGCAAGTGGGACTGAACATCGTGGCGTTTCTGGCGTCGGCGGTCGCTGCAACGAACCTCGCCGAGCCGCTGCACGCGCTGCTGCGACCCATCGAAACCGCTATAGGAGTGAACCTATACGGCTTCAGCGTCGCGCTGGTAGCCATTCTGACCGCCTTCGCGAATGTGGTCATCGGCGAGACCGTGCCGCGCAGCATCGCCATCACGCATGCCGAGCGCGTCGCACTGGCGGTCATCGTGCCCATCACCGTGTTCGACCGCATCTTCTGGCTGCCAATTGTGCTGGTGAACGCCGTCACGCGTGCCGTGCTGAAACTGTTCGGCATCCAGATGATGCGCCTCGCGCCCGTTGTGAGCGAGGAGGAACTGCGCGTGCTGGTCGAGGCGGGCGAAGAGCAGGGCGTCATCGAAGAGCAAGAGAAGGAGATGATCCAGTCCATCTTCGAGTTCACCGACACCATCGCCCGCGAGGTGATGACCCCACGCGTGGACATCAAAGCCGCGCCCGCAACCGCCACCGCGCAGGAGATTATCAAACTCGTGCGCGAAACGGGACACACGCGCATTCCCGTCTACGAGGGTAGTTTGGACAACATCATCGGCATCGTGCATGCGAAAGACCTGCTGCGCTACTGCGACAGCACCGCTAAGTTCTGCCTGCGTGAGGTGATGCGCCCCGCCTTCTTCGTGCCCGAAAGCAAGCGCGTTGTGGAACTCCTGCAAGAGATGCGCCGCCAACGCACCCACATGGCAATCCTGCAGGACGAGTACGGCGGCACTTCGGGGCTGGTGACTTTGGAAGATCTCGTGGAAGAGATAGTCGGCGAGATTCAGGACGAGTACGATGTAGAGCCTGAGCCGCCGATGGAGACGCTGCCCGACGGCTCGATGCTTATCGACGCGCGGATGCATCTGGACGACGCCAGCGAGTTGTTGGGGATTGCGCTGGAGTCCGAAGAGTTTGACACGCTGGGTGGGTATGTGTTCGGGCAGTTGGGGCATCAGCCGACGGAGGGCGAGACGGTGCGCGTGGACGGCTGGGAGCTACGCGTGCACGCGATTGAGGGACATCGGATACGCACGGTGCATGCAGCGCGCCTGCCCGAACCTGCCGAAGACAACGACGATGCGACCGAGCGTGCCGTGCGCTAAGCACGCCATCGCTGCGCTGTTGCCGTGGCACGCAACGAGTCAAAACTCGTCAATCCTGCGGGCGCAGGCTGACGGGCAGCAGGTAGACGCGCTCGACGGGCAAGCCGCATTCGGTGTCCGTGCAAGGCTGGTAACGCACGAAGACCCGCGCGAAGCCCTCGGCTGGTTCGTCGCCGAGATCCAGCACAGGCACAATCGCATGCGCCGTCCCCGTGTAGCCCTCGATGACCTCGCCGCCCGCCCGAATCTTCTGCGGGGGTGACCACATCGGCGCGCCCAAGCGCAACGGCACATCGGTCGTCACTTCCACTGTCGTTGGTACCCGATTCGCCTGAGGACGGCTGGAGTTGATGTGCCAGCCTTCCTCAATCTCGAACACCACAAGCAAGCCTGAGGGCATCAGCACAATGTCCACCTGAACGGGTCCTTCCTCCCAATCGTCCCCCAGCTCGATGCGCTCCATCACAAGGTCGGGCATCTCCAGCGTCTCGCCCTCCAGTTGCAGGTAGCCGTAGAGCAGGCTGTCGCCTGCGGCGGGCGCGCGCTGCAGGATGCCCCAGCAGCTGTCCAGCGTCTCGGCGGCGAGTTGCGCGTATCGCTGGCTGCGCATCGGGTCGTCGATGGTCAGCGCGGTACGCAGTGCCGCCAGAAACTGCACCGCCGCGCCGTTGCCCGACGGCATCGCGCGGTCTTGATATGACTTGACGGGCATAATCAGCAGGTCGTGTGCGAGGTCGGTGCTGAAAAAGCCGCCATGCTCGCGATCGTGGAAGCGTTCGATCATCTGGTCGGCGACGGCGATGGCGCACTCCAGCCACTGCGATTCCAGCGTCCGCTCGTAGAGTGCCATCAGCCCCATGCCGTAGAACGCATAGTCGGTGAGGTAGGCGGGGATGCTCGCCTCGCCGTCGCGGTAGCGGTGCAGCAGCCTGCCGTTGGAGTCGCGCAGGCGTTGCCAGACGAACTCCGCCGCTTCCTGCGCCGCTTGTGTGTACGGCTCGCGGTGCGCTTCCAGCACATCAGCAGCGTAGGCGAGTGCCCAAATCGCCAGCCCATTCCAGTCGGTCAGCACCTTGTCGTCGCGCATGGGCGCGTGGCGCGTCTGGCGGGCGACCAGCAGCCGCGCGCGGATGTCGCGCAGTCGCTCCTCCAACGGCTTCAGCCCGACGCCCAGCTCTTCGGCGTGCGCTTCCAGCGGGCGCGTCAGGTGCGGGATGTTGCGCCCTGTCGGCTGGCGCGTCGCTTCCTCACGGTAGTTGCCTTCGGGCTGAATCTCGTACACCTTGCAGAACAGGTCTGCCTCGTCGCGCGGCAAAATCTCGTACAGTTCGCGCTCCGTCCAGGTGTAATAGTACCCTTCGCCTTCGGGCGTGTCGGCGTCGAGTGCGCTGGCGAACGCGCCGTCGGGCGTGCGCATCTCACGCAGCATCCAGTCGAAGGTGCGCACGGCAATATCGGCATAAAACTCGTCGCCCGTGAGCGCGTAGGCGTGCGTATACGCCCAGCCGAGCTGCGCGTTATCGTAAAGCATCTTCTCGAAGTGGGGCAGCAGCCAATGCTCGTCGGTCGAGTAGCGGTGGAACCCCCCGCCAATGTGGTCGAAGATTCCGCCCAGTGCCATCGCGTTTAGTGTGCGCAGCGCCATCTCCGCGCACTCACTGTCGTCCCATTCTGCGCCGAGCGTCAGCAGCACGGGCAGCGCAGTGCTGGGCGGGAACTTCGGCGCGTCGCCGAACCCGCCGTAGAGGTCGTCGTATCCTGCCAGCATCTGCGCTTTGTAGGCGCGGAAGATACTGGGGCTGCGCTCACCCCGTAGCGACTGGTGGCGCATCGCGACAAATTGCTCCAAATCCGCCTTCAGCTCGGTGGCGGCGGTGAGCACCTGCCCGCGACTCGTTCGCCACACGCTTGCCACCCGCGCCAGCACCTCCGCGAACACTTGCGGCGGGTAATAGGTGCCTCCGTAGAACGGGTAGCCGTCAGGCGTCAGGAACACCGACAGCGGCCAACCCGCGTGCCCCGCCATCAGTTGCACCGCGCTGATGTAAATCTCGTCCACATCGGGGCGCTCCTCGCGGTCGACCTTGATGCTTACGAAATGCTGGTTTAGCAGGTCGGCAATCGCAGGGTTCTCGAACGACTCGCGCTCCATCACATGGCACCAGTGGCACGATGAGTAGCCAATCGAGAGGAAGATGGGCTTGTCTTCCGCACGCGCCTTGAAAAACGCCTCCGCCCCCCACGGATACCAGTCCACAGGATTGTAGGCGTGCTGCAGCAGGTACGGGCTTTTTTCTTCGATCAGTCGGTTCGGTTTGCGTATGAGCATCGGTATCGCCTCAGGTACAAGATAAATGATACCCCACACGCTGCCGTCAATTGCAAACAAAAGGAGTCCTCAGACGAATCCGAAAAAACCCGCGCTGTGAGTCCGCGTCGGTGAGAATAGTCTCCTGCCTGTGGAATAACCTTCTTGAACGATGGGGTACGGAGGCGCTACGGGCTATGTCGGCATCGCCGAGCTGTTCGTGCAGATGGGGCTGATTACCGAGCAGCAGCTCCACGACGCGCTCCAAAAACAGCAGGAAGGCGTGCCGCTGCCGCTGGAACACCTGCTGGTACAACTCGGGCACATCACCGAGAAAGACCGCGTGCG
>Ga0197142_1005027_pt1 | contig 10491 bp, 10 predicted proteins | sample GBS60_MetaG_FD_148614 | JGI IMG/M metagenome (GOLD analysis project Ga0197142, IMG submission 148614) | Sediment microbial communities from Great Boiling Springs, Gerlach, Nevada, United States - GBS 60_MetaG | ecosystem: Environmental > Aquatic > Thermal springs > Hot (42-90C) > Sediment...
TTTTTGCGAATCCCGGTTGGGCTTGCCATTCCTTCGCTATACACGCTCTACAACCAGCCACCCCAAATGCGTCAAGGGTTGGTCATCGGGATTTCCCAATCCGGTGAATCGCCTGATGTCCTGGCTGTCATGGAAGAAGCCAAAAGACAACAGACGCCTACCCTGGCAATTGTGAATCAAGTTGACTCACCCTTAGGGCGTTCTGCTGACTTGCTATTGCCCTTGGATTGCGGCGAAGAAAAAGCGGTTGCGGCCAGCAAGACTCATACCGCACAATTACTGGCGATTGCCTCGCTGGTTGCGATGTGGCTCAATGACGACCAAATGCTCAGAGATTTGTCTTCAATTCCGCAATATGTCCAGCAAGTTCTACAAGCGCATGAACGAGTCAGAGAAATCGCCGAACAAATCAAGGATCACAACCGTTTGCTGATCGTTGGTCGAGGCTATACGCATTGCACCACCCATGAAATCGCGCTCAAAATTAAAGAACTTGCCTATATTAGCGCCGATCCCTACTCGGCCGCCGATTTCAAGCACGGGCCAATAGCTTTAGTAGAAGAAGGATTTCCACTGATAGCCATTGCCCCGCTGGGAAAAACTTTTGAGACAATGAAGACATTAATCCAGGAAGTTCAACAACTCGGCGCGGATACGGTTATCGTCAGCAATCACCTGGATTTCTCGCGAGATCACCATAGATTCGTGCCTTTACCGACCGAGTTGCCTGAATGGATATCTCCGATCGTCGCCGTGGTGCCAGGACAATTGCTTGCGCTTTGCCTGACCATTACGCGCGGCAATGATCCGGACAAGCCGCGTAGCCTAAAAAAAGTGACCCGCACTATTTAGCTTTGGATCGGTTATGCTCTCTATGGTGAGTTCTGCTTTGCAATAAATCTCTAAGTCTTTCTGCCTAAACAATAAACAAAATTTTATTTTGCCACTCTTAACCCTGACCAAGCCCAAAAATCTGTGGTAGACGAGCTAAAAGAGGCATATTACCGGTGGCGATAAATTTTCTCTGCATCATAGCTTCCGTCCATGATGTCCTACCTATTTGGATAGCTTGCCACACATCTTTATCTACCCGGATTGTCAGATTAGCAAAATTGACGATACCCTTATGAAGCGTGCATTGACCATTCCGAATACTAAGATGCCAATCTTCCGGGTCGGGGCCGCTGAAGATAAATTGTATATCAACACTAAGGCCCTTGGCAGCATCGGGATTTAATTTTGTTGTTAGGTCACGCAGGAGAGCCTCGCAATTTATTGGGTCACTCATTTGCTCCTCCACCTTTCTCGAAATTTGCCGCAAAAAAAGCCAAAACAGATTTTATGTCGGGCATCTCTAATACGCAATTGACAATATCGGAGGCCTCACTAACACTCCATGTTCGAATCGTTGCCTTGACGTCTGAAATAGCATTGAGAGACATACTAAATTCATCTAAACCCATCCCAATTAACAGGGGGTTGCCAATGTATCCCCAGCAAGTTCACCACACATCGCTACTGGTATATAATTTTTATGGGCATTTTGAATAGTATGATAGATCAGCCTAATGATTGCTGGATGATAAGGATCGGCTATCTTCTGAACCGCTGGGTTTGTCCGATCGGCAGCCAACGTGTATTGGGTAAGGTCATTTGTACCGATACTGAAAAAGTTAACTTGAGTTGCAAGCACGTCTGCCATAAGAGCAGAGGATGGCGTTTCGATCATAATCCCTACTTTTGGGTCTCCGAATGGAAGTTTGCTGATATAAAGGTCTTTTTTCACTTCTTCTAAAATTGCTTTCGCTTGATAAATTTCCTCAATGGTAGAGATCATCGGGAACATAATTGCAATTCGATGTTCAGCAGAGGCACGTAATATGGCTCGTAATTGCACCCAAAAAAGTTCCGGCAAATTCAGACACAATCGAATACCTCGATTTCCTAAAAAGTGGATTATTTTCATTGGTCAAAGATAGATACGGTAATGGTTTGTCGCCACCTACATCCAGAGTGCGAATTGTAAGAGTATAGTTATCAAGTTTTTTTGCAATGGAGGTATATACATCTAACTGTTCTTCTTCTGATGGCAAAACAACCCGATCAAGAAATAAGAATTCGGTTCGTAGTAAACCCACTCCCTCACCCCCAGACGAAATGACTCTCTCTGCCTCTGCTATAGAGCCAATATTGGCGAGTACCTGAATTTGTTTTGCATCCCGTGTTATCGCCGGCTCAAGGGCTGTAGACGAATTTTTGGAACGATCGCTCTGGATTATCTTCTGCCGATAAAAATATACCTGTTCAGTTTGGGAGTCAGGCTTAATAATTACCTGATCATCTGTCCCATCTAGGATAAGCTTTTCACCTTTCTTTATTTCCAAAATTTTAGTTCCCACACCGACAATTGCCGGAATCTGAAGACTCTTAGCCAAAATAGCAGAATGAGATGTCTTGCTGCCCTGGCTTTTAACCAAACCTAAGATTAAGTTTTTATCCATTTGAACAGTATCTGAAGGATACAAGTCATTTGCGATCAATATTACAGGTTCTACTAAACTCTCCAGACGGGCCAATGGCAGCCCACACAAAATTCGAATTATTTGCGATGTGATATCTTTGATGTCATAAGCACGGGCACGAAAGAATTCATCCTGCATAGCGTAAAATGTCGCCTGAAGCCTGTCTGATACCAGCTTTACCGCAGCCTCTGCACAAATTCTATCCGACCTGATAATATTTTGAATTTCATCCCTAAAAGCAGGATCGTGAAGCATCACACGATGAGCCTCGAAAATCTCAACTTGATCTTTGCCTAATTTTTTGGATACATTATCTTATTTTCTGCCAGGTGTTGTTCAAGGTTTTCAAAAGCAGATTCTAAACGTTCAAGCTCTTCAGATGAATCTTCAATAGGTCGGGTTTGCACCGAAGGAATCGAGTTTATGTAAATATAAGCACTACCAATTGCAATTCCTGAAGAAACCGCAATCCCCTTAATTTTAATTTTCATTCTACGCCATCATCAAAATTGTTTTCAATTAATTTACGAAGAGACGCCAATGCCTGAGCCGATAGTTCTCCTTTAGCTTCAATCCGCACCCGATGTCCAGAAGAAACTTCTAGAGAAAGCACGCCGAGGATGCTCTTTGCATTTGCTGATTTTGAATTCTCTAAGTTTGTGATAAGAATAGTGCAGGGGAACTGGCTCGCAGTTTGGACGAATTTGGCCGCTGGGCGGGCGTGTAACCCAGAAGGGTGATCGATATTAATTTCAAAGCAACTTTCATCGTTTTTAGAAACTAGCTTATCGGGGACTAATTTATTATTTTTCTCTTGGTTTAGATTCAAGCTATGATGCAAAATATCGAGAGCTTGGTCAGCGTTATCGCATTTAAGAAGCTTTTCCAGTTGAGCTGTCTCTATAAAAAAGTCTACTAACTGTCGCAACAATCGAACTTGGTTTGCTGGATTTACAACCGCAAGCAGGAATACCAGCCTTACCGGAATTGTTTGTTCCGGATCACCCATATTGCGAAATTCAACAGGATTTTTAAGTATACCTACAGCAATTCCAGTATGTAGACAATGCTGTACATCGGTATGTGGTATTGCAACTGGAATTTCAGTAGCCATGCCAGTTGGATAAACTTCCTCTCGACAAAGCACCGCCTCTAAATAGCTATCTTTTACATATCCCTTCTCATATAACCTGGTAGCAAGATCGCGAATAACCTCAGAGGCAGTTTTGGCTTCCATCCCAACAATGATAAGGGCTTTATCGAAAATAGGAAGTAGAGTGCCATTCATAAATCAATAAACTTTCTCATTAATGCACAATAAGCTGAGGCTTCAACTCGATCTAAAGCATCATATCCTGCTTCAAGGTCTTTGGCAAAGACAAACACACCGTGTCGTGGTGCAAGGACTACCGCTGCTTGTTTTCTAACTCGATCAAGTTGAGGTTCAATGGCAGCACAAATGTAATCAGCCAAATCTTGGGTGTGAGCAGGAGCATCTGGTACTAGCCCGATTTCTTTTCCAAATTTGTCCGTGGCATATAACATTGAGGGTATAGGCTTCTCTGCGGCACAAAAAACCAATGCATTTCTGGCATGACCATGGACTACAGCTGTACCGTCAGGATAAAACTTATTAAGCAAATCTTTATGTACCCGTATCTCTCTGGAAATTTCACCCTCGCCATCCAGCTTAGTGCCTTGTAAATCCAATACAAGGACATTTTCAGGCTTCAGCCTCCATAAAAACTTACTTCCAGCATATCGAGGGGTCATGATGATATACTCACCGCACCGAACACTAACATTTCCCCCGGCTGCATCAGTTAATTGGCGAGCGTACATGAGAGCACCAATTTCAGCAACTAATTTGCGTATCTGGTCTATTTGATCTTCCATGATTAATTTCCAAAAAATCAAAATATTTGATGGATATTTACCTTCGGCTCTAATTCTTTAACCAACTTGATATCAATAAACCCAGCCCCAATCGCTTTGGTATTAGCTGCACCACACGCTACTCCACGCCTGGTGATCACTTCAAGGTTTTCGCCATCCAAGATAGCTGATGCCATTCCTGCCAGCAAGGAGTCACCGCACCCCATGAAGTTGACAACGTTCTCCATTCGCAATTTTCCTTCTAGGCAGGTATTTCCATCGGTAATTAAAAGTCCTTCGCCGCCTCGGCTGAGGGCGACAAGTGATATTCCTTGCTGACTCAGTTGCATCATTGCTTCAATTTGTGAATCCTGACTTAAGAGGGGCTTCTGGACTAGCTCAGATAATTCTTCGCAATTAATTTTTACGAGATAGGGTTTAGCTTTAACCCCTTCGCGCAGAGCGATGCCAGAGCTATCTAATCCACAACGCACGCCCTGTTTGTCAGCCTCTAGAATGAGATCAAAAAATAAATTTGCTAGCTCCGATGTCTGACCTGAACCACAAAACAAGACCAGGTTGCATTTTGATAGAAGACCCAAAAAATGCACCCGAAACTGATGAATTTCACTTTCCTCAACGACCTGACCTGGCTCATATATAGCATATTGGTTCCCCGTTTCTTCTTCTATTATCATGAGCGAAGTTCGAGTGGGTGATCGGCAAATAAAAAAATCGGTTCTGATTCCCTCACTTTTCATCTGCTCTATTGCAAATTCTCCCGTAAAACCTCCTTGAAATCCACTTGCAATTACCGGCACACCCAAACGGTTCAGGGCACGAGCAACATTATTGCCTTTGCCACCTGCGTAAAGCATCTCAATCCGGGCACGAACTGCTTCAGCCGCTTTAAGGCGGGGAAGGCGAATTATTTTGTCCAGGGCAGGATGAACCGTTACTGTTAGGATCAAAACCTATTCCTCCTATAGTCGCCCAGCAGGGCAATTCTGCTGGGCGACAAATCAGTCAGAGTGAATTATTAATCAGCGGCAGGAGCGTCAAGATAAGGACGAGGGTTACCGGCGATTCCTCCACTTGCAGCAGCGGCCAGATTTTCTCGGCGCTTCATAGCGCGAACATAGTACCAACCACAGAAGGCAAGCACAACAATCGACACCAATCCCAAAACAATATTACCGTTCAGCATATCAAGAATTGAAAAAACCATCAAACGCATACCAGCCGCATTCGTCTCAAGCCAGGTGATCATTCCATAGCCTTCTGGAACTTGCATTGCACCTGTGGCAACTGCCAAGTCGGTTAGGTAGGGAGCGAAGTATGATGCCGCTCCAAGATATACTGGAATACCAATAATTGCGAGCAGAACCGACTTTACCAAATCTCCTTGAGCCAGAACAGTAACCGTAGCGACTAGAGAAACCGCAATAATAGAAGCAAATGGCAGCGTGGTATTGTAGGGTAAAATTACCGCAAACAGTAAAATCAATGGGGCAATCAAAATACCCGTGACCCACAAGGAGTCAATGCCAGCGAGGACAGGCCAGTCAAGTCCAATATAGAAGGAACGACCTGGAAAACGCTTCTGCATAAACTCCTGTGCACCCTCAGCCACCGGCGCCAAGGCTCTTGCAAACAGTCCTGCCAGCAGAGGAAACAGGGTGATGATTGCGGCGCATTTGATCATGAGTATCGCCGTATCCTTGACAGAATAGCCTGCCATAATACCGAAGATCAATCCTAAAATTGCACCTAAAATATAGTTCTCACCAAATATGCCGATTTTACGACGCAAATCTGCAGGACTGGTCTTGATATTGCTAATGCCAGGGATCTTTTCGATGAGGTCAAGGATAGGCGCCATCCAGATAATATCCAGTAACATGTTGTGTGAGACAGCAATACCTGGAATTCTGGTTAAGTTATAAACTTGCTCACGAGTGTAGTCAGCGCTGATTAGCTCTAGAACTACCCAAATGGCAGCTACAAGAAAACCAAATGCAAGCGCTACCCCTTGTGAATAATTTTGACCGAGTAAGGCGGAGACAAAAGCGCCCAGCGTGGCTTTATGCCAAACGTTCCACATATCCACGTTTAGACACTTTGTCCATCCTGCCCATAACATCAGAATATTTATAGCAATTTGCAATGGGAACATCAAGAAGGCAAATGGCCAGGCCCATGAGATAACTGATGCAACGGTCCAACCCATATCATAGGCTGTAAAGCGAAGCCCCGGAAATCGCTCAATCATTGCCTGCCCGGCTCCACCAAGGGTCGGAAAAGCGAAATCAAAGAGCACAAACATTCCCGTAAAGGCGACCCCAAGCATAAGTCCTGCTCCAAGAGCCTTTGCGGGTTTCATCCCGATAATTATGCCTAATAGAAACATGATTAACGGGAGAACAACATTCGGCCCAATGTCAAGAATGGCTCTAATTGCATTTAACGCTGATTCCATTATTTACCTCCTTTGTAATTCAAAATGACTCCACTGTTTTAATGTTTTTGAAAACAAATCAATATATTATTCCCATCTCACCTCCTTTTAGACTAGCTGATAAATGGAAAACTGGATTATATAAGTGAAACATTTTTGCTTGAACTTCACTTCCTAACCATTTCTGCGATTTGATCAACTAGCGCGTTTACCCCCACACCCGTTAGTAAAGGTATTCCATTTAGAGAGGGAATGGGCAACTCCTTGTCACGAATAGCGTAAGGTGTAATTGATACCAAGAGATCGGCAACCTTAGCCTCGGATTCTAAACTCTTTATATCCACGGCTCGAACCTCAACATGAAGTCCTTTCTCTTCAAGTAAGGTGCGTAGTTTTTCAGCCGCCACATTGGATGTGGCAACTCCAGAGCCACAAGCCACGATAATTCTCTTCACTGTCATGTTTCCTCCTCAGACATATTCATCTATGGTTTATAAATTCAGAAAAGATTTGATTCTATGAACTTCATCCACATTCAAAAATGGACTCACACAAATAACGGGAATATCTGGCACATTCACATTGTGGGCGGTTGTGATAATAACATCTATATTCGACTTATCTATTTGCGCAATTTCGCGAAGCGATACATTAGCCACAATATCTATTTGAGGAATCTCTACTTTGAGACGTGAAACCAACATCCACGCCGTTACTCCTGCAGTTGGACATACTACAATAACTCGCGGCGGCCGTTTTTTTTCATGAATATCCAGTTGCTGGGCAAGCACAAAATACATTGCGAGAAAGGAAATCTCTTCTCGGCTTAACCTTCCAATTTCATCGCTGAGCTCATCGACCGCTTTTGCTGTAGCTTCCCAAATCTGGGGAAAATTTCTAATAATCTCTTCGGTAAATGGATTATCAATTGGAAGCTCATATTTCAGACGAATAAGCATTTTTGACAAATGTTTGACAAGACGATCAAGCAAATTTTGATCATTGATGGAGTAACCAATTCGTTTTGTTACGCTATTTACAAGGCGGTTTGCTAGGGAATATACATGCGTGTCATCGTCTTGAAGCTCCTCCAATTTGCGTTGCATCTCTACAGTAGAGCTTGAAGGAGAGGATAGCATTTTAAGCAAAAACACCATGATTTCTGATCTCGGGATAAACTGGCTAATGTCCCGACCATATGTCTTGCCAACAATTTCGGTGAACAAATAGTACTGGTTTTGACTAAGAGCTGATTCTCTGTACTCATTAGGAACTGAAACAATCTGTCCCTGCTTTGAACGTACCAATAATAAAGCCCAATATAAAGTTAAGTAGATAAATCGATGGTCCGAGAGGTTAAGATGAAAAATTTTTTCGAGTCTGCTTACGACTTGGACAGCTCGTTGCAAGTCCCACTCGTTTAGCCGTTTAAGGACTTCGCCTCTTAGTGGGTATAGAAACAAATCCGTCAAATTAAAATCCTTAATTCCCCATTGAATCAGCTTCATGAGACTAACTTCAGGGATCAATGTCATCACCAATAGGATAAGTGTATGGCGAATAGATAGCTCTTGACCAATAACTCTTATGCCTAGGCGAGGACGTTTCTGTAAAATAATGTCATACTCCCTTAACCAGGATTCAACCACATTCAGTTCTCGAATAAGCGTTGACCTTGATATTGACACCAATTGAGATAGCTTATCAAGCGTTAGGTAATCAGAACTGCTTAACAATTCCAGACATAACAGTTTGATTCTCTCTTCACGGAGATATATTCTTCTAATACTTGACCTACATAGCTCATTCAGCAAAATTTTCCGTGTTTGATCATCGATATCTAAGATATATCCGTGTTTCGGTCGCAAAATAATATGGGGTAGCTGAGCTGGTAGCCAATTGTTAATTGCAGAAATGTTACGTCGGACAACTCTTGTAGATACACCTATCCTCCCTGCAAGCTGCTCAGCGCTAATAGGCTTCGCCTTGTTGATCAGCTCAAATAATATCGTGGCCTGGATTGTGTTCAAACTATATGTCATAAACCGTTAGCCATAATCCGAGAGAAAAAAGCTCGAACACGGTGACTGGTTATTTCCAAGCACGTTTGATTACTAATTGTATCCTAAATTTTCCATTAAGTTTTATTAAAATGTTATCATTATGTAAGCAACAAGAATCAAAATTTACACTAATGACTCCCCTGCGAAAACGAATTGGTAAAAATTCTCCAAAAACCCTCCTCAAAAAGGGCAAACGGCAATATAATGCAGGCAACCCCCCTCTCGAGGAGTACAGCATGTTTCGCAAAAACAGCCCTCATCTGCAAATTCCGCCGACCGGCCATGTGGACGAACTGCCCGAATTTCTCCCCGAGCGGTTGCGGAACTCATGGGCTGAAACCTTTTATCGGGAATTTTTCTGTCGTCTGGACGAACAACCCTTTGACGTCCTGTATGCGGAAGAGCCTTCGCGCCCGAATGTGGCGGTGAATGTGTTGGTTGGGCTGGAGTTTCTCAAGGCAGCCAAGGGATGGGCGGACGAGGAGCTGGACAACGAATTCTGCTACAACGTCCAGGTGCGCTATGCCTTGGGGTATCGTCCGTTGGGCAAAGGGTACTTTGACCTGCGCACGCTGTACGACTTCCGCGAGCGGTTGGCGCGCCACATGCAGGAGAGGAGAGAGAACCTGCTGGAGCAAGCCTTTGAGCAGGTCACCGATGAACAACTGCGGGCTTTCTCGCTCAAGACCGGACAGCAGCGGATGGATAGCACCCTGCCGGCCTCGAACATTCGCCGGATGGGACGCGTGCAACTTTTGGTGACCGTCCTGCAGCGGGTGTGGCGGATGCTGTCGGAAGAAGATCAGCAGCGCTATGCCGAGCTTTTCGCCCCGTATTTGCAGGGGCACGCCGGGCACTATGTCTATCGGCTGAAGAAAGAAGACCTGCCTGTCCACCTGCAGCGCATCGGCGAGGAGATGGGGCGTCTGCTTTCGGAACTGGAAGGGGCTTATGGCGAGCAGCCCACTTATCACGTCCTGGCGCGGGTACTCGCCGAGCATTTCCGTCTAGAGCCGCAAGGACTGCAGGTCAAGGCGGGGAGTGAACTGAGCGCCGGCAGTCTGCAGTCGCCGGATGACCTGGAAGCGACCTATCGGGAGAAGCGGGGGCAGGGTCATCGTGGCTACGTGGTCAACCTGAGCGAGTCCTGTGCCCCCGAGAACCCCGTGCAATTGATCACCCAAGTGGCGGTAGCGCCGAACACCACGGACGACAGCCGGCTGCTTGGCGAGGTGCTGCCCGAGCTAAAAGCCCGCACGGGGGTGAAAGTGGTCATCACCGATGGCAGTTACGGGAGTGCGGAGAACGATGTTCTGCTGGCGGCGCATCAGGTCACCCTGATTCAGACCGCCATTCGCGGTCGTCCGCCGGAAGGGGAGCGGTTTCATCTGGAAGATTTTCGGTTCGAAGTCGATGCTGCGGGTCAGGTGGAGCAAGTTATTTGTCCGCAGGGGGAGAGAGCTGAAGTGAGCCTATCCCGTTCGGGCAAGGCTTGGATGGCGGACTTTGGGCAAGCCTGCGCCAGGTGTACCGAGCAGGGACGTTGCCCGGTGAGCCGGCAGAAGCGCTTGTG
>Ga0197142_1005028_pt1 | contig 10487 bp, 8 predicted proteins | sample GBS60_MetaG_FD_148614 | JGI IMG/M metagenome (GOLD analysis project Ga0197142, IMG submission 148614) | Sediment microbial communities from Great Boiling Springs, Gerlach, Nevada, United States - GBS 60_MetaG | ecosystem: Environmental > Aquatic > Thermal springs > Hot (42-90C) > Sediment...
AAACAAGGAAAAGATCCTCAAAAAATTATTAGACTTTATAAAATCCGTTGGAAAGACATAGAAAAACAAGAAAAAACTGATCCCAAAAAAACAACGAAATTGCTCATAGATTTAATAAAAAACAAAGAAAAAAAAATCCATTGGAAAAATATAGAAAATCATAGATGATTGAATAATTTTTTCTTGTTTTTAAATTCAAAACAATTGCTAACAACTAAAAATTCATACTTTTAATTAACTCACAATAAAATTAATTCATTCTTTGAGTATAATAAATCGTTTTTGATTAAAATCATTTCGATAGTAATTTGTCTAATATTTCAATTCCGAAAATCCAATTAATTAGGACACTATCCAAAAACGAACCAAAAAGGTGTTAAATTACTATAAAAAATTCGAAAAATTAAAATCATGTTTCTACATAATTCTTAAAAATTTTATTAATTAAACAAAGCAATTGATTTTATCTTACATGCATTTTTTATTAGGGATAGAAAAACTATTCTAATATTTCAATAGATTCTATGCATTCACAAAATAATTCTAACAATTTCTCTGCGGCATCTCTGTGTTCTCTGTGGTTTTATTTTCTCACCCAAAGGTCACAAAGAGACTAAGAGTTTTTTCTCTGTGTATCTCTGAGTTCTCTGTGGTAAAATACTAAACAATGCATTTTGATAGAATTTTTATATTATGATTTTAATAATTTTTTTAATATTTATTTTTTATCATCGCTACTTCTTTTTTTCTTTCTTCTGGCAAAGAAATGATATTACCCATTTGTTTTGCAATACATAAAATTTTTGCACAATGTTCCACTTGTTCCATTTTATAATAAGCTTCAAACAAAGAGTCTGATATCGTTAATGCACCATGGTGAGACAGTAAAATGGCATCGTAATTTATATAGGGTTTGATCGATTCAAACATTTCTTTTGTTCCTGTCATAGCATAAGGTGCTGTTGGAACATCACCAAGTATTAATGTTATCTCTGGTAAATCTGTATTAACCAAAGATAATCCAGAAAGTGTTGCAGCTACACAATAGGGAGGATGTGCATGAACAATTGCTTTTGCCTCTGGTCTGTGTTTATATATCTCTAAATGTAAAATTAGCTCCGAAGTAGGTTTGTGATTTTTTTTAGATAATAAGATTTTACCCGCTAAATCTACTTTAACTAAATCGTCTATTTCTAAACGTCCTTTGCACATTCTTGTGGGAGTTATCCAAACTTCATCTTTGTATCGCGCAGAAATATTTCCTTCATAAGCAACGATTAATCCTTTCTGGTATAACAATGAACCAATTTCCACAATTTGATGTATAATTTCTATTTCTTGCTTATCCACAACGTAAAAAAGTAAAAAAAAACAACCAAAATCCTACAGCAACAATTTATTCATATCTTAATGCTTCTATAGGATCCAATAGCGATGCTTTGTATGCTGGATAAAATCCAAACACAACACCTACTATCATGGTAAGAAAAAGCGAAATGATAATAGAATCAAAAGATATAATCGCTTTAAAATGAAAAACTATATCACTAATTAAAGCTCCTGCAATTCCCAAAAGAATTCCTAAAATACTACCTACTATCGACAAGAGTATTGCCTCGATTAAAAATTGAATCTGTATATGATAAGTTGTCGCTCCAACGGCCATTCTGATTCCGATTTCTTTCGTACGTTCTGTAACAGATACAAGCATGATGTTCATGATTCCAATTCCCCCCACAATCAAAGAAATAGAAGCAATTGCACCCAATAAAAATGTCATAACACGACTCGATTCTTGCCTTGCCTGAAGAAATTGAGTGATATTTCTTACTGAAAAATCATCTTCTTGATTTTTTTGAATTTTATGCCTTTGTCTTAAAATTAATTTTATATCATTTTCTGCTAGAAATAAATCGTTAAAAGATCTTGCCTTTACATAAATTACTCTTACGCGATCAAGTAAGACATTTCCAAAAAGATTTCTTTGGGCTGTTGTATAGGGTACTAAAATCACATCGTCTTGGTCCTCTCCTCTTGGAGATGTTCCCTTTTCTTTTAAAACACCAATCACTTTAAAAGGAAGTTTTTTTATTCTGATGGTTTTATCGATAGGATCTTCTAAACCAAAAAGGTTTTTAACAACAGTAGAACCAATTACTGCTACGCGATTTCCACTTTTGATATCATCTTCGTTAAAAAACCGACCTCTCTCTAATTCCCATTCTTGTATTCGAAAAAAAGATGTATTAGTTCCGCGAACAAGGGAAGACCAATTCATATTTTTATAAACGATCTGTAAAACTTCATGAATACTGAACGAAGTATCTTCTATATATGGGCTTTCTTTTTTTAATGCTTCTGCATCCTGAATGGTTAAAGTCATTTGTGTTCCTGCACCAAAACGAACGCCACCAGAACTTGTTGCACCTGGCAAAATAATGATCAAATTACTTCCAATAGAAGAAATTTGTTTTTCGATTTCTAATTTTGCACCATTTCCAATTGCAACCATAATAATTACCGAGGAAACACCAATGATGATTCCCAACACTGTTAAAAATGAACGAAGCTTATGGATTAAGATCGAATCCAATGCAATCTTTATAATTATCAATATCATACCCTTTTTTCTTTTAGGATTTTTCCGTCTTGAAAATAAATAATTCTCTTAGAAAATTTCGCAATATCCCTTTCGTGCGTTACAAGAATGATTGTTATATGATTTTCTCTGTGTAAACGCACAAAGAGTTCCATGATATCATTGCTTGTTTTCGTATCTAAATTTCCCGTAGGTTCATCAGCCAATATTATAGGTGCTTGATTTACAAGTGCTCTTGCAATGGCTACACGTTGTTGCTGCCCACCAGACAACTGATTGGGGAAATGATGCATTCTACTCTCAAGACCTACTAAAGATAGATAAAATTTCGCTTTTTCGATTCGTTCTCTTTTTGGTACGTTTGCATAAATTAACGGTAATTCTACGTTTTCTAGTGCAGTTAATCGCGGTAATAAATAAAATTTCTGAAAAACAAAACCAATCTTTTGATTTCGGATTTTAGCCAATTGATTTTTAGAAAGATTCTTAATAAGAATATCATCTAAATAATACTCTCCTTCAGTTGCTTGATCCAAGCAACCAACAATACTTAAAAAAGTGGTTTTACCAGAACCTGATGGTCCCATAATGGAAACAAATTCATTTTTTTGAATTTCCAAAGAGATGTCGTTTAAAGCATAGATAAATTCTTCCCCCATTTTATAAACTTTTTTTAGATTATGAATTTTGATTAAACTCATATCAAAACATCAAACTTCTTTTTTTGTTTTCTTTGCTGATTACTTCTATAATAACATCCATATCCTCTTTTAGTTCTTTCGATATAATTTCTATATAATCATTATCGCTGATACCTGTATCTACTTCTATTCGAAATGGTTGATTGTTTTTTAGTATCCAAATTCCCGATTTAGTAAAAAATTTTTGTTGAGTTTTAATATTTGGTTTTACTCTTAGAGCAGAGTTTTTTACGATAAAAACATTTTCTTTTTTAGCAGTTAAAATTGTCACTTGTGCTGTCATTCCAGGCTTTAAATGCATTTCTTGATTATTAACCGAAATGATCACATTATAAGTTACTACATTTTGAACGATGTTGGGTGCATTTCTTATCTGAACTACTTTTCCTTCGTAAATCTTGCCAGGATATGCGTCTACTGTAAAATATGCTTTTTGTCCTGTTTTTATCTTTCCTATATCTGCTTCGTCCACATTGGTATGAATTTGCATTTTAGACAAATCCTCTGCAATCTGAAACAATGTAGGTGTTTGAAAGCTAGCTGTGACTGTTTGACCTACCTCAATATTTCGCGAAATTACTATGCCATCTACAGGAGAACGAATTTGGGTATAATTCAAGTTTGTTTGTGCTTGTTTTAACACAGCTTTAAGTTGTATAATTCTTGCATTGGCTTCTTTCACTTGTGCTATTGCAGATTGATAATTAACAAAAAATCGTTCGTATTCGCTTTCGGATATCAATTTCTCTTCGAATAATCTTTTATTTCGCTTATAGTTATTTTCTGCTTCTAACAATGTAACTTTTGCCTTTTCTAGGTTCGCTTCTGCCATAAGTAGATTTGCTTTGGCTTGTTCAACTTGTGCAATAAAGGGTTCTGGATCAATCAATGCTAATATTTGACCTTTTTTTACTGGATCATTAAAATCTACGTAAATTTGTTTGATAATTCCCGAAACCGATGCTCCAATTAAAATATTTGAAACTGGCATAATGGTTCCAGTTGCAGATACCTGTTCTTGAATGGTACCCTTTTTTAATTTTTCTGTTTTATAGCTAACATTTGAGTTATCTTCCTTTTTATAAAACCAAATCAAGAAAGCAAAAATTATAAAAATTATTATAAAAATAATATAATACTTTTTCATAGTAATTCTAATAAAATCCCCATAGCTTTGTATAATTCTAATTTTTTTAAGTAAAATAAAAAGATATTATCGTAATAATTTTTGTTTGCATTAAAATATAGTGTAGTAGCATTTGTGAGTTCAAGATAAGTTCCAAGTCCGTTAATATACCGTTTTTCAGATAAATTCAAATTTTCTTTTGCATATTGCAAAGCTTCTTGGTAATAAGTGATTTTTTCTTTTAATTCTGTGTACTGAGAAAATAAGGTTTGAAGTTCTAAAAAGATTTGATTTTTAATCCATCTTTCTTTTTCTAACTGTTGACGAATCAAATAATCTGATTCTAATACTTTATTTTTTGTAATAAAACCTTCGAACAGAGGTACTCTAAAAAAAACGTTCAATTCCCAATTTTTTTGTTGATTATCGTTCAAGCGATAGTCTGGGCTATTCCAATAATGTTGAAACGAAGCACCTAACGTAGGATAATAATCATTTATGTTGAGTTCTTTGGTTAATTTTGCAATGTGAATTTCCTTTTGTTGAATCTGATAATCTTTTCGATGTACCAATGCGATTTGATAAATATCCTGAATATTGTTTATTGCATATTGATAGATTTTTTCATTGTTAAAAGAAGATTCTAATTCCTCCGGTGCAATTTCTTTGATTTTTAATTCGCTTGTAGAATTAAATTCAGTCTGTTCTATCCCCATGTAGAATAACAATTGATTTTTAGAAAGTTTGAATTGATTTTTTGATTGAATCCATTCTATTTCTGCATTTTTATATTCTGTTTCTATGTTAAAGAGTTCAAAGGGAGCTTTTAATCCAACTTCTACTTGTTTTTTGATAAAATCCCTGTATTTAGAAAAATAGTTTTTCTTTTCTTCAGAAACTTTAAGCTGATAGTTTTGAATTAATACATTTACGTAGGCAGAAATGGTTTTAAAAACTATTTCTTCTTTTGTTTGTTCCAGAATTTTAGTTGCTACATCAACATTTTCGTTTAAGATTTTTACATTTTCTGATGTCCTCCCAAAATCATAAACCTTCTGAGAAATTTCCAAACCAGCATAGTATTGTTTTTTTTCTAATGGTGTTTCGTTTCTTAGTTGGGAAAAATTTTTTTTATATCCATAAATAGAATCAAGTTTAGGATAATAATTCGATTTTCCTTGTTTTAAACGTTGAATATTTATTTCTTTCTGGTATTGTGCTTCGTTGATTTGCGGATGATTTTTTAAAGCGAATTCAATTGATGTTTTTAGATCTATTTCATTAGGAATACTTTTATCTTGTGCATATAAACTTGTTAAAAGACAAAAAATTAAAATCCATTGATTTTTCATCTATATCTTTGTTTGACCCAACATTGATAAAAAAAGATCCTTACTCTTCTCCAACAAACCGAAAAATTGTATGTCCCATGCGTATTTCATCATTATGTCTTAATGGCATTGGTCGAAGTACTTTTTTACCGTTAAGATAAGTACCAGCTAAACTCATCAAATCGAACAAAATATATTTGTTATCGATTCTTTTAATCTTTGCATGAATATGCGAAACAGCACTATCTCTAATAGGAATATGGGCAGCAGAACTACTGCCGATATACACTTCGTCCAAGAAAATATCGTATTTTTTATCGGCACCTAACCCTTCTCTATCTTTTTTAATTAGCATTGCATGACTATATTTTGGTGCTTCTTTAAGTGCCATCTGCAAAACCACATAAGATTTTTCTTTTAAACTTAAAGTCATAGTTTCTTTCGAAAACTGTTTTCTTACTAAGGGATCATCCAAATATGGAGCATAAGAAGGCTCGACCCAGTTCTGTGCAATTAAGGGAATATCTGATTTTTCTTCCGTTTCTATATATTTTTTTTCTGGCACATCTTTATATTGGCGTAGATCAGCAAATACTTCTCCTATTTCTGGTTCTGGAAAATCAATTTTTTCTTTTTTTTCGCTAAGAGCCTTTTTAAGTTTTTGATTTTTTTGATATTTTACATAAAAATATATTATAAATATTATTAATAAAATTAATATAATACCTAATACTAACCATAAATATATATTAATAAATTCATACTCAAAACTAAACAAAGGATTATTATTATACAAGATTGTTGTATTGATTTTACTGCTATAACGAAAATATACTTCGCTTAAAGAAGACTTATAAGATATTTTTAAACGTTTTATATATATATAAATATCATCCTGCTGTATGACTTGATCCTTCTCCTTGATTAATTTTGGATTAAATTCGTTATAAAATAATTCTCCACCAGTTTTAAGACTAATCTTTTCGAAAGCACTCTGAATTTTTTTATTACCTACAATAACAAAATAGATAGGAATTTCGAATTTTGTTCCAAATTTGATTAAATCCTCTATATCTTTTGCATCTAATTTGCTTGTTTCTTCTTTTGCATCTGTAAATAAAATAACTCCACCAATCTCTTCTTTTCTGTTTTTCGAAAATTTATACAAATCATGTAAAACCTTATACAATGCATCGTATATGTTCGTTTGTTTACCTTGCCTTTTAATGCCATCTAACTTTGTTAATAATTTTTTTTCGCTTTTAGTAAAATTTATAACACGATTTGCTGATCCATTAATTTTATATAAACTAATCAAATCATTTTTATTTTTTTCTTTTATAAAATTTTTTATATATTCTTTTAATAACTCGAAATCCTTTTTACTTAAAGATAAGGTAGAGTCTAATAAAATTGTATAGATCTTTTCATTAGTTGAAATTCCATTACTCTCAATGGTATATGTATCTAATATCTGTATATTTAATGGCACATTGTTCTTTTGATGATTAGAATCTTCTATCGTTTCTATAATAGAAATTTCTTCTTTATTTATAGAAACAGGAATTTGGGAAGATTCTGCTAAATCTAAATATATGGTTATTTCGGGGAATTTTTCTTTTTCTAATTTATAATTTAATACTTGACTTGGATTTTCAGCATAGATCTTATAAAGATTTACAAAACAAAATAGCACGAAAAGAATCTTATTGGTTTTTCCCATATACATAAAATATATCGACTCTTAATGGATTTTTCTACTTAATTTTATTTTTTGAACCTTTTTGTTTTTTCGATATACTTTTTTTAGGTTTTTCTTGTTTATCGTCGTTATGGGAGTTTTTTTTGTGGTCAACCATTTCTTCTATTATATGAATGTTTAAACGCTTAATTTTGTTTTGTAAAGTCGTTCTTTTTATACGAAGTTCTTCTGCTGTATGAGTTATATTCTGCTTATTTTTATCAAGAAAATTTTTGATAATTTTTGTTTCTATGTTGTCAATAATAGAATCGTAATCTAACCCTTTTTTAAGTTCTTGATAAATGTATTCCTCCAAAGAAAAAGATTCTTGATATGGTAAAAAAACCATTAAATAACCAATAATTTCTTTTTCTTCTGTAAGGTTTGTGATAATTATTTTTCGCTTTATTTCTTTTCCATTCCATTCCATGAAATCAGTTGGTCTATTGTGTAAAATACAATGTGCAATAATATCTTTGATAAGTTCTTTAAAATAAGATTCTGCAAGAGCTAAGGTCTTTTTAAACGGACCTTTATCAAGGATTTCTTGTAAAAATAATTCATTATAAAATATTGAATTGCCATCCACATCAAGAGCAAACATGGGAAATGGAAATGCAGTAAAAATCAATTGTAGCAAATGATATTTTTCTTGTAGATTCTGAAGCTCCTCTTGGTTTTCGAATGGTTTAATATCGTAAGATTTAACAGTATACAAAAAATTTTTTAAGTAATAATTAATTTCGTGTTTATCCCAAGTTGTTAAATATTGTGCAAAAAGATTGTATACTGGTATTGGAGCCTTCTCGAAAAACTCCCATATATGTTCTGGTAAAACCTCTTTCGAAAGAAATATATCGGGTATTCGTTCAAAACGGTTTTCTAGACGTTCTTTATCAGAAGAATAATGAAAAACTTTTTGTTTAGATAAAAAACCAATCAGATAAGAATCCCCTCCAGAATTTTCATCAACGATGGGTATATAAGCGAGGGGATGCTTAAAAAAAATTCTTACTAGATCACTTACTTGAACAATAGACACAAATTTTTAATTTTCTAACGAAACATCATTTGTCAAGAGTTTCTTTAATTGAGGTAGTGTCTCTTTAATGATTGTTAATTTATCGTTTAATTCATATTCTAAGATATCTCCTACTGCTACTATATCATTTTCCATCAAGGCAGAAGATAAATCTTCTAAAATTACTAATAATTCTTTAAAAGTTTCTACCATTTCTTGAGCTAAATATTTTTTTAATCGCTCTACAGTAGTCATTAAAACAAAAAAATAGAGCTCTAATTTTTTTAATATTTCTTCTAGTTGTATCATTGCTAATTTATCATTACCAACTTGTAAATTGGTGTTAATTTCTACCAATTGATTTTTTAAGTTGTCTATGTTAGCTTCAAAAGTTTCTAATGTATCTAATAATTCTTGATTGGATAATTGGTTTGATAATAGTTGATTAAAATATTGAAAGGTAAATGCGCGAATTACACGAAGAGATTTAATCAAATCCATACGAAAATTTGGATAGTTTTCTATGTTAAGTTGCTTTATTAATTCTAAAAATTTGTTTAAGTGTTCTACAAGGTTTTCGTAATTTTTTTCGGGCATTTTTACTTGAATATTTTGAATGGGTAAAATAAAAAATCCTGTGATAATACTTATCACTTCGCTTATCCATTTAGCACCTTCTTTTAGGTGTTGTACATCTTGTTCTGTTAAGTGTTCAGACTCAAACAATTTTGAGCCTATATCATCAATATATTGATTTTGTGTTTGCAACGTACTTAAAATCATTTCTTTTAGATCACCAATATAAAAATACACAGAATCAATTACATCTAACGGTAAATCATTTTCTTTTTCTAAACGAACCATTGGATTTTTTAAATCAAACTTAAAGTCAATAATAAATTTATTGTGTTTTTGAACTTCCTCTTGCATGGACATAAATAAATCGTTAAAAGTTTTTTCTTTTTCTAGTTTTATATCGATTAATTCATTATTAATATAAATTTTCATAAACACCTCTTTAATTTTTTATTCGTCTTTTATTCCTAATTTATTTTGTAAAAATTTTCCCATAGACTTATTATTCTGTATAGCATTTTCCATGTTTCCAAATTTTTTTCTTAGCATTTCTTCTTTTCTTCCTAAACTTAACTCTTTGTTATAAATAATTTTTTTATTTTCTTTAATTTGTTCTTTCAATAGATCGATTCGAGTTGTGATGATTCCACCAGAAAATTTTACATAAGGGGATAATTCTTCGTACATTTTATAGGCAACACCGTCATCTATAATAGCATCTTCGTTTTTATCAAGAGCAAACAATTCTTTTACAGATTCGGGGTGATTCTTTAAAACGTCTTCTAATTGAGATTCGTCAAGAATCAACAAACCTTGCTTAATATCTTGCCAACTACTTCCTGGTTTTCCCGTAGAAATTCCAATTTGTACAAGTGTTCGAAAAGATGGTTTAAGTTTTGTAGGATATGCATTTCCAGTTATGCTAGCTAATGTAGAAACTAAACGTCTTGCAATAGGATCCCCCGCAAATATTCCACTAGAATCTTCTAATTTTCTAATTCCATCTTCTATTCGTTCCTTGGGATTCGAGGAACGAGTTACTTCGAAATTCTGATCACGATCAAACTTATCATTTTCTTTTATAAAGAGCAATAATTCGTTATAATTATTTACCCATTCTTTAATCTTATCTTTAATTTTTTGTATATCGTATTCTACTTTTAGTTCTACTTCGTAATTGGTGGTTCTATGTAAATTTAAGGATGCACCTGGTATAATGTCTGTTAAGTTTTCGTTGGAACTTCTGGACACCTGAATACCATTAATAAGCATTAGAGCATCTTGAGGTGGATCAACTTCGTGCATTGGACCAAAAACGGTTTGATCTTCAATTTCTTTTTTTACTTTAAATTTCGTTAACGTAAACATTCCTTCGAATTCCTTAAAAAATTC